>Ga0065711_1030924_pt1 | contig 31053 bp, 13 predicted proteins | sample Hoacrofraction12_FD_59098 | JGI IMG/M metagenome (GOLD analysis project Ga0065711, IMG submission 59098) | Hoatzin crop microbial communities from Cojedes, Venezuela - Epithelial fraction 12 v2 (version 2) | ecosystem: Host-associated > Birds > Digestive system > Esophagus > Crop | place... | reverse complement strand
TTTTTTTTTTTTTTTTTTTTTTTTTTTTTTTTAAAGTAAAAGCGATGCAATGCACATTGGCATTCCCCATCTTGGCTAACCAGACATTACCTTTTCCTAGAGGACCTAAATTACAGTTGCAGTATTTAATTTTTGGTTACACTTAAACATTCATATCCTTCCAGGTAAGCTTGTTCAAGCTCAATTTTTTGAACTTTCGCTTATCTGGTATACAGATTGTTACTGCTGCCTGTCTTTTTGGAATCCTGTTTATAGGACTGTACACTGCTGAGAGATTAGGAGCTAAAAACAGCAGGCAAAATTCAGTATTAATAAATGCAAATTAACACTCACTGGGGAAAAGCCAATTCTCCAATATACACACTGACGGAAATTAAATTATTTAGTAACCTTGAGAATAGCTCTTAATGTTAGTGGACAGTTCTATGGAACGGCAGCTCAGCATTCTGTGGTACTTTAAAAAATAACTTAGGAATCATTAGGAAAGAATGATAAAAGAAATCACAGCATAATTATAGCAACATGTACATTTCTGGTGTGCGTGCATTTTGAACACTGGTTGCAGCAGAACTAGAAAAAATAGAGAAAAGCAACAATGATGAGCACAAATGTGAAATGCCTTTTGTACAAGAAGATATCAAGCTACGGCTTTTCCTCTGGGAAAAAAGGCAGCGCTTGGAAGACACACTAGAGGTTTGTAAATTCTTGAGTGGCACAGGGAAGACAAATAGGAAGCAATTGTTCATCTCTTCTCACAATTTAAGAGGCAGAGGGTATTACCTGACATTACTGCGTAGCTGGTTTAGGAAATTACAAAATTAATTGTTTTTTCCTGCAAATGAAATTGTGGAATCCATTGATATTCAGCATGGTAAATCCTAAAAGTTTAGATGGAAAAAAAAAAAATAAAGCACTGGAAAAGGCATTAAGGGCTATTATGCATATTGATAGAAGCTCGGATGTAAAAAAAAAAAAAATACTGGGAAGGAATGTTGTTCTTCCATGCCTCCTGCGAGCATCTGCTACCAGCATTGCTGGACACGACACTACGTGGCACAGCCCTTCAGCACCACATCACCTTCCTCCTAACACAGACTTGCCTCTCGTCTAAGAGTTGTCCATACAGGCAGAGATGCATGCTTCCTGCAGTATTTAAGAAGCGTCTTAACTGTTACTTTATAGCTAGAAAAAGTAAGAGCTGAGCTTTCATTAATACTTCATGGGGGCAGCATAAGAGCAGTCTTCTTTGCATTACTGAAAAGGCTGTAAGTGAGACCTGGACTATCAGCACAATCTAAATTTCTTAAGATCAAAGCCACAAAATGACTTGTCCAGCTTGGACAGGTCCACAGCCACCCAAGTGCAGCTGTGCGCACAGGAAATGACCCCCTTGCAGTCCTCAGGTGACTGGCAAGAGCAAGCTCACAAAATACCACCATAGAAGGTGAAGGCTGAAGCCCTGCTGTTCTGCAAGGCCAGAGCTGTGGTTAGGCTGTCCCTGATTCCTGCACCTCATTCTTTCCATATTCAGACTTGGGCTTGCTCAGACCGTAACTACCAGGGAGAACAACTGCAGGAATTACAAGTTCAGACTGACAGACCTTTTGGGTGGAACAATTCAATGACTGGAACACCTCAATGCATACTGCATGAGTGAATCAGCTAATCATTTTAATGAAAAACTCTCTCTTCCTTTCTTATCCCTTTCTCTTCCACACCAGCTATGTGAAGAGGGAGGAAGTTAAGGATTATGGGAAGGTCAGACAAGGGAGTAAAAGGTTTGATCCTGCAAACTCCAGATGGAAGCTCTTGTGTTGGCAGGAGCAGTGCTACGACTAACATTGCATCACTGTAGAAAGTCTGTTTCATGAACTGTCAGATTTTTCTTTATCCTTTAAAAAATGTCAACTTCAAGATGCTTAATAGACATATAAATAGTGAAAAATGAAAACTGAATTAACATTATTTTAAAGCAGCATTAATCTCACAGAACATGTTTGGCATCTTTCTGTACCATGTTACCATCGGGTGACTAGCACAATCTATCACAACAACGCTAAAGAGCTCCTTGAAGGCTACGCTAGGTAATTGTACAAGTACAGGAAATTACTCCACAAAGACAATATAACAAGCACACTAAAATACCAAAATACTTCTTAAAGACTAGGATACAGAATGAAGACACGCTTTCCTTATTAAACTTTTTATTAAAATTGAGCTATTTTTACATATTTAAAATACTTTATATCCAAATTATGTGATATTTATGAAAACAATTGTATGCAAACACTTGCATAAAAATATGTAAAATCACAGCTAAGCAATATAAAGCAATATATAGCATGTTCCAAAACGTATTTCAGGACTAGAATACCTGAGTTTTCAATAAGCTGGTTTCCTGCATTTCACTGATTTTTAACAGTTAAATTTAATAATGTATCTGATCTTGTATAAAGCACTTCTTTGGTTGGGAGAAACTGCATGGAAAAGGCAGAGACTGAGCACAGATGTTACTCAAGGTCTATCTTCAGAATCTTCTTCCACATGAAAGTCCACTGTTTGAGAGGCTAGGAAGGACTCCCATGTAGCAAGGCACTTAAAAAACAAACAAACAAACAAAAAAGCACAATACATATGCATTGTCACAATCTGCTTTTGTGGGACTATGGTAAGAGCAAAATATAGTTTCCTAGGCAGCTCAGTGATATGCAAAATGTTAGTCAACATGCTGAGTGAGCTGTAAAGGTCACTTTTACATAATGACAAGTGCACAGTGTGAGCACTGTAATTGTATGTGTTAGCATGGAAGATGCTAACATTAATTATGCTCCTCTTTAATCTCTCCTTTTAGTTACAGGCAAAGATCTCTTCCAAACAGAAAGCACGCTGTCAGGCACAGTTACCTTGTAATCTCTGTGGATTTCTATTGTACACCCAATTTTCTTTCCAAGTTAAATTAAAACATTTTTTTCTAAACGCACAGAGAATTCATTTTTCCCCCAAGTCATGGGAAAGAAATGGGACCAGAAAGGCAGGGGGTGGAGGGGACAGGCAAATTGTCATCCTCACAAGTAGCATTTCTCTCCTCATGGAAAAATGTATTTATATAAACAGCTTGGCAAACCATTATAAATCACAGACCAGTGTTGTGAGTCACGGCAAGGCTATCACTAGGTATGCTGATGCTTGTTACCCAAAGTACCAAGTTTCTACTATTTCAAGTCTGTCATTAGAACAGGGCAGGCAAACTCATGCAATAATTTTATTATCTTGATACTATTAAAAGAAAAACTTGAGATGGAAATGTTTTAATAGAATTTTGACTTACACACTCATACCTATTGCTTTTGACAACACAGCTTATTTACTACTTACTGTACACAGTTTTTTTCATGAAGAATCTGAAATATTCACAATAAATAAGTCTTCTGCAATTTCTCAGAAAATATCTTCTTCTATATTAAAACCTGGACAGCAGACTCCATTTATCTGAACTTTAAATTAAATCAGTACCCTGAAACCAGCATCATTTCCTAAGTGAAAACTTTCGCCAGAAGCTGTTCAAGGCACCGTTACTTGCTATGCCCAGCCACAATGACGTATCTAGCATCCACCTGTCATTGCTTAGAAGACATGGAAAAGGCGCTAGCATTCACGCTGCTTGAACTTACAGCCACCTAACTCTGTCTTATTACACATTTCTAGTGAATGACTTCAAAACTCTGCCATTAAATATGTAGATTTAATCATATTACATTAAAGAGCCTAGGTCCTGGTATTATTGCACATCTGTGCGCAAGCAGACGAGTGAGAGGATCCGATAGTCATGAATAATGTTAAAGTATAAGCTCAAAGAGCAAAATGAAGGAGACACACAGGATGACTGGAGTTGGGGGAAATCCATGATGACACAAGGACACAGAACCAGGGATGCCCATAAAATTATAGGTGATAAAATTAGCAAGAAACGGCAAACAAAAGTCAGCAGCAATTATGTCTCTGATAACATAAAAAAGTAGATGTAGGTCTGCAAGACAATAAGAGAGGTTAAAACAGCTGACTGACCTAAGAGATCTCAAAGAAAAAAGTATGCGGGAGCTTATTTCTGGATAGGTTTTTGGTCGTTATTAGGCATGTTAGAGACTGTTCCTGATATTCATATATTGTCCCCTGGACTATGGAAACCATGAATCTACTCCCCCCGTCTTTCTTTTCTGATCTTGCTGACAAAGTCCCCAACTACCTTCTGCTGCTTTTGCACACAACAACATTAAGCTGCTGTTCAAAGCACATCTAAGGTTTGAACTACTGTGAAAAGAGGGATAACAGGATAAGATTCATGTGGAAATCCGCTTTCTTCACTGACTTTCTGGAGAAATGCTCCTTTGAAATAATAAAAATAAAATCAGGGAGAAACAGTGAATATAGTCTTACTATGAACAGTGATCTACAACTGTTGCAAACTGATTTCTGACTTAAAAGATCTTTTTTTGCTGGCAATGTCTGACTTTTTTTTCTGAACCACAGTTCAATTTATACCATGTAACTCCATATTTTGTAATTCTGTAATTTCAGTAATTAATGTGAATTAAAATACATGTATCAGCACTGGCTGGAATGTAAAAATGGCTTTCTGTTATCTTTGCAACACTGAGCCAAATTGCATGTGCTAAAATGCAGTCTCAATATGTTGTTTCACCAGATAGATAATATCTATTGAAGTCTTTCCAGGCAAAGATGCAAAGTATTCTTTTCAGTTACACGTTACTCAGTTTTTAATTTATCCTCGTTTATATAACCAAAACACAGTTTCAAAAATGTAAGAGCAATGGTGGCTCATTTCACTGTTAGACATCACAGTGCTGCTACAGCTGACAAGTTTTATAATTAACCATACAAAAACAAAACTAGGTCTCTGTGCCTTAGGCTCAAGCTCTTTATATTGTGAAGCATGAACTGCATAAATGACATTTTGTTAGTGATATATACTTCAACATCATTACAGAATGATTTTACTCCACTTTCCTGGCAGGTTGAAAACGGAGCTCCAAATAGAGGATCAGCCAGCTTTTGCAAAGGAGACAGAAGGGGAAAAAAAAGAAAAACCAAACCCAGGAAATTAAGTGCATGCACAGGATTGAAATTCATAATCCAATTACTTGTAAAAGGCTACTGGAAGACATGAAAAAGCCTAAATACACAAAATGAAATAGCATGAGCTTAAGTAAGGCTACTTTACCTAAAATATTCTGATTACTACTGCAGGTCACACATCTATTCACCAACATTATTTTTAGAAAAAACAGAAAAAAAGGGTTTTGTATAGTACAATTGCATATCTAACTAAAAAGGAGATATAAAAATAGAACGTGTAGTAGGGATGATAACAGAAGCAGTGTGTCATATGCCACGTGTGTTTCTGTTCCAGTTCCTGTTTTCCATGGTTGATACCTTAAAAATATAATTTATGATGGCATTTTCTGGAGTAGAATCTGAAAATGAAGTCTTGTGTGTGTCTAAGAAAGAGACAAAAAATTTTTATGGTTGAAGTTAATGAGGGTTCAAAGATGGATCCTGGCTTTGAAGCGACATGCACAGAGACAAACTGGTTCATCCACGTGGGAGCTTTTGAAAAATCACATGAAGTTAGCTAAATTCCCAGGTATTGCTAAGGTAAGATGTGATCAACATGCATGAGCAGCTAACTTTTTGCTGTGCTACCAGATGACTAGTTAAATGCATCACTACAGAGGCCTCCAGGGCAAACAACAAATCTAATTTCTTTTTCTACAGCTTATACTAGACAGAGAGGTACGTAAGGGCTTCAGAGTTAGAGGGAAGTTGCTGTAATGGGGGAGCAGTGTTGGTTTGCCCTAATTAATCTTTTGGATCAATTTATGCCTGTACAACAATGTAGGTCACAGAAATAAACTAAATTATGCTTGAAATAGTTAAGAAAATCAGGAAATTATTTATATTTTTGCAAAAGAGTAAGCTGTGTTAATACCAACAAGAATCTTACTACATCAAAGATAAATTTAGCGCTTTATGCGATTAAGCTGCAAGGGTTTAACAGGATTAGTTTGACATAAGAAAAATAAAATTAGATGCCACACATTAAAACAAAGGCTCATCCATGCACAGGGAAAACATGTTCTTGCAATGCAGAAACTAATAAAATATCATTCAACATTATGAAAAAAACCCCAATCTTTCAGCATTTAATAGAGTGCCTTATGAGCAGTGGAAAACCAAACTCTGGTATATTTGCTGGATTTATAATGTCTAACTAGTCTTTGGATTGGGCTGCAGGATCTAGCCACTTATTCTGGTGATTTTTGCTGAATATAATAGGTTAACAAAGTTCTTTGCTGAGAAAAATTAAAGAGTTTATTTTTTTGATGCTGTAAAAATCCTAGAGACTATATTAAACACATGAGAAAAACAAAAGGAAAAATTCAGTAAACGCTAATTAATTGCTATTGCTATTTGAAGCCAGAGTTCAACACTGCCTGGTTTGGTTTTGCTAATTTGTACCAGGAACACTTCAGACATGCTAGCTAAATCATAGTAACACCACCACCACTACCATTAACTTCGGGTCCTGTTTTGACTTTAGCAATGCTGCATTTTTAGGGCTCTGCAGGCTGTCTCTGCCTAACCTAATGAGAACACTCCTGGCGACTCATCAGCTTTCTCAGCGGTAAGCTCCACCCTGTGGACAGTCTGTGATGTCAGCTGCTCGGCAGGTAACCTCTCCTGGACTAAGGTGTGCTGTTTCAGACAACAGTGTCACAGCTAAGGCATGGGGAAAAGGAATAAAATAAAGGCTACGGTCTTAACACACGCTTCATTCAAGAACTTTTCTCTGTCAGGCAAATAAATTGATGCTATTTATTTCAGAAACAGGACTAAGTTCTGAATTTTTAAAAATCAAAACCTTTTCATATTGTTTCAGAAAATCCTCCCTATCTTAGCAACACCTAGTCTTCAGTAATACAGTATGTTATTGGCTGTAAGCCTTTGTGGAACAGAGAGAGACTTAAACAACTATTCAACTCTTTTCCAGAAGTAAAGGAAGTAGAGAACTCCATGAACTCTTGAGACCAGCTACAGGAATACCAAATGATTGGTCGGTCATGGTAATTCTTGGCCACTAAATGACCTTATATTTAAATGTATTATAACATAGCTTGTATATTATCACAGGAAGGCCTTCATTCTCATATGTCTGCATAGGAGCACCCTGTAAATTTGCAACACTGGGCTTTACTGTCTTTGTTATCACAGCACTGAGAGACACAAAGGGACTGGCGATTCCACTGCTGTAGAAACAAAGGAACACTTCTTATTCAATTACATTAAACGTAGATAGTCAATAAACTGGAGGGCTAGACAAATACCTCTACTTGTTTTGCATTAGTAAATCCAGAGAAATATAATTACATGTAACACTGTAAAGTAGCACTTCATGTAATATAAACATTAATTCAGCTTAAGGGAAACATACTCTTTTATGCTGCCTAAGTGATGCTTGACAAGTTGACAGCAGAATCCTAAGGCAACTACAACTAAGGAAAAATCCAAACAAATGTAAGGTCACACTCTTTCCCCATATTGTGACAAAGAGGAAATAACATTTTAGGTGTTCTAGTGTACCTTGACACACTGCTGTACCGTACTTGATCACACTGGCTTTAGTTTTCTGCAGTCTTGAAGGACTGAATTCCCTATTGCAAAAGCCACCAGAAAACATGAGATGTCTGTTTCTTGTTACTTTGTAGTTTTGAGAAATTTAAGGAATGCAGAGAATGGCCACTAACAGGAATGACTCCTGGTTAGGTTGTGTGCCTGAGAAATGAAGTCAGCAAGACTGGGGAATTACAAGGAGCACAGTGAAACACCGCTGTAGAGAAGGGAGTGGGATACAGCTCGTGGAGAGGCAAGAACAGAAGTTGAACTGCTGTGGGGGAAAAAGGCTGTGGAAAGGAGGAGAAGCAGGAAGTGACTGAATTAGAAATCAGGAGATGATTCTTCACAGGAGATGGGCAGAAGAGTTGGACCACTGAATCGTATCCATGGCATCCATGGTGCCTGGGAGCATGCACAGAACATGCTTTGGGAAAAAAAGCAAGAAGTAAGATGAGGAATGCTACAGCAAGAAAATGCTTAGTAAGCATCAAACGGTGCATCAAAAGCATGAATGAATAATTTAACTTCAGACGCGAGAGAACATTAATGATGCAAGTAATGACTGAACAAGCGAAAAACACTGTAACAGGCACTGTGTTTGTGCACGAGTTTCATGAGTGAAACTCAAACTGTTATCTTTAAGGTAGGATTTTGTTTTCTACTGAAAGCATAAAAATCATATTCTGGTTCTCAAGTATCTGAGATTCCCTTCCTGAAGTTTCACTTCCAAACAGCGAAAGCAGATGCCAAGACTTCTTTTCCACTGTTTTCTGGAGTGCATTACACACCTGTAGTTTGTAATATACAGGCCTCTGACAGTTATCACTTCTCCCATAATTAACCATTAGCATTAACCACAGGTCTCAAATAAACATGCATATTTTAGATCAAAACTCCCAATCTAATAATAATTTTATCAAATTCTCTTGACTGCCAGGTTAAAGGTAATGATTTTCTCATAAAACAGAAAAAATTGGTAAGCCCTCACTTTGCAAACAAGGAGGGATACAGTTAGCACAAATGTTTTCTATTCTTGCAACTGCTGCAGTATGATAAGGTATTTTTTTCTAAAATCTAGATCTACTGAAATATAACAGCAAAAACATTTTATGCAGATTTCACTATTCAGGAAAAGCACCAACAAAGAATAATGTCTCCATATAATCCAATTTATCCAGTATTTCAGAGGCTATTTAAGAAGAACAACTGGCAGTTACATAGATCGCTGAACCATTTTCTGCAGTTTGTGACTTAATGACAGTAATGTCATGTACAGCATGAGCTTTGCCATTCTGAATTAAAATTCTAAATTCATCAAAAAGCATTTGTAGACAGGAAAGAGAACCAAAGAATTATTTTTTTTGTTTTAATTTAGCTAATCATTCATTAACAAAACATTCCACTATATTTAGCATCATTTTAACATATGTCTTGCTGATATAGAAGTCAGAGATCGTCAATAACTAAAGAAAATGTGAGAGGATGCCAAAAGCTTGCTGCCTGATTTCAGAAAATATTTTGATCTTAATATGTAAAAACAGATTGTCAATGTCTGTGCATCTCACAGGCTGTATGTTAATTAGATAGACTTGATGATCAAGAGCTCTGTCTTTTCAATTATGTTTTTACAAAATGTAAAATTGGGACACAGTCATTGGTTAATAGGCAATCCATAAAAAGTTCAAAATACAGGACTGGAAGTTACAGATGTCAACATATATCTGTGAAAATTACTAATAGATGGCTTAGTATATTCAAATTTTTTTCCCAAAATAAGGAGAAATTCTTTTAAAAATTCAAGGCATCTGGGATATTTTCAAAATGCACACAATCAACACTATGTTCCCCATGAAGAAACTGCACAGAATGCTTAAAATATTTTATGTTTTCAAGTCTTCTTTCTTAGTATATATTCCTGGAAAAGGGAATTCTTACCAAGAATGTTAGCTGTGGCATTTAAGTTGAAAATAAAAATCTAATTTCAATCACTTTTCTTTCTTTCTAAAGTAGTAAGTTTCAATTATAAAAAGATTCAATTTATTAATTGTATACACTTTGCAGCATTTGTTATTTTTTTTAAAAAGTGCAATAATCTTCTCATATTGATTTCTCAAAATTGTACTGTTGTTCTTTAACCTTGTAAATTCTGATTATTTCATGAAAGACAATTCCTTTAAGAAATAACAAGGACTTCCTGAATGCGCTGTCTGAAATGGAATCACATTTAAACTTTTTCCTCACACAAGATTATTTACAGAAGTTTGAGCTTTCCATAGGGCTTCTTCATGCAGTTGCAGCAAAAGATTTCCAAACTGAAATATAGCAGCTGACATTGAATGAAAAAATATGTTCCAAGTTGTTGTGGTGAGTAAAACAAGAGTGCCCTCTGTTGATGAAGAACTCCAGATCAACCACTTGGGCACAAATAAAATATGTTTTACTTCAAACATGTCAAATTAAGGATAACTGCCTCCCTCTTCCTGCAAGAACTGATTCTGAAGTTAACACAGGTTTGAACTAAAATGCAAAAATTCCTCTTTATAGACAACCCATGGACCTCTCCATTGAAAAAAATCAATAAAAAAAAATAACATTGCTATGAGAAAGTGTTTTACCTCTTCATAATAATGGAGATTATTCTCAGCCACATTAGTGAACGTTGATCTCATATCACATTGCATGTTTTGCTTCCACCTGTCCCAATCTGCTTTCAGAGCATTATTTGCACATTCGACTTTGTCTTCAAGTTTCCCAATCTCTTCTGAGAACTAAGTATGAATTGTAAACATAAAAAAATATTAGTAAAGTCACCATTTCAAAAGTGATTGAAATCAAGTGATTGTAGTGCAGAATAAACAGAACTGCAGAACCAAGGCTGGTATTTAACTTCGCACAGAAAATCGTTCTCCAGGGATAAATTTAAATTTTATACTTAATTAATACCTTGGTACAATTTCCCAAATAATAATAATAGAAATTCTAGACCAGAATTAAAGTGTTGCTAAAGATATTTTTATTCACTGAAAAGTTACAGACTCTGGCACCTCTTCACTTCACTATCACTAGATGGTAATGCATCTAAAAAGGAAAATATAGAGGGCTTTAGTGAAGCAGAATCAACTTAATAAATTAGATTTGGCCACAAAAACTGAGAAAAACGTAACAGAACCTTTGATAACCGCAGGAGAAACCAGAATAGGGAGAAGACAGCAGAAATTAATAGCACAAATTTTCTGATTTATTGCCTGTCACCTTGCCATCTTTTCTTGTGGAAGTAACCTGTGTGACCATGTGAGGGAGACAGAAACGCAGAAGCAGAGAAAGAAATTAAAACAAAGGACTTCTGCGGAGAAGAAACTCTTTCACCGTGATCCAGGATCAAAAACTTTCAGGGCTACTCCCCAGACATTATTATCTTCTAATTACTATAGATGCACAAAGTGACTTTTCAGCTACTAGGAATGAGTAAGTGGACACAGGCTCCCTCTTTAATGACTCTTCTAGTCCTCTCAGTAATTTTGTTACCTATTGTCATTTGCTAATCAGCTGTGTCAGTTCTGGCTGGCACCCAGACACAGAACGATGTACATCTTCTGCAGCTACAGTGCAAATTCATCTGCTGAGACTGTGCAGCGACTGTCTGCAGCAGGAGGGAGGTCAGGCAGAAACACCACCAATAAGGAACATCAAGCAGGAAAAGTTAACATCCTTGTATTGTTTCCATTGCAACTCAGACCCCATACACCTTCCTCTTCTTCCTTGTATTCTGCTGTCAGATAAACTGTTTTTTCCTCATACAACACCCCTGTAAAGTCGGATAGCTCCTCGTGCTCTCTGCAGAGCTGGTGCTTTCATTGATATAAACTTCAGGATTCCAGGATTAACTTCCAGGATTTCCAAGGAACGCTTAGGCTATTGGCAGAATGCAGAAATGTCAAAATTCAGAGCAGGATGTGGGAAATCCTGGTGCGCAGCCTCCAGCTTGAACCATGCAGGAAGGACAGTGTTCCAGTGCAGCATCAGGCAGTGCTGCCGCCATCAGACACAAACTAAGCAACACTGCCTGAAATGGGCACAGAACCTGAGCCCAGCTGTTAATTCACAAACCATGAATCCCAATTCAGTTTGACATAGTAGAATCCTTCAGCTCTTAAAGCAACAAAAAACTCCTTAGGTAGTAAAACGGAAAATTTCATCCGAATAGATTTTCTCTACATTCCACGATACACAGATGAATAAACATTTTTAGTTAGACTTGACTTCTATACTGATTTTCCTTGCCACACTTCTAGATTATGAAATACTGGTTATTAATCAAGAACAAAACACAAAATACTATTTCTACTTTACTGAAAAGCCCAAGTTCAATTCTCTAGCCAGACCAGCAATCAAACTATGGACAAGGGTAACTTCAACTACCAACACTGTATTCAATATGAAAAGGTTAATCCAAAGTTTAAATGTGAGGAAATAACCTTTAAAGGAATTACAGGCAGCTGGATTCAGTATCTTATGCATGTCCCAATTTAACTGCCTTTCCTTCAAATACCAAAAATCAATGCATACAGAATACTGAAAACAGTGAACACTTTTAGATGATTTAGGGTAGGAAAGGCAGTTGAATCCATTTTCTGCTTTTGCAAGACAAAAGTCCCTATAAGGGAATGTGCTAGGCTACACATGTAAAGAAATTCTCCGACTTAGAAGTCCTGGCTGCAGTAGTTTCCCCTTATCTCCTCATATCTTCAAGACATTTATTTTACCGTTTGTTTTTGTCTTGCCTTTTCTAGGAACTACGAATTTCTTCCACGGTGCAGTCACAATGTGATGTGGACAGGCAGACTCTGTTGTACATCCCTGTCTGAATATGCGGTTTAAACATTACCCCTGAAGCCCAAAAGAAACTGAGTGTTGTATCAAGGGAAGGCTTGGACTTAAGGTCTAAAGACAGCGTTATGCCACATTTCATCAACTCAAGCAGAGAGGTTTAAGATCTACTTTTTCACAACTGAAAAGAAACATAAATGCACCCTCTTCAGCTGCCACAACAGCAGAAATCAAAGATGAATGGCTCGGTCTCAACAAAAACATCTACCCAGTCTGTTCCTCATTTACAAGGTGTAAATTGTTACAGTTTATCCTGCAAATTAAATATGATCCTGAATCCATTTTCCTACATTGATCGTACTGAGTCAGCTAGTGTGATAAATTAATTCTCACATCAGTGATCACCAGAAAAAGACAGCAGAGTGCTCATCAGACACTGGACCATGGGACAGGAAGGTGAGAGCCAGACGCTGCCAGGGCAGCGCACTGCCAGATATCAACAGGGCAACCTGTGGCCAAAGAGCCTTGGCCCAACCGCCAAATTACCTAGAAAGTGAAACAGCATTTTACACTATCTCACTATGCAAAATAGCATGAATTCCTATCTGCTACATGAATTAATCCTACAGCTTGGTGATACGAATCCTTTTTAGCCTGGAGTTAAAACATAAAATATATTCAGAATGTGATAAGATTCAGCATACCATCTCTTTACCACTCAGTTTCAAGCCTGAACACTAGAATCCCTAAGTAAGCATTTAATGCTCATCTGGTTCTGTCAGAGCACATTATACCAACCTTTTGTCAGAATTCCTATTAGCCCTAATGGCAGTACCAAAACTGTTAAAAACTCCCAAACCACAAAGGGATGCACTAGCATTCCTGTGTGTGCCTTCAGAACGGAGCATGGGAGCGATGGAGCCACTAACTCCAACATCTATACAGCCAGAGATCTGGAGGTAAGAAAGGTCTAGATAAGCAGGACACCAAAGTCCTCCCAAATATTTCTGTCAGAGCCTGCATCCAAAAATGACAGTCTTCAAACCTTCCATACCCTGAACAACTGCCTTCTTCGTGGACTAAATTTCGGAGTGGGAGACGAGGTTTTGGCTTTTTAGTAGCACCACAAGCAGCCTTCTAAAAGCCTGGTGGCAGAAGCACAGCTCAAGAAAGTATTTTTTCCCAGTCAGTGAGCCTGACATCTCATAAGGTTTAATTTGAGATTCCAGCCTATTTCAGCTGCACTGACCTTGGGGATGTTTTGTATCCTCCTGCTGTATAAGCTCCTGTTTGTTACATCATTTAATGTTTGCTGTGACCAATGCTAAAGATCTCACAGCCTTTTATCAGCTCTAATGACAGTCTGAGATTCCTTATCTATGGTGGAAATGCACTTCAAATGAGATTAGAGTTCATGCCACTCATTGTCAGCAGAATTTCTGGCTACTAGATTCCACTGACAAGTTCAATCTGACATCTATGAGATTATTAGAAGCTACATGAGTTCTGCTTAGGAATAGAAATGTGCAAATACAGGCAAACTCAGTGTTTGACACCAATTCCAGTAACAGTACCTGTGTTATGACCACCTTTTATTCTGAAATCAGTCTGGTTAGAAATGTCAGCAAAATATTTCAACACATAATAAAAACCAAAACATAGTAAAAAACTGATTAAGAAAACATAGTAAAAGTTACTTGAATAGTTAAAAATAGCAGTACACCATTCTCTGTGGCCAAACTATCATTAATAGAAAAAGCCTTCAACTTCTAATTACGAAAAAGTCTTCAGGATACAGCTGCCATTCCATTAGAGAACACAGGATATTAGGATCAGACAGACTAACAGATATCTGTTTTACTGCTCTTGTGAGGCTGCAAGGAGAATCAGACTCTCGGAGACTGGATTTTTTGAAATGAGTAAGAAATAGAGGGGTTGGAAAGATAAAGCAAAGATCTGAAAACTCGGGTAATCACACTGTCCAAAGGCTTTTAACAAAACTGTAAACACAGCTTTGGAAACACAGAAACAGTGAAAAAAGACCAGGTTGTGCAAACCGATCTCAAAATTTTACTGGAAGCAAATACAAACATCTCATTATTGGAGCAAACCATGGTCAATATCAAATTAACATGGTATGATCAATAGTATGCTAAAGGAAAAATATTCCTTTTTGTCTGCAACAGTTCAGGAAAAGAGAGTGAATACAACTTGTCCGAGGACTCCATCAGATTAAAACAGAAATACATTCTGAAAAGACCATGTCCTGTCAGGCAATGTTCCCTTCCCTACGTTGGACAGCAATAAGACTAGCTGCTGAACAAGCTGTATGAAATTGCAATTCATCGCTGAATCACTCTGCGCAAATGCAACTGTTCTTAGCAGGTTGCCAACAAACCATACAAATGGGAAGTACTGATTAAAAGGGATGCAACATTAAAAAGCTGATCTAACTATCTGCACACAAACAACTTCAGAAATGATGTATAACACTTCTTTCTGCCAGAATAAATTCGTAGAATCACAGAATATCTCAAGTTGGAAGGGACCCATATGGATCATTCTCAATATGTACTGTGCTTTTACAAGCAATGCAACTGAAGTGTGGTGCCGGCACGTGGGGCACCCATGGCGCAGGGTGCTGGGAACAGGCAGGCCATGGGAGGAGCTCGCAGTGGCTCTGCCGGTGCCCTCACCAGGCAGCATGGGAACACAGAGGCCTGCAGCCAGCAGGGGATGAGGACCTGCCATTGCTACCCCAACTCCCAACCTAGGAGCCTTCTCCAACTTACCATCCTCCGTGCACTTTATAAGAGCTTCAGACCTTATACATAAACTAAGGACAAAGGACAGGAGAAATGGAAGAGGAAGTAAAGAAAGAAAAACAGACTACAGAACACAAAGGTAGTGAAATGAGAGGACGATATAAGTAAACAGAATTTCTACTTTAGGAAAAAACAAAAACAGAGGTTATTTACTTACTGTCCCACTGCAGTACACAGAGGCAATTTGTTACAAAATATACCATAGCCATTGTAGATATCAGACAGTGGTAATATATTCTTATTTATTCAGTTCCGTGACAAGAAATCAAATAAAACTATGAATTTCAAGTGCCAAAAACTATCTAAACAGCTTGTCTTTACATGAAAGCTAATTACGACAACCCTAATAAAAGTTATTGGAAATATCAAGGACTTTTGTCCTCTGAGGTACTAAAAGTTACAGTGTTGTTATTTATTCATTTTAATATATATATTACTTACACTGTATAACACTTGGTGTTAACACTGTGCTAAAAGGTCATTATTTAGGCTGGAAAGTTAAAACAATCAAAACCGCCCATACCCATCCCAGAAGTTCCTTTTAATCAGCCCACTGAGCCTTGCTGATGGCTTTGTGGATGCCTGCGCCCATGGGCTACGAGTTATGGTCTGACTTTGCTAGAATTAATGAAGGTATCATACTGGAAGTAAAAAAATATCCCTGGGCCCAGCCAAGTAGGATAGAGACCTGAAAGAACAGAATCCAATACTTTTAATTTAAGTTCAACGAACAGCTTTGCTCCTTCTGACTACCTCCTCTCCCTCTCCTATATCAATGGAGCAGCAGCTACAAAAGCACTGCAGCAAATCTTACTTTCTTGTAACTCCCAGCGTGGAAGTAAACAGAAATGCTAAAAATAAACTGCAGTACAGTCTGAGTTGACAAAACAGTGGTACCCCACTATTACCAGTCCTTAGCTCCAGCAGCCTGTCTACTGAAGTTCTGCATATTTCTCATGATTGCCTTTGCCTGGCATGCACAGCTACAAATACTGAACCTTTTCAGAATAAGTATGAGCACAACAGAGACACCATCCAGTTACAAAGCATGGCTTCAGGGGCTGTGCTTTCTTCAAAGGATCGTCTTTTGTAGTTAGAATAAGGCCTAGAAGATTTCAGCATTCTGTACATACTCACCAGATCCTTTTCTGTCTTTTTATTGGCTAAAGCATCAACTCTGGATTCAAGCTCGCCCTGAATTTGGTCTCTCCTTTTCAAAACACCCTTAATATAGAAGAGAAAAAAAAGAGAAGTAAACTGCACCAAATTTTAGCCATCTATTCAGAAAATCATCAAACAAGTTGGCTATTTAATAAATTATGCAAGAACACAGAATGATGCCATTTAATATTTTTGACATGTACTTTACATGTACTTTCCTCAAAAATGATCTTACAATCATGTAGTGAAGACTTGTTTTTCAGTACTTGTATTTTATCATATGTGTTTTTCAAGAATCTTAGTCAATCCAAAACCAATGCTGCAAGGCTCTGTCACACATACTATCATTGCTGGTTGTATAACAAAAACTGCAACAGCAGTTTACTTAGTATCAGCTCAACTTACTATATACTCATATTTTAAGACAGCAACATGAGTTTGCCAAATCTCATGAACAAAAGTATTTTCTTCAAGTAAAGTTACAATATAAAGAGAAATAAACAACTAAAAATGGTATACCAGGCATTATTGAAATTCTGACTTTAACCTTCAGTATTGTTTTGTAAATGCCAAACGTAGTTCAGATCAAATTATCATAAAAATGACAGATGTTCTAACATTGATGTATGTGCTTATTTTCAGGATAAGTAATTATTTCTCCCTTTAGAACTGTCTTATCAGGTATTGGATTTTTAGCACAGTATCAAAAAATAATTAGAAAGGGGAAGGAGCATTACTTGTTAAACTACAAAACAGGAATGGTATTACAGATTAAATTTCCATTTCTGATGCTCATTTGCTCTGTGACCTTGAGGAAGCCTTAGAAATTTCTCTTTGCTTTGGAAATGTTACAAGGCTTTAGTCCTTTAAAAAAAAAAAACATCAGAAGCAGGACATATATTATCATAAATCTCAAAACCTTCTTTTGCATTACCTTGCCACAAGGAGTTTTACTGCTTCTCTGCATATACTAAAGAGATTTTCAGTATTCACCTCTAGCACAGGACACATTGAAACAGCACAGGGCACAAGCAGCTCTACCTTCTCTAGCTGTCTTATTTGACTGAGTTCTCTCTGAAATCTTGTCACTTTAACAAACACAATAGAATAATTTAGGAGGTTAATTTTCAATTATTTTTCTTTCTTGAACAGGTACTCACTATAAAAATTTGGTAAACCTGACTTTGGACAATTCTGAATAATAGGTTAGCAATACATACTAATGTTCATAAATTTACTTTTCAGTAGCTCAGAATATCTTTCGGTTAGATAAATACAGAAAATGTTCAGCTGTAAGCACAGAAGCAAAACAAATAAGTCTGGAACAGCTTTCCTTCATATTACAAATGCTTTCCTTTTTTCCTACTTCTTTTGCCTCTTAAAATTGTTTTAATGACTATTTGTCATATTTATCACAAATACTCCTTAAATTACAAGATAAACCAAATGATTTTATTATTAATGTGCTATCACTGTAGACAAGTGCTAACTTCTAACGGCAAAAAGAGGGACTGTGTTTAAAACATATTACTATACTTTTAAGATTTTTTTTGTGTAATATTTAATGGTACCCTGCCACAAACCCCTCAAATAATTGTATGTGGACCCATAACGAAATTATTGCTGTGATTTGTATCCTGAGGCACAGCAGTATTCTGCACTCCTTGGATTTGTTCTGTGAGTCAGTTAGGAAGGAGACAGTCCAGATGCAAATATTTTAGCAATGAATTCATGTTTTTCCCCAGTTTAAGGCTGAACTCCCAGGACTGCAAAATAGAAGGGTTGTATTGTACTGACCACACCTTCTTCTACACATTTGTGCATGACCTTGGCTGCACTGCACAAAGGTCCCTGTGATGAGGGGTTAAACATACCTCTGAAAGCAGGTTTTACTAGTGTGTGACTTCCCCTATTGTATTTTTATCGTGACTAGTAGCTCCCTCCAAACTGTGAGAGGGAAGTAAACTGTAAGAAAAATAAAAATCCACGGCAAATGAAAGGAAAAGGTAAGTTGTAGAACAGGAATGAGCTACTGGAGGAAGATTTTCCTCCAGACAGAACCTCAAGGTAGCCTAATGCTGCACTGCAAAGTGTTGCATCAAGAACACTGCAAGCAGAAAGAAAAGCAATGGGCAACAGCTACTTGCAATGTGTGCATGAAGAGCCAGGTAGGCACTTGGGGGTTTGGTCCACAGAAACCTCTCTGTGCTCTAGACATAAGAGAACACCTGAGACAGGCTGCAGACTAGAATGCAATGGGCAGGTAGTATCTCTTCAACAGCATGAAGGCTGGGATGGCTCATGGGCTTAGACTTAGAAATTCTGAAAAATAAGTTTGGAAGTGGGGGAGAGGAAGAAGATCTGCAATTGCTAGGACAGTAATCTTTTCAGACCTTTAAGCAAAGAAGTACCTACCTCCATCTACCTGCATGTATATGTTAATACTGAGGCCTGTAACATACAGGACATTTTATATGGCCTCTCTTTCAGTGAGGCTGGTTTTAAAGACAGCAGTTGTTGCAGCAGTAATTCTTAACCTCTCAGTAGCTAAGCCTTACTAAGAAATTAGCAGCGCTCTGCACAATGCCAAAGAGTGACAAAGGCTGAGTTAACCTGGGTCTTGCTCTACCCTTGGCCTCTAACACACTCTCAGCCCCTACTTAGAAACCACTGCAGTAGGAGCTGGATTCCCAGCAGAAAGGCAAGAACACATACTGCAGCTTGCATTGCTGAAAACCTAGACAAAGAGGGGTTTGTACACATTTTTTCTTTCTGGAAGCAGCAGAATTCTGCAAATTATGACATGCTGAATTCAGTTACTTAGTTATGCTGATTATCCATCAGCATTGATTTCATCAATTCTGAAGTCTGATTTTTTACATTCTCTCCAAGTGTAAGAAAAATAGGTACATAAAGGGAACTGAGAGCATCACCTTATGGCAAAGACTAGCACGTGCCTATATAATGCCACAGGGACTGGAATTTCCCTGCTGTTCTGGAAAACAAAAACATAGTTTAGGCACATCTCCTAGCAAGGGAAAAACCTCTCCACTCCTTCTCCCTCAGTCAATCTGTTACTCGAGCAGTTTGTATTTCAGGACGTCTTTCTCAGCTGTTCTTCCCCAAATCCTTCTGTATTCCCACCTCTCTGCTACAATGCAGAGCTTTCTGAAGATGGCAAAACCAGACACTCTTTAGCCCAGCTACCAAGGGATGTCTGCCACGCAAAACTATCAAGCTCTCCTCCTCTGGAAGTGGTGTCTCTTGCCTGATTAACAAGGGGAACAGGACAAACCAGACTCCCTGCTAACGGACAGCTGTCCTATGCTGTGCACATTTAGTAACAACAGTAAATAGAGGGACTGCAAAATCATTTTCATCGGTTGCAAACTCTCTTCTAGTGTTTGACACTAGACTAAGCCAAACTTTATATACAGCCATAAACAATCCTTAAGGAAACCTTACCATCAGAATTTCATTGTAGAGAACATACTCATGTAAAATCGGCAGCAGGATTTCTGAGAGGCCTGCCATTCGCTTCTCTGTAGCCTTGCAACATTTGTCAATGCAGCTGGCAACATCTTTTAGGGAGTCTGCTATATCTTCTTCCGATGCTGACCAGAGTGTGTGGATGGGGCCGTATTCCTTCATTTCATTAAAATACTCTTAACAGGAACATATACACATATTAGTCTTTTGCTCATTAACAGATGTCTAAGTGATAATAATTGCAACCTCATATTAACTGTCAACAAAGCAAGAGACTGATGCTAATGTTTAAATTTGCTCAAATGACCAAGATAAGTAAACTGCAGTTCATTGTTTATAAATAATCAATTAATGTATTGTAATTAAGTAGTTCCTAGAAACCTATCAGCAAAAATGCCCCAGTTCACCCAATGATCTGAATTACTTCACTTGATTTCATATGGAGGGACATGAGCCATAGCAGCCTTGGGAAGCAGCTGGTCTGACTTGCTTCTACTGCCCTGAATTATCCTGCTACAGTAATACTCTGAATCCCGTTATAAAACATCTTATTATTAAAAATAGTAGCCTTGGTATGTCCCAAAAGCTGCAGAAGACACACTGAAGTCCAATTCTGCAGGTGTTACCGCCTTTAGTAGTTTTTATTAATCTAAATACATGGATGTCCTATGAATTATTTCTCTTATGTCTCTAAGACAAGTCATAGCCTGTAAGCAGCAAGAAAAAGGTCCAGAATTTACTGCGCCATTTGGCAGAACTAAGCTTGGGCAAGACTGGGTATGACCTGGAACCTGCATGTTCACAGGAGGGTACTGTGAACATATTGGTCATTTATCGAAAACACAATTTCATCACAACTGAATTTATAATGAAGAAATGTCCAAGAAAAGATGCAAAGCAGATGTGTGCCATGAAGAGTGTAATGTTTACTTTGAGATTAATTGGACAAAAAAAACCTCCATGGAAGACAGAATTAAGAATCCCATGTTAAGCTACTACAAGCAAGAACATTCTCTGAATCATAGCTACCAACAGTTCATATCCATGACGGTGTAGCCCTGCACACAAGTCTTCTGCCAAGTGCTTTCTGGAACATCTAGAAAGAAGATATAACCTACAGCACTTGGGAACGTGTCAAAATTCATAAGATTTTCCATGAAATATTTTGGCAGTGATGCCTTGAACCTACAGACCTCACCCAACTATTTCCACTGATGAACAGTATCAAAAGGAACTCTTTTCATCAACATGTATTTCCATTGTACAAAACCCCTCCAATTTAGCGAGGGCACACTGAGATCTGGTACTGCTCAACAAAGCATAAGGGCTCAGTTATTAAAGAACACAGTGCAGCTCTTCAAATTATATTACACAGACAATAAAAATCCTTTAAGTGTTGACGAGTGGAAATTCTACTGAACAGGCCTAGTCTGAGATCAAGGTCAATCTCACAAAGTCAGTAATTCAGCGTTCCAAGTAGGTGTTCAAATTGCTGTTATTTAAGGAAAAAAAATGAGATTAAGTCATCCTTCTCAACAAAACTCTAACAGGCACAGTTTCCCATGACAGAAATTATGGCCAACAGTAAAGCTAATTAAAAAAAAAAAAAAAATCTACTTGGTTAACACAGAAAAAAGGTGCAGAATGAAACCAAAACAGAGATCTGGAATCTAGACAGCATTATGGCAGCCTGAGACTGCACAGAAAACCGTGAATACTTACATTCTGCTGAAAGTACAAAATAAAAGGTCATGCAGCTTTCCAAAAACACAAGTAACAAGATAGCCATACTTGCTACATTTGCTTCTAAGTTTCTTATCAAGTTGTTCAATGACACATTAAAACTCTTCCTATTAAGAAGTTATTCAAACTAACTTTAAGGTCTGCCAAAACAATGACCATTATGAAAAGCACAGTGTAAACACAAATCTCCCTTTTCCTCTGCTTGCTGGAAAGAGGATTTTGCCTGGCACAATGAAAACTAATCTACTTTTCCAAAATAGTCATTTCTTAATAAAACTGATACTTGTTTTCTACTTACCCCTTTCTTCCTTGTAAATTCTATGAGCTATTTTGTCTAGTGTGTTTATTTTCTCACTAAATGTTTCCATGTAATGGTTCATTTCTGTAAACATTTCAGGACGATTTTTAACTCCTCCTCTTACTGAGGATGCTACAGCTCTGATGGTCTGTCCCACCCTGCTCAGCAAACCAGGACCCTGCTTCTTGTGTGACGAGAGTTCCTACAGACAGAACAAGCCATGTTTACTTCCATGTAGTTTTTTAAATTCTCAGAAAATAATGCATACTTTAAAGCTCTTTTTTAAAAAGAGCCAAAACTACACACATAAGCCTCTGTGTGTCTTTTTAGTGTATAAACCTTACTTTAAAATTATTAGACCAGCGTCAGAACTGTACCTGCCACGTGCATTTATTAGCTAAGCCTTTCTGGGCAAACACAAGCGTGCCATGTATCACACTCTCACAAGAGCGATTCAGGATGGCAGAGAACCTTTACCCTTTCATTCTTTAGGGCAAGTTAGCTAGTTTGCAGTTTAGCCTTTTGAACAGGAAAGCAGAGGCAATGATTGCAGAAATAAGTAATTGAGAAAAGCAAACAATGTTCCTCCTAGAAGAAGTAATCCATCTATTTTTTTTGTAACTCTCTTCATATATTGCTAGAATAACCTTTGCTGAAGTTCAAGAGGCAGGCTCTGTTGAGTACAAAAATTTTCAACTGGACTCATCTTGCAAAAATACAACAGGAAATTTAAAGGCTGTATTTTTCTAAGACTAGTATAACTTTTTTAAAAAAGCAGATAAAAAGACAGTGCCATGCCAAAACAATAATTAATTTAAAATATTACTTTTCATATAATCTCAGAAGCTTACAGGTATACTGAAAAGCACTCTTCAAAAAGAGCTGAAATATTGTGAATTTGCCACAGAAATCGAAAATGTAGCAACAAAAACTGCTTTGGAAGGTACAGTAATACTTATGGGCCACACGCACGATTACCAAAAGCACAGAAAGAAGGGTTATCTCGGGGGGATGAATATTCCATAAATACCCTGCCTTCTTCTGATACTTCTGTAATAAGCCATGGGAGGACACTCTTGAACAATGAACTAGGGAGACTCCTGATATACTCTACTAACAAAAGATGTGGTTTCACATAACTGTAAATAAAAATAATTTTACCCAGGCCTGTGCAGTAAGAAAAATTTTGAAGTCTTCATTAAAAGTTAAAGTTGGATGATCAGCAACACGGTTCAAAAATTTATGTAAAGCTTTTCTTCGAGTCTCAATGAATTCATCACTAAATCGTTCCACCATTCCTTTCATTACGAATTTTTCAGGCAAAGGCTACGGAAACAAGAAAAAATATAGTGCACAAGTTGCATAATATTAAGGGTATTACAATAATTCTTCTACTTACTAAAAAACATATGTATATCTTGTAGAACCCACTATGCAAATACCAAATTGTTATAAAGTTATCACATTCAACAGTGAAATAGTTCTTGTAGCACGTGGTGCAGAAGAAAACAAGTACAACTCAGAAAGAAGGACATACATTACTGCAAATGGCACAATTACAAGTGTAAGAAATACCTCTATGGGATTTTTAATTATCACATATGTATAAAGCTAATGAAACTAGGTTGGTTTAACGTTTGTGAGATTTCAGAAAGTGAACAAAGATTTCAAACATCTCTGTATAAAACTGGTGCCATCTTATAAACAAATAAAAATAACTTGTTACAGCAAACGAACAGGAATAATCAGTGTCGGATGTGCTTCTTCCAGTTTGCTCTTCAGCCAAAGGAAATCCTGATATCGTCTTCGAACTTCATATTCACTGGAGTCAAATTCACCACGAGACGTCTGAAAACCAGAGGCAGAAAACACAGACCCAGGTTAGAATACCATAAAAAAAACAAACCTGTTTCAGATTTTGGATAAAATCAAGTACTTGAAGGGAATGCATACATGATTTTATTTTGCCTGTGTTAGTTGCTTGCTATTTTTTAACGTGTAATGATCAACTACTTGAAGAGATACAACCACCCCATTTGAGCATGAAATCAAAGTTCTGTTGTAAAAAAAAAAAAAAAAAGCAAGCACTAAACTGCACTGATTTCAATCATTAGTTTAGTGTGGCATTTTCCTTTTAGCAATCACGGTTATGTCCATTACTTTTAGGGCATTTCTTTTAAAGTGATTAGTCATCTACGAATGAGGAAAGTCCATTTTTTAGCATTCTGAAAAAAAAAAAAACAAATAGCTGACCTACGTCCTCGGGACCTGCTGATATTAGTCAACAACCTCCACATTCAAAACATGAAAACTTCAGCATATCATAGCAATAACACTTCCTGTGGTGCTTAATGGATTCTGCATTCCATCATCAATTCCAGTTTTGTAACCCTTTGTTAGAACTTGCCAACAAAGCTAAAAAGCTTATTACAGTGTATCAAAATTGTCTGACCATGAAAATTATTTTATCACTGCTCTATCTTCTGTAATGAAGCCACAAAGAGCCTGTGTTTTCATTAATGCGTGCTGTTTAGCATTCATTGTTGTACAGAGATTTAATGTGCGATGCAAGTAAATTCTAAAAACCTCAAAATATGCTTTTGTAATCTAAACATTTTTCAGGCTTGAATAAAAATTTTTCAAGGTATGTGGGAGGAATGCTACTATTTTATCATCAACAACCAGCACTTCAAATTAAATGTGGTAAGAAAGAACAGATAAAAAAGCAAAAGTAATCCACCTTACAGCCATTCCATACTTGCCTTAAGAAAAAATGTTCTCTCGTCTACAAAAACATGTATAAAGTGAAAATTATTGCTAGCAACTAACAAAGATAGCTCTCTTCCTACTCTTTAAATATGTTATGACGAATTGATATCTCCTCTTATTTAAGTACGAATAATTCCCATTTGAAAATTTGGTTTTAAATGAATCTTAAAAAGAACTCAAAGTAAAAGAAATTAACAGAGCAATTCTCAAAACACAGCCTGCAGAATATTTGCTGGTAATCCCAGAAGAGCTTGCTGGTCTCATAAGGCTGACTTTCTTCCTTATTTCCAGTAAATAGTTTGTATTCAGGACAGCTAAAAATACACTTAGTTGTTTCCTAATATTACTTCTTCATTGGAGAATTGTAGCTGTTTCCCTGGAAATCACATGCAACTGTAAATGGCAAATAAATGTCCACGTGATAGTGGACGCTGTAATTACAAAAGAAGGGAATCGAAAGGCTTTGTAGCAGGTAACATTTATGCATGACAAAAGACTGCTAGCCTGCAAGTGATCCAAAAGTCATAAATATGTGGGCCAATATAGTGTCTTCAAACAGAACCAATCCTTCTGCTGTTTCATACTCCTGCTGAAGATCACAACAGAAAATGTTATTCTCATATAGAACTGATGCAGCTATTGAAGAATTATTAGGTATTTTCTCAGCATAAAAAACCTAGAGCTACAACTATGTGTGTAGACTTACATTAATTTTTTTTTCAGAATCTACTGCACAGTTTCATACAGTTTTAGTGGTCTATAACTCATGGCGAAACCAGAGTATAATTTAAATTTAGTAATATCTCAGAGAGTGGTATGCAAGAAGACTGAAAACGCTACTACTGTTACCAATGCAAGCCATTATAGCCACGAGTAGATGCTTACCTTTGTGACTACTCTGTATGTAATGAATGTTTCAATGGCTGTAATGTGGCTTTCAGGATCGTCGACTGCAATGAAGAGATCTCTTAATTCTGGTTCATCTTCAAATTTATACTGGTTTATCATTGATGAGGGGGATATTGGCATTGAAGGACTGAATGAGTTGGCCTCAGCCAGTGATGTGTCCTACAGATCAGACATGAGAACATCTATATCAATATATATTTATATACAAACACACACATGCAATCACGTATGTCTCAGATGCTAAAATGGCAAGCTTTTAAATAGTCTGGTAAAACAGATAAAATATAGAGCAGATTAAAAAATTATACAGCACATAGTAAATCTCTTATCCTTTTCAGTATTTGCTTCAGTGAGGATGTAAGAAATAAGAATGAGATTTATTCTAAAACTGATGAAAGAGCAAAATGTTACAATTTGACAAGAATGTTATGCATAGCCAGAAAGAGAACTTGCATATGAATGCCAAAATTAGTTATGAATCCAAGCACCCAGTTTGTGTAGGATACTTACCAGCTTTACTAAAATTGTTAGAAGCCAGTTACTCAGGACTTATGCAGTTTGAATTATCTCTAATAACCTGAACAGGGTGGATAAAAAATTATGATTTTAAAAGAAAACAAAACAAAATCCAAATAAGAATTTTTATTGGAATTGGATATTTCAGTTTGCATACATTTTAAAATAAAATTTGAAATGGAAAACTTTTACAGAAACAGAAATTTATTCTTTTTAAATTTTACAATCTCTTAAAAATAATAAAAAAAAAGTAAGTAAGGATGCAATACAAATTTGTTGCTTGATTTCTAAAAAAAGTCAAACCACTGGTTTGCTGAAGTGGAAAACCACTTTTTGACAGCATCAACAACTTCCATCAGAGCATTCTAAGAATATAACCCCACAGCAGCTGCTTCTGCTCAGTGTGTTCAATGGTGATCACTCAAATGCTGAAATACTGAGTGGAAATTGGAAACAGGCAAAAAAATCTCATTTTCTTTCTTAGATGCAAGTCTGGATGAGATATACTAATCTAAAATCTTGAAGGATACAGTGACTAGGAAAATAAATTAAATTCACTAACACCATAAAATAGCATAACAAATTAATAAATCACTAAATGTAATAAATTTGGGCAATTAAAATCAGTCACTATGTTTTAAATATCAAACTTTTTATATATTTTTTCTAATATATGCAATGAAGTATTTTTATAGCAAACTTTAAAATCAATCTGTTTTCTAGAAGTTTTCTATAAATGTAGTTAGGCTACCCTAACCACCAAGTGGTGAAAGTTGCCCTTTCTGGTGCCTCACTAACTATGGAGCAAGGAGAAAAGGGATGTTGCTAAAGAGAAAACTGCTCACATGGCAGGCGTGGAAATGTGGAAGTCCACAGAAATTAGAACCACAGCATCACCCCAAGGCTGACCTTGTGGGAGTGAAGAGCACGCTACTGCAGTGCTGCTGAGCTTGGAGAGAGTTGCTTTTTTCCTCTGAATTCAACTGGATCAAAACTTTCCCTGGAACAACTTTCTCCTCTCTTGTTCCTTTCCTCCCTTAAACCTCATTGCCTACTGCCACCCCTCTCCTTTAGATTTATCAACGTACTCCTATAAATATGGAGTAAGAATTTATACTGAGAATTACGTACAGAAAGCACTGATGTACCAGTTCTCCTCCCACCACTTAGGTACAGTTCTTTGAACTGGGAGACAAAAGCAGCATGGAAGACTAAAGGCAATGCTTTAAATACTATATAGCTGCTTACTTGTGCACCTGTAAGCCATTTTATTCTTACCCAGTGTGTTCCTATACATGGTTTCTATACTGATATCCAGCCAGATCAGTGGTGAAGGATAAATGGAGAAGCTGTTTTCACTGCCTGCTAGACCAGCTGGCCATGCCCTGCACGAAGAATGAGCACCACTAGTTCAGAGCAGCTCATGCGATTCAAAGTGCTGAGACAATAGGAAATTTCCACAGAAAGAAAAATGCATGTGAGCATGTAAGGGACTTGAATGGCTGTATAACTTGAGGAAAAATGACTCTGCAAAGCCTAAATTGGATCAAGGCAAATGTGTATCATATTTTCTCATTTTCCATGGGTCATTAGTATCTTAATCTTTCATTCCTCCTTCTAGTTTACTACTAAAAATTGCCCTATACAGGCAGGTTTCTGAAAGCATATTTTTATATGGAAGGGCTTATGAATACATGGTTTGTGAAACAAAATATAGGCAGTAAGCATCCACAGAATAGATAGGTCTTCAGTTTCATAATAAAGCTCTAGTGTTCATCTGCACATGAATGAATACATACGAGTTTTAAACAAGCATCTGTTTCTCTTTCTTTATCCTCACGATACTTCAGGTTTACTTCCAGCAGTTCTTGAAGTTCATGTGACATGTCTGACGTCATCACAGGAACATGGTAAAAAAAGACAGTAATTTTCTATTTTCTATACAGCTGTAATTTTGTGGTTCCAACTCTGTTTTTGTGTGCATACAGTTGAGGGCAGGAATAGTTTTGTAGCACAGGAAAACCAGAAAATTCTTCTAGCTCTTGGGTTGTACAACTTTTTTTTTAAAAAAAGCTTTTTTCCTCTTCAACCCATGCAAAGAGCATCAAGGCCCTGTCCCAGACACTGATGTCCTTCCCCACAGCTCCCCCAGCCTCACCAACCTGCAGTACCCCTTCTCCCTTACAAGCCCTTCCACTCCTGACAGCTGCTGGCAGTGCTGCGCATGCCCATCGGCAAATAGGTTCATGCATTTTGATTTACTGGCCAGAAGACCAAACAGATAGACAATCAACGAGCTCCTGGCAGCATGAGGACCAAGTTCTGGGTCTCCTTCTTCTAATACTTGCAGTTAACCTATCTCACTCTCACATTTGACTTCAATTGGTCAGTAAGGCTCCAAAATAAGTAAGAGAAAGAAAATACTCATACAGCAGGAGCAGCCTCAAAGTAAGCAGAGGACACAGTTAAGTCTGCAGTTCTCTGTAGAAGACATTAAGCCCAGGGGTTTGTCTCAACACCACTCCTCTAGAGCACAGATGCTCGACTCAAGCTTGCCTCCTTCCCTCCCTCCCAGCTAGGATCCAGAGCTTGCAATCTTCTGAGGCCAGCGATTCAAAGCAGGTCTGGAAGTAAACAACGCGGTGGCAGAGTTCGTCTTTTAGGGGAATAGCTTAGTTGTTGAAGCATTCTTCAAAGAAGCAAAGAGATCCAGGAAGACAGAACAGTTCCTTGGCTGAAAAATTCACTCATAAATCAGTCTCAAATCCTTGATCAACTTGTTTTGAAGAAAAATTAGCCTCTATGCAATTCTGAAGTGGCATGTACATCTTTTTAAGAAACACAATTAAGTTTTCTGCAATTATGGAATGGAGACAAATACTGTAAAACAGAGTTTGAAAGAAGAGCTGCCAAAGATTTTAAGTATTAACCAAAGTGCTGTCAGCTTTGTCAATGCTAGGTCACCGTACCAGTTAACAAGGCAGGCAAAGATTAACTGAATGGGTACTGCGATACATGTGGTACTCTATGCTTTGAAACTAATGGAAGCAAGCAGGTTGAAAACACTGTGTTTGTGTGACTCATAAATCAATCCCTAGAAGTTGCCTCTGCTAAACAGACCTCAGAACTTTTTCCATGGTAACTAGAACAAAGTGAAATGCACGTCACATTATGAAATGCTTTATCAAAGTTGCCGAAGAAGATGCTAGCCTGTAATACTTGAGATATGTCACGGGACACTGGGTCAATGGTTTATGACACTATCAGGTTAAATGCCTCTGAATTTTCATAAAATAAAAGCCACATGTTTCCATCTTGAGTAATAACTTAGGGTATTGAGGTTGACAATTTTTAAGAATCTCATTTTTCACCATTATGGTAGCTGATACATTTCATTGACTAAACTGAGAAAAATGAAGCTGAAGTCAGTGTCAGGTACTGAGCCCTGCACTGGAACTGCTGTACCGCTTGGCCTGCAAATGCTACACCACCGCCTTAAAGACAGTGGCATGAGAAACACCATTAAGATACAATTTAAAACAAGGTAGTGCTAGGACAGTACTTTATGGAGAAATCGGTTTAACAAAACTTAGTCTGAAGCTACATTTAGCCTGTCAGTTTCCCTTGAACATATGGAACATGAACAAATGGAGTATAATCCCCCATCAACCTCAGAGATTTTCATCAGCACAGAAGATCAGCCCTCAAATTACACCTAAAAGCAAACTGTGAATTTCTGGTCTATGCATAACCACTAAATGCAGGTGTCCACACTTTGGAAAGAATGCTGTATTTCACGTAGTATGACAAATTTTCTTGTTTGCAGGAGTAAGTTGTCATGTGGCATGCATTACTAGTAGTTAAGGTTTAATACGAGTAAGAAATATTTGGCGTGAATCCAGGTAGCAGAAATTTAAGGATATAGACATTTGCCATATAGCAGCACCAACTCATATCAACTACACTTGTTTTTATCTTTTATTCCCAAGGAGCACCACTCTTGGCAAGCAAGCAGCACAACTATTGATACGCTGCACTGACAGGCAGACACTTGCATGCAGAACTGCCTGAGCTTACCTAGTAAAAGCAAAACGATTCAAAGTAAGAAACAAACAACTAAAATTATACTTTAGCACTGCTTTGGCATGGAAGCTCAGTGACTTTATGTCAGCTCAAGACTGGTGCTTTTCTAGAAAACATAATTTAGCCAGACCCTAGTTATGCTTCTAGAAAAACACAGACGACTTGGTGAAACTCAGCCTGACCTCTTGCATGTTACAAACCACTACATCACCTAATAGTCCCTTCCTGCCTTAAAAATCCATTAATATAAAAAATTTTACTACAGTCCAAGTTTAAATACATAGCTCCTAAAAACACATATCAAAAAATGTATCTCATTTACAGAAATATAAAAAATACACGTTTCATTCATATGACAATCAGTCCTACTGAAAACACGTTTGCGTCAGGTTTTCAAATAGGAAACAAATCTGCTGTTCCTCTCCAGTGTCACACGTCCTGCAACGCACACGTTCAGCCCTCTCGGAAGGTGAACGTGGCCTCGGCCCCCTGTATACGTTTTTTCCACCTTAGCTCTCTGTCTGTCCTTACGTTATACTTGAGATGCTGCCTTGATGAAGCACCACGACCCGACAACACACCCACGACACGCTCTCTGCTTTAACGGCCGAGAAGGAGCCCCGGCTGACTGCTGCTCGGGCAGCGGCCGGCAGCCGGACCTGCCCTGCCCTGCTCGGCCCGGGCGCGACCCCCCCGGCCGCAGGGAGCGCGGGCCGGGCGGGCAGAGGCCGCGATCACCGC
>Ga0065711_1030923_pt1 | contig 31055 bp, 14 predicted proteins | sample Hoacrofraction12_FD_59098 | JGI IMG/M metagenome (GOLD analysis project Ga0065711, IMG submission 59098) | Hoatzin crop microbial communities from Cojedes, Venezuela - Epithelial fraction 12 v2 (version 2) | ecosystem: Host-associated > Birds > Digestive system > Esophagus > Crop | place... | reverse complement strand
CAAAAATGATCCGAGGGCTGGAGCACCTCTCCTATGAGGACAGGCTGAGAGAGCTGGGCTTGTTCAGCCTGGAGAAGAGAAGGCTGCGCGGAGACCTGATTGCAGCCTTTCAGTACTTAAAGGGAGCCTATAAGAAAGATGGGGACAATCTTTTTAGTAGAGACAGCAGTGTCAGGATGAGGGGTAACGGTTTTAAACTAAAACAGGGTATGTTTAGGCTAGATATAAGGAAGAAATTCTTTACAATGAGGGTGGTGAAACACTGGAACGGGTTGCCCAGAGAGGTAGTGGAGGCCCCATCCCTGGAAAAATTCAAGACCGGATTGGACAGGGCTCTGAGCAACCTGATCTAGTTAGTGGTGTCCCTGCTCGCTGCGGGGGGGTTCGACTAGATGACCTCTAGGGGTCCCTTCCGACCCAAAACTTTCTATGATTTTATGATTCTATGATTTTCATTGGATGACATTCCACCTTTTCTTTTTTAACAGCAGCATTCAGAGGTGCAATTAAGAGCACGGTAGCACTGTTGGGTCTCATACAGGCACACAGAAAGAAATCTGGCATAAACATGAGAAGGTCATTGCATCACTAGTTTCTTAGCAGAATAGACAAGGCAGGAAAGCTGAAGTTCCTCCCAAAGTCCCACAGCACTTTATTGGCAGAACTGAGACTGGTTTTCAGGATGATCTTTAAGCGGTCAAAGTTCTGGACACTGCATCATCCTTTCAGGTGCACCTACACACACATCATTATTCTGCTTGGGACTGCAAAGAGCCACTTCTTTAACAGCACAGAGCAACACTTACTCTAATAATTATCCTGCTGTTAAGTACAGAAGTGCCAGCGTTTACCTAGGGGAGAGAAATATCACATCCAACGACATTCATTCAAACATTTTCTCCTATTTCAGCAATACTTCAGAATTTGTACTTCATTTTAATAAAGAAACTAGGGAACATTTTATGTCATTGTTTCATTTGATCAAAGCAGCTTTCAGATGTTTGTTAATTTGTCTCAAACATCTGGCATTAGAAGGCATGTGTCTCTTCTGTCAGCTCCCTCTCTCTGTCACTTTTATGAAAGGGTTTATACTGCTCAAAACTTGCCAGGGCCTTGTTAGTCTGACAGGCTGCCTTGTATTTGCCCAGAATGTGTCTAGTAAGAGCTGTCAAGGCCATGGAGAGTTAAAATGCACAGTCTGGTAATTTAGCGGAAAGCACTGAAGAGTCTCTGCCTATTAGAGGACAAGTTTAAGTTATTTCAGTATGCCTTGGTCTGGTACAGGATTCCAAAGGACAGGCCTGACAAAGCAGTTGAGATATAGGTTTAGAAATGTGGTAAATCAAACCATTATGCAGTAAATTTCAAGGAGGTTGGCACAAGAGGTTAATCAGCTGCCAGGAATTAATGCCCAGTGCCTGAAAGGTTGTCAGATCAGTGACAGAAATGTGTGACTGGGTAGCATGGGGTACACCTGCTTATATTCATGTGAATTGAAGTACCTGCAAAATGTGCAATAAAAATTCTCTTTCCGTACATATTTAACCCTGCCCAGTCCCTGCTGTCAGTCAGTGTGATCACTCGACTGATGGTGTTATTAAAGGGTTATCTTGGTTAATCTCCACTTTATGTTTGCACACTTAGTCAAACAGTGTTGTGGTAGATCTGTCAGCTCCCTGAAAGCAGGCAGCTGACAAGCTCCTTGAGAACAGCACCTGTACGTATGCAAACATAAAGAGCAGGAGCGTGTATTCTCCATCTGGCTCCAAGCTGGAGCTTTGGGTCTGTTAATCATGCTCAGAGCCTCAAAGGCTTTTTTAGCTTGTTCATTGCCTGACCAAGAGGAGTAACGGTTCAGTGCTTGGCATGGAAAAGTCAGGGCTTTGGCATTTTACTCCTTGCTCTGCAGTCAATTCACAGCACAGGCCTGAATGAATCTCTTAGGATTAGGTCCAAAGGACTGAAGACTATAAAACTGAATCAGAGACACTTCTCTTTGCAGGATTTGGCTACTAGACTGCAATTCAGACCTCAGGGACAGGGGTCTGTTCCCTCCACATACCATCAGGAGGGGAGCCAGGCACCTCGGAGCAGCCGTTACATCGACTGAGGACATCTCTCTGGAGAGCAAAACACTGGAGAAAAGGGCATGTGCTAAATCTTGCTCCTCCTCAAGGTATGGATGTTTGTCTGAGCAACATATTGACTCTCTGCTAAAGGTCTCTAGTCTACTTTCACCAATTCAAGACCTCTTCTGATTTTGTAAAAGAGAGCAGTTTTGGTGACACAGCTTTATATGCATTTCATTGCTGACCACACCATGTGGGAGAGTTGGTACCAGTCTCACAGATGCACAGAGTTATTCAAAGCCACCTCTGACAACAAAATCTACCTATTTAGGTGTGGGGAGGAGAGAGGTTTCCATTCCTCTCCGATTCCAAGCTATTCTCTCTTGTGGGAAAAAAACCAAAGAAGTTACGATATCACTGTCTTTGGAGATACTGAAAAGTTATCAGGACAATGCCCTGAGCAACCTGAACTAACTTTGAAGTTGTCCCTGCTTTGAGCAGAGGACTGAACTAGATGACATCCAGACGTCTCTTCCAGACTTGTGTGAGTCCATAATTCTAGAATTGCATGCAAACTACTTTAAAGCAAAGAATACGTGAGGGTTTCCTTGCAGCGTAGAGCTTAGGGGTCTCACTGCAAGGAACTTTCCTGCCCCCGAAGAACTATGCATATACTTTACCCCATGTTCCAAACATATGGACTTACCTCTTTCGTTTTCTTTCCCAGTTACTAGGCATCAGATCCACACGTGTACCTGAGAAACAGGATGCTGCAGCTAAACCTATGTTAAGTCTGAGGACAGACTTTAAGGGAAGGTGTCTTCTGAGATGCTTCAGGGCAGGTAGAAGAGGCGTTGTGTAGTCTGTGGATCTGGCCAGTCCTGCACAGAATGAAACACAGAAATACAACACAGGTATCAGAAGAGTAAAAGCAAAGAGTGAACTAAGCTTCAATGGGAGAGGTTTGAATATATTCAGCTTTTACCTACTCCCCATTGTGTGTTTCCTCAGAGATAACCCTAAAATCAGATTTCAAAACTTGTTACTTATGTTACTAAAGAAGTGCCCGATTTTCAGTTGGGCTTAGCAGACACGTCTGATTTATTTCAGCTCGAACAGGATCATGTCTGAAATGAAATCCTACACAGACAAGTGTCCCAATTGCTACTCTTATTAATCCTGCTGTTTGGGTTCATGATTAACAGGAGGCATATGCAAGGCTCATTTGATATCATAACAGTGAAGAAGCTCCTAATCTGTCACTGTCACAGGCATCTGCGAAGAGTCACCTGCAGCGCTCTTCAGTGCAGAGAGCAATTGAACAGTGTGAAAAGCTGCTGTGACGTACAGAGGGACTGAGACATTGATTGTGCAATGTGTTTTCCTTGCCAAAATGGAACAATCTCACCTCAGAGAATCCAATTCTTTTGCATCGCACAGGCATGCAACGGGAGTCACGAGTTGCTACAGTGCATTGCAGGTACATTGCAGTGAATTATCTCTGTTACGGAATAAATATGCCTCCTGCCCAGAGAGAGAGCACAGAGAGCTCATACTGAGACCTTTTCAACTAATATTTGCCTCAGATACTTTCCAGGATGGAGGAGTACAGATCTTACCTTAGCTTTAAAGTGGGGTCAATCTGCCAGCCTACTGAAAGGCAAGTATCTCCAGTTCTTCTACAGTCTGTGCACAGTCAATCAAACATTGCCAGGATATGTTCACAAGCACTTGAGTACAATCATCCTTACACTGCTGGAATGGTTCCTATCACAATTTTGGCCCAAACCATCTAGCGCTCTCCCAGACAATCGCTGGGCCAAGCAGAATCCAAGGACCATTTCCATGAGGTAGTCCACGTGTTTTTCCAGTAAGCTAGTCTGTTCCTGGGAAATAAGAGAGTGCCTTTCCACAACAGTCTGCCTCAGTTCCAGAGAACTTTCCTGATATCTTTAATTTACAACAGCAAATGAAACCACAGAATTTTACTGGCTTATTGGTAGGATCGAGTCCTAGCTATTTGCTGGAGGTGAAGTCAGTGGACAAATTACTAGTGACACCTGCAGAACAATGTCCCAAGTATATTTCACTTTGGGTTCAGTCAAAGATTTCAATAAAGTCATGGGAAGGTTTCCCTTAGCTTCACTCCATGTCAGGTGAACCATTTCACGCTTAGCTGGCTCCCCTCAGAGCCAATTCATCCATTTTCCCACTTGCTGGTGTGGGTCAGGGGAGCTGCTGTCCTGGCTCTGGACCCTGGCTGTTTACCCTTGTAGCTTGTTACTGACACAAGCCAGAACTGTATCCTTCAGAGAAAGACGTAGAAAATGACAGGCTATTTAGGTGCAGTAATATCCATCTCTGGAAGCCTCATTGTAAATTCAAGGACTGCTTCAAATGCTGAAAAAAATCCTGATTTTCATCCCTAGGACTCTCAGAAAGTTGGACAAGGTGAGCATGGGGAACCATTCCTCTCTTTCCAGAAATTGTCATTATGCAGCTGTTATAACTATCAAGGATACCTCTATTTTGATTCTTACACCCACTTCAATAATCCTCTTCTTTCAAAGCTGAACAGATCTCTGAATGATGAATTATTCTGAATATTAAAACAATAAATATTTAAAAGATTTCTACACATGAGACTGTATTGCATGAAGACAATGTCAGGCTCATAACACCTCTGAAACATATTTTTTAATAGATGTCTGATTTATTTTCTTCCTATTCCCCAAAGTCTACCAGGTTCCTCTCAAAACCAAGAGAACATACAGTCCAGACGAAAAGCAGTTGTAACTTACATTAGTACACAAAATCACTCTTGCCAAACAGATAAATATTATATTTGATATTTCAGTCTCAAAATTACACACACTCTTTAGGCCAAGGAGCAATTATTATGACATGCATGTCACAGTCCTACTAAAAAGAGGATATGTAACATTGCTGTAAGATGGTAAATACCTTATGATCACCATCAAGAGCTCTAGAGAGGAAACATATCTAACTGCTATTGTAGCATTTAGTCACATAATTATAAAGCTGTAATCTTCATTTAGTAAAGTAACTCTAAAAGCAAATTACAATCATTGTTCTGTGTAAACTACGTTTTGTTTTATCTGCATTTTATTTTTACTTAATTATTTTGGTCAGTCAAGTGCTAGAAATTCAATGGTCTATCTCATTTCCTGGGGGATGTGTCTGCGAAGTAAAATATCAGTATTTCCAGGCAGTTTCACAAGCACAGTACAGAAGAAAATATACAAAATTGTTCACAAATAAATCTGTTAAAAAGAAATAGCTTTATCAAGTTAAAGAAGATTGATTTTATTTTAAATTTGTATTAAAATAGATAGGATGGCTCTGATTGTTTGAAATTATTTTGATGTATTAAAAGCGATGCTGAACATGATCTTCCCCTCTCTTTCTTGGACTTATAAACTCAAGCAAACAGACTGGGATTTAACTTCTGTCCTCTTAAATTTAACATGGAGATCATGTTCCTTCTTAGCTGTCTGGGTGTACAGATTTAGGACGTATCTGCTTTGTACAGTATGATTTTCAAAGAGCTGCATGATTTGCAACAAATTTAGAAAAAAACACAGTGCTGAAAAGCTTTTGATTGTGGCAGTAGGAAGGCTCTTCCACTTGATGGAAGGGCAGATTTCAAACTGGACTGGCAGCTGTGCTGGAAATGTGACTCCCCAGCAGTCCTTCGGGGAAAAAATAGTCAACTCAAGTACACCCAGAAACTTTTGCATGAGTCAAAAGCATTTCCGAATATGCAAGGAAAGGATGTCTAGGCCCTTAGATCATAAATAAGGATGTTTACCTCACTGCAACAGTGTGCAGAGCAAAGAGCACTATAATAAACGATACCCTTGGATGAAGGGAAGGCTTGTACAGTGTGCCATCTAAAAGCCAGAACAGCACTTGAGTTAAACGCTTGGAAGAAGCATTATGTCCCTTGATGGATAAAATAGTCTACCCACTGTGCATTTGAGAACTTTTTGCCTTCAAGAATCCCAAAATTTTTTCCTTTGAATTTTTTTTTTACATTTGTTTTAAAATGGGATACCCTAAGAAACAAATGTTGTGTATGCTACTTATGGGACTCCAGCAGCAACCTTCCTCTAAGAAAGGGTAAAGTTCTTTTCATGATATGCAAGCTCAGGAATCCACTGTGGAAATGCAACTGGGTTTAAGGAAGAAAGTAATGTTAACAAGATAATTGATCAAAGAAAGCAATGTCAAAGCACAGGCCAGAGGAGGGAGTAATTTTTGTGAAGCAAGAATACACCATTCATGCTACATGGATTGCTGCTAGCCTGGAGAACATCATGAACCCAGTTCTGGTCTTATTTTCTTCGAAGTCAAAAGTCTCTGTACTGAAGTCAAAGCCACAATCATGTTAGGCTTAGTACAAAAGATTAGAAGCACCCCTACCTGGTGAAGTGTTGAGCAAATGGATCCAGGCCACTTCACCATGTTAAAAAAAAGAGCTATTTTCATCCCAATTTTACTTTTAACTTCAGTGTTATAAATCTGAAAATAACCAAATGGAAGTCAAAACAGTTTCCTGGCTTTTTGTAATAGTAACTCACTGAAGAGCATGAGCCACCTTTTACAACTTCCTTGGTTTGAATTTCCCCATATATATTAATAGATTTACATTTATAGATAATAGCACTGCATTTAAAACACAGGCCAGTGTTTGTGGTCCAGGCATAGGCCATGTCTGTGAGCTAAAATACCTGGCTGTAAAGGCAGAGAGACTCTCCGCTTCTGTTTGTTAATTTTGAAGGCTACAGCTGTGTGAGAGGCACCATATGCCTGAATTTGAACCACAGCTACAAAAGTTGCAAGTTTTCTGTGAAATTAAATTTAACACTTTTCAGAGTTTTTTAGTGGGCTTGTGAATGTCAAGTCCTTTAAACCTTCTTCAGGTTTGTGTCCCATGTAAAGGTTTCAGAGATTCATTTGCCTCATACTCGGAAATAGACAGCTTCTATTTTTTCACTCACAGTATTGCTTCTGGCCTTCCTTTTTCAGTCAGCCTTCCTCTAAAGTGGCCTTTCCACTTCTTTTAATTTAAAGATCCTAAGCTTGTCATTCTTCCAACTGATATTATAGGTTGTCATCTGTCAGCAAGGGTACTGAGATTTGATTCGTTTCTCCAAAACATCTATTCAGATACCCACCCCTGCAGCCAAGCAGTCCAACGAGAGCTGGAACCAAGTCTTTGATTGACATTATACTGAGGATATGCTTAAATTCAGAATCTTAGTTACATCCCTAAGTCAACAGGCACTCTAAAACTTGCTTTTCTCCCTAATTTTTATACACAGAACTTAGGTACCGGGCTTCAGGCAAAGGTCTCAATTCAGGGCCTGAGTTGAGGCATCTGAAAGCCCAAGAATGAACAACTTCACTTCTCGCTGAAGCTGCCTCCACTTTCTCTAGGGTCTGAACATCCTTCTACACACCCCGGAGACAGGGTGGTCCTTGCAGTTCTATTGTGAGCGGAAGACTACCCAAAGGTGTTTGTGCCTTTGTTATCTGCAGGTAAAGAGCCCTACTGAAGTGGTTGTGTAGTACTTTTGAGTAGTCAGGGAGCAGCAGCCATTCAAAACTAAAGAGAGCTAAATAAATATCCTGATCACCTAGCAGCCTTGTGATGCAGCCTACGTCTTTAATTTTGTTGGAGATGAATCATCTGTGAACAATAAAAACACTAAAATGAAAGCTGCTGCAAAGACTGGACTGGGAAAGTACAGAGAAAGGCCTCAAATGTTTTTGCTTGTTTTTGCTAATGTAAAGCTTCAGGCCAAATTGAATGGGAGCCGGCTGCCGTGAAGTACATCACAGGATGAGGCTTTTAAGCAAGCCTTTAATACAAGCTATAAAAAGTCACCTCTTGCTGTCGTATCATGGGAAGAAATAGACACTGAGAACATGAAGATATGTCCTCATTTCAATCTGAGTTTTTTCTAACCGTGCTTCAACTACCTTTGCTTCACCTTATGCACTCATGTACTGTTTGCAACAAATTCAGTCAGAAACCATGAAGTCTGACTCCCCCCATATTTCAATTACCTGTTTAGTCTGCTGACTCTGGCGGAACTATTTCTGATTTGCAGAAATATCATGAATGGATGTTTTGGGTAGGTAGCAGTGGTCTGGTAATCCAGATATTCTCTGAACTGGGTTTGTCTTCTGCCCACATTTTCTTCAGAACTGAGTGTAAAAAAAGGAGTCCATAGGGCTGTTTAACACTCTTTCTTTCGGTTTTGCAGTCCTGTTGATTTTGCAGATATAACTGACAGCTCTGTGGAATTCTGCTGCTGAGACAGTTTCTGCTGGTAGGATATTGTAAGCTAGGGTTCCTCCCTATGTGCATTCAGATGCTTGAACACTTCCCTCCACCTCCTCTGGCTGTGCTTTATTTCCTCCGATGAGCGGCTGCTTCATCATAGTAAGTGCAGCCAGCTCATGACAAAATTGATAGCTCAATGGTTTTGCCTGCATGAGCTGGTATTTTATTGAAATGTTCACATGAGCTGCAATACACAACAGAGAGCCAAAGACAAAAGAGTAACAATAACGATGTAATGAGGGCAGCTCATCTGAGAGCTCCATTGAGAGCCAGACTTTACAATGTCCTAAATGGAAAAACACAATGCACCCACAGCAAACACAAGGTTCATCGGTAGTGCAGTTTCCTCCATCCTAAGTGTACGTGTAAACATAGCCCAGGGAAGGTAAAATCGTAAATTGATACATCTCCTCTGAGGAGGTTTTAGAGAAAGATATGTCTCGGGATACTCCGTAAAGAGTCAGTTTGACGAGCAGCCTTTGGAGTCAGGCCCACCCCATCTTCTGCACACCCAAATACTGACCTAAGGTCCTGCAGTTTCCTCTCACTATGGCTGCCCAGGCTTCTCTGACTTTGGGTTTGTCTCTGTAAAGAGACAGCCCTTTCATCATTAAGGTTGGTCTTCCATTCTTAGTGCTGGGGTCTTCTTGCCCAAATGAATAACCCATTGCCTCATCAGCTACCGAGTCTACAGGTGTAGCTTTTCTCCTCTGCCTTTCAGATGAGGACAACAAGGCTGTTATCCAATACTGTGGGCATAGCAGATATCTCTGAGCATCACACCCAGTAGGGTTTCCTGTCAACAGAACAGGCTGTTGACATATGCTTTGAAGGGTTTTTATTCCTGGAGATTGCAGAATCCCACAGACAACCTTGTCCTTAATTACAACAGTTCCTAGAAAGGACTGCAATCTTCACAAGCGACAGAGATGAGTTTGTGCTGTTTCCCCTTCCCTTCACCTGAAATCTAGAGCTGATTCATATCTCAATTTTAGGAACTGACATGCCTGATCTGACCAAAGAAAAGGCTGGATCTCTTTCCTCTTTCCAAGGAACGGTTGGTGGCTCTTTTCTGTTAAGAAATAATCCATATATGGGCTACAAACATAGACATGATAGCTCTGATATTCTTCTGGAAAGGCAAATGTTCTACCTGAAAATTACAGAACAGGATAATAACCTGCAGGATGTGACCATTTCTACCACATAAACTAAACTCAAATAAAAAATGATCATCAAGACTAAATGACATACAGGGAAAAAATACATGAAATCATGGATAATTATGAATAAGAACAGGAAGAACTTCGCTCTCCCAAGGAAGAACAGGCTCACCTAGAAAAGCACAAAACAAGAAGTTAGGTCATTTGGCTGAATTTGTGTGGGAGGTTTTGCAAATTGATTACTTTCAACATCTGCCCTTAAAGCAGGGATGATAGTTCACTCTGCCATTCTCTCCTAGCAAAATCAAGCTTTGTCACACAATTACCCAACCACAACACTTTTTTTTATTGTTTCATTTTTGTTTTAACCTTGGAAGGCCTGCAATGGACTGCCACACACAAGCAGCTACGCACAGGTATGACTGACTGTCACCCACATTTTATGCGACTAAGTCTGGCCTTCAGAGAGGCCACAGTCTAAGTTTTGAGCCCTTCTGTATCACACTAAGTTGTAGTTACTGCTGTTCCTCTACCAGTCACTGCTTCTTTCTTCTTTTGCCGTTAGACCTGACAAACTTGGCAGCAAACTCTCACTCTTACTGGGAACACAAGGGTTAAATTTCCTCTTCGCTGAGATGAGTCTGGCAGACATATGCCGATTATGTTTTCAATTGTGCCATTTCTCTCCCAATGCACACACAGTCACAGCTGTGAACGAGTTGTAGGCTTAAATTTTTAATGTTGGAGGTTATTCCTAGCTACCTTTTCAACATTACAACCTCCGTTGCATCCCATAATGTACCCATGGAGACATCCTGCTTTCCACTTAATTGGAATACCATTTACATTCGTCTTTCTGTTTTGTTTGTATTATTGAGTTCTTCAATGGAGTCTTGCTGAGGCAGGGTAACAGGTCTGTCTTTCTTTGCTTATCCATTTTGGAAAAAAAAATATTCAAGTGATATTATCTGTAAACTGTTGAAAAAGAAAAATGAAGAAGAGTTCTTAACTCAGAATGAAAGACATCCAATTAATAAGGAAAAAAGATAATGCTCTTTATTAATGGCTGGATGGAAAATGGTTGCTGTGATTTATTCAATGGGATGAGCTGAGCTCAGGGTACTGTTTTCCAGGGTATTGTACAAATACAGAGGAAGAAGCAGCCTCTGTAATGAAGACCTAAATAGAAAAGACTCAAAAAATAGAGGCAGTGAAATCATCCTTATTTTACAGAATTGAGGCAGAGAGAAGGTAGGGTCACACAGAAAGTCTTGGAAAATCTGGCAGCTGATACTGTGTTTTATCAGTTTAAGTCCTGTGCTTGAAACTGAACAGCATGTAACTGATTTGCCAAACTTCCACACATCCTTATCTTCCACAGTTTGGAAGCAGGCTCAATTCTATGAGAGCTTTGGGTAAACATGACAACTTTGGGAAAAAGAAGCAACACAGTCCTCTCTGTAAACACCTCTCCAAGTCAAAATATTTTTTATTTTTTCATATTTTTGTTTAATGTGCTTTGGTTGCTGGTTAACTGATCAGCTTCTGGAGTGTGCTTACATCATGTTGGAATAGGACTACCCCACAATGAGCACCACAGAAATTTAGTGCTGAATGGGAGAAGTAAAACATTGTTTCTTCTTATGCTACATTGTGCAAAGTCATTAGGCGCTCCTATTGTAGCAGAATTTGACTCCTGCTCTGGCCTTAGGAAGTGACATCCTCTTGGTCTAGAAATAAAATTTAAAAAAAAAATTCCTAGTTTAATGACACTATTAAAATCAACATTTGTATCGTATTGTCCACACTAGAAACGAGTTAGAATTCCACTGCGAAATCTCCTCGCAATTCTCCCTCAATTGGGGAACATGCTAATGAGATATTGCCTCACTCTATTGTAATTTGAAAGTTAGGGAGACAACGTAGTCTTCCCATATAAAATTGTTTGGTTTTGTTTTCAAGACATCCCACATCTTAATGTTAACATAAGCACAGTCTGAAGGACAGCAGAAAAGCTAGCTTCCCACCCCTGCTATTTTAGGAATAAGAGAGTTATAAGTTACAAATCTAAATCCATTGAAGAATCAGTCAGGTCAGAATCTAACCACTGCTGACATCCTTCTCAAGGGCCAATGTTATCCTTTAGCCAGCACAGCATGGCTCAGTACACACAAATGTGAAGGATCCTAAAACAACACAACAGCTATCTAGTGCTCTCCAATGCAGATGGACAAAATTGCTCCTGCTGCTAGTTAGAGAAGAAGCCTCTCCTCCTCCAGGGTTTGCTACCACAAAAGACAGATGATGGGATACTTCTGAGGGAAAGGTCTGGCTTTGACTTCTTGATAGGTGAACAGAGGTCCGTATCAATATGGATAATGTTCCCTCAGTAAAAAGATGACTGAACCAGGATGAATGAGATGCCAAATGCCCTGTCAACTGCTGGCATGTACACCTGATTGTTCAAAAGTGAGTGCATGTTCCGGATTTTGAGCAAATCCACTCTGTCTCTCTTGGCTCACTGATGTTAAGTCAGCTTCGTTCCTGGCTTCTCTCTCCTGTGGCTCTTCATACACCACAGAAGTGTCACTGAGGGTGGAACCACAGCCAGCAGGTAAAGCATTTTCCCCTGAATCGCAGTGTCCAAAAGTCACTGTCCCTGGGAGGAATGGAAAACACATCGTAGGCAGGTATTCTCCTGTTACATGTTTCTTTCTCTTGATGAGTCATTCCCAGGGTCTCTCATGTGTTCAAATTTGCTAACATCTGTGTGGAATGAGTAAGCTGGATGTACTGGCACCTTAGCAATAACCTGTGAGCAACCTGATGCCTAAAGGGTTAATCACAAAGCAGAAAAGTCCTGGATTTTGTGTTTGGAGCATTTTTGACAATTGCAGATGAGATCTTTGCCCCTTTTGCTGGCCCTGATATTCCATTCAGCCCTCAGGGAGTTCAGACAGTCCTGATGCAACCAACAAGCCATTTTATTGTCAAGTCCCCAGGATGAAAAAGTCTCACTGATTTTGAGAGAGGTCATTAGCAATGGCAAAGCACTGGAGAATATTGTTCTATTTCTTTGCTTGTCTCTGTGTCACCCATAACACTGGAATAGTAAGACAAGGATCTGATCCAGCTCTCATTGATTTTATTGAGATTTATGTTATGATTTGGCAGTATCTTGTTTCTCAGATAAATCTTCTCATTAAGGGATTCTTGATAATGATTAACTTACTGACTCTGTGAGCAGAGACCTAGTTAAAGAAGAATAAACAGAAGAATTGTTGAGACATTCAGGTTAATAGGAGGACACTACTTGTAAAATTAGTTCCATTTTGGGCCCTCAGTACAGGGGAGAGTTTGATAGACAAGGAAAAATCTAGCAGAGAGAAGCCAGGCTGATTAAGGGGCTATAACATACGATGTAGTAGAGACATACCTTGGAGAAAAGGCCGAGGAGGGACCTAGTGTCCTCTGTCTAATGGGTGGGTCTAACTCAAGTAGACAAGGCCCTCAGAAACCACTTGTAACTCTGAAGTTGCCCTGGTTTTGAGCAGAAGCAGGTAGGAGACCTGCAGAAATCCTTTCCAGCATTTTGTTCTGTGATTCTAGATTCAACATGAGAGTGGGAAAAACATTTTATTATCTTCCTATTGTTCCTCTCCAAGTTTTACTAGCACCGCTAGAGTTATTTTTTAATTCTGAGGAAGATGCTTTGTCACATATCTGTAATTTGACAGGACTGTTAGGCACTGGACTGTCACAATGTTTTTCATATAGATGTATTTATGCAACACATACAGGCATCAGCTCATATTAGGACCATATTGAACCTGTTTCTGGTTTTAGACTCTTAAAATTGTTGCAGCTGGACCTGAACTTAGAGCAACAAACATACAAAGGCATTTTAAATGGAATTTAAAGATAGTTTTGCTGAATTACTTTGTGACTTCTTCTCATTTTTCTCTGCATATCTCAGCCTGCAATCCTATTATCTCATCCAGCATCTTTCCTGTCAGACTTCTTTAAGGACTCTGCTAAGCCTTGACGTCTCCTTCCCCTTCAAGGGAGAACACACAGCGCTTCTAAGAGGCCTGGGAGACAGCACATCTGCAGCAGAGTGTCACCTCAGTGGCTATCGTCTCACAAATAATAAACCCAGAAGAATTATGGAACTTGAACGAAGGAAGATGTAAAGTCTGTCTTGAAAAAAACGAAATGTTTTTTAACAACACTTTGGTAAATGTGTCCTTGCATATGAAATTGTCCTCTTTTGCCCCCATTCATGTAGAATATATTGCAGTCAACTCTGCTTAATTGGGGTGTCTGGTTGTTCCATCCTCCTTGGGATCAACTGAACCTAATGGTAGTGAGCAGTAAATGAGCACTGCTTAGGCCAAAATTAATGTAAATTCCAGATACTGGGGGAAAACATCTGTGGTTAACAAAAAGATAAAGTGGAAAAAAAAAGTCTTTAAAGACCCAAATAACATGCAACTTTGCCTTATTTGGGACTTTTGTTAAAGCTTCAGGCTTAGAAGAGCTGACTCAGGATAACAAGCTGTGAGGAAACCTGGTCTGACTTTCACATCATAACCAACCAATAACCCTGTCCACAACTGCACATGATTAGATGCACTGGGAGGTGAAGTGTGGAAAGTGACAGAGCTTCATATGGAAACTTTTGGTGGTGTTTCAATATAGAAGTTACTGGGAAGGTACTAATATAATCAAAACTAAGAGGAAAAAGGAAAACAGTCTGTATATTTTAGCTGAAATACAGCCTAGTGGATTTCACCTGCAGATTTCAGCTGTCACATCATTGAAGCATACATCTGCAAAAGCATTCAACTAGTTTACACCAATTATAGTTAAACTGAGTAGCCAGAGCTGTGGAAACAACTTCAACACGGGAAGTGGTTTCTCTGCTCTTTTGAAAGCAAAATGTGGGTATTGGGAGGAGAGACATATTTCAGTTGCAAGTCATTTGCAACATGGCAGGAACAAGCACATGGTCAGTTAATGTGGCTTCATGGACAAATGGTTAAACTACCGTGATTCTGTTACTTTTCATCTCTCTAGACATGCTCAGAGTGGAATAGTGGAACCATAGTATTTGCAAAGTTAGAGAGTTTTGCTGGAAAACTCTCAATATTGGCAAACTTGTCATTTTTTTCTGTTGCATTTTGTCTCTGAGCTGAAGAATCTTATCTGATCTTTGGATCTGAGAAGACATCTATTAGAATCCCAGCTATTTTGTAAGATCTTTGTGATCTTAGTTCATGAAAAGCAATTTTCCTCATCTGCAGTGCTTTCTCTACTGCAAAGTTCTGGGGATAAAGCATCGCCACCATTTGTAAATGCAAATGATTACCATCCCTTTTCATTAAGATAAATGGCAACAGCCAGATTTTGATTCTTTTTTTTTTTTTCATCTCATCACTATTCAGCAAAGAATTTCAATGTTGATCTCCTGCGTGTTGGAGAATTGTTGCAGAATAATGATGTCTTAATTGTGGTAAAATAGGGCCACAAATGCAGTGGTGATTAAGGCTGCAAACAGACATCTCAAAAAATGATACCTGCAGCTAATTAATTCTGCAAAGTACCTTCAGTATCTGAGTGATTCTACTCCTTGAAATCCATGAAGGCTCACTTGGGGTAAGGTAGGATTTCAGTGGAGTAAATACTCCAGAGCCCAGCCTATAACCAACACCACAGCTACCCTCAGACTGTCCCATTTTAAAGCATTTAAGCACAGTTCAGAACAAAAGAGTAGTTCATAGAGCTGTAGTCTCATAAAAATTAATAACTGATTATGTGATGAAGTCTTGTATATTGAAAGTTCAGTTGTTGCAACTGATGTTGCACACATTATCAGACATGATGAAAGAACTTGGAGATTTTTTTTAGATATAATGGTGCAAGGCAGAGTTTAATCTCCCTGAGTTATTGCACCAAGTCAAATTTAAGAATCTGAAACATAGTCAGGTGAAGTCCCTCTTAACTGGAAAAAGGGAAACATTGTGCCCACTTTTAAAAAAAGTGGGAAGGAGGACCCTGGGAACTACTGACCTGTCAGCCTCACGTCTGGGCCTGGGAAGATTATGGAACAGATCATCCTAGAAATTGTGCTAAGGCACGTGGAGGATAGGGAGGTGATTTGAGACAGTCTCGCCAAGGGCAAGTCCTGCCTGACCATTGCAAATGAGTGGTTAGGTCACTTAAATGATGACTCAAAGATTTTGCAAAAGAAGATTTTACTGAAAATTTAGAAAATGTGATTTTGCGGAGTTTGTTGGCAAGGTTCAATCTATTACTTATTAAATTAATGGAATACAAAATCAAAGGGGCTTTTGAGTAGAAAATGATTTATACAGAGTGGAAGAAAAGTGTAAGGAGGTTAGGACACCCTCCCATTGAGTCACCAGGTTCAGACTAGACCCTGTTTCTCTCGAAACTCCTTCTCACAGAGGAGCCTAGGTGTGGTTGAATCCAGAACTGGGCTTAGACCACAGCAGTTTATGACTACAGTATATGCTTAGCGGCAATTCAGGCTGTGTTCACAGTTTAAAGAGAGAAAGAGAATCACGAGGTGATGGGGCTCTGAGTAACCTGATCTAGTTGAAGAAGTCCCTGCTCATTTCGGGGGAGTTGGACGAGATGACATTTAAAGGTCCCTTCCAGCCCAAACTATTCTGTAATTCTATGATTCATTAAGAGAACCAATTAGAACAGAATTAATCTAATAAAGACCTTTGACTAATGAACAAAAAAAGGTTTAGTACTAAGCATTAATTCACTTTGTCATCAAGCAGGGTATGTGTTTCAAGGATGAGCTAATAGAATTCCAATCAGCACTTTACATTGACAAAGATACCTGACTTTCTTAAATAAATAAAAAATAAACAGAAGTGGTGGATGGGATTCTCCACAAAGCCAATAATGGTTGCAAACCACTTAGCGGCAAAAGCAGCCTACTGAAGGCATCCAAATTTACAGAGAGGCTGTAATACATTACAATTTCCACTGAAATGCTCAGCCCAGCTATTCAGCTTCCAGCAATCTTTAAAGCTATTTATATATTACCCATATTGCTTTATTATTTTACCTTTAAGAATTGCAGTTTAATGCTTGAGTGCTTTTCAGTTTTGCCATTCAGACTGCAGATTAAGTTTGTAATGACTAGCTTAATTTTAACAAGCTGTAGCAAGTATTTGGTCTGAAAGATCCCCCTGGTGATATGAGGCTTTAGAAGACTTTGGTGTTTTATTAAAAGTTAGATGCAGTTTGATGCCTGCTTACAGCCATATTGTGGCTGATTATCTGACAGTGCATTCTTTCTGGACTGCAATGGCAGTATGTAATTTACAGCATATTTCTTGCTTGGGGTTTGAAAAGGCAGAAATCTCTGAACTGCAGGGTTAGGAACAATTTTGCCTTCCATTTCTTGTGCCACAGATGGATTACAAGTGGATGAGGAGTCTGCATCGAACCCCTTAAAAATGTGCAGTACTATGGGAAAAGAGCACCCAAACTGAAAAAAAAAAAAAAGACATGTATATACTTGAAAACCTGTTAGTGGAGACTCAGGGTCTGGAATTGACTGGATTTGAAATGGCCATACAGCAACAGGAGACCTGTGGAACAAAACCTCTCATCTTCGTCCTAGACCTTTTGAACTCTTTAGTTTTGAATAGGATTTATTTCATGTAACTCTGGAAGATTTTAGCTTGCACAGAAGTAGGCACCTATCGACTGCATTGCTTACCAGACTCCTCTGAATGTACTGACTGATTGTCGTGGACTGTCACAGACCATAGACACCCAGGGTAGGATGCTGTAGCCCACTCATAAGTGATTTTTAGGCTTTGCATGCTATCTTCCTTGACATCTGCATACCACTTGGGAAAAGTTGGGATCTCCCGTAAGACTGTATCTCGTCAGACAGTTCCACATACAGGTCTTTGATACTGTAGGGTGTCGCAGATGATACTAGGCAGATGTCTGAGTAACCTAATGCTTTTTCACATACCTACAGGTAGATAACTTATTTACATGTCTCAGTTTCAAAGAAGACCTACCTACCCTGTCCTCAGTCTAGGTGGCTCCACCAGAACACCGGCTTCCACTGCAGTTCATGGGGAACAGGCCGACAGAGTCAGGGAAGTTCAGGACAGGGATCTTTTGACTGAATGTAGGATCCTGCTTAGAGTGAAATGACAGATCCAGCTCTGGGAGTCTCAAACAACATTTAGGTGCCTAGGCGGCCAGGTCAAGACTGAACAGCTCTGCACTGACTGTAAAAGGAACCCAGAGTAGTTTGCTTAGAGATGTCTGTGCTGCAGACTCGCATTCAGTCAATCAGTTGCGTCTCATCTTGGGTCTCCTGTGCAGTGTACCATGAGTGAGTGGGCAGCAAATCACTGAAACCATAACTCTACTCTTCCAAAGCAAGGGCAAGGGCAAAGCATTCCTCTTTCTAGGACAGCTCAGCCCTGGCAAATCTGATGTTGTACTCTGAGGCGATGTCCCCATAAACTGGCTTACTCTTATTGCTAGAAGCTATTGGGCCATCTCACAATTTGAAGAAGCTGAAGAATGGGAGTAAGGTCTATTCTCCTGACCCATGAGCAGCATAAAGAGGAGACATTAATGTCTGGTGAGGGGTAGCAAAAAAACCCCTCAGGGGTTTAAGCACATTAAAATGACACTACTTGGTGAATGAGAGAACGAGAAAAAATGGACCAAGCTTATTGCTGCAGTTCCTTTGCTGTGTCAATCCCACAAAGGGAAGAAAGAACATAAGAAGTGAACCTAAGCCCTCCAACCGTTATGTCATAGACTTCCGTCTCCACTGCTGGTTGCTAGTCCAGCCGCAGCTGAGATATGTGCATCCACAATATTTTTATGGGCAAAACCTTGGAGAAGCGTTACTGAACAAGGCATGTCCCAGTCCACCCTGAAGGAAACAGTGGACCTCAGATTAAATGTCACATTTCATCCTAATTCCAGCTCTGTAAAAAATCCAGACTAACCCAAATCTAAACAAAACACCAAAGAAACCAAAGTTTTGCTGAAGTAACCTTGTTGTCAGGGCTTGAGTGTTCACAGTGTGTCTGCAAGGTGAGCTTGGTTTTGAGGTTATTCCCAGATCTGTGCAAAGCTGGTAGTAGAAGCAAAACTTGTTTCCCCTTGAAGCCTGAAAGGGGGAGGCCCCAATTTGCAGCAGCAGCAGTGTCTGAAATGGGAGGCCTAGGATGCATTCACTTGTTAGTGAGTCCTGGCTCAGAGGAAATTAAAATTGAAGGAATCCATTCCACACATAGGTTAGAAATGTTTCCTAGCCTAGAAAGAAAGAGACAAATTCTGCAGTGACAAAAATCAATCCCTTTTAAGCCACTCTCCCACCAAATAAGTCTTGCCGATTGCGAAGTACTTACAGGGTGAGATTCTTTACTTCCTTTTCTTTCTTTAGCACAAAGGAAAAAACCCATCAGGGGAGCAGAACTGCAAAAACCACTGTATGTTTTTGTTGAATGGACTTAGATACTGAACATAAAAAAGAAGTAATTTAGTGTCAGATCTGCTATTGGAAAACAGAAAAATGTCTGTTCGAGAAATATTTTTGGGAAAAGATTTCATAGAAGAGTGAAAGAGAGAGAAGAAAATACCTTTTTCTTATATACATATATATATATATGTACATATATATACACATAAGGATAATTTCTTACAGTCTCTGAGCTTCTCAAACACTCAACTTTTAGTAAAACCCACTGAAAATTATATAACTTTTTCCACCCATGACCTGGACTTCATGAGCTGACATGTGTTGTTAGAAATAGATGCAATAACACTACCTGTGCCAAGAAAGTCAGACCTTTATGTTTATTGTAATAAAGCAGAAGGATTTACAATTTGGTGTACAAAGTTTTTATAGTTCACTAGAATTCTTAAATTCAAAGTGTTTCTTAACTTTCAGACAGAAGTAATAAAAGTGAGGAGGTGACCTATTATTACTACTTTTCTTCAGTAGATTTCAGAGAATGTTCCAAAGGTGGTATCAATTTAGAAACGGTCAATAATTACCTTCTGGAATAATTTTTCAATGGAAAAATATCTTTTATAAAATCACAGATTTTCTGTTCTCTGTGAGGAAAACAGAAATGATAAATCCCCATGCACACTGAAAAAGCATCTGTGATGTCAGTATTCACACAGAACACGAAATTACATGAGAGCCTTCCAGACAGTTAGATGGAAGGTCACAGTAATACCCAGACTTCTGCTTAAATGCTTAGCCAAAATTGATCTCAGAGAGGGCTTGGATCTACATAGTAAAGTTTTTTTCTACCATTAGCCTGTTCTATTTATTTTACATACACACACACAAATAAAATATTCCAAGTCTCTGTCACGAATTTAGTCCCGTTCTGTAGAAAAGTCTTTTGAAAGAGAAGTTTAATTTTTGCATGCTTGAAAATAATATATATCATACCAATCCAAAATTTAGAGAAGTTCAGGTATCACCACAGTATGTTCTTTATGAAAGCTGACCTGAAAGAAAACATAGGTGTGCTTAGTATTTAAGGAGATGTTCTGTTAACTTTCTAAAGATCTACCCTATTTTAGGAAATTGCAAAAGGACATGTGTGCACAAACACTGTACAAATAAATGCATTGATGCTCTTGGTCAAAAGCCATCAGCTCTCACAAGACAAAACTGAAGAAAAGATTTAAAGCTTTGCAGTTATTCCTGGAGAGATGAAAGTTTTACACAGTGATGTGGTGTACTCTGGGCAACAGCAGAATCACTGGTTTGCTAAGCATTACCTCTCCAGATGCAGTGGACTGCATGATCCCGAATGTCAGTCTAAGCAGTGAAAATCCACTGTCAAAGGGAAAACTCGAGTGCAGGGCTCAGTTCATGATCATGGAAAATGTTAGAGTCAACTTTGCAGAGGGCTTGCCAACTCACTGCTTTATTTATTGCCAGATACAATATTGGACAAGGGCTTAGCCCAAGTATGATCCCTAAACTAAAGCCAGAAAATGGACTGAGTTCAAATTGCACTTATTTACCTTAGTAAATAAGTATATCTCTTCCTGGTGCTTAAGTCATCTCTTTTATAGCATTGACAACACGACGAGTTTCTGACAAAGAGTTTTCTCTAAAAGCAACCTGACTGCAGCTAGTCTATTTTTCCCATGTGCACATAAGCAATCAGCAGCTAAGTCCTGATGGCAGGCTTTTACTGCAGACAGCCGTGAGGAGGGGAATGATACCTTTTCATCTCATCCTGACTAGGAACCTGTTTGGTTTTATGTGTAAAGAAAGCACCACTTCAGACTGGGAAGTCACCGAGAGCAGTCACGTTGGGAAACATGTCAGGGGTATTCTCTGACTCTAGATGCAACATTAGAGTCTTCTAAAAAGGGAGATATTTTGCTACTGAAAGTAGGTGTATGGCTGCTCCTTTAGTTTAAAGAGGCCAAGATTATATTCCTGCTTCTCTTTTTCTGCTAAATGTGGGAATTAACAGAAGATGGTCCAGCAGCCTGCCTTTGTCTTTCACATCGTGACCCTGGCTGACCCCAGGAGTCCTGGGGCTCCATATGGGTTTGGGATGGGACTAGGATAGTCTCCAGCATCTGCTTTATTCCAAACACTTATAGCACCAGTGTCTGTTGTGCTGGAATATATGGGCTAAAATCCAGCTTGAGTATGTCCATACTGCTGCGACATGCTGGGAGAGGATGTGTTGGTTGTCAAGTCTTCATGTGGGATATAATTGTCCATCATAGGCAAATGGAAGGAGTAAAATAACACTCTACAGAAGAATCTAGGACATGGCATGGGACCTTCAAAAATCACAGAAATGGATATTTGAGGAAGGGAATCACAGAGCCTGTGTGGGTGTGAGAAAATAAATTGCTGAGGGAGAGATGCTAAACTTGATTTATTAATGTGCTTGCTAAGTAAAATCCCACTGTACTTTAAGACACCAGGGCCTCTTGGATCCTTGTGTTAGTGAGCCAACCCACAACTGATAATCAGACTATTTTGGGGAAGCAATGTCGTAGTCACCCTGAAAGAAGTGTGGCAGCAGCAGAAAATCAAGGCTTTGTACTGCGGTCACAATTAATGTACTCTCTGCTGCAATCAATTTATACTTAATGATGCATTTAGTGGTAATAAAGTGGAAGCTATAAAATTTTCTTACCTTTGTTGCAATTTGCTACCTTTTAAGTGTCAAGGAAAAGTGGGGTCATAATGTGTACTGTTTTGGGGAAAAAAGTCCAAAAAGTTGAGGTAGAAAGCCATGACAAAAGAAAAACTTAATAATGTTACTGTGAATTATAAGCACTTTTTCTTTGTACCAATCATGAGAGTGCTGAGTTAGGAAAATGGCATTCAGAAAGTTCTTTTGTTGATTAGAAATGTCCTCCTTGCCTCCATACAGTAGTATTCCCTCTGAGATTTCTGTGCTACCAGGCAATGCTTTTAGGAAGTCATTATGACATACAAATAGACCAAGCTAAATTAAATTGATTAATACTTCATATGAATATTTTCAGCTGCTTAGTTCTGGCTGACAGCAAGTTCTCATGGACGTCTAATCAGCAAAGAAAGTCCAAACATCTGAGAAGTCTGAGTCATTGGGGAAGGCATGACACTAAACTTATCTTCAAGTGAAGGACACATAACACACCACTTCCTACGGGACGGGGATTTTGTTCAATATACTCCTCCCTGCAGCACGGGGCTAAACCAGTCCTGATCCAACCTATGAATGTCCTTGCTGGAGGATTCAAACAGGTAAGTTTGGACATGAGGATTTATTTTTAGTCCAAAATATTAGTCTGTACAGTTCAGGATTGTTAGGACCTTCATTCAGTGGCCTTTGGTTGAGCTGAAAAGCATTTCTGCAATCCAGTATTTTCTTCATGGAGACAGGAAATGCAGATGAGGTCATCTAAAAATGAAATGTGGTCATCAAATAATTTGGTCATGCAGAGTTGACTCACTTTTCTCTTCCTGCCCTGGAACACCAAAAGACATTATCTCACTTTTTGGCAAGGGGAGAAGTGAAATGGAGGACTGAGACAGACTGAAAATATTAGCTTGAGCAGGTGCAGGGAGGATAGGTGGAAATATCATTTGGCTGTTGAATACTGGTTCTTATGGTTTGGATTTTACTTTTGTATTTTCCATAAAAGCTTGGAGTTTGAAGGGGCAGAATGTTTTCAAGGGCCATCAAATTTCATTTGATAAGGAACAGAACAAGCTAAAGTAAATAAAACCACAAGCTTGTCCCAATTCTTTTCCACAGCTTAACCCCATCTGAACGAAAATGCTGAGGCTGAAATATTTCTGTTAGTGAGTTTTCTTTTACTATTTGCCCTTTTGGAACTCTTAGAGACTTCAAGATTCTTGCATTACTGTTAAGGAGTTTCCATTATTTGGAAAAATAAAAAGTGCTGAAATGCTAAAGGAAGATAAAGCAGCTAAGACCATCTTTCTTAATCCTGTGCTCCTGGCTAGAAGCTGAGGATGCAGAGAACAGAACTGTCGGCAGCAAGTTTTTATATAACAGGAACAAGAGTTACATGTGTTTACAGATGCCTCTGTTGTAAAGCAGCCAGAAGAGAGAGAACTTCACATTAAGAAAGCAACAATGAATCAGGGTTAGTTTTATTTCTGCACCAATTCAGTGCAAGAGAAAGAAGGCAGAGTGCGGTGAGTGAGATGAAAACACGATGCGCAGAGGATTTTCTGGATTTCAGAGGAACATGTTTGGGGAAGCCGAGGTTCCTCCTGTGTAGCAGAAATTCTCTTTGCATTTCTAATCTAAAGAAATCCTTTTTTTGCAGAGTCTGGAGTGCCTTAGGCTCTAGCACTGCTCTCCTTATTACTCGTCTTTGCTGAAGAGACAAAGAAAGAGGCAGACAGAAACCAGCACTTCAAGGCCTCTATACTAGTGCCAAGTGCATTCTCTAAATAGGAAAAGCATATTCCCTGATTTTGTGATTTTTCTCAAGGAGTCTGCACAATAGAGTGGTATGAAAATCTAGAAATATGTAAAAGAACTCTGGCCCTAACACACATTTTCCCCTGTTGTTTGCATTGAAGATGTCTTGTTGCCCCTCTTCTCTGCCTTTGGCAGGCAGACAAGAGTTTTCATTTCAAGCTGTCAAGAAGGTGTATGGAGAGATGGGCTGTATTTACTCAGCCCCAGTTACGGGTTACTCATGTTTACACACTTCTGGATGGTTTTAAGCACATAAAAGGCACATTCATGTCTTTTTATGAGATTATTTAGAGACCTTGTCCTTGTTCCTAACATCCACCTCCTGCTTATTTGTCCCTGAAAAGCGGCACATTGTACCTTCAAAGAAGAAGTGGCACATTTCTTAGAAATACTTGCCTAGTTGTTACAACATACAGATGAGTTTCTTTTTCCTGTGAGACTGCCTCCACAATCTACTAATCTAATATTGTATACTAAGCACCTCAACAAGGTAGGGTTATGACATATCTATAGTGACTTTTTCCTGCGAGAAATTACTGGCATCAAGAAAGCCAGATTCCAAGTGGAATAACAGGACTCCACTTAAGAAACATGTACTTCAGACACTCCCCACAAATGTAAGGAAATGAGGCAACTTCCCCAGGTGACCTCAACAGGACATATTTGCCCTGGTGATATCTCAGAGTAGGACATCTCTTAGGGTGGATTGATTCTGGCTGGAGAGGAAAGGTGTGCCCTAAGCAGCCATCCTGTTCTCCCTTGACATGTTGCCACTGTGCTGTTGCGTCTTTCTGGGATAGTGCCCTCCCTGTGTCGCTGCTCCCTTCTCTCTCATCTCCCAGCACCTTGCTGGCTCTTGCACTTGTCCAGGATACTGTCATATCTAAGGGTAGTGCAAGGTCAGGATCTCCAGGCTTTTCCCTCTCCTGCTGTAACTAAAGGTCCTTTGGTACTGAACAAAGAGATCTTTTAACCTCTTCATCATTTCTCCACATCCAGGAGAGCTTTTTTCTCCAGTCCCATTTTGAGGAGTTCAATTCATTACAAAATAGTTGGAAAAGGCTGAAAAACAATCTCTTTTATTCAGATTTCCCCTCATGCCAAAATTCCTGTCCTACGTAATCCAGTGATACAAGAGCTAATTCTTTGCTTCTATGAAGACTTGTGAAGACGAGAGTTTGTTTTCCTTTTATTCCTATCCTTGAATGAGTTGTCAGCTAAACTGCAAAAGTATCCATCCTGTCAAGAATATTATCTGTGAAAATTAACTACACCTCTTCCCCCAGTTCAGCAGTAGATGGTGGCAAAGAGTTCTTGCTCATCTGAGTTTCAGACCCCAAGGGCTACACAAATATGACAATAACAACAACTGATGGGTAATATTTTACCATCTGCTGCACTCCTTACCTTCATCTGCACTATTCGTGTGTGAATGAACCTGTTGCAACTTCTATGAAAAGCTCTGTGAGATCACAGGATCACTTGCTGGTATCATTTCCTTTTTCTGGGTAGTCCTTATCCTCTAAAGGCCTCCAGACCTTATTTCTCTGACTCATTTCAGGGAGTGCATCTGTCTGCAACAGTCTAGGTACTTCTCTTCACCAAGTCGCCTTTGTTATCATTTACTTTGCACCTGAATGACTTAACTATGAGGTATGTGGGATTAAGATGCGTACAAACTATACGGCAAAACACAACTGTATTGCAAGTTGCATTACTTTATAATTAGGAAATAAGATGAAGACTATTTGTCTGTACAGGAAACTAATACAAACCCATAAAAAGTCTCTTACATGGAAGATCTTATCAGAGAAATAATTATCTCCTGAAATTATAAGCACTGCACTTGAATTCTCCACAGCATCTTATAGTGCAGACTGGTGTTTCATTAATAAATTTTCGTGATACTTTAAGATCACTAATCCTAAAACCTTTACTTGGGATTAGAATACATATTGTATTTTTTTCATGTCCTAAAATGCATTGCAATTTTGTATCAGGAATGTGCTAATAACCAGACCAAATTAACATTTTAAGCTTTACTTGTGGCTGATCACAGCATGTGTCTACAGTCTATCCCTTAGCAACACAGCTTGAGAGACACATAGAATTGTGGGTGCCTTTAGTATTGGCAAGAACATTGAAAAACATGGTGACAATCTATGGCGTAAACAATAGCGTTGCTCCTAACACTAAATATGCTTCCTAGTTCTACCTTCAGTCTGAATTGTAAGCTGACATCTGTGACAAGGAGAAATAACAAATGCCAGTTTTGTTTCCAACTAGGTGTTATTTCTTTTTTTTTTTTACCTGCTACTTCATAGCCCTAAAAATGTCTTTTCAATTGCAGTGGTGAAGCACAGCTTCCTCAGTCTTTCAAAATCAGTCTTAAGGGTGAAAGTCAAAGTCATTTGCTCTCAAAGAGAAATACAGACAGTGAGAGCTGATATATATTGAAATACCCATCTACATTAATAGCTTGTAAATGCTATTTTTAATGATAACATTTAAATTAATCTTAAATACTTAAGAGGAAGTGGGGAACATCACCGTGGACAGCTGATAATTGCAGAAAGCTTGACTGTAGAGATGAAAGCAAAGATGGTCTTAAACTGTACAGGAAACAGACCAGGAAGTAATACAGAAGATCCAATAAAAGAGAGAGATTCAGGCATGGAAACAAACATCTGGTGCAGTGAAAAACCTCAAAGTAGAGATTCTGGATATGGAGATCTGAAAGGCTCAGCCCACTTAGTGTGGATGGGCTGAACACAGTGGGGGGCTTCTATAAAGCAATGAATAGTAAAAAGGTCAGTCATACAACAAGCGGACTTTCAATTAAGCTAAAAGGCAATGATTCAAAGCTTAGAACAGAAAACCTGAATAATGCATAGTTAACCTGAAACATATTGTCACAACATTTCATCCATACCCAGGAGCTTAGAGGAATGTGAAAAGAAGCCCAAGTATTAGTTAAGCAGTACAAATGTTAATTGGATGCCCGACAAGGCACACATAATGTGCTTAGTCTTTAATTATATGTCCACAGCCTAATTTTTCCATAGAATCCCTGCCTTAAGCATGGAGAAAATGGACCCAGGCAGGGAGAGAACTGTGCTTGTATGGGTAGTTCAAAACCTACCTGCTGCTTAATGTTTCAGTGTTTGGCTTTGCCACCACAAAGATCTTCTTTTAGCTTGTAATTGATGTAGTGCAGCAACACTCACATTAAATATTTCACTTTCAAAGTCCTAGATGTTATACTCTGGAGGAGCATTGGGTCATTTTCACCAACACTGTGACCACCAGTGTTGAGGAAATGGTAGCTCTTGTACTGGATTTGTCCATAAAGACCCTTCCATTTTCTGCAGAAAAAGACGTGGACCCTGGGCAAGCAGCAAGCTGACCATGAAGGAGTAACTTGCCCTTGGAGCAACGAAAGTAAACAAGGTCCTGGGCCACATCTGCAAGCCTGCAGCCAGCAGATCAAGGGAAGTGATCATGCCACTCTATCCGGCATGTCTTCGGCCAGATTTCCTCTCAGTTCAAGAGAAACCTTGAAGAACTGGAGATGGTCCAGTGGAGGGCCACCAAGATGATTAGGTGGTTGGAGAACTTGATACATGAAGAAAGGTTGAAAACTGACTTTGCTAGAAAAAAAAAAAGAAATTGGTTTTGCTAGGCCTAAGGAAGGAAAGGCTCAAGGGGATCTAGTCATGGTCTTCCAATACCTAGGAGGTAGTTGTAAAGAACTGGAGGTGCTCTCTACACATGGTGCATGGTGACAGGACAAGAGGCAGTGGACACATGTTGCTTCAGGGGACATTTTGTTTGAATACAAGAAAAAAAATGCTTCACTACTAGAGCAGTTAAAATTTAGAATACATCGTCCAGAGAAGTGGGGAAAACATTCAAGACTTGGCATGACAAGTCCCTGGATAACCTAACCTAAGGCCTGTTTAGATGTTTCATCCAGATAATCTCCACTTCTAAATAAGATTTTTCTATGATTCACTGTCTCTCACTGCCCTGTCCTAGAGGAGAGAGAGCAGCTTCATGCTCACATTCCTCCGTGCTTCATGCATGCAGGAAGAGCCATACTGTTTGAGAATGCTTCTGGAAAGGATTAGGGAGAAAAGAGACAAGAGGAAAGTGTCATTTACAGCCTCCAGCCTCTCACCTGATACAGTGGACAAGACTGACCTAAGGGATTTGTCCTGTCTCTGCTGCCTGAATGTCCTGAAAAATATTGCCTGTCTCCTGCTGTGACTTTCACTATGGCAGTGGCTGTTAAGTGATTGCCCTAATAAGCACAGCCACCTCTCCAAATGGAAGAATATGTTGAATCATGTAAAATATAATTCCAAACTCAGATCTTCCAGCAGCAGCGCATTACATCGTCTCTTAACATAATGGATTTGTTAGTATTGCCTTGGTTTGAAAAGTGCAGCAGGCACTGCCAAGGTGAATTATAACAGGTTAACAATGAAAAGTAAGCATCGTGTACTGAGTTGATGACTCATACAGAGCCCTTCAAGAGATGCACATATTGAAAACATCTGGAAAATGTCTGACAGCGTAAAAAAATACACCCTCACTTTCCTAACCTCTGATGCTGTAAATGAACTTGAAAATTCAGTACTGATTTTATCTAGCTTTAGAGGCCATGGTGGAAAATACTGCTCCACAAGAGTTACAGAGTGGCTTTTGATTTATCTCACTGACAACCATCAGACCCTTCAATGTCTCGATGACAAATAAGCGCAGAAGAGGACAGAAACGCAAACTGCAATGTAATTGATTTATAGGGACTGGGAAAGAACTCCATATGTGTGTGTAGTCATATCCTCATGCTGGCTGATACACACTTCTCTAAAACTATTTCTGTGCCTGATTTACTAGGCAACCAGCAGGTTTCTGATCTGTCGGCACCTGCAATGCTGGCTTAGCTTTGAAACACACTCATGTCCCTGGACTGTCCAGGAAGTTCACGGAAGCTTGGAGATGAACAGAATGTACATTCCTCATGCTCTGTCTCCTTATGTGTCTCCTCTTCACACAGTACACCATGAACTGAAAAATGAGAAAAGAACAGTTTAACAAGCATTCATTTGATTTGAAAGGTAAAATGTCAATATATTCCTGTTTCAAATATTTCTCTAAAAGGAGAGTTCAAACTTGAGAATGACAGGTCCTGGAAAAAAAGGTCCCAATTAATCTTTAAGAAATGCCAATTGGCTAGATATTAAAATAAATGCTATAAAAATAATAGAAATCTGAATTTAGAGGAAGTAATTTTTATTGATCAGGATTGTATTATATCCAGAGCTATTCAATTCTGACACACAATGCCAAACGAAATGCCTGAGGCCCAGTTACTACTTCTGTAGTTAAGAGACTGACTACAAAGCAGTAGAACAAGAAGAAATTTGCCCATGTGCAGGTGGGAAGGCAAGCAGCTTTTGTGACTCACCCAAAGTCATGGAGGAAATCATCTGAAGAGCCAGGACAGCAAAGCAAGAAGTTCTGGCTCCCAGGCTCACCCTTGGACCACAAGCAGTTTCACTTTGTATGAGGTTTGAGGGCTCTTGTGGACACTTGATGTATGCAATTTATCAGGTTATAAAGTCAGAGAAGTACATCTGAGTTTTCCCTGCTTACATTCAGCAGAAATAAAATGTGCATTCCTGAATTGAACATACACAGGGTGAAAATATGGACTACATTTTGCCCAGAGTGACTAGTAACATAGGTGTTTGTTCCCAGAGATATCACTGAATAAAGAAGTAGGTCCATGGCATAAGTAAACGGCATCAGGTTGCTAAAAAAAACCCAAGAAAGCAAATAATGCCTGCCCCCTCCCAAGTCCAGAAGCCCCCAAACCCCAGTCCATGAAACGTGTATTAAAGTACACTTCTTATCTTCAATAAGGCACCTGCTCTACCACTTTATCAGATCTGCTGACTTCCTGACACTTGTTGGGGTGAGACCTGGGTGTGCACCCAGGTGTGATTAACAGAGGCATGGCCGTGGTGGGAGCTCACAGGCAATGCGGGGCAGACAGCAGCCTGCCCAGGAGAATAGCAAGTGGTGCCATTGTGAGTAGGGGAACAAATCATTCCTATTACTCAACATGATGAGAGAAATAAGCAAATATACAAAAAGATGTGCCTGACAAGCTGTGAAACCAAACCATATATCCAACCTAATTTGCACTTAATTTCTTTTGTACTTGCAGCCATAGGTGGGGCAAGAATTCCTATAAACAGGGGCATTTCAGTGCAAACGGAAGCAGAATCTGTCTGTTCATGTCTGCAGTTGACTCAGGGGCTCTGCTTTTCATTGCACCACAAAATGACTGCATAAATCCACTTTTGCACTGAAAGCTGAGAGACGAAGTTCACCTGATACACACTTGCTTGTCCAAGTGCAGGCACCCTCCTGCTAAGTAATCTTTCTCAGGTAGCAGAATTTTTATGGTTCTTTAATGCTTCATCAGGTGTTAATCATAACATTTTACTGTCTGAATAACAAGCTTATCTACCTCAAGAAAGTTTTGGTTCTCGTCCAAAATTCTGTTCCCAGAGTCGACAAAATACTTTGACAGCAGTGACCACATTTCACCCTGTGCCCGATGAATTTCCGGACTGATGGCTTGAGTAAGAAGTACATTTGTTAGTTGTTGCCTTTAATATATGAAGCGCCTACATTTTATTTCCCAGGATATTGCTTCTGAAGAAATGAGCAATTCCAGAGACGAATAATCTGTTTCCTCCCCCTCATTCTTGTGTAAAAATGTAGCTTGGATAAGGTTAAAGGACAACAGTGGAGTGTGTGTGTGGTGAAAATCAATGCCTTGCTCAAGTGATCCAGAACTGCACCAATGTAGAAAGCTTTATAGTCAAAGTAGTGCAGGCAAATTTGTCTCTTCTGTGTTCCATAAGAAAGGGAGCAAAGTATGTTCTCTCCCTTCACATGATGGACTCTAAACTGATTCAAGACCAGACCCTCAGTCAGTATTTTACACAGGTCTCAAAAGTGACTTAGAAAATAAGACTTCATTTTCAGAACAGTTCCCTGAGTACCTGTCTGCTACTTGTTCCTTCTGAAAAAGACACTTAGGCTGCTAAAACACAGTGTTAGTTCCAAAAACTTAGCTCCCTCTCCATTATACTTCTACAACATTCAGCTAGTGAAGCACCATTCCCTGAAATGCTCCAGTCCCAGGTTCTGATTTGGCATAGGAAGAGGTATTGTTTCAGAATCACAGAATCACAGAATAGTAAGCGTTGGAAGGGACCTCTGTGGGTCATCTAGTCCAACCCCCCTGCTGAAGCAGGGTCACCTACAGCAGGCTGCACAGGACCTTGTCCAGGCGGGTCTTGAATATCTCCAGAGAAGGAGACTCCACAAC
>Ga0065711_1002887_pt1 | contig 31056 bp, 23 predicted proteins | sample Hoacrofraction12_FD_59098 | JGI IMG/M metagenome (GOLD analysis project Ga0065711, IMG submission 59098) | Hoatzin crop microbial communities from Cojedes, Venezuela - Epithelial fraction 12 v2 (version 2) | ecosystem: Host-associated > Birds > Digestive system > Esophagus > Crop | place... | reverse complement strand
CCCCTCAGCGGCCGGGGCAATGCCCCGCGGCGGGAGACCCGTCCCCGCCGGGCGCTGCTGCCTCTCAGCGTGCCCTTCCCGGGGAGGGGGCGGGGGGCGTCCCCGCCTGGACCCCGCAGGGAGGGGGTGCTCCTCGGGCCCCGTCCCCCCGCCCCGTGGCAGCCGCCCGGGCTCGGATTCCCGCGGGGGTCCGGTGGATCCCTTCCCCTCGGTCCCGGGGGGGCCGGCCCGGCTGGCGGGGGAGCGGGGAGGCCGGGGAAGAGCTGGTGGCACGGCGTCCCCGCTCTCTGCCACTTCTCAGAGGCCATATTGCGCTGCTGTAACCGCCGCCATCCATCCGGGCTCCTCTTCCCGCTCACCTGAGCTGCGCCCGTGGGCCGGTGGACGGGGCAGGCACGCCGAGGAGCGGGGCGGCAGCTGAGCTGTCAGGGCGCTGCTCGAGTTGTTGTCAGGGCATGGCGCGAGTGACGCTTCCCGTGACAAGCGCTGGGGTGACGGGGCATGTCGCCTTCACACAGAGGGGCCCGGGGGGTTCCTCCGGGATGTGGGACGTGGGGCCCTCACCTCCTGTTAGCGGTCTCCTTCCTTCGCCAGGATGTTTGCTGGTCATCTCAAGGACGTGCGTTTTTGCCCTCTCGGTCAGTCTGTTGGCGTGGCAGTAGCGGGTCTGGCGCTGCCAGCCCTTCTGGAAGTCTCTTGGTTGACCCACAGCCTCCTTGGCTTGGCTGCGTCCACCAGTACTTGTGGTCCAGTCGGCTGCTGCTGTGCTGGTGGCTTTTGGAAGGTACGGGGAAGAGGGACCAGTCACTGTGTGGCTGCTGGCTGGGAGTGTGCGTGTAAAGCGTGTGCACCTGGATGTCAGAGTGTCCTGAGTGTGCGTGTGCTCGCTGTTCCCAGTTTGGTGAGAGGTCAGCAGAGCTGCCCGTTACTGGTTGTAGCGGTGAGAGGTCAGCAGTGGTGCCTGTTACTGGTTGTAGGGGGGCTGGCAGTCTGGTGTGGGAGCGGGGGGCTCGTGTGTGTGTAAGGGGGATGGTGCAAACACAGGAACGTGGGGCAGCTGGCATGGCCGAGGAGGCTGCGGATATGGCTCCTTGCTAGACAGCACTGCGGATCTCTTCCACTCACCGGCCTGAGCTGGTGCAGAGCCCAAGAAGATGCGTGTCTGTGCTGGGGGGACCCTGGTTGTGGTGAAGAGGGAAGCAAGTGAGCTTAAATTTTTCGAGCCTTTCTGAAGTGCATCTCCTGCAGTGCAAAATCCTGCACAGCCGACGCGTGCCAGTAGGCAGGAGAAGCGCTGCGTTTCAGACCTCTGCAGCAGTCTCCGGTGACCGAGCAGGATTTGATGGTGTAGTCCCAGTTGAATATAGCTGTCCTGAGCGAAAACACTGTGTGGCGCCCAATAAAGCAGGTTAGAGCTGCCTACCCTCCCAGCCCACATGCGTGGCTGGGTCTCCTGCCTGGTGGTGGGTTGGGGGGGTGGGGGAGTGCTGCCCCACTTCTTCTGCCTCCACCCCAGCTGCTGGATATTTGGCTCTGAGGATACTGCACTTGCCTGCTATTCTTCCCTGGATAAATGCAGGAGGCAGCGGTGCTGGGGGGGAGGTGGGTGTTGTGAATAATGGTGATGGTAGGAGGGGTTTGTTCCAGTCTGGACTGGTCCAGTCTAGTTCTTTCCTTCCTGTCACCGTGTGAACAATGCTGCTGCTGCCGTGGCTGATGCTCGCGACACGGCAGCCCCCTCCCCGTGTGCTTCAGGCTGTGGTGAGCTCCCCCCCACGCCAGCAGCCAGCTGGCCTGCTGCCCCTGTCCCTCCTGCCAAAGGCTGTTAAACCCCAGAAAGGAGGGGTCTTTCCAAGACTTTGGGAGGGGAAGGGTGGTGTGCGGTGGTGGGCAGCGGTGGGAATGTTTCTCCCGTGGAGACAGTTTGCTGGAGGCAAGAGGCAGGCTAACTGCCTTCCAGCATTGCAGCCTGCCCCTGGGCAAGTGGCTCCTGCCTCTCGCTGCGCTCTGTGCCGGAAGGCTGCTGCTGCAGGTGCATGTTCGCTGCAACACAGGGCTGCGTGGTCTGGAAATTATTCCATCTCTCCAATTAAAGGAGAGAGGGAGTGCTCTGGAAGGGAATTAAGACCATCCCTTCCTGAAAGGGAGACTTCGTTGTGTAATGGACTAATTTGGGTATAATGGCAAATTTCAGTTCAAAATGCTGGTGATGTAGCGCAGGAGCAAGAGTGGAGTTGATGGGGAAAATTCCTCAGGGACCTGTGCTCCCTTCAGGACCTGCTCTCCCCCAGGGGACTGCCTTGCCACACGCCCTGGCCCTCATCTGGAAAAGGCCTATTGTAGCAGAAGAATAGCTGGGTTTTTTAGTGGACTAGAGTAACTTTGGTGCCTCCAAGTCTGTCAGTTAGTGTAAGTATGTGAGGTCATAGTATTGCTGGATTTGTAGGGTTTGGTTCATGAATATTTTGGCTCAGGTCACTAAAGGATCTCTTGAGAAATGGAGAGATGCAGTTGATGATTTTTTTTGAGGAAAATGAATTTGTGCCCGGTTTTGTAGGCCTGTCTGTATCAGATGTGGGGAGCTGGAAAGGGCCTGGCCCTGGCTGGCCTGCTAGTAGTCATAGGGCTTGCTGCGGGGATGCAGTTGTGGCAAAGCTATGCACTGTGGATGACTCCGGGGTTATTTTGTTCCTCAGATGAGTGTTACCGTTCAAGTATGAAGTTGAGCTGCAGTCAAACTTCGGAGGCACCTGCTAGTACAGTATACTAGCAGACAGTATAGAAATACATGCATATAGGTGCCACTTGAGTAGTAAAAGGCAAAGCTGCCTTGTCAGTTATTCCTGCAACTCAGAGCTCGCTGTTTAGCAAAGAATGCTTTTCTACCTATTTTTAGATACTTAAAAAATGAACAGTTCATTGTGGCTGATCACATGTTCAATTTTTCTAAAACTGGGTTTGCTTATATGGGTTATGGACATCTAATACACTTTTGCTTGAAATGGTAGTTCTGCTCTGCCACAGCACAGCAAACTAACTCTTTGTGCTGGTGAAAGCAGAGTAGAATTACTGTGATTTGAAAGGCTCAAATCATACTGTTTTCCTCCCTGAATATCTAGTATCAGCAAACCTGCACAAAAGTGGGCAGTCAGACTGTTTTCTACACATCTGTGTGGATCCTTCAGATAAATAATTCTCATTGAAAAGAAGTTCTGAGGGGCAATTAGAACTCAGTACAGCTCATAGTTGACTATTGCTACAGAAAATGATCTGGTTTTGTTCCAGCTCTATGGGAACTTTGACTGCACACTTTCTCCTTGGGATGTGTGAGCATATTTATTGGAACAGTATTGCAGGTGATACTTGTCTGAAGCATGGCTTTCTAAGTTTTGCACTAAAGGTCATACACTCTCCCTAGAAGCACCTGTTTTCAGTGACTTTTTTTGCCGGGAAAGTAATTTTAATTCATAATCATTGGGAAATCTGTATGAATTCCTGAGTATAATCAGAACACTAGAAAATAGTGGAGCTACTAGTTAATTCTACAAAAGGAAAATGTTGCCAGGTTTTAAAGCTGTTGAGTGCATACTTGTGAGAACTGAATGTTACTGGTTTCTTGCTTTGGTGGAAGAAAGGGGTAGGGTTAAATAGACTGCATATACATTAACTCTAGCTGGCAAAATTCCATAATATCTCAATTAATTTTGAAGCACTGAGGTTTATTTCTGATGTTGTATGCTAACAAATACTTATTTACATGGTTAAAGCTGAAGAGATTGCTCTGTGGAGTTGCTGTGAAATGGTTACCCTCAAGTTGCGTACGCTCTGTAATGCAGTACTTTACAGGGGTACTAGTTTAGTTTTCTAGTAGTAAGAATAAGTGAGAAAATATACTTCAGCAGTTTGCTTAACTGTAAGGCAGTTGAAAAGGTGATTATTTGGGTTATGTGATTCCCAGAAGCCAGGTTTTTGTAGTCAGCACGTGTAGTCTCATTTAAATAATGAGAGCAGCAAAGATTTATTTTTACAATAGGTTGTTACATTTGGGGTTTCATGCCATAGACCACAGTGAATTTGTGGAAACTTTGTTGTATGTTGGGTTTATACATGACCAGTTCTGTACTGTATTTAATGCCGTGGAAATGACAGTTCCTTTTAGAAGGAATAACTTCTCAGCAGGGCTGGTTAATGTTTCCTTGACTGCTTTCTGTGTTCATTGTACTGTTTTGTGTGATTGTTTTACCTTAATTTGAGTAAGCTAGCATTGTAATTTAACATGCTGCTTTGTTGTTGTGTGCAATAGCGTTTAAGGGCCAGCTGAAAAGTTTCCCCATTCCTGAAGGCAAGCATAAGTTTCTTTTTACCGTCTTGCTCATCTCTGAATTTGTCTGTATGGTGTTCAGTTTCACTATATAAAGCACTATTTTTCACCCACATGCCATGTTCATTCACAGCAGAGGAAGAAAGAACATGGCAAGGGAATTCTAAAATAGAAAGGGAGTGGGGAGGGAAAGGATCACAGTGGTTACATGGTTAAAAACACTTCTGGGGAGGGTAGCCCAATATTAAGGCATACTACGTGAAAGCAGGACCATGTAGAGCTATTTTCCTTTAGTTTTGAAAGTCTTCAGTTCAGACTATGAAAGATAAGTACAAACAAGCAGTTTCGTGTGCCTAATAAATATGTTTTAGCAGTGTGTTGATCTGGCTCAGTTTACATTCACTGTTGAAAGCTGGGCATTTTGCATGATTATACACTTTCATGGTGGGGTGTTGCAAGCCTTCTTAAAAGCACTACTGAAAAGGCATTTGTTAAATGTTTTAAGGTAAAGCTTTTGTTTTGTTCTGGCTATGAAGTTTATTTTTGTATGCATTTTCTCCCACAGGGCAAAATCTCTGATCAAGTTTACAACTATCCAGAGGGCTTAGGAGAAGTGCTTTATAGAGAACAGTTCGACTTCAACGCTGAGCCACCTTGGGAACCTAGCTGATGATAGTAGGGTTCCATCTCCTAACTTGTCCATGTAAGTATCTTCCTTCTCTCTGCATCTATATGCAGGAGGATAAGCACTTCCAGAGACACAAACAGCATGGCTTTTCGACAAGCAAGATAACTGTCTTGACAAATTGTACTCACCTAATACTTTTCTCAGAGTTACCTGATGAATTTCTGAGGGATTTAAACATGTGTGAGTAAACTTGGTAAATAGATTCTTTTCTGAATTAGTGCTTTTGGCTGCAGAAATCCTAAAATGTTCTAAATCCAGTGTCTCAATGGTAATTCTGAAGTCGTGAATTGGCACTGTATGACTGTTAATATCAAACCATGATTTGATGAGTACTGTGTGATTTCTTAGGGTATTTTATACTGAACTAGTTAAAATTTGCTATTGTAAACAGTAGCTAATGCTGATCATGAAGGGTGTGCCTTCCCAAATGCCTGTCTCCATTATTTGCTAATTAGTATCCACTTCCACAAATAGTTGTAGTTGAGTTACAGTAGAATGTGGAATTCTGTGTCAGATGGAAACCATGTACTGATTATAAATGCCTTTACAATTTTAACAGGCAAATAGTTATCAAAGGAAAACAAAACCTATGATAACCTAAAATGAATGTGCATAGCTGCTGTTAAGGACCACAGAAAATTTGGGAATGTGTGTGGTTATCCTGTTAACATAAAACAGTAGCTTTATGTGGTTTTCACAGTAGCTTTAAATGCATTTGTGATATCTGAGTTAAGCTGATTTTATACAGTGTTACTTTTCTCCTGTCTAGCTGAAGGCATTTTTGTTTGGCTTAGTACTGTAAATTATGTAATGCTTCTTAATGCAAACTTGAGAATGAGAGTAGTAAGTGCATCGAACAGCCAGGTGCTTTTTAAAGACCACGAAGAGTCCAAATGCCAGTTTTGTTAGCATGTCCCGAATAAGGTACTTAATGTAGATGACCCGTTCTTTGATAATACTGCAATAAGGAAGGCACAGGGTGAGCTTGGTTTGTCATGATTTTTGGCTTTATCTCGAGAGATTAGGTTCTCTTTGTTTTTTTTGAAACTTGCTGAATTAACTGCATATATCTGCTTCTGTGTAGACTGCTCTATTCAAGTGAATACAGTTAATGCTGAAAATTCTCTGAATATCACTGTTATAGGTGTCACGTGATCTTTTTAGCAGGAAAAGATCCGAGAATTTTCTCTTGTTCAGTTTCTGAGTTTTGGCTCGCTCTTGTATGTAGGTAGAGCTCTTGAGTGACATTTTGCACTTCAACAGGAATAAAGTAGTAAAAAGACAGCAAAGGCAGAAGAATTGTTAGGAGGAGGGAGTGAATGAAGTTGAAAATCTTAAGGTACTATAAATGCATTTAAATTTCTGAAACTGCTGTGAAGAAATTTTGGCTTTGACCAAAGTGTTTGGTTTTTTTTCTTTGAGAAGGTTGTTCTGGTGTCTTCATGGACTCTTCTTTCTCAAACTGGTAGACTGGTGTGCTGTGGCAAATAGTGCAAAGTATAGCTTGTCCTAGAGTGCAAATGCCACCTGATTTCCTGTCTTTGTAGCTGAATGTTCAGATGATCTGTATGTTTGTTTTGAGCTTGGATCTATTGTGTGTTCAGTAATAATAAAGTGTACACAAATGTAAGTAGTTCAGTATTGAATGTAGTGGTGACATGGGTAGCAGTAGTCTGCAGGTGTTTGCTGGTAGATCTGTGCCTGTTCTGGTGTGCTGAAGCATGAGTAATGGCCTCAAACATGGCTAAGATGTAAGTTAGCCAGTTAATGGGTAGTTTGAATCCTGCTCGACTTGCAAAGTGATTTAATGAGAAAAAGGTCAGTTGGGCTTTTAAATATAACTATTAATATTATGTTCCAGTGGAACTCAGTCTTCTGTCTGAAGGTGTGCTTACATTCCTATGAAACTTGCTTCGTTTTTATAATTATCTTCCTCCCACTTTTGTCCTTGTGTTACACCGGCTAAGGAAGAACTTGGGATTTAGTTCTGTCTTGCTCTTCAAGGTCTGACTTCTGAGCAGTCTGGCAACTGTGGCCTGAAGTCTTGCTCCTTTTAAGGTCTGTTCTATTTATTTCCAGATCTGGTTGATCGGAAATGGAGGGAATTAGCGATGGAAATCTGATCTGTTAACGAGCCCTGTCTATGCCAAGTGGAAGCATAGTTATCTGAACTGGCTAGCCTTTAAAGCTCTTGGCTTTGTCTAAATGGGGCTGGATGGCCATCAGAGAACGGGAGGGCTGTGAGTTTAGAGGGCTAGGGGGCAGTGGGGAGGCAAATACTGATGTTGACTAAGAAAGTGAGAGGATGGGATAGGGAAGTAACTGATTGAACTGTCAGGAAGGAAAGTGCTGGTATGGTACTACAAAAGTGTATGTGCACTGACAAGACTGCAATTTTTGTAAGCTTTGCTAACTTAATAGCTTTGAATAATATATTCAGTCTTCAAGAAAACAGAAGGAGGTTCTTGAAAGCATGGTTCCTATAGAAGGTGTCAGATGGGTGTTATTTTTTCAGTATGTGTACTGCCTTTGCTTGCTTTAGCAGAGATTCTCTTGTTACATTGCACGTTTAACTGCGTGGAATACTCCTGAGGGAATGCAACTAACCTCAGCTGTACAGGTACTCTGCTGTGACCCTCGGCGGATTTGTACTGGGAGGCAACTTGGGTAATGCACAATGTCCACTGCCGTTGTGAGCAGTGACACCTGCTTCAACACTTCCACCAGCTGGTTGGTTGCCGCGTGCAGTTAATCGAATGATAAGTATATAAGCTGGTGAAACAGCATCTTGGGATATTTTTTTTGAAAGATACTCCCATTATAAATAGGCGTTTCCTGCACTGCAAACAGAGGACTTGTCTTTCTGCTTTTCTAGTATACCTGTTCTGTACTTAGTTGCCAATGTTAGTGACAAAATGCTCTACTTTTTTGATCTGCTACCCCTGAAGGACCAGTATTGTAAGGAATGTGTGATGAATGTATTTTACCTCTTTGTGATTTTGCCATCAGCATAATTGTTAATCTCATAAATATTTATTTGGCTTAAGACATGTAGTTGAAGGGCATTATTGGGAGTCTGATCAGTTTGCAGAGACTTTGTTCTGTGCAGAGGAAGTTTTTAATGAAAGAACCAACGTTCTTTAAGCCAAAAAATATGTAGTTCTGACAACATAAAGAAAAAAAAATTGGGAATTTGTTTGTTATGGATGCTTGCATATGACAAGCGTGTGTTTGGTTAGTCACTTTTCAGAGCATTTTAATTTTCTTCTATTCCAGATGTCAGCACTAATTGCAGTGTTTAAATATGTAAACTTTTATCTTAAAGTTCTTCATCTGGGAAGTCATTGTGTTAAACCCTAAAGAGCCTGAGGATGTAATACTTACTTCAAAGAAAGCAATTGCATGCCTATGTAGAAGTCTCATACTACTTGACAGCTTTTGTTTGCCCTAAAATATATGTCCTGGAGCATTGTGCAGACTAACATTTCAGGTGGTAAAATGGGTGGTGTTACCATACGAAATCTGTCAAATCATGACTTGCAGCAAGTCAGCACTTCCAGCAGGGACGGAACTCCGTGCTGTAATGATTTCTGACTCATCTTACAGACACAGAAGTCTTAAACCATCCTCTTGATTTCCTTCTGTGTGTATGCTTTTGGTCTTTCATGAATTCTGTCACTGATTCTCCTCCCCCCTCAGGAGGGGGGCCAGTCAGAACAGAGTAAGGTTATAGCACAATCCCAAATCCCGCTGCAGGTATTAACCCCTTAAAGAAACTTTTCTCAGGTGTGCACTGTTTTGTGATGGTGCTGTAGCAGTGCTGGTAGTATGTCACTAGTAATACAAGATGCTGTTGTGTTAAGTTTGTACTAGCATGGATTCCTTTTTGTCCCTGTTGCTTGAGCATAAGATGCTTTTGGACGAACAAGCCACAAAACACAACAGTCTGTTTTAGGAAGTGACCTTCATCGAAGCTATCAGAAAGCTCTGCCTGATTAATCCTTGCTGGTGTTCAAAGTTGATATGGTCAGTTGAGTAAAACACACAAATCCTTACCTTTTATGGAGCAACCCACTCATCTGAAGCAGAATTATTTCTGCTCTCAAACACAGATTTTTCTTAAAGTCTTAGACTTAAGTCTTTACTTTGACTTACTCCACTAACTTACCAGAAAAGTGTTCTTTTTGTTGCTGCTGTTTTCGGGGAGTTAGTGGTAAAAAGGCCTCCCCCCCATGCTTTATTTAAACCAGTTCTCCACTTCCTCCCCACAGGATCTCCCCAAAAATAAAAGGGCATATTTTGGAGGAAAGTATTCTTCTCCACCATCTTTCTCTGAAACCTACAGAAACTGCAGTCATTAACTATGAAAAAACCTTTCTTTTAAGAGTACTACAAAATTAGCTTAAATCTACTTCCATGTAACTCAGATGAACACCAAAGACTCTAAGAAAAAAGCTAGCTGTTGTTTAGACAGAGTTTTTGTATTTGAAATATGGGACCCAAGCGATTACCTGGGGGGAGGGGGTGTGTGTGTTCGAGTCTAAAAATCCATTCGGTGCCTTGAGGGCTTCCACTGGGTGTACCGAGATCTCTCAGCAGGGCAGGTTGGAGGTGAGCGTTCATTCAGTGGAAGGGACTCTTGACCATCTGCATGCTTTGGAGTGTAGAAAGTGGCTTGTAGTTTAAAAAAAAAAAAACAAAAACAAACCCACCCACACCAGAACTTTAAAATGTAGCTAAGTGTAGTACCCTTGTATATACAATAAATCCTGCAAAGCTTTAGTTTTGCCTCCAGGCTTTTTACCAGGTTTGTGCAATATGTCGGTGAATTGTGAGCTTGTGATCAGAAACACAGAATTTGTCCAACTTGAATAAGCAATAAAAGGAAGCTCAGATGTGAGGCTTCTGCCAGCCCAGTCGCTTCTCGTGTGCGTTCAGTTGCAGGTACTTGCAGTATTTACTGGTCGGATGTGAGTGGGGAGGGGGAAGGAGGAACTGGAATCATGGAAGCTTTTCCTGTACAGCTAGTGTCAAGGCTGTCACTGAGTTTTGTTGAACTTTTCTGAAGTCCTAGAACAGATTAGCTGTGTCCTGGAAGATGTTACAGATTTGGATGAAGCATAAAACATATTTGTCCTTTGTGTCACAAAAGGATTAAAAAACACTTGTGGTTTTTGAGTGGTTAATAAATCTGCTATGTTTGAATAATCTGCTGAAATTGGAAATCATTTTGCTATTGCATGTGTTCAGCATGGTTGTTTACTTATTCCTCTCTTTGGGTGTTATTTTTCTTGCAAGAAGACAACAGAAGAGCTATGATTGTAGAAGTAGTTTAATGTGTTTATTACACAACCAGCAAGTTCCTGAGGATACATAAAGTACTTTAAAACTTAGGTAAACATTAGGGCATTTAAGTCATAGTATAAAGAAATTAAGCTAAAAGAATTCATCTCTGCTGTTAGCTTTTCTCTTCTTTTGATCTTCACTTTTTGAATACTCCAGAACCATATCAAATTTTCGGTGAAGTGCTGATCCTAGCTTTTCTTTCCAGGAAAAAAAAAAATCAAACCTTTTTGGTACTCTGCTCCTGGAAATCACGGATGTTTTATGGAGGTGAACGTGTTGAGGACTTTGTGCTAATCAGCTAGCAAATCAAGATTCTGATGAAGTTCCTGTTCAGAGGGTGACAGTAGCTAAATAAACATGACTGTGGTGTTCACATTTGTTTCACTGATTCTAAGTCAGACTTAATTCACAAGCTTGTCTCTTTGGTGTTAATTTTTAAGGAGTTTTAGCTGTTACTCACAAACTTAAAGGTGACTGAAGACATTTTTCCTGGTTATTACAGTGTCTACCACAATTGTAATTTACTTGATTATCACATTGATGTAAAGATTTATCTTGCTCTTTAATGATCGTTTTGGATCTTCAGAATTCACTTCAGTAAGCATGAGACTCACTGTACGTGTGAGACAAGTATGTTCTTACCCAGCGTACTTGTCTGTATCATTCAGCTTCTGAATATAACTGAAAATTGTTGCTGCCACTGAGTTAAATTCACCTGGCAGTAAATGCTTCTCTTGAGAAACATAGGTGGCATGCTTGAGTTACGCAGAAAGCACACACAACTCTGCTGGCTCTTTTCCCTATTATTGGGTGTAGGGATGAGCAGGAGCAACTGCTGCTTTTTTGTCTTGGTATTAGCTTGAGCAAAAGTAACTTTGTTCATATTACTAACAATGTTAACCAAACTTATGTTGTAAATAGGGAGGTGGTGGAAGAAACATGATCTTGGCTTTTAGTCTTAGTGAAGCATTTTTACCTTCAGCTGTAATGTTTCTGGTTTCTATCAACACTTTTAACTAGGAAAGCCATGTTGTCATTTTAAGGCCAAATACAGGTGGCTTTAGAAGACAACCATCATTTTTTAGAAAGACTATGCAGCTTCTGTTGAGAAATCTAAAAAAAGTCTTGGGTGTTCATGTAAGGATGGAATCTAGTTAGCTAGCTGGCTGGCTTTAATCAGTCTTGTGTTAGTCATAAAGATGACAGCTGAAACAAAAAAAGTCGGGTCAGTCAGTTGCTATAAAGTCATAAGTAATAAATTGGTTTTAAACAAGACCTAAAACTCTATTAGAGTGCAAACTGCAAATTGTTGTGTTCATCAAGTAAGGCTGATGAAGGTATATAATCAGCTGTTAGTAGTTCTCTGCTGTCTACAAATTTTTTACACTTGAGTTTCTGACTATTTAATCCATATTCGAAGACTGTGTATTTAACAATATTTTCTGTCTTGGGACCTTGTTGATTCAGGTTGTCTTTTGGAAAACATTGCTTATAAATTGCATTTAATTTGCAGTGAAGGTTTGAGGATAAACAAGATACAAATCAAGCTGGGCTAGAACTGTTAATTTTTTTTAATACCAGTTACACTTACTGAGATTAACTGTCATTTTTAAAACTACTTCTAGCTAGTGGCTTCAAGTGTTGTAGGTAATTTTATGAACAAAGCAACAAAATAGATGTCTAGTAAATACAAGGTGTGAAGGCAATGGTTATAAACTAGCATCTAAACAAAACCCAATGTGTCGACACAAATATGTTAATCTAACGAATATCAGTGCTAACACTTAATAAACTACAAGTTTTCTTTAATAAATTCAGAAATGTATTAGTCTTCCAGTTGCATACTTGAACACTAATGTCACTTAAGAGGCTGTACTTAAGATAGCTGAGCTGAGGTGCGTGTACAAGTATGCCACACTTGTGGTATTTTCATAGTTTGCATAAGCTCAACACAGATCAGTGTTCACACAGTCTGGGGTGCTTCTCAAGAACAGCCTTGCATAAGTGGTTTCTTACTTATCTTTAAGTTAGCATCAGATTTAATGTACACAGCTGCTGTTTTTTTTTTTTCTTGGCTTCAGCAGAATTGCCCTGTCCTCATCCCTGGCAAATGGAGGGTGGACAGAGCGAAAAATACTTGATTTTTTGTAGAGTGCGTGTTACTGTTTGTAATATATCAGATGTAGAAAGCTCTCTAATGTTTAAATAGTGGCATAGGATGCTTTGTGCCTCTCTTCCCATTGATTTATGTTTCTTTGTACAGTTTGTTGCATAATTTAAGGACCCGGATATAAGGCTTGGAAGCCCATCCCTTGTGTTTCTTGGTTTATGACTGTCGGCTTTGTGGAATACGGCTGAGATGAAAGGATTTCTTGAGGATGCAAATTACTCCATTGGCCTGTTGGATGAAGGAGCAACTCTTGCAGATGTTATTGACAACTGTATTTATGAACATACTCATGTAAGTTTCATAAGTTTTCCAAATTTTCTGGTTTAGTTCTCTGAGTCTTCAAACTAAGTCAAGGTACTTAGCACTGATGAGCTGACAGCAACAGAGGAACAGTTGGCTAAAGCTTGCCTTATAAAGTAGTTTCCTGTTCTAATTCTGTTTTTGCTGTTTGTTTGCCTGGGGCTGAATTCTGTTGGGGGAATTTGGGCAACAATTGTTACCTCCCTCAGTGTGGCTAGCAGGAAAGTAGTCTTGCTGGCATAATGAAATGCAGGTTCCCATCTCATGGTTTGAGGAGATCTTATTATCAATGGGGTTTAGACCAGGAACCTGAAATTGGGCAAGTGGATATCACTGAGTTACAAGCATTTTTTTGCTGTTTCCCTAAAAATATGCTAAAGTTAGACAACTGTGTATGCTGAGCCAGTTTAAAGCCATGTTTAAAATTTCTGCGGTCAGTCGTGGTTGTATGGTTATACACCTTTCCGTTACCCTTCTCTCCATTGGAAACACGGGTACGAGCCTATTGTGAGGTGCTACCTTTTCTTCTTTTGAGATAATAAACTGGTCTAAAAGCTATTGAGGTTGAGCAATCTACTGGAAAGAAACTTAAATAATTGTGTGTACAATAATAGTTTTATTGAATAAGGCTTCACTCACTTCTTAGGAGGCAGAATGATGTTGTAGCCTTTGTTTCAGAGACAAGGTTGTAGAAAGAAAGAGCTTTAAAAAAGACAGGTGAAGTTTCATTAAGCAAATCCTGTGTCCTTAATATGCCATACCAGAGTTGTTTACTTTTCCCTTGGTTTATCAGAACTCATGTTCAAATGCAAGTGCTCAACTATAGTACAGCAAATAGCTAAATACCCATGGCCTTCTGAACTCAGGTGTAGGATTCCCAAATCCTGATTCCTAATATTCTTTTTCTGTCTAGCAAATAAATAGGTAAACTACTGGCAACATGTCATGTCTCCAACCACTGGCTGGCTCACAGAGGATAGCTGCCTCCTGCTGCTTTCATTTACTTCTTTAGCTCAAGGGGTAGAGGCCTGTGCCATGGATCTAAAGCTCCAGATCCCATTCCTGCTGGTGACCCGTACAGGGGGTCAGTATGCTTCCACCCGATGGAATTTCTATTTGTGTTTTTTAAACAGAAATAAAGACATTGTATACAATAAGCCACAGCATAGTTTCATATCTGCGAAAGTCAAATGCTAGAGTTAAGTTTGATGTACAGTCTTAATTCAGATTGGTCATATATTTTGTGGTGGTCTTTAATTGATATACAGTAGGCCATGTATTTACAGGAATTTTACTGAGTGCTCACTATAAACAAATACACAATGATCTGTTTGGGTTTTGATCCAGTACATCCACATCATGACTTGATACTGAGAGAGGCTATGGTAACAGATGCACAAGGGCGGGGAAGGGGAGGGGGGGGCGGCTGTTAAAAGTTTCCGGAAAACTGTCTGTGCATTTTCTTAAAGATTATGTACTGGACAGTGCAACCTTAATACACTGAGTTTAGTTCTTAAAATTCTTGTGAACTTTGTGCTTCACAAGATGTGGAGAAGTCTCAAATTTTACTTCCTGAATTTAAATACTATCAAACAAATTTTCAGTAAAATGAGCTATTAGCTAGGTGTTAAAATAATGGTAGTATATTACATTTTGTTCCTTATATAATAAGCTGTGAATTATGTTGAGACTGTAGAAGCTTTCGTCCCAGTGGATTTTCTTTCTCCAACAAGTTGCACACTTCTGAAAATAAAAAGTTGGAAGAGATTTGTAACCTATTCTGTATTTTTAGATAAAATCAGCATTTGGCATTTAAGTAGTATCTTTTGTTCAGGAATCCCAGAATATTGTCTAAATAGCATTCATAAAATCTCTGGAGTGGTAGGTATTCCCTTTGATTTTTTTAAACTAGATCAGATTGCTAGGTGAAAGTAAAAACAAGAGGATTGGTCAAAGTCAAACCTAAAAGTTAATAGCAGGATGAAAAAAGTACATAATTCTTTAAGACTTTGTTTCATGGGTTGTTTATGCTTTGACAGCGAACCCACAATTTCAGACATTTTATTTTCCTATTTTTCCTTTTTTTTTTAGGCTGAAAAAAGAGCATTTTATGTTGGTGATCTTGGAAAGCTTGTAAAGAAGAACATACAATGGCGGAACGTGATGGCACCAATAAAACCGTTTTATCCTGTAAGATGCAATTCTACTCCAGGTGTACTCGAAATTCTGGGAACCCTTGGCGTTGGATTCGCATGTTCCAGTAAAGTAAGTTTCTTGTTTTCTGTGTATCTGTATGCCTTATTTTCTTCTATCTGTCTGCTGTTTTAAAATCGGCTTTCTGGTGTTAAGTGCCATGGTTATAAATAATATGATTTAAATTGTGAACTCCTATGTAACTGACTGTTGAAAATCTGTATTTCTACCCTAGGCACAGTGGCTAGTTTTTGCTTTAGTGTATTTGACTATTTTGTACACTACTGGAGTACATGTAATAAAAATTTATTAAAGACTGCGCACTAGATTATGTCAAACTCTGGTATGCTCCTGTTTTTCAGTCTGAAATGGCATTGGTACAAGACCTGGGCATTTCTCCTGAAAACATTATATATACAAATCCTTGCAAGCAAGCTTCTCAGATAAAGTATGCAGCGAAAACTGGGATAAACATCATGACTTGTGACAGTGATATTGAGCTGAAGAAAATTGCACGTAACCATCCAAACGCTAAGTAAGTGTCAAAATTATGGTTTTGGTGTTTATGTGGTGGAAATCTTAATTTTGCCTGTGTTCTGGGTTGTTCAGGTTTCAAGCAAGGTACATGACTACTTTAATACAATTCACTTGTATCTATTTTTCTCTTCCCTTTGTCTCTTTTGAAGGTAGCTTTCTTGCAACTCTTTCCTTACTGGGTCTTGGCTTCCTCAGCCGTTGTTTCAGGAGAAATCTTACATTTTGATTTCGTAGGGTAATCTTCGTGTAAAGGTTTCAGTGATTAAACTTCAGAAGTCTGGCACTTCATCATCTGCAAGTACATCTTTCTACTGCTCTGTTGTGGCTTCAGTACGTTATTTCAGGGTGTTTTGTTTGGATATTAGTGGCTTCAGCTAAAGTCAGGGCTGAGACTATCTGCCCAGGAGCCATGTGCGTTGGGTCCCATCTAGGGTCTGGGCATGCTCTGCAGGTCTGTTTAATATGCCTGCAGGTATTTCCCCACTATTAAAACAGTGAGACGTTTTGACTCCAGTTTCTATTTTTAGTCACTTCAGTATTGGCCCAGAAGCTTTTTGTAGAGAAGTGATCAAAGCTGATGTTCTGGTTCTTAAATACGAGAATTTTATTGCTGCCAATGTATTGTGGTCTCTTTTGAACTGACAGGTGCTCGCGTCATTAAGCATCACGTCCCTTGCGTATGAATACTTTGGCTGTGGGCCATACCTTTAAGAAATCTGGAGTCAGACTAAAGGAAATTTTACAGTGCTTTCCAGTGATTAGTGAGGTATAGCTTCCCACAAATGTCATCGGAGCACATTGAGAAACTGAATTCCTGACATCCTTGACAAGGCCCTTGGTTCTTAGACAGTCCTTATGAAAGTGTCATGTCTTCTCCCAAAACTATGGCCGTAGTTGCAGAACTGGGCAGATTCTACCAAGTTCAGTATCTGGAGACTCTGCTCATCCTACCTGGTTATTCTTTCTCTTTTTTTAGACTGCCTCAAGAGTTAATATTGCTGTTGCTAGTGCCTACACTTCATCCTCATGGAAGCCTGTCAGTGCTTTGCATGCTGGAGAGCCTTAGCAATGCTAAAGCTGCCTCTTATGTCATTAGTGTTTTACCAGTTTATTGGTGGTAGTTTTAGTGCTTTGTTAGTTTTTGTATTGATTTCCTTGAGTTTAACAGCTGCTTCTAGATGATGTTGTCTATGGTAACATCCACAGCAAGAGAAGTTAGGATGCAGATTTTTGTTGAGCCAGAGAAACTGTAAAGCGAGGAGGCAGAATGAAGGAGTCTAATGAGCTAGAGAAAAACAACATAAACTCTTTAGTACTTTTCAAGGATCTCATAATCTAATATTTGAAAAAGTTCCTGTTTACCAAGGACAAGAAACTTGGTTTCAACAAAAGAACTGTGATTTTTCTGTCTAAATTTTCTAGAAACCTGATCATCAACTCTCTTGCTGGGTAGAGATTTGTTTGGTTGTTTTATTAAAATTATCCCATTCAGGTCATTAAAACTTTGATGCTGAAGTGACAACTATGAGTTTCCTTCTTTCTCTTCCTTGGTGTAGTTTCAGAAACTCAAACCCTTTATATAGCCTTGTTCTTCCTATGTGTAGTTGTTACAGCTAGGTTGTCATCTTGTAGATGAAGCTAGCTATGCTTTGGCTGAGGAAATCCTACTTAAAAAACTGTAATTCTCCTTCTCATTTTCTGAAATTCTTGTAACTTTCTGCACTGAACTCAGTAACGGGTAGGTCTCTTTTTATAATTGATGTTTCTGCCTTTGGAAGTCTTAGTAACTTGAATGACTGCAAATTTTTTAAGAAAGAGGAGAGATGTCAAAGGAGTTCTTACTCTTACACTTTATACCTTTGGATTTTTCCAGGCAAAGTTTAACTGCTAAGGTTGCTGGTCTCCCAGGTTAATGTTATGAGTATCAGTGCTTCCTTAAAAATAAACAAAAAACCCCAAACACACACATCATCCTCTAGCTCTGCTCTGACTGGCTGAAACCCAGGAGGAAGAATCCTACTAGATTTCTAGAAACTGGAATTACACTTCGGTGGTTTGCCCTAGAAATACATCTTGACTGACTTATAATGCTGTCATAAAAATTATCAATAAACTTTAACATTGATGTCTTTAAGAAATGATTTTGTCTGATCTTTAAGTGAAGTTATAAACCGTAGTATTATGAATTTGAAAATTTTTCACATAATAGTTTAACTGTTGACAATTTTTTTTATCTAGCACTTTTTCCAAATGCTGTACAGAATATTGTTTGACTACAGATTTTTTGAACAGAACTGTCTGTGCTAGTGGAGGAGCAGGAGATGAGAGGCTAGTCAGTTTCTCAAGATCAAGTGTTGTAAATTAAAATTAACAAGAATTGCTGGGCAACTTGTGTGAGAACTTAAGATTTTTTTTTTTTACTCTTTACAAAAAGCATTTTAAACACGAGACATTTGGAAAGGGCTTTTAGAAGTCACAGTAGCTATTAGCCACTACAAAATACATGTTGGCCTAGGGTAAGTTTTGCTTGTTGTGTGTCTTGAACTATTTCACTTCAGGTGCAGAACTTCTACCACTTGTATATGCTCTCCATCTTGGTTAACTGTAACGTGCTCTGTGTAGTCTGTATACGTGTCATGACGCAACTTCCATTTAATTTACCACATGGCGAATTAATTGATCTTTATTGTGACAGAGGCAAGGATTGGCTTTATCAGCGGACAGCACTTTGGATTTGTGAGAGGTTTTGGTGTCAACATGCCTTTGTTGCTCAAGCGTTGCTTTAATGTAGAAAACTGTCAACACTGGCACTGCAGTTTGCCACACCTACCCAGGACAGGGCTTTGACCGGGGAGAGCAAAAAGCTGCTTTGCTGCATAAGACTGAAAGAGGTGGCACTTGTTGCCTCTGTGCTCCGCAGGTGCCCTGGAAGAAGGGGTGGGGAATGGACTGACACGCCCAGTCCATGTATGTGCTCAGCCAGGAGGAGAGGCGGAAGGCTGTGGCCATGGTGTGCCCTCAGTGTGTCAGCCTGGTGTTCTCCAGATGCCGAGTTTAGCTAAGTCTGATACATGGTTGACTGAAGGGGAATCTCCCCACTCTCCTCCTGGCTAGAAAGGAGTACAGAGATGGGAAAAGCATATTACAGTCTTAATGGTTTTATGGGGAAGTATACTCTATTAGAAGGTAACATTCTCTTTTATTACAGCACTCAGCAGACTCTTGCTGCTACAAAAGAGTCTTAGTTGCTGCATTTCGAAATCCCTTGTCCTTGTTGGCTCCATGTTTTAGCCCCTAATTGCTAGTTTTTTCTCTGTACAGGATTGTTTTTATTAGGTTCACTTGACTCATCCGTCGATGGAGCTGGAGTACTGACAACATAATCAACACACTTCTGACAGTCTTCAGGCCTCACATGTGCTGATGATGTAAACCAACTGCCCCAATCATCTTCCCCTTCTCTTAGGCTCTTACTGCACATTGCCACAGAAGACATTAGTGCTGATGAGGAGATGAATATGAAGTTTGGCACTACCCTGAAGAACTGTAGGCACCTCATGGAATGTGCTAAGGAGTTGGGAGTCCAAATAGTTGGTGTCAAGTGAGTAACTTCATTGTTCTCTGCTGGCTGAGCAGATTCTTGTATGATGTACTCAAGATGTAGAATACAAAAGAATTTTCTTTCCCCCTCAGCACTACTTTACAGGGGTTAAAAAAAAAACCCAAACACACCAAACTTTTGGATGGTGAGTTTTTGCTTGGAAGCAAAGCGCTAATATACAAGCAAAAACCAGTATGAAACAAAGTAACTGTGACAGACATCAAAGCAATCTGAAATTGGGTGTCAGAAATCCTTCTGTCAGCATAAAAGCGAAGTTTAGAAGACTCTCACATTTTCTAGCTGTACTCTTGAACTTCTGTGGGATCTTGATTTGTATTTTTCTAGCAATAAATGGCATGACAGATAAGTGCTAATATAGCATGGAATTGTTTGGACAGGCTTTGAACAAGATGAGCATGGGGTTGGATTTTCTAAGTTAGGTCCTGTGTCACTGCTTGATCATATCAAGACAAAATACTCAGGTAAGTTTTTTGACTTGCAGATGGCAGGAACGAATCCCTGTGTTCTGAGAGCTTTCAAATTATCTGTGGTATTTTATTTGAAGTTTGACACAATTTACTACATGGAGGAAAAATGCATACACAAGTCTTTGTTCTGCCTGCCTTCAGCTACTAATGCATCACATGCTCATGAATGTTTTAAGAAAGCAACCAAACAAGTAAAAGAGGGTGGATCATCGCGACAGTAAAAAAGTATTAAAAATGGAAGCCAGATTGTGAGCATTTAAACCACAGTTGTTTTGATATAAACCTGTTTGAAACTGATGTTAAAGCACAAATGTACTATAATCATTACAAATGACAAATGTATTTAAAAATCAGATGATACTACTGAGAAAATGTACCTTTTAGATAATGTCTAAACTAACCTTAACAAAAATCACATGGCTTTTGTGCATTTTCTTTATTAAAAAAAAGAATTCTAAAAATCCACATGTGGATTCATGGAAGTAATTTGAAAAACTGACTCTTGCCTCAAAATGGCATTCCTTAGAGGAGTAGGCTTGGAGTAGAGCGCCTCGTGGCTCACATGGGGCTGTGTATGATCTGTCCAGAACCATCAGACCATACTTGTCTTTAGGAAGCCCCTGGGACTGTTGGTGCTTGTTTTACACCTCGGTTACTGCCAGTACTTAAACCTTTTGTATGAGGAACCAGAAGGGGATATTCAGGAGCTTGTGGGAGGCATCAGTACTTCTCTGCTTCTGATGGCCTGCTCACCAGCCCGTGTGGCCTTGCTGTGAAACTAGGGCCTGGCCTGGGGTGAAGAGGTGGCAGCTGGTCGCACCTCTCACTGGCACCCTCTGAAGAACACATTTTAACCACTTTGATAGAGAAGACTGAAAGGTTCAGTAAATCTGCTGTTATTTCTTATAGATGAGAATATTGTAGGACATTCTTAGCATTAAGAGCAAGACAGGCCTCAAGTACAAATCCAGTGGAACAGAAAGCAATCTTCTAAGCTTATTCTTTGCACAGTTACTGTATTACCATGCACGCTTGTCTTGAGCCGCTTGGGAATGAGCTGCTTCCACTGCTGGTTTAGATGGTGAAACAGTTTGCTTGGTCTGAAAGCTGCACAGTTCAGTGCATCGCATTAACTGTGTGTTTCTTTCTTTCAGATTTCATGTTTCAGGCTCTTGCAAGGAACTGCAAACGTACATTCATGCTATATCTGATGCTCGGTGTGTGTTTGACATGGCTGTAAGTAGATACACACACACATATATGCAGTTGCTACAGTAGAGGATCCATTCTGTTACAAAACATTTCAATGTAGGAAGTTGAACTTTGAGTAAGGGACTAAATACTTAATTGTGAAACGTGTGGCAGAGGTAAAACAAACTTTATAATTCTAATGGTGGACAAAGGTTAATGAGTACTGTCCCACTGACAGACACTAGCCTTGTATGCTATTTTGAAATAAAAAATTAGCTTCCCGCTTTTTGCAAAGGCTATTTGAAAATCAAATCTCAGTCCTGAAAATACACAGTTGATTCTTTTAAACTATATTAAAATATTAAGCATTTTTATGCTGGCATTTATTGTGACATAACCACTAATTTGGTGCATGTGATCTCGGAGATTAATAACTAAGCATCATAAGAAATAAAGGTGACATTGCAGGGGAGGGATGTCCAAATTTGGACAAAGATAAATGAATTTGTTCGATGCTTCAGATGACTCTTGTGAGTCTTGCATGTTCTATGTGTATTTCTCATTGCAAAATTCAAAAATCCCTTCTCTGAACATCTGTCTTCCTGTAAGTGAGAAGCCTATGAACTGAATGGAGAAGACTGCAAGTCTTCTTACTGTTATTACTGCAGCTAGCGCATTAGCTGTGACTGGTAGCACATAGAGGGCAACAGAACTGAAGTTCTTGCTGATCTTTGTGTGGACTCATTGTAGCAGTCTTGCCACGTAAGCATTATGCAAAAGACTTGCACTATACTTATTTGTAAATTCCTAAAACTTTCTTTTATCAGAATGCAGCCCTGGTTCAGCAAATGTTGTCGGAATATGACAAATGCCACAAGATAGGAGTTGATGTTGCTGTGGGACTGGAGAATTGTGTAACCAGCCTCTAGTGACATGCCAATGCTATTACTGCTAGGTTTTATGGAGCTGTACAAGCTTCTACAATGGTGTTACTCCATCACTAAACGTACTCTGCTAAATATGCTCAAAAGTATAAGTACATAGAAAACAACCACAGTAAGGAGCAACAAAAAATATTTTTACAGTTACAGTTGTCCATGTACTTACTTCCTGCCTATGCATTTTCAGGAAGAATTTGGCTTTAAGATGAACATGTTGGATATCGGTGGGGGCTTCACTGGTTCAGAACTTCAGCTGGAAGAGGTATGCGATGTATTGCGCATTGAAACTCTTAATTTTGATTTAGGAAGTTAAAGTGTTTAACCTTCAAGCTGCAACTGACATTGATAGCTGAAACCTATTCTAAATTCCATGTTAAGTGTAATTCGTCAGATCTAAATAATTTGGTTTTTTATTCTTTATCATGGATAGTCTAATCAGTCCTTGGAGGAGATAATTATTTCTTTTTAATCCTGTTCATATTGGGTGAATGCTGACTTCAGCATGTCACAGATTCAATTACTGTCCTAAGCCACCTGAACAGCAGTACTTAAGTGGTTTTAGCCGATGACTGTTGTTGTCCAAGTGGTTAATTTGTTGTGTGGTTTGGGTCAGGGTTGCTTAGCGTGCGTTGGATCATAAACCATACTGGTACTGTGTGAAAGTTTCTGGTGCTTTGCTGTGGAACTGAAGAGTAAAGGTCTTGCTTTATCTTTGCATTAGGCAGCCCTTGATCTGGCTTAAAATGGGATCTTTAGTATGCAGTGGCACATCAAACAGAATAACCTGTTTACGCTGTTACGTGGTCTTTAAGACAAACTCCTTGAATGTAGGATGGTGAAGGTGATTCAGTGAAAAGTTACTAACAGCAGTCAGGGCTTTTCTTTCTTAGTTCTGTTACGTGTCCAAAACACTTGACAATCTTCTAATATCTGGCTTAAGATTTGAGCATCAGTATTCAATAGTTCATTCTGTTTCTAATACAACAGTATTCAGAACTGATTCCAAATAGGCCCTTTCCTTGTTTGTTTTTCTGGATGCATTAATAATTTTACATTATCTGTTGTGCTGGCCAAACTTTGAAATTCCTTGTGCGGTCTGGAGTGTACCACTGCTTGAACTTTGGTTGGGAGGAGGGGCTGTGTGGTACTCAAGCTTTGCTGTTCAGCAGAGGGACCCGTTTTCTGAAACGCTTCTGTAAGTGTTGGACCTCTGGGAAGGGCACTTGTCAGGGGACAGAGGAACAGAGAAAGCTTTTGGTGTGCTTACTAGAACTGTTGCTGACTGAAAGTGTGTGTGTGTCTGATGTGCACATAAGCTGAGTTCCATTGGTTTTGATTCTGTATTCAATTTGCTAGGTTAATCACGTCATCAGGCCATTGCTGGATGTCTACTTTCCCAAGGAAACTGGTGTTAATGTGATTGCGGAGCCGGGATGTTACTATGTTTCATCTGCATTTACACTAGCAGTTAACATCATCGCAAAGAAAACTGTCGAGTGTGATAAACTTCCTTCTGGAGGTAAGGGTCATATTTACTGATTCATAACATCTAAAAATCAGAGATAACTGCCTGTGTTTAGTCAGGACAGACTAGTTTGTCTCAGCATATATTTTAATACATTCCCTTTATGCTTGCACTGTCATCCACCTTCTGGGTTCTGACCATGTTACCTGTCCATCTTGCTTGCTTTGTTACATTTAGGTGGCACCTCTTGGTTCCTTACTAGGTTTGGCTTCTCAATGGTTAAACCTTTATCGGGCACCTGACAGAAGGTGTGTTAGATGGCTCTGTATTAGAAGAATGTAGAAAAATGTAATCGTAGAGCAAGCTGCTTCTCTGCTAAAGTAGAAATAGGATTTACATGCTTAAGAGTGATTATTACTGAAAGTATTAATTTAATTAAGCCTCATGCTTAATGTTACAACTGAATTTATAATCTGGTCTCATACAGATTGCTCTGCTCGTAATTCTCCCATTCCAGTATATATGGAACCCCCCCTGTCAGGAGAAAGCACTGACTTAAGTTAGATTGCAGAAGGACTCCTTATGACAAAAAAATGCATGCAAGACAACTTCTTTTTTACTTCCAGTGGAGCAAACCAGGAATGATGATGAACCAGTATTCACATATTACATAAATGATGGTGTTTACGGTTCTTTTGCAAGTAAATTGTCTGAGAAACTGAATACTATCCCAGAGGTTCACAAGGTGAGTCCTTTTATGTTCTTCAGAGATAGTCTTTATTATCCTTATTTTTTAAATATATTAAATACTTTGTATGTATATAATTATTTATAAAATTATCCTTATGTGTATTTGAAGATTTTCTTATTCAATAAACTGAAGCCTGAATTACCTGGATCATTTCCATACAGAAATACAAGGAAGATGAGCCTCTGTTTGCAAGCAGCCTTTGGGGTCCATCCTGTGATGAGCTCGATCAAATTGTGGAAAACTGTCTTCTGCCTGAGCTGAGCGTTGGAGATTGGCTGATCTTTGATAATATGGGTTCTGGTACCTTAGGTGAACAGTCTACCTTTAACGACTATCAGAGGCCACTGATTTACTACATGATGTCTTTCAGTGACTGGTAAGGAAGCCCCTGTTGATAGTGGCAAGACTGTTTTCACTTCAAGAGCGTGCACTTACAGCCAAATGTAAATAGTATGTGATGGCAAATATGGGAAGATGCAACTGAGTGCAAGACTGCCTTTTGTGGGTGTGGGTTTTTTTATTACTGTCTGACTTAACAACTAAACTGAGAGCTGTGACAAAATGCCCACTTTGCTGTAAGGCTGACAAAGGAAAGCAAAATACCTAATGTCGACAGCGAGTTTAGCGGCAGTTGTAAAGCCTTTTACTGTTTGACATCGGCCTTTGAGCTTTCCTGATGCCAGCAGCTGCAGCATGCGTGCTGCATCGCACTGCAGCTGCGGGCAGGGAGGGCGGTGGCGCTGCTGTGGTGGCGGTGGGAGCAGGGAAGCCCGTTCTGGCACGGAGGCAGCCAGGGCCCTGCGCTTCTGCTGGCAGAGCCGCAGCCTTGCGGTGCCTGCACAGCACGTTCTGCCTTCCACCGAGACTGAGGTTAACCTGTCCGGGGGCAGCGGGCAGCAGCTGCTGTCCATATTCAAGGCTGGTTTCTGATGTTGAACTGTACCTGAAAACTCCTTACAACGACTCTGCTCCTTTTCTGCTGCAGGGATGAGATGCAAGACGCTGGAATAGCTGCAGACACATTGATGAAGAACTTCTTCTTTGTGCCTTCTTGCATTCAGCTGAGCCCAGAAGACCGCTTTTCCACTGCAGCTTAAACAGGCATTAACGCTTCATTTAGACCTGCAGTTGCAAGTCTGTAGTTTGTCTGGTCAACATTCCAGTGTGGAAGAAATGGAACAATCTTGAACTCAATTCATTCTCTTCAAAACTTGAAAAAATAGTAATAGCTAATGGGGACCAGGCAAAACAAGCTACAGCTACAATTCACTGGGGGGTGGGAGGGTTAGATAATGGCATCCAAATTTCAAAATCAAGTTCATTCAACCCCTGAGCGTTTAAATATGCAACAAAATGGATGACTTAGTGGAGATGGAAACCCATCACTTGGGTTCTTCAACAGTTTACATACAAGTACACAGTTTTTATACTAAGGATTCCTGTTAGAAAAGTCTTGTAAAGTTATTGTCTTTCGCCCAGATATATCAAATGTCAGTGGGAGACCAGTGTGACTTCATTAGACGTTTAGTGTATTTAGAATGTGTAAATTTGTGCTTTGAACTGTAGTTTAATAAATGTAAAATTGCATCATAGTATTTGTTGTATTTGACCCTTGATGTATCCCTTGTATGACTGCAATAAAACTTTGTGTAGATTTTACTGTTTTTCAGGCTAACTTTGGGAGGGGTTAGGCAGAAGAGGTAGCCATGGAACAGATGGATGTGTGATTGTTTTGAGAAGCCTTCTTCTCTCTAGCCCATTATTTCAGCTTCATATTAAACCATAAAAAATTTAGTATTCATAAACCCATGTGAAGTGAAAGTCACGGAAGCTCCTGGAAGGCTAAAAGACAACTTGTGGTGGTGTTTTAGTGACCTGTGATTCAGTTCTTAACATGGAACAGCCAAGCTGCTGTAGGTGTGGGTGTGCGCAGAAGACGAGTGCAGGTGCTGCCCCTGAGGCAGCATGCATTAGTCCACCTTTGCAAGCTGTCACAGAACCTCGAGTGCTCTTTTTAATGGTGTTTATTGAAGTCTTAACTTTTCACTTCAGCTTGTTCTGTGTAGTGCTGGCTCTGAAGAGAAGGGCTACACCAGTCTTCAGGAACCTCGGTGCCCTCTTGTGCTGGACTCTTAAAGTAATATCCCAAAGGTAAAGGTGAAGCCTGCTACTTGAAGTACATCTGCCAGCTGCACTGAGTAACTGGAACTGCTGAAGCTGCTCAGAGGATTTCCTTATCTTTACTGGAGCCTCTTGATTTCTTCAAGGTAGTTTTCTTACTTTCCCATTTCAGCTTCCCCTACTTGAGAAATGGGAGGAGAAGGGGTGCCAGGGCTTTCGAATGGTCCATTAAGGTTTGGATCCTGCAGTCAAAGGGGACTTTTTTAATGCTTCAGTTGGAGGTAAAATTTCTACCTTTTGGTGCAAGTGTATTTTACGTGAGTGCCAGCTTGTAGGAAGTCTTCACTTCTGGCTCTGGAAAAGCAAAGATTTTGTGAAACTTTATCAATAAGCTTTTACTTGAAAGTAAAGAAAACTCTCAGTTTGTACTCAGCTTGTCAGAACAGTTTCACAGGCCAGTTAAAAGAGGTACCAAATGGCTTATTGTTTTGAAGCTAGTCAAAGAAATGCTTATTACTGAAATTAAATGTGGAAGTAGGAAAGGGAGTAAATAATGATTGTAGGAAAGCTGCTTTCTCTGGGTCATTTTTCCTGAAGTTACAAACCATCCCCCTGTTTCAAGAAGTGATGTGCACTTCAGGCTACCTGTTCAGGTCTGTCTTAGAACAGACCGCTGCATGGCTTTTAACTGAACACAAATTTCAGTTCCTAAGATAATTTAACAGGATTCTGTTATACAGTCTTAAGGAGAGTTGTTTTATGTTAACTTTACAGATCAGTTGAAAGAAATTGTTCTGCAATTCAGAATTGCACTCAAAGTATAAAAGCCAAGTGGTTTCTGTGTAGTACCTGGAACTAGCATAGCTCTGTCCTGCTCCATACATGTCTGCAGCTCCTGGTGTGGATGGAGGCCATGGCTCGTACAGCCAGCTGCAGCGGCTGGTGTTCCTTCGCTGCTGGTAGGTGCAGACAGCGTTTCGCTGTGTAACTGCAGTCACCCCTGGCACATGCCAGACAGATCCCCCTGGCCTGGGTCTGGAGTACGGCCCCGACAGAGCCCTTCAGCTGGCGTACTGCTTCCCAGGGGAGATCAGGGCTCTGTTACCGGTGGTGCCAGTTGTTTCTCAGGAATGGGAGAAAACGATTCTGCCTCTTCCTCATGTGTCAATGCAGCTGCACCGCCAGTGTATGTTGGCTCAAAATAAAAGCGGGTGCCCTGCATCCACCACTAGATGTGTTGCCACTTCGTGTACACTCTTCATTGTTGTGTTTTGGGGGGGCAGTGGAACAGGCTGTTAATGCTTTCCGTTGTAAGCTTGTACAGCTTTGAACCCTGCTTCTAAAAAAAAATTTAAAAATCTAAAACTAAACAGAAGCAGATGCTTGAAAAGATAGAGCATGCAGTGAAAAAAACAGGTTTGTAGCTCTACTTGCCTCCTGGAAAAAACCCTGCTTTTAGCCCCTGATAGCTGGGTATGTGCTGTGCTCTGATCTAGTACTCGATCTTGCTGGTGGCCTCTGCTTGGCTTCCTGGCTCCCACAGAGCCTGGCAGGTCCACACCTGGGTCTCGTGTGTGAGGAGCAGAGGGTGGTGCTGGGGAGCCCACACCTGGGTCTCCTGTGTGAGGAGCAGAGGGTGGTGTGCAGGGGCTGTGCGGAGGCCCTAGACAACAAACCTGACCTGTGTCAGCAGGAGTCAGAAGAGAGAAGCTGTTGGGGAGGTGGCTGCAGGAGCTGGTGCCTTGGTCCCTTGGTCTGACTGGCTGCTTTGCGTGGTTTAGAGACCAACTATGATTTTAGACCCTGATTGTATGTTTTCCTCAGCTACACAGTCTGAACATGCCCCTTCTTCACACCATGAGGAAAATCACGTAGATATTTGTGTTGGGAGTTCATTGCACTCCTGACACGGAAACAGTTGCTGTTAAGGCGGTGGCAGCAGAGGGGAGCTGATGCTCCAGGTCTCGGCAGCAGCAGCAGCAGCAATGCAACCGGAGGTCACTCGTGCTGCTGCGGGCAGCTGGGTGAAGGCAGAGTCGCAAAGGGATGCGCAGGGCAGCAGCGGTTCATGGTCAGCAGAAGCGATGGACTCCAGCGCTCTGGTCCGACCCGTTCCTCCCAGTAACCCATCATGGCAGGCAGCAGCAGCCCTGCCGAAGGGCGCAGGGCGGCAGCCAGCGAGGCCAGCCGAGCCACGGAGGCAGGCTGTGTGCCTCCAGAGCTGCACTGGAGATGGTCATGGCCTCCTGGTTAGGCAGACTGCAACCTCCACCTCACATTTTAACCAGGAATTTGGGGGGGGAGGCAGTCTGGATGTGTCAGGCATCGCAACAGGGCGCCCAGCGAGGCTGCTGGCCTCCATCCCTGGAGGCTTTTCCAGCCCTGGCAGGCTGAAGCCCTGGGCAGCCTGGTCTGACCTGACAGCTGACCCTTCCCTGAGCCAGCAGTTGGACCGGAGACCTCCCAGGGCCTCTTCCCCACGGAACTGTCCTGTGATCCCGCAACACCGGATCACAAACCAAGCCGTGCCACCACCCTGCCCAAGTGGTGCCAGCCCGCCCTGCGGAGCCACACCAGCAGGCGGCATGGACAGGGCCGGCTGGAAGATCCATCTCTCTCCCAAGGTGTCCGAGGGTCCAAAACCTCTCCGTTCTGCACAGGGATGGGGACAGACCTGCCCACGCCGGTACCGGGCAGAAGTGGGAGACGCAGACTCAGGGACACAGGACCAGGGACTTGGTCTCCCTGCTGCCCCCACACAGATTTCAACAAATTATTACTATTTTTCAACAACAAATGCTTCAACAGCGATTTCCTAACCAGCTCTGGGTCCTGAGCAAGCGGCCCTGGGACACCGGCACTGAGGGGAAGGCCGCGAAGCAAAGATGTCTCCTTCCCCAGCTGCCCTTGGCCCCGAGAAGCTCACAGCTCCTCTGCCATGGCCACCGTCCCGATCCCGGCTGCCTGGCCGCCGTTCCAAGGCCGGTGCCGTCAGCATGGCCGGCTGGCAGCACCCGCAGCGTGGCACCGCAGGGCCGGCAGCTGCCGTGCCGTTGGCGGGCGGCCTGGCCCCCCATGCTCCCCATGGGTCCAGGTTTCCATTCCCTCCCGCCCAGAGCCGCTGGCTGGTGGCGTGACAGGCACAGGCGCCCGCCACCATCGCTCCCCGCGTGCAGAGCCAGCGGCAGCCGCACCTCACCTCCCGTAACCCCGCCAAACTAAATCACTGCAGCTGAAATTTTCCACTGGAGTCGCATGCGAGACCAGAATAGATTTTCAGGGTTGGATTCCCCGCCAGCTAGAAGAAGGCCAGACAACGCCTCAAAAAGTTTCCTCTTAAAACATCCTCGGGACAGCTTTAGGTCGTCCCCACTGCCCAGGCAGCCCTGCGGGGAGAGCCCCTGCGCCCCAGCGTGCCAGGCTTGGGGCATTGGATCCCCAGCAGCCCCAGCCCTTCGTCCCTCAAGCCCTGTGGAGCCACGGCGCAGTTTTTCCCTGGCGCTGCTGCGGCGGGTCAGACCCTGTGAGGGCATGGGCAGGCAGGGGAGGGCCGGGCTGCCGCAGGCGGGGGGACAGGCAGGAACAAAAGCGGGATTCCCAGCTTCGGCTCAGCTCCCAAAGCGGCATTTTAGTTGGCAGCTTGAGAAAAAAAATCCTCAGAGCAAAAGCTGGTTTAGCTTAGCGCGTTTTGGCAGGCTGCTCCTCCGCTCCTGCCAGGCCCATTCTGCAGCCTCCCCGGAGCTGGGGCTCTCCCGCCGCCTGCGCAGCGAAGGGCTGGGCCCCGGCTCCGGCAGCATGGGCAGCCCACAGCCCCAGCCCCGCTGCGCCCACAGCAGCCATCATCCGTCCCCGGCAGCCGCCCCGCTCCGCCTGCACGGCCGGGGTGCAGCGGCTGTCCCCGAGCCCAAGGCCCCCAAGGATGCCACCGACTCAGGCATTTTTGCAGGGTTCGACCATCCCAAACCTCAAACAAGGCCGTCAGCAAGCGAAGAGGAGCCGCCCACAACCCCGCTACGAAAGGGCAGGCTCGTAGGGCCCAACTGCTCCCTCGCTGCCCGCGGTCCATGCACAGGTCTGGACCCAGACCGCGGTGCTCAGGGCTCGATCTGCCGGTGCCGCTCACCTGGCCATGGCTGCGGGCTCCTGCCCTGCGCCACCACACAGAGCTGCTCCAGGCCCCAGCGGTTGCTGGCCACCATGAGGCAACCCGCCCTGCTCAAAGCAGGGAGCTTCTCCGGCACCAAACCTCTGCTAAACCTGCAGACCAGCTACATCGGACACAGCTCCAGTGGGAATAAGCTCCTGCCCTGGCACAAAACCCCGGAGGACACCAGCACTGGGGAATTTTCAGAGGAGGAAACTGTCTCACCTTCCAAGTGTCCTAATGCGCACTCAGGTGAGACTCCAGCACAACGAGACGGTGTCCGCGAGTCCCCGTGTGCAAGAGTGCAGACGATCTGCACAGCGAAGCTGCACTTGCAGGACGGGGCTCAGCACTGCAGCAAACTCCAGACGTGCCACGGGCAGTGGGACAGGAGGGGACGTGGTGCCACTGGTGCCCTCAGCACGGGTATGGCGCGGTGAGAGGGCGGCTGGGCTCGCCTCGGCTGCCTGTGCCAGTATGGTCACGGTTCCTGTGTGTGAACTTTTTTTGCCTTTCCAGTGACTAAAGATCCCCCAAACTCAGATGGACATTGTCCCTTCAAGCTTCAGGGGTCTGTCTCACACCCTAACAACTCCACCTTAAAAAGGTGTTTTCTTGCAAGCTCTCTATTTACACACATACAATGCTGAGCTTTGGGACACTTTTGTGGCATGTCTCCATGACAGACACTCAGTTGTGTGCCAAGAAGGCCAACGGCATCCTGGCTTGTATCAGGAATAGTGTGGCCAGCAGGAGTAGGGAGGTGATCGTGCCCCTGTACTCGGCACTGGTGAGGCCG
>Ga0065711_1030922_pt1 | contig 31058 bp, 15 predicted proteins | sample Hoacrofraction12_FD_59098 | JGI IMG/M metagenome (GOLD analysis project Ga0065711, IMG submission 59098) | Hoatzin crop microbial communities from Cojedes, Venezuela - Epithelial fraction 12 v2 (version 2) | ecosystem: Host-associated > Birds > Digestive system > Esophagus > Crop | place... | reverse complement strand
AGTCCAACCCTCCTGCTGAAGCAGGGTCACCTACAGCAGGCTGCAGAGGACCTTGTCCAGGCGGGTCTTGAATATCTCCAGAGAAGGAGACTCCACAACCTCCCTGGGCAACCTGTTCCAGTGCCCCGTTTTGGGCCCCTCACTACAAGAAGGACATTGAGGTGCTGGAGCGTGTCCAGAGAAGAGCAACGAGGCTGGTGAGGGGTCTAGAGTACAAGTCTTATGAGGAGCAGCTGAGGGAACTGGGGCTGGTCTGGAGAAGAGGAGGCTGAGGGGGGGTCTTATTGCACTCTACAACGACCTGAAAGGCTGTTGTAGTGAGGTGAGTGTCTGTCTTTTCTCCTAAGTAACTAGCGATAGGACGAGAGGCAGTGGCCTCAAGTTGTGTCAGGGGAGGTTTAGATTGGATATTGGGAAAAATTTCTTTACTGAAAGAGTGGTCAGGCATTGGAACAGGCTGCCCAGGGAAAGTGGTTGAGTCACCATCCCTGGAGGTGTTCAAAAAACATGTAGATGAGGCACTTTGGGACATGGTTTAGCAGGCATGGTGGTGTTGGGTTGATGGTTGGACTTGATGATCTTAGAGGTCTTTTCCAATCTTAATGATTCTATGATACTGAGTTGCATTGGTACATGCATGCCGTGGGACTGTCCCATGTAGACAAGCCTTACCCTGTCATGTCATCTTTATACTTACAGTTAATGACATGGTTTTTTAACCGTAGTATTAAAAAGGTGGTACCATATTATTTTGTACCGAAGCATTGATGCAAATACCTCCTCTAGATGGAGGGGGATCATCATTCTCACTTATGAGATATCCATTGTAGGAGACAATATTGCTCATTATTCCAAACGATAAAGCTGCAGATTCCTCATTTTCCCACCCACTATCAGCATTGCTGGGTGTTTCTTTGAACTTTAATCCGTGTGACAGGATCTTCAGAACACTTGGGCATTTTCTATTCTGTGCTGAGTGAGCGTCAGTTAATGGGAACTCTGTTCAGGAAGCCAATTAAACTGCTCAAAGTGCAAAATAGGTTACAAGTAGTTAGGGGACAATGAATGCAAACATAGGACTGAGACACGTGGTGAGTTGGTTGGGATGTTCTTAACAATTGCTCTGAAATACTTTAAATAGAACCGTTCTCCACTTGTGTCACGACACTTCTTGCTGTGGATTTGTTCCTGGGTAGAGGAATTTGCAACCTGTTTGCAAGTGCGTGCACAGCATCTCTTATATTATGAGCTTCAGATGTGATTAACAGAATCCCTGAGAAATGCATGGTGGCGTTTGGGTAACTGTATCATCATGAAAGTTAGCATTTAAAACCATTATTTTCACTTCCTTTCCAGTCATTATCCCCCCCCCCATCCTGGTCTTCTCTATTAATAATAAGAAAAGAAGTTGTATGTTTTCCTCTGTGTTTTTTCTTTTTTAAACTAGTTTTGTTGACACCTGTATTAAATCTGTAGTTTCATGCCATACAGAATGGTGCAGTGATGCAGAGAGACTTGACATGTAATTGTTAATTTTCAAAGTAACTTTTTAATTAAAAGTAAGAGCTAATGCAGTTAGGTGCTTTAAATCTCAGTCCCCTCTAAGGTCATTAAATAGTGGTTATTTGAATAAAGAAATAATTGAATTTTTTACTTTACTTTGATCACTGACTTCTTGACCATGGTTACTTTCGGATCCCTCCACACCTTGCTGGTCAGCAAAGTCAGTCAGGTGACTTCTCTTACTGAGTTGAGTCAACTTATTCAATATTAAAATCCTCTTTATGGAGAATTTCTTCTCTTCCTGTTGCTGTTGAAGAAGCAGAGTCACCGCTTCCTTGCTTTTTGCAGCAGGGGACGCTGCCTGTCTCCCAGCCCTTGCAGCGCAAACCTTCATGAAAATTTCCCACCATCAAAGCACCTTTTCTGGATAAGTGAGAAGAAGCTGCCACAGCTGCTTCAGAGCTCCTGTCCAGAGCTGTTGGGCTGTCCATGTCTGATGTGCATGGCATGGCCTGTGTCTGGTTTGGCTTTCTGGATTCCTCTTCTTGCTGATCTCAGCCTAATGTTACAGAGAAGAAGCAAGGCTGCAGCTTGACAAGCCCTCTGGTCTGGGCAGAGTGCCTTTGAACTGGCACTGCTTTTTGGAGGAGTCTTGTCTTCTCCTTTGTGTTGATGCAAATGTTAGCACAGCCAAGTGGGATCTAACGGGGGGGTGATCTGACTTTGAAAAATTAGTTGATATATTGGCACTTTCGCTATGTTGTCTTTAATGTAGATAATTTCCCAGATCTGGTCCCTGTGGAGCTGCAACAAACACTTGTGTGCAAGAATGGGGACAACTCCTGGGGACAGGATCAATGGTGAGCAGAGAGACAGGCGCCTTCCTTTGCTGACAAAAGTGGCTTCAAACACTTTTGAGCTACAAACTTTGAGCAGAGTCTCTTTTTCCTTGAACAGTACCGTGCTCCTTCTGAATCCTCGGGGTTTGCTGTGCTTTTAGCCCCGTTACAGCTGCATTCACCATGCTTCAGCTCTGACAGGGGCCTGTCGGCCATGCTTAAGGAGCAGGTGGGAAACGTGAGCATGGAGGGATTCTTTGTGAGTATGCCCACAGATATACAGGCAGTTCTAGCAGTTTGTGGTGTAGGTACCTGCTGAGGGGGGAAAGAAAAAAAAGAGGCTTTATCTCTGTGACTGTGTTCTCCATAGCCCTTTGTAGGCTCTGCCATAATGAATTTTCCTAATTGCTTTTTGTATGTGTTTACATCTTTGGCAAACACAGCATGCCTAAGTTATTTATTTCGAGCTGCTTTTCACCTTATCTGAAAGTATTCCTTGAAAGAATTTAATGTGGTGCCCATGGTACTCCTCATGTAAGAAATGCTAAGATACCATTCCCGGAGATCTTTTTCGTGGAGATGGATTGAGCTACGTTATCGCTGAATGGAGTGCGTCACATTTCCCATGGACTTTGCTTTAATTGACCACTGACTTTCATCTGCTGTTTTATTGCTTCATTGTGAATGTTTATTGCCGTTAGAGTCACTGAGTGCTACATTTCCTTCTGACTGTTTTCAGTCAGTTTAATCAATACTAAAACTGTCTCTGTATTATCGGGAAGGTTTGGCACTCACCTGATCTGAGAAAGCGGGCGTGCAGTGATGGCTGCGTGGAGCGGTACGCATCCCCCACGGGTCTTCATGTACCTTGTCATCGTCTTTCTCCTTTTGGGTTGTTCTCAGCTCTTGCACTTTGTTTCCCTACGTTAATCAATTACTGGTTTAAAAGGTCCTTCCTCTTTGTTTCATGGGAGCTGAGCTTCTTGAACAGTGTTCAACTGAGGCAGGGAGGGAGGGAGTTCATCAAAGTTTTGGGAAGAACTTGAGATGTGTTTCGGCCAGCCTCACCACCACGTGCTGATGGTCCCCATCAAATAATCTTAACAGTTTTAATACAGTGTGACTCTCCTGTGCAGAGTCTGTGCAGCATCCCTGTAGCATCCCCCGTGGCCGTGTAACTGCAGTCCCCTTTCTCTCAGGGTTTGGGCCTGCTGCCGCGGAGGGGAGCGGTGGCTGGGGGAGCTGGCGCCGAGCGTGGGAGAGCAGCCCGGAGCCCAGCGCCGGCTGTAGGTGACGGGGCAAGGCCATTCCTCCCGGGCCAGGGCTTTGGCAGGGGGAGGCTTGCTGGTGACCCACTTTCGGAAGAATGCGTTGCATGTGTAGGGGCAGTTTGGGATGATTAACGAGCACCACAGCAGGAGAAAGTGTCTGGCATCATTAGCAGAGGAGAAGAGGAGGAGCAGGGTGGGAGCGTGGTAAGAGTCCTGTTGGTATTTGTGACAAGATAGCTCTGTGGTGTGCCCTTAATTGAACATGCCTGTTAAATGAACTTCAGGCAGAGTTAAATGAATCATCCAAAGGAAGGGATTTCTTCATTTTGCCGTCTGCCTAAAGCTGTTCTTTAATAGCCTGCAGTAAGTGAGGTTACAAGAGAAGGAATTAAATAGATGTCTAAATCAAACACAACAGCTTTCCAAAATGCTTTTCCTATGGAAAAGATTTTATTAAATTGTTGTCATGGTGATGGAGTGCTGACCACATCGTAACCTCTTTTGCTAAGTGAACAGAAAGGATGAGAATATTTTCTGCCTTTGAAAACAGAAAGTTTATTAAGCTGTGTGGGAACACTGTATTCTTAAATTTAAGAAAATAAGAACTTTCTGACGGCTCAAAATTCTCTCGAGTTTTACCCTGGGAAGTGGTGAGTCCCTCCCCTTCCCCCCTGCCCCTCCAATAAACATAAGAGAGCTGAAGTGGGATATTTAAAATTCCCTGATATCAGTCAGAAGACTGGGGCAAAAATTAACATATTTTCATTTAGTCTAAGAACTTTTTTCTATCAGAAGGTACAGTGTCTTTAAAATTGCAGAACAGCTTTACTACAAATCCTTCCCTTCATGTTACAGATGATGAAACAGAGGTAGAGTGACTTGGTTTTGGGCAGTATCAGGAAGAAAATGGGCATAGCCTGATTGTTAGTAGAGCACTTTTTGGAACATGCCAACTGTCTGAGTATTGCTGACAACTGACCATGAGTGAAACCTGGTGCTGGTATTTGTTGTAAATAAGTAACGGGAATTCAAATAAAAGTGGATATTTCCGGCTTTGACCTGTGCTACTGCTGGTATCAGAGCTTGCTGTAGTTGCTGTTTGCCATTTGGAATGACCAGAGTATGGACACTTTTCAGTGTCTGCATCCACCACACTGCAATCGCGCTGTTGTCCTTGATAACTGTTTCAGAGTTACTTTTTTCATAGTTTTTTTTTTTTTCCCCTGTGCAGTTAATTGTTGAACTCCCTCAAAAAAAATGTGTTCCATCCCTTGTTTCGGCCTTAATAGTCTGAGTAGTAAGCATACAGCCTCGTGGCTTGCTAATTTCCAAAACGGAATGCGTACCAGCCTGAAGGGCTGGTGTTTCATGGAACATGCTTTCCTGCGGGGTGGATGCTGTTTAGTTTTAGGAAGATTTCTCACTGGGGATGAACGGTTTTGTATTCATTTCTGTTATGAAGTGAAAGCAGCTGCACTGTGAAAGTCAGGAGCGAAGCACTATGGTCTGGCAAGCAGTCTGACTTCTTTTGGCTCTGCAAACAGTAATGATTTATTTGGTCTGAAATTGCTTGTTCATCAGGTTACATCAGATGGGATGAGAGCACAGCCATGCCCGGATCTGGCCGAGTCGTGCTGGCACCGAGCTGGGTGACAGAGAGATGGATGGTCTGTGCGGTCTGGAATAGAATGGATGACTAGGATCAGGCCAGTGGGTGCTTAGCGGGGTTTTTTACTGTAAGGTTTCTGTACATAGGGGTTTTTTTTTCATGTCATGAATTTGATTTATTTAGCTGTTCCGGATGGCATGTAGGCTACAAAGGAATTAGTACATACTATATTGAGTACAGCGATTTAAGTTAAGATGAAAATGGCTAATTCTAAATGAAATAATTGGGATGTGTATCATTTTGTATATAGAGTAAATTAACAGAAATCTTGATGTGAACAAAACAGATTAAGATGCTTGAAGTGTTTTGAAGTTCTTTTTTACAAGTTCTGTTGATCTTATTGCATATATGCATAAAGGGACTGAAAATAAAGCGTTTATAGAACATGATGTGTTTGTGCTGTGCAGGATGTTAAGCTGATTGCATGCCAGATGTCAAGGCACATTTTAGAGGATGCACATTGTGGAAAATTTCCCAAAAGGAAAACTGTGTCAGCTTCAAGATAAGATGAAGATTTCTTCTCCCTTCCCCCTTCTTTTTTTTCATTTTTTTTGAGGGCCACTTTTTAGAAACAAAAGCACCTAACAGCTAGAGTTGTCCGTGCTGTATGATTTTTATTAATCTAATACATCATAAAAATCATGCCTTACTATCCTAGGAGTTTTCAGAACATCCCACGATATAGACCTAGTGCTCTTTGTCTGTGATTAATTATTATATATCAAAGGAGGTCCTATTCAATTGTTTGTTAGACATCTCTGTTGAGTAAGTGCTAACCAAAACCTAATGGAATTTCTAGGAAAAAAAAAAATCAGATTTCTGTTTCTTCTTGTCTCAGTGTCAGAGTTGCATCGCTTTGCTGGTTGCTTTTAGTCTTCTAGTGGTAGCTGTGCAGATAACATCACCCCTCTTTTCTCTGATCAGTTTTCTTTTTACACTAACCACCTGCCTTATTAATGTAATGGGAAATTCAGGCTGTTCTGAAAACGCAGATTTATTTGCCTTTTGTAGGCAGTCAAATAGACTTGGATCTGGAAGATGAAGTAGGCCATTTCTTGAAATCTTTCCTGGCTTTTTTCCTGTAAGTCATTGCCCAAGCTATTAAGCAGTCAGTGGCAAATTAATTTAAGTGAGCGCTACTGACCTTGTATTTTTACCTGCCTACCCTGAAATTCTGTCAATTTCAGATCATTAGTCTTGGTTAAATCATATGAGAATGGTCGTTGTGTTGCAGAAAGTTTCTGCTCCCTGTTCCCTCTGTAAGGTAGATGCCTGAAAGATCTCTGCAGCCAGCTCACAGCACCTGTTAAGAACCAGCTCCTCTGATTCTCATGGGACTTGGTGGAAAAGCCCCCATGCCATCCGTTGTGCACAGTAACAGACTGAAAACTTTTACTGGAAAACTCTGTATTAGGACACAGTTAGAAAGTGGCTTATCAGTTGTTGCTCAGAAAACATTTTGAGGATCTGTAAAAGGATACCTCTGTATAAAATGAGAAGAAATGTTTTGCCTGTCAGAACTAATGAGCTTGAAAAACATTATCTGATGTCTAAATGAAGTTACACATCTGTAAGACGGTTTCCTCAGAAACTGGAGTGTTTTTTGCAGATAAGCTGTTTGTTTCTCCTGCCCTCCCTTTTTCTCTCTCCCTCTTCCTTCCCCCAGCAACTTTCCTAGTGAAAACACAACATATCCATTGACTCTGATACTGAAAAACAAACTACTTCTTCTGCAGTAACACCTTATCCATTCGCTGGAAAAGATGCGTGTTGTTTTCTCTGAAAATCCTTTTGCTCTCAAATCCGTTATGACAAGACTGAATGCTGGTTTTATTCAGAGAAATCCCCTTTAAAATCTAACAAAACCACTCAAAATCTTCCAAAGTAGTTGAAAAAGGAAATAATTTGACAAATGGTGTTCTTAAATCCATCCTCCATGGTGGCTCTTGCCATGAAGGGTGGGAAATACCCGAGAGCTGGGAGAAGAGCTGATTAAACCTTCAGCCTCCAACTTTTCCGGGAGGTGATGGGTTCGAAATTTGACTGGGAGAAGGGCTGGCAGCTTGTGTGGGCACCCAGTCTGCCTTGCTGGGATGTGCAGGCTGGTGTGAGAGAAAGGCGGGTGGAGGCTGAAGGGGGTGCCTCAAGGGGATGGGGTTCTTTTGAAGATACAGTAGAAGCTGTGACTGCTCTTCACAGCCCCATCTCTGCTGCGCTGTACCAGTGCGTGTTAATAATGAATTGCCTTGGGTGTATACAGGACTTTATTTGCTGTATTGAGAGGGTGTACATAATGATGTCAAAAAGCATAGCAGATTTGAGACTGCTGTTAAGGTTTTAAATACAGCTGAAGGCTTGTTTTGGTTGATTGGGATATTATAGTTGAGGTTTTTCAAGAGTGAGTGGAGGGTTTCTTGTGATTTTGGCCAGGCTTGAGAGACCTCTAAAAGCAGCGTCTTCTGAGCAGAGATCATAACCCCAGGCAGAGCTGTGGTAGCTCTGAGTCCTGTGATGAACATCATGGATACTCGGTCCGCATCCGGCACTTTTTCTAGTGCCAAGGTTGCCGCTTTGAGAGTTGGGTGGTCATTGCCTTGAAACGGAGCAGTGGGCAGAGTAGGAGGCTTGCCACTCTCAAAATCTCATGCCTGACATGAGGACAGAACAGAAATTGTGGAGTACACAGATTCTTGGTCACTTTTACCTGAAAAGTGCCTGTGGTGTGGCCCATCCACAGTGGCAGCTGTGTGCCAGGGATGCTTTCGGTTGTGTGATGAGCTCTTGGTGGGCTGTGGTACGTGGGAATCTGGCAAGATTAAATGCCCATCGGGAGAAGCATTAGTCAGTTATGTTGCAGTTAGTTCAGGCAGTCGTTTCTGCTTTCCTCTTTCCTGTCACTAATGGAGCAGTTCTGTTTTAGCTCTTTATTCTTAAAGTTGCCTAGGGCAACTTTGAAAACTAGTTCAAATGAGTGTGTTTTAAGGAAAGTACTGGTGGAAGTTGTTCGTATCGTCACGAGGACTGTTGACCTCTCAAGAGATTTTTCTCTTTATTCTTTTTTTTTCTATTCCAAAAAAGGGTTCTATGTTTCCATTACAGCTTTTTCGGGGAGGGGGTTGTTTTGAGATACTACCTATATGCTACAGAAAGCTTACTTAACAGAGTTTGTGATCAAAACAAACAGACCAGGAATCTGAAGACAGAGGACTCTGATGCAATGTGAGTAGAAATGGGGCTGCCAGTGGGTTCTTGCCAAGTTCTCGTCTACCGAAGCAGATGACTGGGGTACCCCATGATACACACACGTGCAGGAAGGCTGTTGAGTCACAAGAGTAAAGCGTCAGGGTTGTGTCTGATTTGCAAGTCCAGAATCAAGTACAGCTGTGAGGTAAGGATATGCCATTTCAGCAGAGGGTTGCTTTGCAAAGCTTTCTGCTGGAGCTAAATATAGACATTGCGTATGCAATGTAACTGTAATGTTTTGCAGTTGCTACAGCAGCCTTTTGATCAGGACTGTGGCTTTTTAGTCAAAAATAGGCTTCCTTTGCTTACTCAAATTTTCATTAGTCTAAACAAAATGCTTCGTTTGTTGTATAGAAGTATTCACTTTTATCTTTTATAAATTCTGGTAGGTTGTTTTCATATGTAGTCAGGACCTGATCTGTAAAGTTTCATACATTAAATCTCTTGGTGTGCAGGGCGTGAACTACTACGAGTTGTCTTACAAAGCAATGTGTTTGAATGAATGGGGAACCACAGCAGAAGTAGGACCCGTCCTCACTGAGCTGGCTGCAGAATGTGGATCTCCTGCTACCATACTTTGGGAAGCATTTAAGAAATATGTATGCATACGTGTGTGACAGGCACACCTTTTGCAAGACAATCTTTTGACATGTTTCACTGGGAAGTGTTGGTCACGTGCTCTGAAAAACTGCCCTTCTCCAGGGCCTCAAGCTGGATATTGTAAACTTGGGAGCTGGTTTTAATGTTTTACCTGGGGGTGGAAAAGAAAAAAAAAAAGGTGTGTAGCCTGAAATGTCTTACCATAAAGGTCAAATGCCCTGTGTATTTATTTTTTTGTTGTAGCCTGAAAAATATGTTGATAGAGTATAAATATAAAAGGTGGAAGGAAGAATCTCTGAAATTCCTGCATTATATTAAGAACTTAATACATTAAATTTTCCCTTATGTAAACTACTGCTGTGAGATCATGTATCCTTTTCCCATTTCTGGTGACTCATTGGTTGTCTGTATTTTCTATGCATAATTCTTCCTGTGCAATTAATAAAGTTTTTAGCATCAACAAGATTAATATACTACTCCCTCCCTTAATTACCTTGTAACTAAGAAGTTAATGTACTAGACAGAAGGATCATTAGACAGATGAGGTTTTTGGTTTGTGTGGTACATGTCGGTGATTCTTAACTGAAGACTATTTTAGTGATGCTGACCCTCAGCCCATAGAGTCAGCCTGTGCTCTCGCTAGGCAAAGTCAGTGCTGAAGATGGTGATTTAGCAGAAAATTCCCTGTCAGGATTCCTGAAGCATCTTTCTCACTTGAGCTGTGCTTTCAGCAGTCTTCTGAAAAGAAGCTCTTGTTGCTATAGTGATAAGTTGGAAGATTTATAGGCAGCTCGTTAAGATTTCTCTCGGAAGAGCTGTAGCAGCTGGAAAATGTTCCTGCACAAGCAGTTTGCAGCCACGTTGGTCGTGTTGCGGAAGGAGCTACTTGGGTGACACCTGGTGTGGGCTGCACAAGAACAGATGTGGAGTAGCGTGGGCAACCGCTGGGAGATAACCTTGGACAAAATGGAAATAAATAACAAGTTTATATCAAAACAAGTAGATTTATAAAGCAAGAGCAGTTGACTGTGAAGTTACGTTAGCTGTTGCATTATAATACATTATGATCTGAGGTTTTATTTTATCCCAAGCTTCATCTTGAAAATGTGATTCATTATTTTGTTTCTATGTTTAGATGTGTGGTGGTTTAAAAACAAAACAACTTTTTGATGTTTTGTGTTTCTTTTTCCCCATTCCTCTTCCCCAGTAAACAACAGTATAAACCTTACTACCTTTTCTGTTATTCTTCAGAAGATATCCTTGAGATAGTGAGATGGTGATTGAAGAGTATTCCTTAGGATAATCTTAGCTACTAAGTCACTGATGAAAGTGTGTGGGTTTTACTTAGTTGTAAGAAATTCTGATATTAAATTAATTTTTAAAAAATCAAGTGAGCAAGTGAGTTAATTTGTCTGTAGAGACTGGCTACATCTTAATGTTGTGGGTTTTTTCTTTATGCATAGTTTGAAAAAGAAAAGGCAAGCCAAACAAAACGCCGAGACTGTCTCTGCCAATTCCCCTGGATCTCCTGTTTCCAAAACACCTTCTGAGAAAGATGATGAAAGTAAAGTTATTTTGGAACAAATCAGTTCCTCTGAAGACAACTGTAAATTTGCTGGGGAAAAGGAAACTGTTCCAGACAAAGAAAAGAAGAAGAAAAAATACAATCAACTGAAAGACGTCAGACGCACAGAGCTTAAGCGATACTATAGTACTGGTGAGTTACGTTAATGCTATAGTATTTTAAAATATTTTTGTTTTGATAGCTTGTTAATGTATTTTTCTCGTATTCTGTAGGCCTTCCTTAAAAGGGTAATTAACTTTGGATATCTTTCCCGTAAAAACAAACGAAACTACGCAGTTCTGCGTATCATCTGCTTCTAACTTTAACCTTGCAGTTCTTAAAACATACATATTACTTGTTTCTCAGTGCTAAGACTCGGTGTTGTTGTAGGCAACATTCAAGTTTATTAGTACATTTTAATTTGTTAAAAGATTTTTCTTCAGTGGTCTGTGGCATTAAGGTTCAGTTTTTTGGTGGGGTTATTTGTTTCATAAGTTGATTTATACTGTTGAAGACTTCAGTCTTAATTCATATGCATTTTGTCTGCTGAAGTGTGAACAAGTAAGTAAATTAACTACATATTTTTAAACAAGTTGTCAAAGGGCTTGTGTGCTGGAAAGCTTGTTTCCCTCCCACCCCCCAGCTGTATCAGTACCTCAGTGAATCATAAATATCTTTTTTAGATTTATTCTTGCAAGTAATTCAGAAAAAAAACCAGTTTGTGCATAAATATGAGGTGAGTATATACACATCTGTGTGCAGCTCTAGAATGTAATTTGTTAGATACTCTTCAGTAATTTTAGATATGATTTATGAAATACTTCTTCCCAATTTTCTCTTGGTATTTCGTAGGAATGGTGTTTTAGATGAAGAAGAACTGTGGTTGCATCTTGGAAGGAATCCTTTTTTAGAGAGAAGGCAGGCAACAGAAAATTGTAGTTACCCTGGAGGCAGACTTCTTTCCCGCTCGCACAGTGTGTGTGAATAGCTGGCTGCTAAGGAGGAGTCCTCATTAGGAAGGAAATGAATCCGCAGTAAAAATGTTGCTATGTGTTGACTGGCACATGCAGACTAATCCACACCTGGAGCTTGTCTTTCGTGAGGCATACCATGAAGAAGATAAATCGTGGAGTAATGTTTCCTGGCAGGCTCAAGAGTTCACTGTGATTTATTGATCAGTCCATAATTTTTGGCAAGTTTAAATCTCATGACATCGGTAATCTGGGAACTAAAAGAAAACTTGCTTCTCTTTGTCTGACGTTCTGAACACAGTGTTCTTGAAGTAAGATCTGTACAAGGAAAGAATTGGAGAATTGTTAATGAATGAACCTGTGAACTCTTTCTGGTTTGTTAGTATGCTAATTTAAAAAAACCAAACACCTCAAAATTTCAACTCCTGTTGCATTCCTGGTGAAGTGCTTATGCTAAAAGCACAGATTTATTGTTGGTTATATATACCTACAGGAATTGGGGGTGGCGCAGGCTTTAGGTAGCTGAATTTTGTTTCTCTGATGTTTCATTAGTTTTGTGAAAAACGCTGCAACAGTTGCACTTGCAGTGGAGAGGTGGGGAGAAGGGGGGTGATGACACCCCTGCCTCTCACTGAAGGGCGCTGCAGGGCTGGGTGAGGGAGAGCGTGAAGCTCTCCAGGCTGTGTGGCTTGTTGTCCAGCAGTCAGTACAAACTCAGGTTTTACTAGTGTTTGTTTCATAAGTGTTACGGTGTTTCTTGTGGACTGGCATCGTTGCGGGGGTGACTTGAAATGCTACTGGCCATCATGTGGGTGTGCAGAGCGTCTGGGTTCTGCAGAAACAGAGAATCTCTGTTGAGAAATAAAAAAATTTAATGCTGCTGTTGAGCTGAGCACAGACCCAATTGACAAAATCCATAGAGAGAGAAACGCTTTTATTGTTTAAACGCCTGCTTTCATTTGTTCCTAAATAATGAATTTCACCCAGCCGGAACATCAAAATTGTGGAAGTGAAAGTTTGAAGAGAGATGGAAAATAGCTGATTGTGAAATAAGTGCAACAGCTCCACGTTCCCTATGCAATTCTCAAAATGAAGTCATTTCAGTGGAATAGTTAGTTGCCATAGCTTTAGTCTGAATGTCTCACACCTGCCTTCGTCCACTGCAGCTATCCCTGGAAGTGGTTGCCTGCTTAGCTGTTGGTTACTGCTACTCTCCGGAAAGCTGCCACCTTCACACTCATCCCGAGCAGTTTCCGAGAGCTCTCCCTGTGCCCACAGTGCCCTGCACAAACTGGGCTTGTTTGAATAGTCAGCCTGCACCCGTGTGTGGCAGAGGATAAAACCACCCGTCTTGCTGAGCTGAGTTCTGCCAGAAGGTGTGCGTGCAGCCGTTCTCTGCTGGAAAATGTGTTAGCTGCAGGGGCAGGAAGGTACTGCCAAATCTGTAAAGACTTTGTGTTTTTAGTTGTTGATATGCTTTCCTATGAAACTGGCTGAGAGGGATTATCCATGCATATACATCTTTATTATTTAACATTATAGATGCATATACCTCAATTCTTTTTGTTCCACATGATTATTTTTCCCTCTGAGTTGTCCCTTTATTGATGTTTCTGAGGTCCTCTGTTTTTCTGATTGTGTTTACACAAGGGCGTGGGCGTTTTGTTTGGTGGTTGTTTTTTTCCAGTTACCCAGCTTTGACTTAATGTCTGGAACTTTAAGAAAATCTGATACGGGAATTAATTCCTTTTCTAAATGCTTTCTGCACTTTGCCAAAATGCTTAGTTTTCCTAGTGAAAAGAGAAATGCATTAGGTGTAGCAACATTCTAGCAGATTCTCATCTGTGTGCCAATATGGTGATGCATACATACTTTATTTTGCAGCTTAATGGAGGTCCTGTCATAAGCTGCTTTGAGCCTAGAAGGGTTGTGTCTGTCAGTCAGAATGAAGACCTCTGTCCTCTGAATAATCTCCCTTTCATATTTCACAGGACTGTAAATCCTTCTTTATTGTTCTAAAAGAAATGGGGAAGGAGCATCACATCTCACTATAATTTGTTCCTTGCACACCACATCCCTGCATTAGAAGTTTGTGAATGTGTTTGCCTGTATGAATTTGTAAATGCTGACAGTGACAGCCTTACTCCTTCGCTTTGAATGTCATGCCTTTTAATGGATTTATGTAAGGGCTGATACTCTGGCAGAAGGATTTTGTTGACTTGGTAAACCCCTCTTCTCCAGTGGAAAGACTGTAATGCAGTTTCCAAAGGCTGTGGAGAACTGGAGGTGGTGGTGCTCCCTGCCACACTTTGCAGAAAAGAGGGTGAGTAAATGACTTTTCTTATTTGAAGAAGATGGAAGCTCAGCGATGGAGGAAGAGGCTCCTCACCTGGTATCCAGGTGCCATGTTGTGTTAATGGCTGCAGCTGGCGGGTGTCATCGCCGAGCCAAGGAGGAAGAGGAGTTGCAACTTGGGCATCCTCTGTGAAAGGGATCCTCCAGCATTCCTTTCCCCAGCCGAAATTGTTCTGTACAGCGGATCTGCTGCCACTGTGTTGGCACCGTTAGAAATAACCTGATGGTATGAGCTATTGATCATTTCTTTTGAGATACTGCTAAACGGCTGAACAGGTCCCACTGCCAGAAGGTTTCTTCAGTGTCACCTTGTATTTTCCTTTTCTTAGCACTTGTATTGTTCTTCAGTGGCTCTGTAATTCTGGAGTAATTTGTACTGTTCAGTCTCCAAATCTTGCTTTGCTTTGACATTGCTTTGCAGATACAGCCCTTGTTTTCTTGCCTTAAAACAACAGAGGTGCCGATACTGGTTGTTCTTTGCTGAGGACCAATGGAAACAACACTCTCTTCTCCTTATTTTTGCCTCATCTCTTGGCTTATGTGGTAATCGGCTTCTTAACTTTGTCTTAGCCTTTCCGCTATTGTTGCTGCTGTAATCTGCTTTCAGACTTCCAAGGATGTGCCTGTCTGGCACAGTGCAGTGGCTGTGTAGGCACCCTGGCTGCTACACCCAGTGCCCAGGGTGCTCTCGCCTTCTTCGTGGGATAACCTAGCTGACCCACTTCTGCAACTTGGCTGCTTGGTTCAGACAGGCTTTCTGTGGGAAGCCTGTTTTTGTTGGAAGATGTTGACTTGCTAAGCTTCGATATTATTTTTTTCTCTTGTTTTTTTCCTCTCTCTTTGTTCTGCTTTTTCCCCCCATGTGTCACGGGCTCGAAAACACTTTCACAAACACGAGGCGAGTTGCAGGAACCCAGCAGTGGAACTGTAGCAGCCTAGAAGCGCCAATTGATTGGCTCTAGGGCAGGATGCACATCTCTGGAATAGACGTGTTAGGTGGACTCCTGTGAGACTAGGAGACCAGGATTTCTGTCAGGAATTGCTAAACTGGATGGAGATGATAGTTTGTGTTTTGCCACTGAAGACACTGAAACAGGAAAAAATGTGACCTTCTGAAAGCAGGCAGTGTAACACTGGTGTGAAGTCGGGTTGAGCGCCAACACTCAATTTCATCCATGTATTGTGTCTTTCTGCCAGATGTGCAGAATATTCCTAGATTGCACCAGTTTTGCTTGAAAACATAAGTGGTCGGCATATGTGAGGAATTGGTCTCAATTAAAGAATGCATCATACGGAGAAGTTTTTGGTTTAGGTGACTTGTCCCACATCACACAGTTACTTTTATCTTATCCACCAAATAAAATCCAGCTGACTAGCTTATTGTTCTGCACTCTAATCATAAAGCCATCCTTTCTTGTTCGCTGTATGGGGTTCAGTTTCTGCGGCAAGCAAGTGGGAGGTGAGACTAACAAAACCCCCTCTTATTGTAGCTCTGATTTCTATCCAAAACAAGCAGGAGTCCTAAACACCATGAGAGGGAAAACGGCATGTGCCCCTGTAATGAGATAGTGTATTGTATGTTGAACAGGAGGTGCCAGACTATCTCCCCAGAGTCCAGAGGCAGAAAATGGATGCCTTTTTGGCTTGTCCTCCCTGCCATCACTCGGGCCAGGGGCGATACGGGAGCAGCACAGCGTGCATAGAGTTACCAAGCCTCTGAATGATCTGGGTGGCTGGCCAAGAACTAATGTTGGTAAATAAAACAGAGAGGGCATAGCAGTGTTCATCACTCATAATGTGGTGAAATTTGCCCTGACTGGCGCAGAACCAGCAGAGGCAGCTCCCATGATGCCAGCAGTGCTTGCTCTGTTTCAAAGTTGAAAGTTGCTTGCAATGCAGTGAAAATCTATAGAGAATTTAAATTTAATAAAAAGGTGGGGCCCTTACTGAACCCACTTTGCACAGTAGTTTCTAATAGGTCATTTGCTACATAGGCATAATCTGAAGTGGACTTTTCAGTATATGTTGAGTTGAAAATTTAAACTTCCTTCTGCTAATGAGTCCTGGTTTTGTCTTTTTACTACCTGGTGTGGTCATTCAACAGCAGCATGCAATTGAAGACTTAGTTATAAGTACTACTCATAAAAGGTAGAGTGCATTTAAAAAACCCAAGAAAATCCATAGAAGTGCTTGCTGGTAATTCGCTAACTGCAATCAGCGCTAATCTCTAGGGGCTTGATTTGGTCAGCTGTACTCATGTAGCAAAGTACTTTGTATTGTAAGTAATCCAAGTGGTTTACAAACTGGGCTACCAAGCGTTGTGTTAAGTTGCGTAATACAACAGTAAGAGGAACAGGATCTGAATTTTCCCAAGTTCTGAGACCCTGCTTTAGCCTTTGGGCTTCCGGTTGGCTTCAGACAGCAAAAATGAGAGTAGATACAAGGAAGGGTGAAAAGCAAAATAATTTGTTTCTTCACGAATCAAGATCTCAAACAAAAACTAAAGCAGCATAGCAAGAAGTTTATTTGGTTGTAATTGCCTGAGTAGAATAACAAAGGGTTTGGAATAACTTACATATGAGTGTAAACTGGATGTAGTGGGTAGTGGCTGGCTGGGAAACCTCAGGCAGTTGGTGTATTTGCATCAGTTGCTGAAACCACGTGGAAAGAATGAGGTGGACAAGTGACTGAGAGGCAGTCGGTTTCAGATCACTTGTTTTGGAATAAGAACAAATGATCTTGAATCCCAGTGGATCAGTGTTAAAGCCACCAGGTTGTATTCAAGCTGGGCTGTTAATTGGTGTTTACTAGAAACTGTTGCACGTAGAAGGGATGCCTTGTCCACAGGCAGGAGAATTTGATGTGAGCAGTAAGTACCAGAAATGGTGCTGCTGGGACTGAACTTCTGAAAATTTGGATGGAAACGTCTTCATGCTCCTTGAGCTCCCCAAGCATGGAGTCCTCTTCTAATTCTCATCTTGATGGATAAGCTCCTGTTTGTTGTAAAACTAAGTAAAAGACACAAATAAGCGAAACTTGATGCAACCCATAGGTATTGCTTATCAACACACAACGAGTTGCCTCAAAACCTACAGTTCAGACAGAAGAATGAGCTGTTTTCAAGTCTGCTGTTAGATGGAAGTGAAGGTGTATGGATATATAAAACCAAATTTTAATCTTAGCTATTGACAGTCAATAAACTAATCTGTGTTTGAAGTGGGAAGCGAGGAAATTGAAATGGGAAAATGAAGGACAGGACATGAAAACTCTGTCCAGTAACATAAAAATAAAGAGGTTTCTTAACTGTTAAAGCCAAAAGAGACACCAACAAAAATTTTGGCTTCTTATGTGAAGCTAGCGGTTGAATTTTCAGTGATTTTCTGCTGTGCCTCTGGGCAGCAGGGAGAAGGAAATGACACAGAGGGAGAACTGATATATCCTCTGGTGTGATTTTCTCCACTCAAACAGTTAGAAATTAGGGTAAACATTAGCTTAATAAATGCAATTTCTTGATTTAATTGGCAGAGGCTGCTTTTCTTGTAGGAGTCCTAGGAGTTTGTTGATGAAACTTCTTTGTCACTGATGTGGCTTTTCTTCAGTAAGCCTTTAAAAAGGGTTGATACAAGATTTTTATATTCCTCCGTTTAATTTTCAAATAGTCAATCAAAGCCAGTTGCATTTGTAAGAATGATGTTGTTGCTGATGTTATGTACTAGTGTTTTGTGAGGCCCTTGAGTTTATATTCCAGAACATCATGAGTTTTAAGTTTAGACGGTATCTCTCTCCAGTGGGATGACTGAACAAGCGTGTTTAGGCCTGAAGGGATCAGTTCCTCGCCGTGTGTGTTCTAATGCTTTTATGGGTGGGGGGAAAAAGCGCCCATCACATTTGTACAAAGTTGTAAGGATTGTAAGCAGTGCAAGTTACTAGTGCTGAGTTACGTGAATTGGTTGGTTATTTGAGCACAGGCAAATGACATGTTTTAAAGGTAGGTTGCAGAACAAAGGTTTCCAGGATGAGGGTCCCGTTAACTCTAAAAATTTAACTGGGATACTTGATGTGCATATTTACCTGAGCATAAACTCGCGAAACATCACTTTGAAGAAAAAAAAAAAAACAGTGCAGGTTCTTGGAAGTTTTCTGTAAGGGAGTAATGGGAGTTATGGTGTGACTGCTGCTGCACCGCTACCTCCCAGCCTGGTGTCCGTGGTTCCAGGGCGAAGTCGTGTCTGCTGGGGGGCCTTGTAGGAATGGCCGTGCTGTGTCAGACCAGGGCAAAGCTAGTGCAGCATTTGTTCTCCCACCAAGGCCACACCTGGATGTCTGGGGAAGATTAAGAACACAGTGAATTTTGTAAAATTATCCACACTAATGTTTTCCTGTCCTCTGATGATTTTCAGCTGTTGGGGATCTTCTGAGCTGCTTGCAGTTCGTGCATTTAGAGAGTGTTCTTCCACGTGCTTACCTTGTCTTTCCCTGGCCCTGTGCAGATTTCTAAGATGTCTTTTGGTAAAGAGTGCACAGTTTGCTACCGTTTGCATGAAGATCAGTCTTGCTTCTGCTGGCTTTGTTTGGTGGCCACTATTCCTTGTAGAAGAAAATGAACAGTCAATCCCTACTCACCATCTCCAAGCCTGCTATGTTTTTTTGTACTCTTCTCTCTGTAAAATACCCCTTTTCCATCATTTCCTTTCCAGGCCAAAGAACTTCGTCACTCCTTACATGTAAGCTGTTTCATGACTTTGCTTCTCCTTGTTATCCTTCTCTGAGCCTCCAGGACCCAGGGTGCTGGGACAGGGAATGTTTTTGCTCTTAACCCAGATTCTCTGACTTGATTTACTGCGAACTCTGTTTAGCACAGCTCAGGGAAGATGCAAACTTTGGGGGGCTGGGGAGACTCCTTCAGTTATAACTGTTCTTGAGGGGAAAAAAACCCCAGGGCTTTATCCTAAATTACTTGTGTAAGTAATTGAAATACCATAGCGAAGAGTTTTGGCAAACTGAGCAAGCCAGGAGATGGAGAGACACAAGTGGAGATTAGAAATCAGGGATACCTTTTTAACAGTGACAGTAATTACTGAGGCAGAAAATGAAGAAGGGTTACAGTGGAATTTCTGTCACTGAGGAAGAAATACCAGAATTTTATATCTTCTATGTTCGGCTATAGCAGTTATTCAAAGTAAGATTTAAGATAGTGACGTCTTGTGATCTATTCCACAAAGGTCAGACTAGGGAGTGACAGTAGGTTGTTGTTAGATCAGCTAAAACTGATCTCGCTGCCGAAAGAACCAGATGCATTTCCAAGGGCTGTCTGTTTTCCCAGGGCCTGAATTTTCAGGAAGAGTGAGCACTTAGGTTCTTAATTATATTTAAATGCAGATGCACTCAGCACCTCTGAGAAGTGGCTCCCGGGGGGAGGGAGGGAGAGAGGGAGGAAAACTGTGGAGCGTTTGGTCGCATAGCACACGGCGAGGCCATGGCAGGTGTGGGTGTGTGGGAGGGAAAAGGGGAGCCTGTCGGGAGAATGAGGAGAGCTGTCGTATTGCTGCCAGGGATAATGAAGGGAAACATGTCTGCGTGGTCAGCGAGTCCTTTGCTTCCAGGATCCGCTGGCTCGTCGTGCCTGGGGCGGTCTGAGCGTTCCCAGGTCGCGGCAGCTGCCTGCTGGGTCTTGCTCTTGCCAAGCATGGGTGCCCTGCGACGCTGCTCCGAGTGCCCCCAGGGATGTGCAGCTCGGCTCCTTGGGGGTGGTGGTGGTAGCATGCCTTGTCCTGGGGGAAAGGGTTGGGCTCTCTTATGTGTTTTTCTCTCCAGTGTTTCCCGGGAGGGCTGTTCACCAGGCAGACTGGATCCTTTGCCTCTTTCACCACCGCGGTTTCCAGGACCTGCGCCCAAGGCGCCTGCGGAGCAGTCCTCCGCAGCACTCAGCTGTATCACTGCCGTGGTCCATCTACCCCTGTAGCTCTCTGGGGAACTCTGCCCACAGGGAGAAGGCAGAGTGTTCTCTTTGTAGTTTCACACGAGGTTTACATTTTTTAAGATTTTTATCTCTTTTAAAAAAAAAAAGAGATAAAATGGCAGGAATATGCATAAGCCAGGTACATAAGGAGCACGAGATAGTGCGTTTGAAATGATATTCCACATCTTTTGTTCTCCAAGGACAGGTGTGAGGGAGTCGTTCTCAGGGACTCTGCATAACGCAAGCCTGGTATTCTCAAGGCAGGCTTTTAATTTCTCTTCAACAAGTTGCCGTATTGTGCTTGAAGTATACTGTGGGAAGTTAACCTAAATGCTCTGAAAAGTAGAACTCCTTTCACCTGCATTTAAGTAATAATACAAAATTAAGCCACATCTTTTTTATTTTGTGACTCTCTTGCTCCCAGGTTTCCACACTGATGTTTCCTCATGTCTCGTCAGTCTGTCATGATGTCTGTGATGCGACTCGTCAAGTCGTACTTGGGATCAGTAGTGTGTATAAACTGACTTGCTCTTTTCTGTGGCTCCCGAGGATCAGCATGATGAAGTGCTGGCAGTCAGCAACACATCAGATGCTGATGTCATCTCCATACATGAAAATAGGGCACGCGTCCTGTATCTTTAGAGTCTTTCTGATTTTCGTCTATATTTTAGTCCTATAACCGTGTAATCACCAACCAGTAGAGAAGGCGGTACAGCATGTCATTTGAAGAGACGTTGTCCCGGTCTGCTAACATGGCATAGCCTTCCCAGGCAAGCTGCTCTGTGTCAGAGCAGCAAAATGAATTAAGGAAAATGGTGTGTGTTAACAGTTTTCTAAAACGTGTGTGTCTTCTTTTGTGATGCCCAAGTATTCCTTCCCTCAGCCCTGCTCTGTTGACAGGCTGATTTTCCTCACTCTGTATTGTCTTTGAGTCCGTCATGTAGTGAGTAGTCAGAAATTTTATGGTGGTACTTCTGTGATAGATGTATTTAGGTACTGACACTTACCTGAACAGAATTTACAGGTAATACTGTCTGTCAGACCACAGAAACGCCAGTAGGCAGCTTCTCATCCATCCATGTCCAAAATGCTCCTGAGCCTACTTAGACCCAAAGTGAGTAAAAATTCACTGAACCTTTTTTTCTGCATCCCCTCATCTCTTGAAATAATCACTGACCCTTTTTACCTCCACCTTTGTATAAGAAACCTGGAACTAGCTCTGACAGTCAACATATCCCTTCCAGTGTAAGGTTTCATAAACAGTTTAAGCCAATCATCTAAGGTGTCCACGCTCCAGGTAAAGGAGGATGTGCTGCCCATCCTCCTCTTCCTGAGCCCAGCTGGGTGATCCCAGTCCCAGCCTTCAGCCATTGCCAGCCCAGGCTGCCAGGAGCTGCTCTCCCTCGGCAGACACCTGGAGACCTCAGCTAGTGCAGGGCTGGAGGCAGGAATGCCTTTAGGAAGACGGTCTGTGGAGTTGCCCCTTTTGGCAACAGCTTCATCGCAGGTTGGTTTAAGCTGCTCATGGAGCTGTGCCCAAATCCCGTCTGCTCCAGGGGGACTAATGCTGGGTCTTTTTTCAGGGGTAGCTGTACAGAGTCAGATGCATTAAGGGTTTGTCACTGTCAAGGTAGACTCGTTGAAGAAATTAGTTAATGTGTGAAAGAGTTGTCTTCTAAGCATTGCTTAGTATGAAATGTGTATCTGGTGTTTTTTCTAAAAAAACCCCCAACCAACCAAACAATGTGCAGATCAAATTATATGTTGAGGATTTTTAGTGTTTCCTAATGGAAGTCTTGCTTTTTCTCATTCCCACCATTTTGTTTCTTAACTTAACCTGAATGAACTCCATCCAGCAGAGGCCTGAGAAAGACAGTGTGAAAGCATTCCTTCCTGTACCTGGATTTTCTTCAGTAACTGAAAACAGGATGTAGAATTTGCGTAAGAATAGAGTTCCTGACCACGCAGTTAGATAGCAAGTGTCTGAACAGCTCATCCGGGCAAGTGACGGAAAAAAAGAACAACCTTCTCTGTCTGATCTAAGGATTTGTGTGGCTTTCTTCTTGCAGTTCCCAGTAATGCAGCATATTTCTGTATCATGTTTGAAGATTGACGTACTTCAGCTATGCTGTGCGGTTTGATCCAGTTTACGAGTTACAGCACAAGCACCTGCGTGGAGTATACATCTGCAGGTGACAAACTTAGCCAGAAAAGCTCTTTCACACGCAGTGAATAATGGGGGGAAATGCTATCCAAGGGAGCACTTACCAGATACTTTATTGCTGTCTTTATCAAACAGGAAAGGTAGAGGCTTTTTTCTCCCTGATTTTAAAGAAAACCAGGGAAAGTAATTTGTTCTATTTTTTTCATGTAATTCACCTGGCTATTTTTGGGGTGTAGACTTTTCTTTTAAGTCAATGGTCACTGTTGCAATGTGGTAAGACAGCTAAGACCCCCACTGGCTGGTAAATCTGGCAAAGCACAGAATATATTTTATCCTGCAGCTCCACCTGGCTTTATCAGTGCACCCACGAGGGTCTTTCCTCCTATGCAAATACACAAGGAGAACAGGATATTTTAGAAGCAGACTGTCAAACACAAGGATCTTGGGGTAGATTGAATGGTCTTGAACTAGAAACTGGAAGAAGTGACAACAGATGTTATGAACAGCTTCTGATCTTGAGTCTGTGCATTTCTTTTATGTGCATAAAGCCAAACTCGGGATGGGGAGGAGGTTTCTGGATGCTGAGGCTGTGAATACTCTTATGCAAGCTGGTATTTCTGTGGAAGGTTGACTTAACATTGTGTATTTGTATAATTCTAACCATGCTGGTTGGTAACTAGACCATACTGTTGCTCAACAGTCTGGAGGACACAATAATGCAGTTCTGGGGTTCTTGTTGTGTGCATACCCACAGGTTGGTAGCAGCCCATGCTGAAGTTTCTATTGCTGCATCTTACCTTTGGCTGTTACTCTTCTTGGGCTGAAGATAGCATGTGTACCTGCACACTGTGTAGTTACTTCCCTGGTGGCTGTGGATCTCATGGATGGTAGCTATTTAATCTGCTGTTAGGTAGCAGATATCCATTGCTTGCAGGCCAGATGGCTGATAAATGTGGTTCATAAGCTTTTGCTCTGAAGGAGGATAAAGCATTTAGCTGAAGATGCGGTATTTGGCTGCTGACAACAACTAATCTAAGGTGGTGTTGATGTGAAATAGGGTTTTGGTCTGTCTTGTGAATAGCTCAGGTGAACAAAGTGCTCCCAAGTCCATCTTAGATAGGCTGTTGGAGGTTGGTGTGAAATAGCAGTGGAGAGAGACAGTTATTAATGGTAAACGTAGAGTAGATAAGGAAGAGCCCACAGTTTTGGTGAAGTAGTCACAATAAGCTCCTGTCACAGAAATGGTGATCCCTTCCAGTTGTTACAGACATGTCAGCATTTCACTGCAGCTATCCAGGACCACAATAAACACATGGCTACAAGTATTTCCACAATAAGTATAGTTAGATCATGTACGCAGAGTGCAGGAGAGCACTCGCAGTTCTTTTCTCATCTGAGATTTTCTGTGGATTTCCTTTAGAATGTCACACTTAAAGCTTTGTGTAACAAGATGTCCTTTTGTTTTGCTGCTGCTTTGACTATGTGCAGGAGTGTGCAGGACACCTGGCTGTGGAATGGAAGGCTAAAATTATCACATCTTTGTATCCAGACAGCATCAGCGGGCACTAAAGACAACCTTCAGAAAAAGAAATGCGATGACATGTATCAGACATAGGACTGGTAATAAAGAGAGAAAACAATTAATTGTCCTGTTCTAAATGGAAGAACAGAGTTAGGACCCAACTGCTTCAGCTGTGTTTTTCAGACACTCCTACCCTTCCTCATTCCCATCCCCTCATTCTCCCCCTGCCCTGCCCCTCCTCCCCTCTGTCATCCTCAGTGCTGACACCAAGGTTGGCTAAATGCTGCCTTGCCCCGGGGAGGATTAGGCAGGTTGGGATGGGGTGAGAGTTATCAGATTAGCGTAGGATGAGCAGACACTAAAGCTAGGAAAGTATTTACTGTTCTAAACCATAATCCAAAAAATTAAACTTCCGAGAAACGAGGAACTGAAAACTTGTTTTTGTACAATAATATAGATAGATCCAAATTGTATACTGTTGCATTTTGAAATAGTGTTGCTCAGGTTAGAACCTCACATACGAATGTGATTCATGGTGAAGAGCACTCTATAAAATGTATGCAAAGGTAATAGGAGCAAGATTAACTCTGCTGTTAGGACATATAACTTGTAATTCCATGATGCTTATATTACTGATTTATTCATGGTGCTAGAGGAGCTGCTTGTATCTTGGGTCTTGTTCTCTGCTATAGTAACAGTCGTATAATTCCTTAGAAATAGTAATTGTTGGATAATTCCTTATGGAGACTAAACTGGTCAAGCTCTATTTTAAAACTGACGAGGGCTTCCTTCCCTCTGAGATCTGTTATTCCTCCTTACTGCTCTCTTGTCAACCAACCTATTTGTTGCTAAAACTTAGTGATTTTATGCCATCTGAATCTTTCTGGTTGTCCATCACGATCTTTAAGAGTAATAAATAGGTTTCATACATCTGAAATTGTTGTCTTTTTAAAATTTCTTTCTTAAAGTGGCTCAGGCTAGCTGTAGATTATGTCCGTATGTCTGGTGACTATAGTTTTCTTAGGCAATAGTTTCACAGTGCAGCTGAGTGCTATGAAGAGCTTGATGTTCCACAGTGTGCATTAACACCTTGCTGCTGCTGAACGGGAAGGTCTTGTGCTTTCTACTACTGCTTGGAACTACATTTTTTTCCCTCCCTCTGAACTGGCACTGGCATGTATCTGACCTCAAGGTAAGATGACTCAATTCACTAGACCAACAAATTACTGAGATAATTGATTATTTTAATCAGTTGAGTAGTCTCTCTGTGGGATCAGATGAGAGGCAGAGTCCAAGGCAGAAAGAGATATGAGGAGAGAGCAGCTCCTCTCCTCTTAGGAGCTATTAATTTGGCTTATGAAGCCATACCCCTGTGTCTGCCCTGAAGAAGAATTGGGTGTCACTGTCACTGCTGAATAATGTGAGATTGAAGGAATCCAGTGCACAAAAGCCATACACTTCTTTGTGGACTAGCTTTATAAGTCTCTTGAAACTTCAGTCCTGGATATCTTTTGTGTAATTGTACTGCATTACATGCAAACTTTTTTTCTGTCTTAAGTAAACTACGCTTAAAAGTAAACTATGTTTAAAAGCAAGCTACTGAACTGATTTTCTAGGCCACTGAACCTTCACTAAAGTCAATTTGGTAGCTGTGTGGGCTTTGTTCCTATTGCACCCACTAAACCCAAATCAAAAGATTCTTGATACATGATTCTTTCATTTTCTTTCAACTATTTGCATATGGGGGAGTTTGGTTCATCCTGTAAATGCTTTCCTCTACATAAGCAGTATTGACTCTGCTCTTGAGCTCAAGTAGCTTCTGCTTCGACTGTGGTGGGAAAGGGTCGCTTCACGTTTTAGTGCAACATGTTCAGGTCGTAAAAAAGTGTTGATCATGTAACATGTCACATTGCTTTGTGCCTCTGCAAAGGAGATAAAGCTGGATTTTGGGGAGGAAGGAGTAAATAAAGAGGGAGTTTCAGTTCCTTGAAAGTATTTGCAGTTTTTCATGTAGAAGCTGAAGTATATGAATATTGTATGAATATCAGTAGCCAAATTCTTATTTAAATGTGCCTTAAAATACCTTATCTGTTTATAGCAGGAGGAGTTACTACCTTTTTTATATCAAGTCTTTGAACTGCTTGCAATTTTTGTTGGGGCCCTGTATTTTCTGGTGGTCTCTTTATTCCTTTGAAAGAGATGCTTGGAAAATAACTGGTGAAGAATCACAATCGATTTTTACCGAGAACAGAGAAAAGTTGTTCAAGGCATAGATATTTCAGAATCATGTGCTTGGATTTGTACTGATGGAGGAATTGCTATTTTCCTATGGCAGAAGTTTCACTGATGACGGAGCCGCAAGTGTGGTCGTGATGGGTGACAGCTGCCTTTTTGTTTCAAGTGACTTCAGCAGTAGAGAAGGAGGAAGCTAAATGATAATATGATTCAGTAGAAGAAAAATATGCAGAAGTAAAGGTTGAGGGCTTTGCAGGAGGCAGTGGGAAAAGTGGGAAGCAGCACAGAAAAACAGACACCTGAGATGGTGGGATGTTGCGGGTTTTTTTTGTTCGGTTTTGGGGTTTTTTTTCTTCTTCGCTTTTTAACATTGTAGCAATCCACTACCCAAATCTGAGCAGGGAATGTTTCTGTCTAACTTACTGCCTTTTCCTCAGGCGGATAGGTCTGATCAGATGGGCCAAAAGACCTTTTTATGGATGTGCAACCCAGCTGCTGCAGCTGCAGCTGGCTAAAGGAGCGAGTGGGGCTGGCATAATATCTCTTCCTAGAAGGCTGCTGTGGCCTCTGGGACGTGCTGGAATGTCAGAGTGGGCTGAGGGTGTCCCAGAACAGGGATCCGGTCCCTGTGGTGGTCAGGTTCATCTGCGCTTGACAAGAGCTGAAAGAAAGACTTTTTGTTTAAAAGTAACAATTTTGATGTGAATGTTGTTCAGCTTCACTTTTGAGAGCCATGAGAAGAGCAAGAAAGGTGCTTGTGGAGACACAGATCATCCTGTACACAACTCTGCACATCACAGCACTGCTGAAGGTTGTTAAAATGCCAGTCTAGAAAGTAGAAATGGAAAAAATTGTTCAGATAAACTGATTTGTCTTCCTTCTTCCTCCTCTACCAGCTCAAGCAGGACTTTCATATTCTTGAGGTCTCTGTGTCTCACTAGAAGGACTTAAGTGGTACTTATTGTACTCATCCCTGTCAAGAGTTGTTAGCAGGGCTCATTCAGTGATAAGGTAACTACTCCAGGAAGCCTTGCTTGCTTAATTTCTTATCAGTACTCCGGTTAAGTTACTCTAGATAAGTGTTCTACCCTGAATTTATTGTGTTTCAGATTCTTGTAAACTACCTTCAGGTTTTCACTCCTTGGTCCTGGTGATTGGCTAGACTGAGGTAATAAAGTGTTATTTCTTCTAACAAATCTGTCAGAGAGATGTAGGACTGGAATGTCCTAAAACAGCAGCGACATTCTCAGCAATGTGGAAAAATATGACTAGTATCGTAGGTTTTTAAGGAAACCCTCATTATGTCATTCCATAAATTAATGGTTTTTTTCACATCTTAAAATCTGTATTTGGTTTTCCTCTGTCCATCTCAAAAAGCATGTAGTAGGAGAAGAAAAACTAATGAGGAGGACAGCCTGTGCGATCAGAGAAGTAGGAAAGAGTCTAAACTATGTAAGTATGGCAGCCTGAAAAAGTGAAATGACTAAGAGAGGATGTTGGAAATCCATGACGTCATGAATGGTATGGAGAAGGTGAATAAGGACTGTCTGTTCACTCTTAAAATAACATGAATGAGGATGCTCAGTGAAATTAATCAAGTATAAAGTACAAGAAAGGAAGCACTGATTTATGCAGCACATCATGGTACTGTGGGGTTCATTGGCATGGGACTGGTACAGAGGTCTTGAAAGGACTGGGCAGTTTAGTGCATGCTGCAAAAAATTTCTCTATTTGCATGCCGCCTAAGTGTTTGGTAAGTCAGAGATTAATGAGTAAAATGGACTTTTGGTCCAAGTATGCCATTGCCTCTATTCTCTCAGGCAACTGAGTTTACTTGGTGTGGGAACAGGTCAGTCCTTTGGACTTTTGTTTACTTCAGCATTCCTGCTGTTACCAGACCTCAACCTAGCTGATGGCTCGGGAGCTGCCAGGCAGGTGCAGCACTGAGAAATCTCACTCTGATTTCAGCTGGCAGCAGGTTAGTCCATAACGTTGGTGGTGATGGTATCATCTTGCAGTGGCACGTTGTACGTCGGTGTGAGCAGCCAGGGATTCTGTGCATGCTTCTTGACCTGTTCTATCTACTTATACAGCTGTTTACATAGTTGCAGAGGTGTAATTCTACTATCATGCGTCAAGGACTTTTCGATGATAAACCGATTGACCTCTTTGTCGTACTCCTTCAGTAGTTACTTTCCAAATTATTCCTAGGTGACTCTTTTTTTTTTTTAAGGTTTCCCATAGCATTGCAAAATGAAACATGAACAGTCTGCTAGGAAACAGAGTTAGGTATAAATATATAAATAAGGGCAGAAAAATTTCCATTCCAGACCTATCCGTTTTCAATAGGCCTGTATTTTCTTGTCAGTTCTCACTTGGTGGTGTTCTTCTCATTGCTCATTAATTTTACTATTTTTACATAATTCTTATTTTCATAGAATCATGGAATGGTTTGGGTCGGAAGGGACCCTAAAGACCATCTAGTTGCAACCCCCCTGCTATGGGCAGGGACACCTGCCACTAGAACACGCTGTTCAAAGCTCCATCCAGGCTGTCCTTGAACACTGCCAGTGAGGGGGCAGCCACAGCCTCTCTGGGCAACTTGTTCCTGTGCCTCACCACCCTCAGTGTAAAAAATTTCTTTCTTGTATCCAGTCTAAATCTACCTTCTTTCAGTTTAAAGCCATTACCTATTGTCCCATCACTACATGCCCTGTTAAAAAGTCCCTCTCCAGCTTTCTTGTAGGCTCCCTTCAGGTACTGGAAGGCTGCAGTAAGGTCTTCCCAGCGCCTGCTCCAGGCTGAACGACCCCAGTTCTCTCAGCCTTTCCTCCTAGAAGAGGTGCTCCAGCCCTCTGATCATTTCTGTGGCCTTCCTCTGGACCCGCTCCAACAGGTCCATGTCTTTCCTATGTGCTGAGGGCTCCAGAGCTGGGTGCAAGACTCCAGGTGGGGAGGTATTTTACATTTTCCGTGAAATCACAGGTTCAGTCCACCCACTCTGCCTTTTTCCTAAAAATGCGGTGTGATCAAATTTGCGTTAACACCTAGTCAATTCTCATGGTTGTACAATCCCATCCTCAGTGTACGTGCAGTGCAGGAAAACTTGGCTGGCAGAACCATGAGTCACTATAGCATTAAGCAAATGTCCAAGTTCAAAAAGTATGCAGTGGCATTAATTTTAAAACCTGTGGAAACGTGCAGCTCTTCTGTCTGCTTCTGTCTGAAAGAAATGTGGTTACAGAGGACTCTTATCACACCTGTGTATGCTATGGGTGCCTCTGGGACTACTAGAGCTGCCTTCAGATCATGTCAGAAAACGTTTGGCTTCCTGAAGGAGAAATGAAAGAGGATAAGGGAACTGCAGAAACAGTATATTATGGTGGTTTGCTTGCTTTGCCAAGCTTTCCACCCCCTCCACTGTAACCTTTCATGTAGGGCATAGCTTGTGACCTTGGCCTCGCTAAGTAAAGTGGGATTAGCAGTACCTGTAAGATTTAATAGACTCATTAGAATTTTTTCATCTTGGGGTCTGAATTTTTTAATTTAGGATTTTATATCTTTCTATGCACAATTAAAATCATAGACTAGTTAAGACTTTCCACTATTCAAAGTTATATGATGTGGTTTGGAATTGTCAAAGCCTGCCGAGCACTTATGCTCAGTGTAAGTATGGTGTCCAGAACCCCTTGTTGGTGGGATTTTAAACAAAGGGAGGGAAGAGGAAAGTATCTGAACAAAAGTGTCAGATTTTTGGTTTCAGAAGGCAGGTAGGTTCACAGTCTGTGATTACTTCTTTTAGGCTGTAGTTAAACAGGCTATACAACATATATTCTTGCACACAGATGTGAAAGAAAAGCAAGCCATCTAATTGTTGAGATTATTTATGATTTATTAACCTTTATTGGCAAAAGGAGGACTGTATTATGCTTAGTCTAAGCTTAATACTAGCTTGTCTTTTGATCTTGTAGTCTTTCACTCGTCTGTACAGTTTTGGGTTTTCAGCTGTGCGTGAGCACGAGCATCTAGCTCACTCTTCTGTATTGCACCACGGTTATGTTGGGGACCCTACTAAACAAACAGACCCACAGTCCTGTCAGCTGAGAACTAGAGTGTATTACACATCTCTCTGCAACATTGGTATTTCAGGTTGTCACTTTCACTGGATAGTATTTTTTTTAATCTCCAAACTTGGCAGCCAGTTCATTTAGGAGGACCTGAAAAATACAGTGTATTTCACAGGGGAAGAGAGGTGTGAAAGGGAGGAACACACCACCCTAGGTAGGAAGCTGTAGAGGAGATAATTGTCTGTATTGCTAGAGTATTTTGTTGTGGTCTTGTGCCACAGTGCCGTAGAGGTTGCTGTCATGGTCAGCTCTCAGTCACCATCCCAGCTCCAAAGACAAAGCTTTGGAGCAAAAATGCTTAGCTAATGCCAAACATCATAAGCTCTGCAGAGAAACTGCTCGTGTTGCATGTTGTTATTCCTCCCATCCACACACAGGCTTAAACTTTTTCACGTTCAGCAGGTACAAAATCTTGCCCATACCCCATCTCTCTGGGTTACTTTGTTTCTATTTTTATCTCTTCCACACACACACACACACACACACACACACACCCCCCCCGAGGTCTTACTGATGCACATCGAGTTAATGTGAAGTAATTATTTTTTACTGTTTCCTACTTTGTGTGCTGTTTCGGAGTTAGGCAAGAGTTAATATGTCTGAAAACTTGTCTACTTTTCCCAGCTAGACCAAATGATTTGCTAAAAGATGAAGTCTACCTATAAACCTTTGTTGTCTCTCTCCAGGGATAGGTTGCAGGCAGCTGAGGTTGTTTGCCTGCATGGGTGTGATAGATGGTTCTGGTTATCCTGGGGTAGCTGAAGTGGTGTCTCCACAGAATGGTGTGAACTCACTCATTGTTAGCTGGGGGAGTTTCTTCAGGCAGGATTGTGTCCCTGTCGGCAGTTGTACCTAAAGTTGTACCCCAGTTCAAGAAAGATGAGGAGCTACTGGAGAGAGTCCAGTGGAGGGCTACAAGGATGGTGAGGGGACTGGAGCATCTCTCCTACGAGGAGAGGCTGAGGGAGCTGGGCTTGTTCAGCCTGAAGAAGAGAAGGCTGCGAGGGGACCTAATATATACTTACAAATATCTGAA
>Ga0065711_1002885_pt1 | contig 31059 bp, 18 predicted proteins | sample Hoacrofraction12_FD_59098 | JGI IMG/M metagenome (GOLD analysis project Ga0065711, IMG submission 59098) | Hoatzin crop microbial communities from Cojedes, Venezuela - Epithelial fraction 12 v2 (version 2) | ecosystem: Host-associated > Birds > Digestive system > Esophagus > Crop | place... | reverse complement strand
CAGAGCGGTGCCCCCGCCGGGCTCCGGGCGGCCGGGCCGAGGCGTCCCGCGGGACCCGCGCCTGGAAGAACGGTTCGGGCGCGGGGTGCTGGCTGGGGAGCCGCAGGCAGCCGCGTTGGCCGGCGCTGGGCCGTGTGCGGCACCAGGAGCGTTCTGCCGCGGGTCCTGCGCCGGCGCTCCCGGCTGAGCCCCGACGGACGCTGCTCTGGAGCCGCGCAGCGGGCAAGGTGCCGGGGAGAAAAGCCAGCGCGTTTGGACTTCAGCGTGCGCGTACAGCTTGTAAATCCATACTCAGGCGCTGAGACGGATAACCCATCTTTCCAGAAAGCCGGTGTCCTTCAGGGGCGACTTCTGCGGAGCAGGCTGTCGAGTGAGCTCCTTGGGTATGCCCAGCACTGGGCAGCCAGCTTTGAGACACCTGGGCGCGCAACACTCTGCTGAAAGAGTGACTCAGCCTGCTCAGTCACAGCGTCGTTTCAAAGAGCGTTCCGAGTTCTGAAGTGCTTTGTAGCATCCAGCTTTCTTCAGTTAGATTTCTTAGGACCCCAAGCTTACTCGTCAAAAGAGGATTTTTTTTTTTTAACGATTACAATGCAAGTGACCCACGTGGATTCAGTGTGAGATCCGTCAGCTGGGGGAAGGGTTGCAAAGCTGTTCGTGGGGTTGACTTTGTGGAGCAGGGATTGTCTGTCTCTGTGTTTGTACAAGTGCTAAGCACACAGATGGTATTCGATAAATAATAAAGAGCATGGGCTTCTGATTGTGTATTTTCTTCTGAGAAAGAAAGAGCAAGAGACCCCGTTCCCCGGGAGGGGGTTTTATGCCCTTCTCACAGCTCAGCTATGAAATCTGCAGAGCGTAGAAACATGTTCAGCTGTGCCAGACCTGCCGGGACGCCAGAGGTGTTCTTTAAAACTGTGATCTGAGATGTGAAAGTCGAAATGGGAGTTTTGAAGTTAGAGGGTAAAGAGAGGAGGTGTAATTACAGGGTTGGACTCCCTGGCTCATCTGCTTGGAATTACAGAGCAGAGCTGAACCCTGGCTGGAGCAGGAAACAAATCAGGGCCAGTGATCAGATCAAAACAGCAGCTGCCAAAAGAGGATGAAGGAGGGAAATCATCGATTTCTTCCATCTGCAGTTATGTATCACCAAATAACATAAACCTAAGTTCTTGTAGAAAGATACAGCTCAGGGCCTTGTATGCAGAGATAACGTACCTCGGTAATGTAGCAGTGCACAGTTTGGATCTGAGCTTCAAGCGCTGGGAAACTACTGCCCTCTTACAAACCTGAAAAGGACATCAGAGACACATAATGCACTGAAATGTAGCCCGTCTAAATGTGTTTACCCTGCTAGCCTTAAGTTGGCCTCGAGCTTTTCCCTCTGTGCCACAGAGTCAATAGGAGTATCCTTCGGTCAGCGGCTAGCCCGCATTGGTAGTATATAAGAATAACCAGCAATCCCTGGGGAATCGCAGTGTTAAGCCTCTTTACGGCACATGATGTTTTCTTTTGCCTTTCTGCTGCACATGGCAATTTAAGGGTTAATAGCGAGTGAGTGTGGGTGGGTGGTTGAGGATTTTTAGGGCTTAAAGTTTTATAACACAAGTTAAAATGTCCTGTAAGGCTAAAGCTTCTACTTTTATTGAATGAAGAAATGCCTACTTTAACATCAGTGAATTAAAATTTGGAAAAACTGGTCTTCATTAATCAAAATAAAACCTGTACAATGTTAGGGTGGGGGGAAATAAAAAAAGTTTGCAGCTGGAAGCTGTCCATTATCACTATTTTCTTTGCTTAGACAAAGAGCCACAAAAGTTTCAAATGTCAGATGTGAAGATCATTCAGCTCCAGAAAACCTGATTAATAAGAGCTACGTTCAAGTGGATTCGAAACAAATTTGGCTAATTTCTTTTGTAAATGTAAACTTTTTTTTACAAATACAGGTGCTAAGAAGGAACTTTAGTGTATTTCTGATTACGTTACTGTGGGAATAATGAATTTAAAACTTAAAGCGATTTGTTGATAACATCATAGAAATAGCACTAATAAAGATGATGAAGACAGGACTGCTAGGCTTTTCAGATGAAAACTTTATGCTTTTAAAAGTTCTCTGGCAATATTGCTATAATTAGTTACATAGAAGTGTTTTATTTCAAAACCTGTTTAGGAAAGTAGGAAGTAAATGTATCAGAAGATACGAATACCCGTATCCATAAAATGGACAAATACTGTGCTCCATGCTAGGGGCTGATGTGATCTGCTCCCTCAGTAAAATACTTCATTTGGAAATCTGGAAGACAAAGAAGAGAGACAGAGGGGAAGACACGCTGCTTAGTGTAAGACTTGTAGAGTTGGAAGACAGACTTAATTTCATTCATAATTCATTAGCGTAAACTCAATTTCACTCATCTCTGTAGCTTGACTGTGGGCTAACAGTGGTACGATGCAGGTGTCATGAACAGTACAGGCAATTTTTTGTACTCCGTAGGAGGTGGGCTGCCAGGCGGCGAAGCCCAAAACTAGCCTAAACCATGCTGAAGGCAAATACCTTCAGCTCTTCAAGGCAAGGTGAGTATTTTATTACTGACATGACGCTTTAAGCAGGGCTGATAGGGAGTAGGAGTATACGTGGCGAACTTGTTTAACGTTGTCTGTACTCGGACACAAGTCCCCTCGACGTCGAGGGCAGTTCTGCCTGAACAAATCCTGGTGCCAAGGTGTGGGTGGAGGACGGGCAGAGGTCTGCAGGCTGCGTGGCAGATGTCTGGCAGAGAGCAGATGTTTCCTTCAAAGAGGGCAAGATCAAACTGCCGTGGATACTGAGTGGCACTTAGAGCCCAGTGCTGCACCCACTGGTTCCTGCAGCCCTGGAGGGAGGTGGGCTTTAACCCTTTGGGACTTCACGAAGAAGCCCACGCTCTGGGCAGTGGCACTTCACCTTGTATGGGTAGCAGCAGTCATCCCAACTAAGAGCCAGAGTTCAACTTAGCAGAGGTTATCGGCTGTGTAGCTGCTTGGCACTTGGTTCTCTGACCTCTTCCAAGATGGGGCATTGAGTAAAGACCGAGCTGTAGGATAACAGAGAGCCTCAATGCTGGGCTGGTCAGCCTTGAAGCAATTTCTTTTTTAGCTGTCCCATCTAAACATACTTCAGATCTCTCTTCAGGATCTTCCATGATCTGAAACATTGGTTTCCCATCTCTCTGAAAGCTGTACCTGGAAACTATGTGCACAAGAAAGGCAACAGATATGTGTGAAAGGAAATTGTTGTCCTGTCTGCTTCCATGACCGTAAACCCCAGCTTTCCTTTCCCAGCCCTTCTGTTTGTAGTAGCTAATTTAGGTCCCAGTCCTGCAAGGACTCTTTGAAGTTTCAAGTGCAGGGAAAACACTGGTAAACACAGACCACGGCTTGGTAACAGGACGTTATATTCTCCATGGCAATTACATAAGTTTGCTCTGTAGCTAAAAGCCTGTCATGGGCGTTATCTAACACTATCCCACATCAAGAAAGAGCGTAATCCAAATATCTATTTATTTAATTGTGCAGGGCAACTGCACAGATAAGGACAGCTATAAACTTAATCCAGCCAATTACTCTTTATCTGTTGTAAGGTTTTTCAAGTTTCAAACAAGTTCTAACTTGAAAAGAGTTTGCTGCAGGAGTAAAGCGTGAACATTAAGATGTTTCTGTCGGAGATGAAGCCATCACATTTTTGAACTTGTACTATCACTCGAGGTTGTTTTAATTTGTAATGAAACTAGGATTTACATTACATCCTCTTCTGGATTTACATTGCTATAAATGAAAGAAAGTGAAGTGGTTCCTGCGGAGCAATCCCAGTCTAAATCCAGGTTTGAATCCTGCTTTCCGGTAACATTTCTTCTCCCATTTAGCCAAGGGTGAACCTGCTGAACACCTAGTAGCTTGGAGTCTGATTTGAAGCGCTACACTTGGACATGTTTGAGGAGGTGGTTTAGATTCTGGTAGAGGTGTTCATTAAACTGATTAAACAGTTTAGATTATTTGCATTATACTTTTGCAGTCTGGCATAGCTGAGAACAGAATTTGGTCGGGGTGTTTAAGCACGAATTGAATTATAAGAGTTGTTGTTGTTCAAGCACAACTCTACGTACCATTATCTGTGTTGCAATTGTACCTGATTTGCATACTGTTTTTCAGAAAACAGAAACTTTTATTCTAGCAGCTCACAGTTTTTTGCAGAAACATTGGCGGAAAGCTTTGTCATAGCAATTTTTGTAATGCTTTTGGGTAACGGACTCCCAACAGATTGCCCTGTTAAGATCTGTATTTTACTCGCAGCTATGTGCAGAAAGCTTTGAAGAACTTGAAAGTAACCTATTTTCCCTTAACAGTTATTTTTATCTTGAATGGTTTTTCCCACATCAGATACAGGCTTTTGGGGGAACCTGAGAGCCTGCAGTCCCCTGTCTGGTGCAGTGTGTGCTCCTGTCCACGTCTTACTGGAGTGACAGCTGTGCAGACCTCCACTTCCCCGCTCAGATGGATGTTGCATCTGCCCCTGCCAAGTGTGATCTGTGAGGGCCTGGGCAGGGATCCCCAGCTAGCTGTAGCACCTCTTACACTATTTTCAAGTGGTTTGGTGCTAAAGCTGTGATCTACACTGCTAGGGCTGGATTATGAAAGAGAAGTTGGGTATCAACTCATCAGAAAATGCATTTGTTTTGCTTTGTTTTTCTAACTGGCATTTCTGATGGATTCTGGAATTTTCCTCTTTCTTTTGGACTTGCTCTTTTGCGTAAACGGCCACCATGAGGTGGGCGGTACAACCTTATGACCTCTGGTTGTGGTGTAGCTGAAGTGAAAGCCAACCAGAGGCTTCACAGAATTATTGCTATTAGTCTCATGCAAAGACTGTTTTTGGTTTGACGTCTGTCACACTTCTGAGTGATAGCATGGTGGGCTTTATTTATTTATTTATTTATTTATTTATTTATTTTTAACAAGAAGGTAAGATTCCTTCTCACACAAAAATGTAAAAGTCAGAGAGAGTCTGAGATACTGTCAGCTGAGTCTCAGATACTTACATGGCTTGTCATGGAGATACAGAAACCTACCATCTGTCTGTGCTGTAGAGAATAGCAGACTTGGATCTCTTTGAATGAAAGTAGTGGCTCCAACTATGTTGCAATTGTGTCTAGGCTCCAAAGTGGGCTTTTAAAGAGCCAAGACATTTGATTCCCAGTTTTGTGAAAGCACTTATTAACCTCGAGCCTTTCAGCAACGTCCCATTTAACAAGGCCAGATGGATTTTGTTTTAAAATTAGTAGCATTGTCCCTGCAGGACCTCAGTTTTGCAGAACACCTCACTGTGCGCTGCCAAGGGTGGAGCTGCCCCTGAGCACCTGCTGCCAGGGAAAGCACAGGCAGACGGTGTCCGGTCGAATGCCCTCTGTGGGAAGCGTATCACCGGCCTCCTGGTTTGATCTTCAGATGGTACAAGGGGAAGTTACGGCACCTCTGTATGGTAGCCATATGTACAGGCGTATGTCAGTAAACATAAAAGGGGTGAAATGATTACTCAGTAAGGAAGGAGCCTGTGCTAAATTATTTCCTTGCCCCAGCAACACAAACACAGGTAAAGGTCCCATCGCTGCCTTTTAATTTTATATTGTAATTTGTATTCTGATACTCAAGTCCTACTGTTACCCAGCATGTGTGAGTTTTCTTCATGCCTTCCACTGCCTCTGCAGCCTGCGTTGCGTTCTCATGCCTGTCTCCATTACCTAAACTTGTTCCTGCCCTCATTTGTCGCGGTTGGATGGATAGAATCCGGAATACCCACTTCTTGGGTACAGATCTCTGGGGCTATCTGTGCAAATCTCCTTCCATCCACTCGTTACAGTTTATCATTTGCAAGTTGCAGAAGGAACTACAGACACGTGACAGGGAGAGCTGGGACCCCATTGCTTTTGAGCTGTATCAGAGAAAAGACACTGTATAATACGACATAAAGTTTGAGTCCTTTTCAATAACGCCTTCTTTTCATTATTTCCTCCAGGGAGTAATTGGGAATGTATAATGTGGTTACTGCATTTTCTCCTTTGATATGTGCACATACAAGATGGTATCCTCCCACAGAAGGATTTTTGCTTGGAGAAATTAAATGCCCAAGTATGTTTAAATGAGTAAATCATTCTTCTTTAAATGCGTCTGTGTTCACGAATCATACGACACGAGCTACGCAAAATACAACTGTTTAAACACAAATGATATAATAAATATGCCTTGGAAATAGTCACTTGAACCATTTAAAAATCTCCTCTTGATGGCAGATTTCAAACGCTTAACAACTTGAAGTGGAAATGTAAGTTTTCAAAGACTTTTTCAGTGTGAGATAATTTGTCTGCAGGAGACATCCTGACAGCTGTGTTTCGTTTGAAAGAGTTAGTACTGATGGCTACAGCCTCTACTGGGTACCTTGCAGGAGGTGTTCCTTCTGACCCAGAAGACAGACGGGAGCACTCACCCCATTTCAGAATGAGGTGCTGAAGTAATATGGGCTTTTTGAGCGTGCAAAGACTTGGAGATGGAGAAGGGTATTAGAAGGCAAGCTCTCAGTCTCTAGCTGGGCTTCATACGGCAAAATCAGAGGGCAAGTTCACCTGTACCTGGCTGAACCTCTTCTCCTGGCGGTATGAGGGCCTATGATATCTGCCCCATACCTACAAGGTTTCAGATAAACCAAATAAGCCTCAGTTTTTGAGGGTGTCATGTGCTGCTGCAGGGGAGAGGGACTGCAGACACGGCACAGCACAAAGCTGCTGTGCAGGGATGCTGGCTTCAGCCCAGGAGGCTGTACCACCATGTACATGAAGCACTGACCCCGTCTAGTAAATCCTGCCTCTCCAAAGGAGCAGTCTGCTCAAGCAGAGAGTCACCCTGCCTTGGCCATACCATTTCTGAAGCAGCCATTCTGGGTGCAGAATGGGAGTTGTTTGGTGCTAATATGAGTGACTCTGCTCACCAATGGAGAAATACCTGAGAAGCCTTGACTTCCAGAGGGGGAGAAGTATTGACCCGCTGAAAATCAGGCTCCTTTAAGGGCATCTCAGATGACATGTTCAAATATCAAAGCATCCCTAGTATTTATTACTCTTTAGAAAGTAAGGCCGTAAATTCTCATTCAGGTGGAAGAATTATTTGTAACCTGCAACAAAGCTACCAGATTTTCCAGTAAAAACTTTGTGAGGTTGTATTAATTAATCTCATTAAATCTTGAGATCATTCAGCGGTGAGCACTGTTTACATTCAAGTATTTACTGTATTCTTTCTGGTTATTCTTTACCTTGCCTACTGCATAAGTCCTTGCCTTTGTTTAGCTTAGGAATTGCTATTTTTAAATGGTTGACATGTATTCATATTTTTAGCAATGCCATTTTTCCCAGGTGTTACCCAAGTTTATTTCAGAAGATCTGAGACCTAGCCAACATAATGAATCACTGACACCACTTGCAGTAGGAAATGGCAAAGATCTGAGACAAATAAAAACAAATAATACTGATTTGCTTGTCACTTCTGTAGCGATGCTACATGCTGCCCAAGCACATGCCTAAGCATTAGCTGGGGCCAGGGGAGTAAAGCGTAGGATCCTGCGTTAGGCAGCTCAGCACGGCGTAGGGTTGCACCACGCACCGGTGATCCCCAACAGCCCAGTTGCTGAGCTGGGTCAGTCAAGAAGGCACCAGAAAAGATGGGGGTGAATCCTAGACCCTATCCCTGGGAGCACGTGTTAGGGAGACATCCCCCTCTCCTGAGACTTCCCGGGCACGCAACCAGCCCCTCCACCCCACCCCGTATTCGTTTTCTGTCCCGCTGGTTCTTAAATTCCTTCTGACAAAGTAATACAGTTTCCAACCCATTATGTAAGGTTCATGTTTGTCACCTCTTAACCTCTAGATGTGTGTTTCGCTTTTGATCCATGTTTTCCAACATACTTCAGAGCAGGCTGTGCCTAAAAGAGTAAAGACACATTCCTTCTGAAGTTACGTATTCATTTTGTTCAATTAATATTGTGTAGAGAGAGTGCTGGTGGGTTTTGTATGTATACATTACTAGAAACCAAAATTACTGTGTGCTGGAGATAAAATTAGCTTTTGAAATTCCTTTTCCCCTTTAAAATAAAAATAGAAGAATCTGCCTTTAATTGAGCACCTCAGTCATCACAGAGGCTTCCTGTGTGCAGAGGCTTTGCTTTTGATATCTGTTTTCCCTTGGCTTTGAAGAGTAGTCTTTATTTGCAAGTTTATTATGGAAGCGTTCAAATTAGAGGCAGGCTGAAACCGCAAAGTTTATGTCCAAATCTGGATGCAACTTTCTAAAAGTTCCACGGTCCAGGTTTTTGATTGTCCTGACCAGAGGTTGCAGAGGTGTCTGTAAAATTCAGGTGCAGAGCCACATCTCCTGCGTGTGGAAATGCAACGCTTTGGATCAAGTCCTTTTCCCCAGTGTATTTTGTAAAGTAGATTTATTTTGTGGATTATTCGTGGGCTGACAGAGAAGAAGAGCTTCCTGGTTTGGGGTTTTTTTTTCAGATGAGAAAAGAAATGTAAACAGTATTTTCGTAGACATACAACATTGCGAACAAGTGTCATTCAACATAAGATGTTCACAACCTCCTTTATGATGTTGAAGCCCTTCTTGGCAGGGTCTCATGATGGTTTACACTTTTCTGTCACAGGGCTGGGAGAAGGTTCTGCTCTTCTTCACCCGGACAGCAGGTCCCACCCTCGGTCCTTGGAGAAGAGTGCGTGGAGGGCTTTCAAGGAGTCACAGTGTCATTACATGCTGAAACACCTTCACAATGGAGCCCGGATCACTGTGCAGATGCCTCCCAATATTGAGGGACACTGGGTCTCTACTGGGTAAGCACAGACAGAATAAGATGCTTGAGTGATGTATGTGGAAGAGGGGAAGGAAGCAGAGAGGGAAGAAGGAACAGGAAGTATTTTCTTTAACATGGTGATGCTCTAAATTCCAGATGCTTCCTGTATGTTTATATATAAAAGGAGAAGGAGCAGTATTACGTACATTAGAATAGCATGATATAAGGCTGCCTTGATGAATCAATTTATAGTCTGGATTTTAAACAGCATGCTGTGAAATGTCTTTAAATCTCCCTTTGAATAGGAAAGAGCCCAACAGGTTGCCAAAATGGATGCTTATTCAAACATAACATTGTACTATCTTTGACTACACGCGTTAGATCCACTGAATGGGTCCTTATTTTCAGAACATGTGTCTAGCACAGGTTTTATTAGCAAAAGAAATTAAGAAGCTGTGTTTCACCAGTTCTGTTACTCTCTGTACATGATGACTTTTTAATTCAGAAGAGCTATTTTGCTTTCTGTGTCTCAGCAGGCAATATTCAAATGCTTATTTGAAGTGACTTGTGTAGGAAAGACTGGGTTTTTTAACAGAAAGGAATGTATTTATGTTAAGCAGTGTGGATGTGACAAGGGGGACAAGGTCAGAGGCACAAAAGGACTGTCTACAGGAAGTGGAATTTAACTGCCATTTACAACTTCAGGAAAAAAAACAGAGAAACCACAAAATCTGAATATTGCATGGTCCAAATTCAAACCAAATAGAAGATTTGCATTAATGGTCAGGAGTTTGCATTAACTGTCACCCCTGTTGAGAGGCTGAGTGGAAAGCTGAGGACATGATCCTGCATGTCCTCTGCAGACCAGAGCTGGTGGAGCTCCACTGAGAAGCTTGTACAGCAGCATAGAAGCTAGTTCTTTGTACTGTTCTGTGGCTGTTTCACATTTCACTTTCTGATGTTATCAGTCCTTTTGCTAAATCTACCATGCAAAAGAGAAGAATAGATGTTTAATAAGCTGCTGCTTTTTTCACAGAACTGAGTCACATGGTGGTCCCTAGAAAAACATGACTCAAAGTATTTAAACCTACAAAAGATAAAGCCCTTAGTTGATATGATCACTATGAAGTGAGATATTAATAACAGCGTGACAGCAGTGGAAATTGTTGGTTAATTGGAAGGTCACAGATGTTAGTTCCTATTTACTCCTGTTCATGCTAGAGGGATGTTAGCACCCAAGTGTCTCTATGGACCCATGCAGGTTTGGTCAGTCTCGTTACCTGTAGAGTGCATGATGTGCCACCCTGCTAAAATTTTGTTTCTGTCACTTTCTGTCTTCCCACAGCTGCGAAGTCAGAGCAGGCCCAGAGTTCATCACAAGATCTTACAGGTTCTACCACAATAATACATTTAAGGCCTATCAGTTTTATTACGGTGGCAATCGCTGCACAAACCCTATCTACACATTAGTTATACGTGGCAAAATACGTCTCCGCCAGGCATCCTGGATCATCCGAGGGGGTACTGAAGCTGATTATCAGCTACGCAACGTACAGATCATATGCCACAACGAAGCAGTAGCCAAAAAATTAAGTGAGTTGGTGAACCACACGTGTCCTGGATTTATACCAGAAGATAGTCCCTGGGAGCAGGATGTGAGCTACGATTTGCTGAGAGAAGAGAATGGCTGTGAATGCACCAAAGCTCTGAATTTTGCCATGCATGAACTCCAGCTCATCCGTGTAGAGAAGCAGTACCTGCACCACAATTTGGACCACCTTGTGGAGGAGCTATTTCTTGGAGACATTCACACTGATGCTACTCAGAGGAGGTACTATCGGCCCTCTAGTTACCAGCCTCCTCTTCAAAATGCCAAGGTAGGTGTGTTTGTATATATGCCCTCTTTTTAAGATGCTGGTGACAAAGTCCACATTATTCAGCTCTTCTGAGTCAGTGCACTAGTGTTATGTAAAATGTAGATGTGCTTCTAAAATAAGAGGTGGGGTTGCACCCTTACGGGTGGTGCAGCCAATTAAAAAAAAGGTCACAGAGCATATTTCATGAGATTAGTCACTCTTCTGTGGTTTATGAGATTGCATCAAATATGCAGAAGGTAGTCTGATGAACTAAGGTCAATAAGGGCCACTCTGAAGATTTGATCAAAGACTTGTATGCAGAGGTGGAAGTGGTTGGCTGGGACCACAGATGTAGGCTAGCAGCTGAGGAAGGAGAAAGTTTGATGCAGAGCTGAAAAAGGACAGGAGAAACAGGCATCAGCGGATGCTTGTGTAGCTGTGGGAGTACTGGGGAGAGAGGAAATCGAACTGTATCAGTATATGGAAGGTGGGGGATCCATAACCTGAAGAGAAAAGAGAGGAAATTGGAAAGTAGACACATCAAAGGGACAGCATGAAGGGAAAAAAAACTGATAGGTTGTGCAGGTCATGGATCCAGACGCAGGCACACACATTAAGAAAATGAAAAACAGGTGAATTTTGGGTGGGGCACTAATTCCATTTGATAATTCAGTTTTCAAAGGGGCCTCAAAGTGCTGTCAGCTTCATTGGGAACTGATCAACCTGTAGTAAGTTAAATAAAAGTCAAACAGGAAGAGAAGACACTGGTGGCCTGTAGCAGGAGGTCTGTCTGTAGATCTTCCCTGGTGATATTTCAAAGGCAGAAAGCAATTGGAACCATATTGCCAGCTGCCGCCGCTGCTGCTGTGCTCCAGTGGGTACTGCCACAGCATCACTTCCAGCTAATGGGTTATTATCCATTATTATTACGATTTTTAATAATCTTGTCACAACCAGTTAAAAAATCAGCTACAGCTTATCAGCAATAGCAGGAAACACAGCAGGAGAAGGGAGAGTTTTAATGAGAAAGTCTTGGCTTTCCCTTCCATTCAAAACCATCTGCCCTGGGTTGCGTCTGCCTCCTGTGAACATCAAATTTCCATAGTTCAGGACCTTACCTGACCTGCCTTTAATCATTTTAATAGCCTAGCCTAGGGATAATTTTAATCCAGAGTCAACTGTGCCTCTGTGTGAAGGCTTCTGTCATTTCTGTCATTCTTATGCTCTCTTCGAGTGACAAGGGACAAATATGTGTTTTCTTTTTAAACATGTCTTCCCAAAATAGAGGGTTTCAACAGCAGCTGATGAACCACAGCACATTCTCATCAAAATTTTATTTTTGTTTAATTCAAACAAGGACATCGGCTTTCTTTTTGTTTTTTGGGGAGTGAGGGTTCTTTCCTAAATCTCTTCCTTGCAGGTATCTGTAGGTACAAATTATGTGATGCCAGCTATCTGTTCTAGAAAATATGGTAGAACAGATGAAACAGAGACAAAATCTTGATTTAACTCACCCTAGCTGATTATTTTTTCTAGTCAAATCTTCTTCTCTTATTATGGGCTGATAGATAACATAGTAAATGCTTACACTTCCACCTCATAGTAATTTCATTACAATCAGAATGATCAAGTGTACTGTCAACCAGCTTTATAAAAATAAGATTTTTGTCCAAGTCTGCTGTAATTTTAGGAGACACTGGTAACGATTTTCCTGCCTGTCTCTTCTGTTACTGTAGCATCATTTTTCCCTCTAAAATACAATGCCTCTAACATATAATGCTCAAGGGATCAAATCTTGCATAAGAGGTCTCTTTCTTGAGCCAGGTTAGCTGAGTAAACTGTGACAGCACTGAAAACTCTCGTTCACATTCACAAAGTCCATTATGTCAGGCATGATCCAATCCATTCTGACCAGAGCGGGTGACATCTCTGTGTGGAGGGTAAGAGCAGCCTCTGCCTGGTCACTCTGCGTGCCATTGTCCCGCAGTCCCACGTGTCCGGATGGGCAGGTCCTGCCTGGGGGTACCTGTGCGCTCTGATCGGGGAGAGCCTGCGGTGTGGCTCCCAGGGGAGGCTTCCGTATCGTATATTGACAAGAACTAGGGGAGGGGAACAGCAAGCAAGGCAACTAGTTAGCCATTGGTATTCGTGAAGTACAGTGCTTCCAGATAAGATTTTTGGTAGCCAGGTCTTGGCAGAGGCTGAATCTCAAGGCTGAATTTATGACACTGGAAGCCCATTCATAAGATTGGCTACAGAAAGCACTGTTACTGTAGAAAGCACAGGTTAACTCTGAGTACACGAAAATACGTACAGATTCCAGCTCTCCGTGATGAAACTTCTGTAATTTAATAACTGGGGCCCCGGGTCCTGACTTGCAGGCCACTGCTCCCCTCCCAGTTTCGCCAGTTATGACTTCTGGAGAGATGCGGTACCTCTGTTGCTGCTCCAGCCCCTGCCTGCAAGGCCTGCGTGGCTCCCACAAAGTATATAACAGCACGTGGATTGCTGGGACACCAGTCTCAGCTGGAGCCTTCGACAGCAAAAGGCGCATAGGTTTAACACAAGTTTACAGTCTGCAACAGCACAGCTTCTCTTCGTGTTTTTTAGGAGGTTCCTCTTGCGCAAAGTTGATGTGAGTTTTCTTTTTCCTCAAGAGAAGCTGGGCCTGCTGATACTCAGCTTTCAGCATGATCCAAATAACAGTGCCCCTAGAAAGAATGAACCTTTGCCTCAGCTGCCATGAAAAACTTCTGGGTGTTGGTTTGTACCTAACCGTGAAGTTCACTATACCAACAGGTTTGCAACCCAGCCATCTGACCTAGTGTTTGCCAAATGTAGGAAGAATAGAAACAGAGACGGTTTTTTTTTTTTTTTGAAGTCCAGGCAAACTTGCCGCTGAAAGGTTATAACCCTTCTTCTTTGAACTCTTTTCCTTTTCTAATTGTTGCTCCACTGGGACCCAGCTGAAAATGAGTTTAAATGCTAAATTGAGTTTAAAACTACAAGTCACAGACTTCTCTGGAAACCGGACACCATGAATAAATAGAAACATTAAATCAACTTGTTTTTTTAAGGTTTCTACAGTCGTACCGGGAGGTTGGCGAGGCCAGGAAATTGCTTCTGAAGTGAATCAGGTGTATTGTGTGGTATCTTTCATTTAAGGCTTTTTTCATTTCCTTTTTATTTATTTTTATTTCAACTTATAAAGGCCTGCTTAAAATAAGTTAAGAGGATTCACATTTTGAGTTAAATTTATAGGTAAGCCTCTATATAGAAGAAAGTTCCACCCAGCTCAAGAGTTTACACAGCCTGTAAGTTGGATGTGGTAGCCACATTCATTACTTATGTGGTTGAAATGAATGGTAATTAAAAGCAAATGATTGCTGGATATGTTAGGAATGCCAAAGCCACATGATCAGGACTTTAAACAAATAGAATTGGACCTTCTCCAGATTCCTGCAGCGATTTCACCACAGGATGGTAAATCAAAAGGGCTGTCCAAAAACCAGACAGCTTTATGCTGAGCTACAAATCTGAATAAATTCACAGATTACCGTATCTCAAGTGTTCATATAAAATCAGGGAGCTTTTAAAAATATGTATGTCATCTCTTAAGGCTTTACGAATTCTCTTAGATAAGAGCATACCTTAAACAAATTCCTGCTGTAAAATACGTGGAAATTCCTGAGTGCAGCTGATGAATAGGTCACTCTATAGATTTACCTTAGTGTTCCTCTAGCCTTGTTCAAGATGTCAGTTAAGACTTGCTGATGAACAGGGCTGAACATCTTTGACATCTCTTGATGTTGCGAGTTTATCAAGGGATTCAAGCTATTGCACATGCCGCTTCTTCAGCCAACATGAGAGCACACGGGTGGAAAGGCCAGGACGGGGGAACTGCTTGGCCATCATCGCACCTATTATGCAAAATATTCCCAATTAGGACAACGCCAAGGAGCCTGGCTGATCGGTCATAAACTCCTACCTTATTTATGAACACATACAGGGACTTGCAGTGTGAAGAAAGGCTTGAATGCAGATATTTGTTCACCGTGTGGAAGGACAGAAGATGTGTTCAGACACATCTGCTCTAAAATGGCAGGAAATGTGTATAACGGCAATACTGGGACACTTATTTTGCATCTAATTGCCTCAGCAATAGTGCTTTGTAAACAAAGAACTCCTTATGCTATTTTATCATCTGACAGAGTAACGGGGAAGATCAGAGCAGGGCTGTGATCATCCATCATTCTAGTTAGATCGTTATTTAGGAATAAGGCTGGAGTGGTCTGGACCAAGCCTAAAACGTGCTAGGATAACCTTCTTTCTGCCTTTGCCATGCTCAAACATTTGCTGGCCACACACTTTCAGTAAGACATTTCCCTTGAAAAGGCAATTCCAATGGATGGATCCTCTATTACAAGTTTATTTGCCACTGGGAGGTGACTTTCAGCAGCACCTGGCATTTGCATTTAATACAGATTTAATTTATGGGGGATGATGCTTGGGTTTTCCTTTAGCCAGGCGGTGAAAGAACAAAGTGCACAAAGTTTTCTGTGCTTTTCAAAATTTGAGTCTTCGTCTCTTTGAAACTCAGTGACTTCATCTGTAGGGGAATGCTATGTACTTGAGGAGCTCCCAGGGAAAGGCAAGCATAAGTTAATAAATAGATGTTAAACATGTGGATCGCCTCAGAGAAATATGCAAAACATTATCTCAACCAAAAAGAGTAATTTCAGAGGACAAAACTCCTTTGTTTGCCAGAGTAGTGCCACTAAACTTCTAGAATAAGCCAACACTTGAAGGATTTCTTTTGTTCATTATTATTTGCAAAAGGCTCTTGGTTAGGGAAATTGTGAGGGGAGCGAAAGAAGAACAGCCAGAAGAATGTTCAGATAGGTTAATTCCAGGTTTGTGAGCAGTAACAGTGCGTGTGATGCCCTGCAGAGAAACGAGAAGCCAACAGGTTCTGGCCGAGGCTGGTCCTTGCCACGCTCGGCAGCGCCGTTGGCCGCGGCCTTGCAGAGGAGCGCTCCTTCGAAGGCACCGCTTTGCACGTACTGCCGACGCCAGCGTTGGTGCTGGGCAAGGGCTGAAGCGAAAGGTCGCTTTTCACTCTGTGCATGAACCTTCAGAAGTTAAGCGTCGCTTTTAAAACCTTGCTCATCTTTGTTGACTTAAACTATCGCTGTTCTGCAACTGCGGTAAAAGCCTGCCCCGGCACAAATACAGTACCAGGGATCAAAATTAACTCTTCAGTTTAGCAAAATAAAACACAGGCCTTCAGATCAACTCAACATATGTATCTAAACTACTAACACCTTCCTTGTTGTTGGCATCTAAACACAATTGCTTCATCTGTTGTAAGAGAGGAGGGAGGACTCACTGGTAATGTTGCTACATGGTTCAGAGGGCTATACAGTTTGCTTTTTAAAGGCCTAATAAACACATAAGGCAGCTTTATTTTGAAATACTCTGTTCCTGAAGATGGACATTCAAGCTGTCCCTTTGGGTTTTCCAGGAATTTTTTTGTTGATGCTTCCCAAAATATTCACGTCACCATAAATTAGTATTATTTTAATGGAATAGATGACATGCAAGCACATTCATGTGAGAGAAGGGCCAGTTTTGTCTTTGTTCTTGTCTTTTGCCCAGGCTAAAGTAGTTTATATCAGAAAAGAACAACCAGAAGACTTTTGCATTTCAAGTCGGTTGTGTTTATTTCAGTTTTACGCAGGGTTGTGCAACAGAATTAACATCATAGATCAGACAGTTATGTAATGGTAGCGCCTTCGGATTCGTTCACTATCTTTCCCTTCATGGGAGCAGTTAATAAAAACTGTTCCTCAATATCTTAAAATATATGGTACACATTTGCAGATAAATCTGCACCCTCCTTCCTGCTTGCAGCTCCTCTGTTCCCCACCAAAAGAAATCCCAAACTGACAACCCTGCAAAGGAGTTACTGCTCTCTCCAGCATTTCACTTGCTTCAAGATTTTTAATTAAAGTTTTAAATCTCGGTTATTCTTCATTCCCTTTGGCAGGCTGAATTATAACTGTGTCAGCCGTGCTTGTCAACTCCCCAGAGCCAGCCTTATGCACATTAGCCAGCTCAGCTTCATATGAGGTCATGGAAAGCCTGCAAATTATCACTTTTGTGTTGGAGAGAGATTGCAGCCGTTTGTTAAAGCGTTGTCTTGGTCTGCAGTTATCTAGAGTGGTTCAAGAGCAGACCTTGATACTATACTAAGCAATTCATAAAAGTGTCCTCTGTGTGGACTCGTCTCCTTGGCAATGTGAGGCAAAGCCATGCAACTTTTTTGTTGAGTTGGAAGCATCTCCTTGAACTGACGTTCTCCCAAGGGTCTCCATTTGTACTCATCCTGGGAGCACTCAGTTACTAACGCTAAAAACTGGCACCTGGTTTTCTTGGGTGGTGTGGTTTAAAGCATTCTGACCAGGCATGCCTCGGTCCAGTCCCATCTAGCCCTGCCCGTGATGCACGGTGTTCAGCTGGCTATGAGCAATCCTTGCTAAGCGTGTCTTTTCTTTCCCCTCTTCTTCAGTCCTTTCCCTCATGGTATTACAAGCATTCACACGGCAGGAGTTTCCTACCCCAGCTTTTGTGACTGTTGGACTCCGCAAGATCCCAGGCCACCAGTTCAATGCTTGAGGAAGCCTGGCACTGGGTTCCTCCCTGCCCACCTCCCTGCAACGAGGCTATGCTGGGTGCTAGCCCTTGCTGTTGCAGTACCATACAGATGCAACCTGTCCTCCTTTTTCAACGATGAACAAGACCTGCTTCTTGCTGTGCAGCGGTAACCAGCCACCAGCAGACCTGGGGGCTCAGACAGCAGAAGTAGGGCCTTGTAGAAATATTATTAATGTCAGTACATGACAGGATATTGCTACAGAAATTCAAAATAAGTGACTTCAATGTGGTATTACTGTAACTGGGGGGCAGGTAATGGCAGCAGCCCTTAAGGAGAGCCCAGGCCCAGCTGGCAATGGTGTGGGGGACAGAGAGGGAAGGGTGTACTTAGAGTAGCCACAGTGAGTATCTGGGTTTGAGTAAAAGGTGAAAGTTGAAAGGCCTGAGCCCCAAGGGAGGCATTACAGAAAGAAGGTAAGGGTTTGGGGTTGGGTTTTGGTTTGACACGGGCATTGGTGGGGGGGAAGGGGAGAGCAAGGAGGAGTCCAAGGGCAGCACAGCCGACTGCGAAGAGCATGCGCTTTTCCTTCTGGCTGAGGCAGAGCTGGTACTTGAATCTCTTAACCAGGTTAAGGTGTAGGAAGGATGTACACTGTGCAGCAGCTCCAGATAAAAAGAGAAGGAGGGATGATTTCCCAAATTACTTGGTGAAGCTGCTGTATAATTTCATGCAAGTTTAAAGACCTTGTAGGTGTAAAACAAACTGCTGCTGAGAAAACTAGTTGGGTTCACAGCTTCTCAGAATTGTTCACTGCTTTCCTTTAGCCTGGGTCAGCTCCGAACAGCAGCAGACCCCCGTCTGCCCCAGCACCAAGCCTGCTATAACAGGAGCTGCCATGTTTTTGGATGGTTAAGGAGCTTACTACACATCACTAACTTTTGTCTTCTTAATGTGTCTGGTCCGGTATAATACCAACTATTTGCAATGATAAAAGATGACAGAGAGAGCCTGTCAGAAAATGCACAAAACTCTCCATTAAAAATACAAAAAAATCCCTAAAAATGTCTTTCTCATTTTTTGAAGAGAAACATTTGCTTTTCAGAGAAAAATCGAACATCAGAAAACAAAATTTTGCTTTGTATCTCTCTTCCTCCAGACTGCATGTACTCAATGAGATATTTTCCCATGTCCTTTTTAAAACAACAATCTAATGAAAACTACTGCATTAATTTCTCAGTCTGTTCTAAGAATGCACTGCATCTCTCAGACTCTAAGTAATGTGAGCAATGAATCTTCCCTTAAAAGCAGTAAGTTATAGTTGAGATAATGTTAATTTTCCATTATGTAAATAGCCAAATATTAGAATAGTGAACTGTTGCAATTGTACAAGAGAAGGACTGAGTTACAGTTTGAGCTGTTTCAGACAAATAGTGGTTTAAAATTTTCAGAGTGAGATATAGACACATTTTCAGCATATAAAGAATAAATAGATAGGGCAAAGAGCAAATATGTTTGAATAAGGTGTTTAGCTGAAAATAATGATATTTTCAGCCTCCTCTTTACTATTACTGCTTGTTTGTTTTGCCCCTAAATACAACTTGCAGTATGTCCTGCAGGTTCCCTCCTTGATACGAGGCATTGATTTCAGCTTCTGCTTGAACCAGAAGCAAAGGGCAGATTTTCTGCACGTTTTGAAAAGGGTTTGTTTGGTCCATAGATGTCTTATTCTGTAACAGTAGCATTGAAATACAAAGGTGTTCAAAGAAAACTAGAACACCTTCCAAAAAGATCTTTCCACATGTTATTCAAAGCTCATTTTGCCATTGCTCGGGGAGCATCCCAGTTGCGTGATAATTTTTCGGCCTGGGCCATAAAAAACACTATGAATTGATTAGAGGCAAATTAGTCCTAGGCAGCCATAGAATCCCATAGAACTTAAGAGAAAATTAAACAATGCTGAGAGGGTTTATGTTTCTGACTATCCACAGCAATTGGGAAAAAGATCAAGGAACCTCATCCTTGTTTGCTTTTTTTATTAGAAATCTCCCTGCTTGGCTTCCAGAGCTCTCTGGGCTTGTTACCACTTCAGCCGAGGGAGCAGGAGGGAGGGATAAGGAAAAATGTTGATGGAAATTTTCAGATCACAAACTATTTTCTCCCTGACTACAAGAACTGAGTTTCCAGCCAGACATTCAGGTTTATTTCAGCCCACATGGCCTCATGGATTAATTCAAAATTGGCTTTAAAGAAGCACCCAGGAGGGCAAGGAGTTGGGGCACCCTCAATGTGTCGTTGTGGAGCTACAAGGAGGCACCCTTCATGGCGAGGGGTCTTCCAGTTGTTGGGCAGCAGCCATTTCAGGGGCCAGTCCTTTTAGCAAAACCTCACTGTTATAAGAAGTATTGCACTGTACACCTAAAATAATCAAAACATGGAACAGATGTTCATCCTGTCCATGGCTCATGTTATTGCCTTTTAGTTTATGTCATGCCCAAATAAGCTTTTTATTAGAGAGTACTTCATCATGTTTGGACTCAAATGTCCTCTGCCTCTGTTCCCTATTTTCTTTGAACGTCTGTTTTTAGAAAATAATCTTTCCCTGAGACACATGGAGTGATTTGCAAAGCCTCAGCTAGTGTAATTAAGAGCCAAGAGCAGCTGACCTGAAAAAGCAACAGTGAAAAATACAGTCAACTGTTAAGCAAAAATTACTCCATAATTAAGTCCTAGTGCCTCACAACAAAACTAGATCTTTCTCTCATCCATTACTTGGACAAAAATCACACTGAGGGAGTTTACATGTGGCATATTCTTCCACTAAGTAGTTCATAACTCTGCGATAGATAGTATCACAGCAAAAAAACCACATCTGTGTAAGCTTAGATTCAGGCAGTGGTTTCGGAGAAGCGATGCGTTCAGGGTACGGCCGTAGGAGATGCCTGAGCGAGCCTGCGAAAGGGATACTGCTCCTTCCCTCCTCACCGCCCCAACCTCCCCCTGTCCCACTCCCTTTTGGTTGCAAAAAGTTCCCGGTCACCCCAGCCCCTTCACCTGGGCACACATCAGTAGCAGAAGGCAGGCAGGCTGGGCACGTCTCAGCAGCACAACGGGCCAGGCCTTCCGAGCCGGGGCAGAGCCTTCGGATTAGAAGGGCTGCACAGAGCTACAGCAGTTCAGGACTGCGGAGGTCGAAGGGCCAGATGAGCTACAGACAAGTGTTTATACTGCTAAACTTCACTTCGATTTCTGTGAGTTAACTTGGACTTTCCGTGAGTTTGCCCACTCGCAGTGTAATGACAGCCAACGTAGTCACACCGCACAAGTTTTGCAAGCTTTGAGAAGCAACTCCTCCTTATGCCGCAGGACGTGAACCCACCCCAGATAAGAAGAAAGAGGCTGCTCATTGTTATGTATTTTTTTTCCACTATGGAGCTCTGTGAACCTTTTTCTGTCTGCTGGCTACAGCCAAGCAACCGTAGGTCTGACCAGTCTGCACCTTCTACATTCCCAGTATGATGAACAGGACATCAAACAATGCTAATACTCCCTGCTCAGCATCAGAGCCTTCACTTGTAATACCCGTGGTTTTTAATGTTGTAGAGGAGAGAAGAAACCTAGAATGACTGCTAGAAAAATGGCAAAAAGAACATTTATACTTTATAGTCCTTCCTGGTTTTAAAAAAAAAAACCAACATTGCTGCAAATAGGACTGATTCCAGGTCTCCTTCTTGTCCCTTCACTAGATCTGAGAAACAACAGAGGAATCCCACAAACAGCCAAGGGTGACCAGGAAGACTGGGTATTTGGTTTTCTTCAGATTTTGAACAAGGGCAACAGAAACAAGGCCAGGTTGGATGGGGCTTTGAGCAGCCTGGTCTAGTGGAAGGAGTCCCGTTCCATGACAGGGCGGTTGGAACGAGATGGTCTATAAGTTCCCTTCCAACCCAAACCATTCTATGATTCTATGATTCTGTGAAACCACTGGTTCCCAGGTTAAATCACCTTGGCTCACAAACTGATTGTGGAGGACAGGCTCCTGAGATGGAAATGTGAATATAAACCAAACCACCATACTGCTCTGTCAGGGTCTTCTCTATGAGATGATAAGAGCTTTCAACTTACTTCAATAGAGAAGGCAGAAACGGTCTCCTACTATTGACCAATTCAGCTTATATAAGCTATGTTTAGTTTTATAACACTATCTTTTCCTTGCTTTCTTGCTTCACTTTATGGGAGGGGGGCAATCAGAGCAATAGTTACTGTCATCAGTGCAGTTTGTTAGCCCTTAAAGTGCTAGGGAGCAGCGAGGCCAGTCTGCCCCATGGCGGGACAGCCACGCTGGAGTAACAAGTGCTCAATAGACACCGGCATCTTCCACTGAGCAACCCCTCAGCCTGGGTTGCTGCAGGTGTCTGTGCAAGGCAGCGGCAGCACCTTTTGGAGGTTGATCTCCAAGAAGAAAAAGCGTTATTTCTATTACACTTCAAAAAAGTGTGTTTCATTGGTGCTTTGGCTGGCAGTGAACGGAATCGCACACCTCACCCAACAGTTTTCTTGCAGCACCAGCAGTGCTGCCCCGCACGGGGCGGATGCTTGGCTGCTGGCATCCCCGCTCACGGCTGGAGCTCAAGGGAAATGGGGTGGCTCTGCCGCTGCCCAAGATGTGCCAAGGCAGTCAGTCTCCACCTTTCACCAGCACCAACTCATTTTCTAGTCATTTATAAGCCATCTGCCTCCCAGAAATCTTGAGCCACAAACCGCCCAGTAAACCAGACCGCTTTCTGGAGAAAAAGACTGACATCTTCTGAAGAGAGCTAGAGATTCAGCAGACAGGTTTCATAAGTCCCAGACAAGCTTGCAGATGAAGCCTGGTGAGATTTTACTGTAGGCAAGAGGAAGGTGGACACAGGACTTCTGTCCGATTGTATTTGAAGGTTTGTTCCAGAAATAGAGCTACACTTCTTTTTTTTTTTAAATATAACACTTATTTTATTTTTATTATTTTATTTTTAATCACATGCAGGCCCTGAAAAGTCTGCTTTCTGACAGCTCAGTGTCTTTATTTAGCCTCCTACCAGTCCTGTCCCAAACAGACCTGTAATTGTCTGTGTTGCTTTGAAATGAGGTGAAGTCACACGGGAAGATCACAAGAGAAATCTAGAGCAAAACAGGAAACTTAATTGGATCTTGGTTCTTCCTCTCTTGGCCATCAGAAAATCCAAACTAAAACTTGTAATCTCAGAAAACAGTGCAGATTCACAGTCCTTATGCATTATCTCTGCTTTCAGGGTTCAGGAGAGCCAGATGTTTTGCACCAGCCTCTGCTGTCAGTTACTATGGCACAAATATGTGCTAACTTCACCAGTTGCAGTTAAATTACTCAATTAAATGTCATTTGTATTTTCACTAAGATACTAACAGCCCTTGCACCTGCTTGCAGAATTTAGCTGAAAAATGTACCTTAAAATTAATTGACAAGCTGCACAGTGGGGAAGAATTGCATCCACTTTAATACCATGCTGGCATATGGTTCCCAGAAGACCATGTGTTTTGGGGTGGAAAGACTATTTGGAGGTCACCAAGTCCGACCTCCTGATCAAAGCGGGGCTGTTGGCCCACACTGATTCGGATCAACCTGAGCTACACCATTTATAGTTATTATGCACACAGACCATTATCCCACATCCCAGGGATGTAGAACAGCAGACTTTCCATTGATTTCACTGACTCTTGGTGTCTGTCTGGTCTGGGGCAGGGAGGCAAACATAAACCCTATTTAATATGTATGAAAGGGATACATTGCCTGAGTTGTGCGTTGACTCTGAAGCCACCTGAGGTCATATTATGAGACAAACTCAGGGCACTAGTGAAGGCTGTGTAAACATCACCCCTGAAGTGTGCTGTGAGCTGAAGGCAGTGGGTGGAGAAATACTGGCTCCATAGCAGCTCACATGGAGTTTAAAGTATGAGCGATGAATGTGAATATTCACATTATGGAGAGAGCTCAGAAAAGAGGGCTGGAAAAGGGCGCAAAGGAAAAGTATTTGCATAAATCTGTCTGCCTGATGGCTGCGTGGGGAGCTTCGGCTCTTGATTCTGTGCAATCTGAATTGCACTTCGGGAAGAGACCTCGCAGCTTGGACACAGTGGATGTGAGTAACCTCCTAGTGCATCCCCCTCCCTCCAGGAAGGATTGAATGTCCTTGAAAGATGAAGGTGCAAGCTGTCTGTGTGGTCTTTGCCTTTCACTCTGAGTGTAAGCCTGCTTACAGCTCAGAGCACAGCCCCTCCACCCATCACCAACCGACTGGAGAGCCCGAGATGTAAACCAACAGCACATCGCCAACCCGAAATGGGTACCAGGAAAACAGAAAGCCCTGCTTTTATCTTGCGGGGTGGCATTTATTCTTCTTGATCTAATTATGTGTCATAAATGAAGTGAGCTAAAAAATTAGTTTTGTAATCCCTTATTGGTCCATAAAATTTACTTCAAGGTTTAGCAGAGCAGAGAAAAATGCTAATGCTGCTGTCTCTCTTACCATTGAAATAGTGCAAAACACAGTCTGAAAAGAGAATAGCTAGGCCAAACGCTTTTGCCAGCAAGAAAAAGCCTTGCAGGAGTGGAAACAGTGAGCCTTAGGAACAATGTACAACTGTCTGTAGTTGTATTTTCTGATGTCAGGAGGTGGAAGCCTCAGTACAAAACTCCCTCCCCTGCTGCCACGGAGTTGGAGCCTGTAGGCCCCTTGTAAATCACCGCCAGCGGTCATGGATGGGGCAGGGGGTACCCGGGTGCTTGGGGCTGGTGCCTGGCCCCCAGCAGTGAGCTGCCGAGGACCGCGGCGGGCACCACAGACCCCACTCCCTCTGGAGAGGCCCAGAAAGCTTTGATCCTGTCCGGCGGCAGCTGGCCCTGTCATACGCTTCACAAGCTTGCGTTAGGGCTCAGAAAAGCTGAAAAAGTTTAAAATTGCTGGTTACTCTTCTCCCAGGCTGCTACCCAACTGCAAAATGTACTTAGGACACCTGCATCCGTCTACGGTACCCAAAGTTAACAACTAAAAGGAAGACAGATGCAAAATAAGAGCTCATCAAATGTACTCGTTTCTATCACGAGAGTTGCCCTACTGTAGTAAATTATCATCTGCCAGCTTCTTGTATTATTTGAAGGATAAAGTCAGCCTTCTCTAGATCCAATAAAAAGCTGAAGTGTTAGTTTCAGATAAATGCAGAATTAATCTCCTAACTCTGCTCCTGCTGTACAGTCTTATGCATACAAAACCAAATGGCGCCGTGTTTCAGGTGCTTTGAAGAGTGAGAATCTGCAGGAGAACATTAAAAAGGTAAGAAATAGCGATGTATTCCTTAAAATGTTGAGCTGGTGTCACTTCAACATGAAACAGGTGGCCTGATTCATTGCCCTCTATCATGGCTAATGCCTAACGAGGATTTCTCTCTGCTTCCTTTCAGAACCACGACCACACGTGCATTGCGTGCAGAATCATCTACCGGTCGGACGAGCACCATCCTCCCATCCTACCCCCCAAGGCAGATCTGACTATAGGGCTACACGGAGAGTGGGTCAGCCAGCGCTGCGAGGTGCGACCGGAGGTCCTCTTCCTCACTCGGCACTTCATCTTCCATGACAACAACAACACCTGGGAAGGTCACTACTACCACTACTCCGACCCCATCTGCAAGAACCCCACCTTCACTATCTATGCCAAGGGACGCTACAGCCGAGGAGTGCACTCGTCCAAAGTGATGGGCGGCACGGAGTTTGTGTTCAAAGGTAGAGTGGCTCGCTGTGTTGGGGGTGGGGGTGGTCACGTAGTTACGGACCAGAGCAGAGTTCGCTCACACCAATTTGGCTGCTGATGATTTCATTCTGTCATTTTCAGGAGTTAGTCATTTCTTGAGAAGTTCTCAGGCGCTGCCTTGAATGCTCAGCCAAACTGTACAGCTGCGCGGTATTTTGCACCACTGAAGCAATACTCATTTGAGGCAGAGATCTTTAAGTAGAGCACAAGAAAATAAGATTTCGCATTACTAAATCTTGGAGTCCCGTGGCCAGACTTCAAGCATCTAAGCAAAGTGTCTGAGATTAGATCTGTGTCCTAGGGCTGCTTCAGTAGAGAGAAGAAAGCACCTTCAGAAGGCATTTCAGGTCGTATGTGGTATAAATCATTTTCTAGTGAAGACAGATTCAGCAGCAGAATAAGTCTTTTCATCAGCTTCCAAGGGGCCCCAGAGCAAGGAACGATGTCCCGAAAGACAGCTCTGATTAATCCCACCACAGTGACGACTAGATGTGTCTAACCAAAACCCCTCGGGTACTTTGGGAAGCAGCGCTCGGTGGTGACGCAAACAACCCCATAGCACCCTGCTTAGAAAGAGCTCAGTGGCTTCAGCCACTCACATGTGCAAACATCTCCAAAACACGATGTCCCGCCATGGTGCCAGCCCCAGTGGAGCCTCTGGAAGCCCCGGGCACTCTGTGAGCTCCTCTCCTCCTTATTGCAGTTACCGTGTGAGAAACATGTACCTTCTTGCATGACTCCAGTTTAGGAAATCTTCTAACTGTAAGAAATGGTTTACTAATCTGTGATCTTCACAGGAGGCGGGAGATACCCTTGCCTGTCAGAGCTTTTGCTCTTTACTGCTGCACGGAGCATGTCCCAGCTCAGGTCCTGGGGTGAAATACAATTTTTGCTTGAATTTCTGGTTTATGGTATGCCAACTTATCTCACTATGAGGTCACTAATTTGATTTTGGTAAAACTTTTCAGTTCACTTTCTACAGATGATCAAAAGGTCACTAGCTAGGACAAAAAATGTGCCCTTGAGTGGAGTATCTGTTTATAAAACCTCAGAATAAAACTCCCAACATGTCTTGCTATAAAAAGACATATATACTGTTCATGACCCACAAGAGAATTTTGAGATTTTGGTGTGTTGGGAGGCATGAGGGCTGGTTATTTGCTTCTGTTTTGGTCAGCATTGATCCATTCAAACCTGCTTTTCTTGATATACACTGTCAAAAGCTCACCAGGAATAGTCTCTATTCAGGTTCCACGGGCTCATTCAGTTTCATTTTTTCATTATTTGCTTTTCCCAACTTTAACCATGGCTGAAAAATAAAACTTTATGTGCCTTAAGCTCCTTTGAAATACAGGCAACTTGGAACTGGAAAAGCTGCAGCACTTCTGCATTCGACACAGCAAGCTGCAGCCACTGTTGAGATATGAGAAAAAGCATCTCTCTGTGGTTCAGAAATACTTCATAATTCATACAAAAAAGGGCAGGTAATATAGGAAGATAGTGCAGCTGTGGTATTTTCCAAAATTTACAATTGGAACTAATTATTTCATAAGCTTTACAGGACAATGTGTTAAAAAATACATTATAAACAGCCCTACTTGTGGATGGTAATAAAACCTAAGTAAAGCTTTATTGTTTCCTCTTTTAGCTATCTCCTAATATAACCAGGCTTTATCTGTAAAGGGTCGTCTGGTATTTATTAAAAGCTCTGCTTAATCTCTGACTGAGATACGTCGCTATCAGGTTTTCTTGAAGCGAGTTTGTGTGCGTGTGCGTTCTGTGCGAGAAGCAATTACGTCAAGGACGTAAAATGATGCTGGTGGGTTCGCTGGCCACACCTGCAACATAAACAATTGGTTTCAGAATAAACAAAGAGAGACAATTCTGATTTCACGGGTACACCCCAATCCGCACATGGTCTTTGCTTTTGCTTCCATCCCTCTGCTGATGGCTCCTCTCTTCCTCTCTCGCAGTGAACCACATGAAGGTCACTCCCATGGATATATCCACAGCCTCTCTGCTCAACGTCTTCAACGGGAACGAGTGCGGAGCACAGGGGTCCTGGCAAGTTGGGGTTCAGCAAGACGTCACCCACACAAACGGCTGCATCGCGCTCGGCATCCGCTTACCTCACACCGAGTACGAAATCTTCAAAATGGAGCAGGACGCCCGGGGCAGGTACTTGCTGTACAATGGCCAGAGACCGAGCGACGGGTCCAGCCCTGACCGACCGGAGAAGAGAGCCACTTCCTACCAGATGCCTTTGATTCAGTGCGCTTCATCAGTACCCAGATCTGAAGAGTCACCAGAGGAGAATAAAATAAGGCTGTATAGCAGCAGGGCACCAGAAAAATATCCCAGCGCCCCAGCTCTTGCTTTGGTGTTGTTTATTTGTACTGTGTCATATTGGGACATTCTCAGCTAGAAGTGAAAAAAACTTATTTTTCATGACTACAAAGCCAGGATTCCACCAGACTGGGGGTTGTTTTTCTTCCAAAAGAAAGGGACATTTATTTTCTTGATGCACTTGAATGCCTGAGAACTGTTGTTCTTTTCCTTTCTTCCCCCCTCCTCCTCGAATCCCGAACGGCACTCGTTTGATGTTTGTGCTTTGAACTTCATCCAGTCTGATCCCTGGCCTGACATGACTGCACAAAAGTAATTGCACTTTAGGACTGCAGACTTCTGGGGGGAGGGAGGAGGTCTCCTTTTATTTTTTTAGGGTTTTTTAGCTGCTGGGGTGAACATTATGATCCTGCTTCAGTCATCTCTGCCATCTTACCATTGTGGTACTCTTCTCCGCAACACTGGGTTTCTCATCAGAATTTAGCTCTGGGGAAGGGCTCGGTGTCGCACCAGTACTGCGATAGCAGCTTCCCCCTCTGACTTCACAGCTCTGATGTAGATACATATAGAAGGAGGAAATCCATAAAGATTTGTCTTGTCATTATCTCACAGCTCCTAACACAAAAAGAAACAGCAGATCAACAGCCCTCCATTCAGATAACGCTAAACGGTCGATACCTCTAATTAAAAAAAAATCCAAGTAATTTAAGCCATTTTTACAATCATTAAGTTGTAAAAATAATTAGTCGTTTAATACTTTCTCGTTCAATTTCCTTAGCTACGTAATTGCTTCAAGGCCTCCCTTCGTATCTAGCGAATAGTTGCAACCAAGCCCCCTTAAAGCCGGACAGAGCAGCATTTTCTGTCGATGCACACAACACAGGTAAGCTGCCGCTACAAGGCTGCAGGGACGGCTCCTGTTTCGCTGGTCCTGAGGCCTTACGTACGCCACGTGCCTTGGATTTTGTGTCAGCCGGGTGGACAAAGTAAAGAAGCAAGTGCTGTCTCACATGTTCTGCAGCCCTATTTAGCGGCGTATTTTGAGTGAGGTGATCTCATGCAGGAACAAGTAAAGGGTTTCAGCAGCAAGCACACCGCGGCCCCCGGCAGATCAAGAAAGCAGGCAGAAACCTGCATCCACCTGAGAGAGAGAGAGACGGGACCAGTTGTACCAGAGGGAGGAGCAAGAGCTGCACAAATGCAGCTGCCCCCCTCCCTTTTCTCCTTGGGAGGGAGGCATCAAGAGCAGCTTTAACTAGAGGGTCAAGGAGACACGATGCCTCTGAAAGGGAAGCTAGGAACCAGGAACGAGTTTGATTTTCTCTTGCTAGACTTGAGTTTTATCTCCAACAGAGTTACTGAGCTACTACAAGACAGTTAAGTCCTTTCAAATACTAGCTTTGTTTCCGACTTCTGTTCAAGAGACAGTGGCATGAGTGAATTTCTCTTAGTCTTTATTTATGAGGATGGATATGGTGTGGTGTTCCTCAGATCACGAGACAAGCTTCTTCCACCACCATCGGCCATTTCCACTTTAGGCTGTCTCATCTCTGGAAAAAATGTCAATGGCTAGGAGTTATCAGACCCGGTTCCTTCCCCATGCAAGTGCCACGCGCAGCTCGGTCCTAGCTGAAATCTGCACGTGCTTGTGATGCAGGATTGAAGCTGAGAGCAAAGGAACTGCTCCACACCACGATGTTCTGCACTCATCAGGGCAATGATCTACAGTTTATCAGTGCTTTGTGGCTCTTCTGTAAATTGCTCAATGTCAGAAATACTACAACAGTTTCACAAGAAAGACCTGTCTAATTCTTCACTCTAAAAAACACATTCATGTCTCAGCTGGGTTTTCAATCACAGACTTCCCATGATCTAGGTTTTCCAAGGCTTACCATTAACACTAATTGCAAACGTGAGACAATGTACAAATTGTACAAGAACTGCATTTTTTTTCTCCTGTCATCTAGAGATACAGTTAAAAATGAAATACTTGAAAAAGGCCTTCATAAAGGGCCAGAAATCTGATTTGGGGCTTCTCTAGTTTATTTGTAGTGTTGACCAGAAACGTAATTTTATGATCTGGGTTCTTAGCATATGCTGCACCAGCTTCCCTCCTTGTGCCTATACATTCTTGCTTTATTTTTCTGTTAGCCAATAGAAGCCAGTTTGGTCAAAGATATAATTAAGTCTTCGGAGTGCATAGCTTATTTGCCAATGCATGTTCTGTACAAGACTTCTCCTAGGTTACAGGCACAGAACTAGGAGCTAAGCTTCCCTGATCTTTTGGTTTCATCACGCACTACATTAACTGCTACACAGCACCATACACATTTGTGATGAAACATATTCCACTCACTTTATTTCTCCAGCCTGACCTCATGTGCTGGCAGCCCTGGCTGCTAAGGAAGTTAAGCCACAAGTGGTTTAGCAGTGGAAGACCTGCGAACCGAGTGATTCGTCCCATACCGAAATGCAGAAGCTTTAAGAAGTGAAACAATCAATGTTGGTATCTTCAATAACTGCCAGTGTTGCCATGACAGGTGAAAGTTTCTCCCTCAGTAATATCCTACTCAAGGAGCCACCTGGCAGAAGAAATGGTAACATAAAGAAGTCCTTGGGCAAATTGGTTTAATAGGTTCTATTTAAGAAAAAGGACAAAAGGGATCAGAAAAATCAAAACAAGTGTTCTTACTCCGTTTCTATGCCGTTTACATATTGTGCCTGCTGCCCTGGGGTAGAATGTCATTTTTATGAACAAAAGTCCATATTTTAAGATATAATGTCTGTCTTGCTTGGAGTGTGCTTGCTTGAAGTGCAGGTTTTTAAAAAAGAAATCTTTTTATTTTTGTAAAGTTATAGAAGATATTTTTCTTCTCAACTATGTTCCAGATTAAACTGCCAGGGAAGTTTAAGCACTTGTTAAACTATTGATTGAAATAAAAAAGCCTAACTGAAAAATTACAGATTTTTTTGCCTCTTGCACGTGTTAGCTTTCCGTTCTGTTGACTTCCCACCTGTAAAAAAAGATGTCTCAGAAAGGGATAACCAAAAATTCCTCTGTTGAATAACTTGTGCACAGAAAAGCTCATTTAACAAAGAAAACATTTTTGCTTGAGAACACATCACTAGAAACAACAGCTCTGATGGATACAGCTGAGATGATTTGGGTTTCACAGCACATAGAATCATAGAATCGTAGAATGGTTTGGGTTGGAAGGGACCTTAAAGATCATCTGGTTCCAACCCCCCTGCCATGAGCAGGGACATCTTCCACTAGACCAGGTTGCTCAGGTTCATCTTCAGGTTCTCTGAATACAAAGGGGGCTGGAAGTGCCCAGCAAGTAACGACGCTGTTGGCTTGCAAGGAGGGTACGGTCAGAGCAGCTGTGTCAGGACAAAGGGTGTAGTTCAACAGAAACCAAATATTTTTCAGAAGTGAGCTGTAAGCAAACGAAATAGCATTTTACTCTGTGCTATTCCACCTCACTTGCTCTGAAGGCTACAACCTGC
>Ga0065711_1030921_pt1 | contig 31061 bp, 10 predicted proteins | sample Hoacrofraction12_FD_59098 | JGI IMG/M metagenome (GOLD analysis project Ga0065711, IMG submission 59098) | Hoatzin crop microbial communities from Cojedes, Venezuela - Epithelial fraction 12 v2 (version 2) | ecosystem: Host-associated > Birds > Digestive system > Esophagus > Crop | place... | reverse complement strand
TATCAGGAACTAACCCCTTTGTATGGAGATGCAAGACTCTCTGCTTCAGTTAATTTAGACAATAGATAAGCACTATCAGTTTTTTAAATGCACAGCAACTATTAGGTAATGCCACTTGTATTAAAATCCCCTTTAACCCCTTCCTTCAAGTATACTCAAAGCACAAAGAATGATACAAGGGGAAAGAAACGGAAAATATTCTGTGTGCGATACAGTTTACCTAAATTTAGCTATCAGAGATGAAAAAGTCTAATCAGAGCTAAATTACATGGCTGAGGAAGAACACCTCCAGAAAACAACTCTGCTCACCTTTGTTATGAAGGTATAGCTGCAGAGGGAGTCCATATGACCAAAATCTATAGATTAAACATTTATGTTTTAAGTATATACGAATACCATAAATTAGGTGTCATTAAAACCATTGCCTGTAATTATTTAACTAATAAAAGAAAGACTTACAAAAGGAAGGCAAAAGACTTCATCTCTTGCTTGGCAATGAAAGTTGGTGATCGCAAGGAGACAGAACTGATTAAAGGCTTTTTTGCTTCTAGGTTCGTTGTCATCAGATACTTAAAACTGTATATGGCAATGATAAAAACTAAGATTGTTCTTTCAATAGAAATATAATGTATTAAATGGTAGGCAACACAGATGTTTGCAACTTGTCTGGGTGTTATGAAATTCAATGTATCACTGTCTAAGAATTGGATGGAATAATTCCAGAACTGTTAGCACTTGTCCTTGAGAGCTTATACCAGATAGGGAAATCTAGAAGATTAAAGAAGTGTAAAGATAGTGCCCCCTATCAAAGTGGGAGGGCAAGAAGGAAAGAAGAAAGAAAAAGGATATTATTGTCTAGTCATCTCCACGTCTGTTCCTAGAAAAATGTTGGAACAAACCAAGTGCTTTATAACCATCCAGAAGATAACAAAGAGATCACTGCAGACCAGTATGGATTTGTCATGATCTAGGCTCATGAACATAATCTAATTGCTTCTACAACAGGGAAGCAGGCCTCACAGGTTGCAGAAAATTTGTATATACTTTGGCATTAGTAAAACTTCTAACATTGTCTCAGGTGACATGCTAAGGAACCATATCTGCTGAATGCCTAACTGACTGGAAAATGATAACTAAACAGTGATTATTTTTTCCCTTTCAAATAAAAATCTGTTTGAATGTGGTTCTATACTGAGTCTGGTTTAAAAATATTTTTTTATTATCATTTTTTACAATTTTGATAAAAAATGAAAAGTAAGAAGGCAAATTTGCATTTGATACCAGACTGAGTGTATTTATAAGCATGCCAGAGTTCAGGCTTGGAATCTGACGTGATCACAGCCAATCGAAGTCACAATTTGAAGAGCAAAAGTGCACTCCAGTAAGGCCAAATGACAAGCTATGCACTCAGCAGAAATAATCAACTGCTGTAAATACAAGATGAGAAACAAATTATTAGACATCATCACTGTTGAAAAGAACCCAGGCATTTAATGGATCACAAACTGAACATGCATCAAGAGTGTCACATAATTACCATAAAGGGAAATACATTCTGGAATACGTAAACTGGATTATTGTCCACGAGACGAGCTGTTTTATTCTATTCAGCACTGCCATGAATCCTGGCAAGAAGAATCTGCCACAATTCAAAAAGGATGCAACCCAGGTGGACAAGGTTCAGAGAAGAATAATGAAAATTATTAGACTTATGAAAAACTGACTTAGGAAAATAAGTTAAAGAGGAGACAGAGAGAATATACAAGAATAATTAAAAGTATATTAAAAGTGTCATAAAAAATAAGGGAAAGAAAATCTTCACTTGGTAAGCTGTTGGGTAGAACAGCCTGTACAGACAAATAGACAGCCCCCAGTGCTGGAAGATAGGGAAGGAGTGCAGAACAAACCTCCCATTATCCAGGAGGAAGCAGTTAATGAACTGCTATGCCACCTGGACACTTACAAGTCTGTGGGGCCAGATGCAATCCACCCGAGAGTGCTGAGGGAACTGACAGAGTAGCTGGCCAAGCCACTGTCCATCATCTATCAGCAGTCCTGGCTAACAGGGGAGGTCCCAGATGACTGGAGGACAGCCAAAGTAAAACCCATCTACAAGAAGGGCCTGAAGGAGGATGCTGGGAACTACAGGCAGAGGGATCTGGACAGGCTGGATCGACGGGCTGAGGCCAACTCTATGAGGTTCAACAAGGCCAAGTGCCAGGTCCTGCACTGCGGTCACAACAACCCCACGCAGTGCTACAGGCTTGGGGAAGAGTGGCTGGAAAGCCACCCAGCGGAAAAAGACCTTGGGGTGTTGGTCGACAGCCAGCTGTACATGAGCCAGCAGAGTGCCCAGGTGACCAAGGTGGCCAACAGCATCCTGGCTTGCATCAGGAAGAGTGCGGCCAGCAGGAGTAAGGAGGTGATCGTGCCCCTCTGCTCAGCACTGGTGAGACTGCACCTGGAGTACTGTGTTCAGTTTTGAGCCCCTCACTTCAAGCAAGACTTTGAGGTGCCGGAGCATGTTCAGAGAAGGGCAAATGAGTCTGGTGAGGGTTCTAGAGAACAAGTCTTCTGAGAGGCAGCTGGGGCTGTTTAGTTTGGAGAAGAGGAAGCTGAGGGGGGACCTTATCGCTCTCTACAACTACCTGAAAGGAGGTTGCAGTGAGGCAGGAGTTGGTCTCTTCTTCCAAGTAACTAGCAAAAGAACGAGAGGTAATGGCTTCAAGTTGCATCAGGGGAGATTTAGATTAGATATTAGGAAAAATTTATTTACTGAAAGAGTGGTCAGGCATTGGAACAGGTTGCCCAGGGAGGCTGCTGAGTTACCATCCCTGGAGGTGTTTAAAAAATGTGTAGATGTGGCACTTTGGGATGTGGTTTAGTAGGAATGGTGATATTGGGTGGATGGTTGGACTCGATTTTCTTAGAGGTCTTGTACAACTTATGCTTCTATGATTCTGTGATGCTATGATAGAGCAGTTTGGTTTATATTATCAGTGAAGGCTTTGCTACAGTATAGAAGCACAAGAATTTGTTTTGGTGGAAATTATAGAAACGGACCTATTGGAAGTCAAAGAAGCAACTGTCAGGAATGGCAGAATTATAGTTGACCTTGTGTTGCAATATTAGGTGATTTGTTGTTGATGTATTTGCTTTAGTTACTGTTATGAGGCTTGCGAAAAAAATCTCAGTTTATTTCTATGCTTGCTTTCTGCTAATACAAGGGCATATCTTTATTTTCTTGTCATTTATTTGGATGGTTTACTAGAAGAATTCTTTATGATACACTTGGTAGAATTTTTCATAGTTAATTATCCCTTTTATTCAATAGCTATAGATCTAAGACAATATTATTAAGAGTTTTATGAAAAGGGATGGAAAAAATGAACTGATATATGCTACACAATGATATGCATACATGGCATGTTTAAACTGCATTTTGATAGTCTGTATTAGGGAAGCTTGAAGGTGACCATATTTTACTTTAAATACATACCGTTAAGTGTTGTAATGTCTTGTCTTAGTGACTTTGTTTCATTTGTTACAATTGGTGAATGACAAAAGAGAAAAATACTGTTTGAAATAGCAGTTTTGAACTTCGTATGTGGAAACTTCATATAGTGATGATAACTATTCAGATTTGGCCTCAGATTGTTTAATAAACCTCTGCCTTCAAGATCCATTTTCCACTTGCAGATTTTTTATTCAGCTATAGAATTCTGTTATCTGCTCTGCAGGTGAATCAAATTCCTGTAAAAGGAAATATATCCATTGTTATCAAAGACTTTTTTTATGGAAGCCCAGGAATTATTTCCTTCACTAGGAAAAAAAAAAATGATGATGTCTATGTTATTGCTGGCAAGTATTCTTTCAAGTTATAAATTTAAGAAAAAGATTCAGAAGATGTTAATCTGGCATTTTGAACATTTGGAAGTCATGTGTATGCCTAAGGCCTACATTTTCAAATTAACTTTATTTTGGCATGTTTTTGTCATCAAGATTAGCAGTAAAAGGAAAATATCATTATTCATACATAGAAGTTGTTTTCTTGCCGAAAACATCAACTGTACCTGATTTGTTAAAAGTTCTTTAGTGTCAATAATGTTAGTAGATGGAAAGCAACTAAAAATTAAATTCTTTACCACTGTGGACTTTGTTTATAACATAATAAGTAGTCAGTTCATGTTAGGATTTTTTTTCTGTAAACTTATATTCTACGAATATTTTTTCTGAAGAAGTTCCTTTTTGGCAATTAATTCAGTCAGTCTACTTTGTTTTCACGTGGGAAAAGGAAACAACAGAAAAAAAGAAAAAAAATCCAGAAAAAAAATCTTTCAATATAAACAAAAGAGGTATGTATAAACAAAAAAAGGTACTTAGCAAAATCATTACAGCTGGAAGTGGTCTAAGGTGTTCTTCACAACTACCAGCAATAATATACAACAATTCCCAAGATTTATTAAATATCTTTCACTGTTAAACTGCAACAGTTGGCTGAAAAGTGTTCAAAATCATCATTTTTGGTTTATAAATAGGAAAACTGTGAAAAGGATGCTCCAAAGAGAGACAAAGATCAGCAGCAAGGCAAGTAGATAATTCCTTAAAGTAACTTCTAAAATTGTATGCTTATAATAAATTATTTTTCTCTACACATTTCATTTCAATTTGGAACACTTCATAATCTTGCAAGCTCACGTTCAGTCACTGAGCAAGTGCTAATTGTAATCTGGAAATATGTGATGAATATGCAACAGTCACCTCTCTGAAGGACCAGGGATAAACAGTATGTTCTTATTTCTTCTTCAAATGAACGTGATGTGCTCTTATTATTTGAGTTGGGAATGTATGGCCATATTTTTAGTTGTTTGTTCTAAAAAAGTTTATTTGAGAGCTCTGTGTTTTGGTTTCTCTGTAATAGTTTTCCATTTATCTTCCCAATGACACGTATCATTTGTATGTTTAACAGTGAAAAAAAATGTGTCAGTAAACCAAAGCCAAAAAATCATGTCTGTCTACACTTGAATGGTAAGAAGTTTAATTCAAGATATGATCAGTTCAGGTCCAACATACTTGGAGAACTCTGACCCCTCAAATCAGACTTGCCTTCTCCTGATGGGTCAGTGCTGAACAGATATTGCTTTTCTCTGCCTTGTGTAGCTATTAAAGAAATAAAACAACAGCACCTCAATGGCACTGCTTCCAAATGAAATCTCTGCAGATTGTACAATGGTGAGATGAACACATTTCCCTCCTGCTGCACAGAATCTGAAATGACTGCAGTCAGCGCAAGTACTGTCTGCAGGGGTTTTTTTTAGCGAGCATTTTAAAACCAAAACTTGTGCCTACTGGGTGACTTACAAAAGACACATTCCATTCCAGGGAAGGGGCAAACTGCCATGTGTTCCCCACTGGCTAATCCTTAAAATGGGCTTTGAAATTCTTTTGCATTTGAAATGAATGACAGTCATTCATCTGTTTGTTTAGGCTTAGTTTCATTTTCAGAGAAGTGGATAAATGCCGTTTGAATAAAATTCTCCAAAAACTGCCCTTAAAGAGCCTCTAAGCATGTAAAATCTTTCATATTGCGGATCTTAATAGCACCTTGGTCTAACAATCGAGAAGATGTACATAAATCTTAGTTGTGAAAGATTTGGGATGAGTCGCTATTTGCAGAATGTTACAGTTCATGGAATGAGTCTGTCAAGACAATTTTTAGAACCTAAGTTACAGTACAAAGCTGCCTCCTGTTTTCTTAGAGTGACTATAGCAGCCCAGATGCTTATGTACCAAACAATTTAGTATATGTATTGTGGAACACATATGTTAAAACGTTGCAACAACATTGAATAGTTAAATTTCGTCCCTACAACACACATTTGAAAGAGAACCTATTTATTTGTACTTTGCATATGGAGTTCTGAGAGTACATGAAAACATATCCTGAATATCTACAACTGCTTGAATTGAATCTGGATTGGAATACGGAAATGATCTCCTACCATTATCAGTGAAAAGGAAATGAAAAGAGTAATGAGCAAACTTCTGATACGAATTATTATTCTGGGTATCACCAAGGAACACTAGAGTTCATTACCAGAAGTGTACATTTTTTCTCCCTTTTGATAATTTTCCTTCCTTTTGATAATACATTGATTATTTTAGTTGCTGCTAAGAAATCAAGAACTTTTTTTCAGTTTCTATGTTTGGCTGATGAGCAGATGTGCAGGAGCTGGGAAGGAACATAGCCAGGCAGCTAGCCTAAGCTGGCCAAAGGAAATATTCCATACCATAAATGTTATGCTGAGTTTATAAACAGGGGTTGGCCAAGAGGCAGGAACCCTTTTTTGGTAAATTTGATCTTTTCTGTGAGTTCGATCTTTTTCTGTGAGCTCTGTGAGCTCTGTGAAATCCATGAGTTCCTCAAAATCCGTGAGTACTGCTCAGGTACTGGCTGCACAATCGGTTGTCAGGCAGTAAGAAAAATTGTATTGCCACTTGTTTTGCATATTTGTTATTGTTGTTGTTGTTATTGGTGGTGGTGGTTGTTTTTATTCTTACTACTATTACTCTTACTATTACCACTACTATTATTTGCTTTGGGGGGGAGGAGCAAGTGAGGGGCTGTGTGGTCCTAGTTGCTAGCTGCAGGGTTAAACCATGACAAAACTACATAGATAGCTCAAAGAGATTTTTAATATGAGATATTTCTAAACTGTTCAGTTGAGTTGGAATTATGAGCAGAGAAAATTTTATGACTTTATCTCATACTTTGTCTGTCATTTGTCATAATCACAGTTACATATGTATGACCGTAAGAAAGTCTTTGAAACAGATGTTGTTGCTAGTCAAATATGTCACCACTCAGAATTTACATTTTACTGTAGTATTTTATAGACTTTATCATACTTCTCTTCATTCACCAGTTAGTAAGGTGAAATTGTGTTGATATAATTATGTGACTTCTTAAAATGAATGATTAAAAGATATCATGATCATACAATATTCTGATTTTAATATATCTGGTTTTTTAAGCATAACAATTCATACAACAACGGTTCCAGGGGTGGCAATAGGGCAAGTTCTGAGAGCTAAAATTATATTTTTCCTGAAGAGACAGCAACATAATTTAAGTGTTCTGTCACTAGTAATTTGATTTTCAGTTCATGATAATAACAGTAATAATAACAAATTCAATTGCTATTAATGGAAATGTCATATGCACTTTCATAGAGGTTTTATTGTAATTCACTACTAATCAGTGTATCATTAAAATAAAGTGTTATTATCTAATTTGTATTTATTCAAGCATAAAGGCAAAAAAGTCTATTATGATGTACTGTACCATTATGGAATCAGTTCTTTTAATAAAATAATTTTGCTATAAAGTTGCATCCTTTCCTTAGTGTACCAGAATGTGCTAATTCACATCATATACACTCAATGCTCATTGCAATATCAAGGTTAAATTTGGTCAGTGCTTTCCTAGCAGAAGCATCTCTGCAAAATCTTAAAGGTTAAAGCATGTTGAAATAGTTTTCAGGACCATGGTGCAGCATATCCATAATAAAAGGGTATTTTTAATTTAATAAGTTTTCTTTACTAACACAGATAGTCGACTAAAATATAGGTTGATACAGCACCTTATAACCTGTATGAGGAGCAGATTTCTCTATTTTCATAATTAAAGATATGATTTGACCTTCTTACTCATATTTTACATACTCAGCTATGGTTACAAAGAACAGACAAAACTGCATCAAAAATCCTTTAAAACTGCACAAAAAAACCACATTATTTTCACTGACCTGTAATTTTGGTAATCATTTGGGAAAAAAATCCTCAGGTAACTTCAAATGTAAAAAATTATATAATTTGTTTATTCATTGAAAATTTGATTAAAGCTCAACAGTTATATCTACAAATGACCTCTAAGTTGTTAGAAGACTGAGGATTACGAGGACTCCTCAATTATTTTGGATTTTTGAAGAGTCTGGCTTCTGCAGCAGCTCCAGAAATTGGGTTTAAGCTATTCCTATCAGTACAAGGTCTGGGCAGAGTTGGGCGCTCTCAAGCAGAATAGAAAGAAACCAGAAGGAAGAACAAGCAAAGATCTAGAACTAGCAAAAGAAAGCAGTGACGAAAGAGAAGTGTCTACAAACACAATAAAGACAGCATTAGTGCACTAATTAAGGTTATTACAGTAGAATCTTTTTAACTTTTCCTAGCCCTTGTCACAGAAAATCTTGTGTTTAATAATGCTTTTAATTAAATGCAAAAACAGCTCTTGACAAAGTGGGTCTCACGTCTTCTTACAAACTATTCTGATCCCATCTATAGGCCAATAAAGCTTTAGTTCTTGCCTGAAAACCTATTCGCTTTCGAAATGATGGATGAAATGTTGCTTCAGATCAGCCAGAAACCAGAATTCTTGCCTAGATAGTCAGAATCTTGAGCCTGAAACTCTTCAAGCCATAAATACAGTTCAGTTATGTCCTCTGTTTTATTTGCCAGATTTTTGTAAAAGGCAAAAGCATCCTCAGGAGAATCATTCAGTAGGGGTGAGTATAAAGGATGATGTCTTAAAGCCATGGAGTCATTTAGGTTGGAGGGAAACTCTGAAGGTCAGCTGCTCTACCTTCTGCTCAAAGCATGGTCAACTACAAACTCAGAACAGGTTACTCTAGGCCATCTTGTCTAGCTGAATTCTGAATACTCAGTGACAGAGACTTCACAAGCATCTGTGGGCACTGCGTGCCTCACAGTGAAAAAATGTTTCCTCATACCTATCTGGAATTTCCCATGTTCACCTTGTGCCTCTCAGCTCTTGTGAACCTCTGTGCACTCCTGGGAGGTGTCTGGCTTCATCTTAGCTCTAACAACCCACAACCAACTATATAGCTAAGGCAACAGCAAGGTCCATCTCAGTCATCTGTTCCTTGGTCTGAACAAGCCCAGCTCTCCCCAAGTTCCTTTGAATACCATGTGCTCCACCTCCCAGGCATCTTTATGGCCCTCCACTGGCAATGGTCCAGTTCGTCATTCTTTCTCCTGCACTGGGGAGGCCTGAACAGGATATAGTGCTCAGTATGCAATATCGTAAGTGCGAAGTAGAAGGAGTTAGTAATTTCACTTGGTCTTTCAGGCATTTTCTTAGTAACGCAGTTACAAAGGTCACACTGCTGGCACATTGCAACTCACCTTGTTGTACAACAAGACACCCAGGTCCTTATCTGCAAAACTGCCTTCTATCCAGTTGCCCCTCAGCCTTTACTGGTGCACGGTGTTATTCCATTCTGATGAGGACTTTTAATTTGTCTTGAACTTCACAAAGTTTTCCATCAGCAAATATCTCCAGCCTGTTGAGACCACTTCAAATGGTATCCCCACCCTCCAGTACGCTAACTGCTAACTCACACCTCTGTTTGATATTGTCTGTGAACTTGTAAAGAGTGCACAGCATGCATCATCCAGACCAACAACAATAAACAATACTAGCCACTGTATTAAATCCTGAAAAATGTGACTCTTAACTGGCTACCAGTGGGACTTAAAACTGCTGACCACAGAAAATTGAGCCCAATGGTCTGGCCAGTTTTCCAACTTACTCACAGTCGAAGGTTACCAAACTTGGCTACAAGGATGCTATGGGAGATGGTGTCAAACACCTTGCTGAAGTCAGGTACAATGAAACCTAGTACTCTTCTCTTTTCTATGGAACTACTTGTTTCGTCACAGGTGGTTATCATGTTGGTCATGCGTGATTTGTCTTTGATAAATTCGTGGTGACTTATGCCACTATGTTTCAAATATAGCAGAGGAAGGCTTTGCAATGTTGTTTACTAGCTCCCTCTGCACCCTTCAATGCATCCCATCCAGTCTCCTATGCCCAGTTTGCCAATGTGGTCCCTAATCAATCTACATATATCCTGGGTAGTGCTTCATTCCCCCAGGCTCTGCCACTAAGCACAGGGACCAGGGAACCTCAGAGCAAACCATCATTGTAGTGAGAAAGGAAAAAAAAAATACACCTTAAACTTTTCCATGTTCTCATTCCTGAGTATACAGACATATTTGCTGCCACCATACTCAAAGAAAACATTTTTTTTTCCATGCACTTCATTCACCGGTATCACGCCCAGCTGAGCTATGGTTTTTGCAGTCCGATAGCTGCAAGTCCAGGCAGTATGTCTGTATTCTTTCTGGACAGTTTCTCCTCCTTTTCACCTTTTCTATACTTCCTTTTTGTGTTTGAGCACAGTCAGGAGGTTCATGGTGAGTCAAGGCAGGTTTTGCCAGGCCTGTTGGATTTCCTGCCTATCAGAGCAGACCATTCTTGTCCCCTGGGGAGGCACTCCATGAAGGAGGATGCTTTGCCTATGCACATGCCTGAAAAAAGGGCCTTGGGTGCAGACCTACTATGAGATGTCCATGGTGTCAAACTGTACAGTAAATGAGTCAGGTCTGTGTGGTCAACCAGCATTTAGTTTTTAGCTTGGAACAGGGAGGAGAAAGGTGCAGTCACGTTCTCGAGCTCTGCCACTTTCTAGGACACTGCAGTTGTGAATTAGGGATAATTGCAGGTTGAACTTCTCACTTTGAGACAAATTCCATTTATTCATACTAGTAAGACTAATCTGTTCAGGTACTTTCTTCAGAGATAATCAGGTACTCTTGGTAATAAACAGTCATCTTCAGATCGTAGATTAGCATTGGAAGAAATCTTTTTAAGACTATTATTTTTCTCATGGTGCAGTACTAAGTTATCTAATCAGCATATTTAGTTCTACTGCCTCATTATTGATTTAGAGTCTGGATATCAAACATACATATATGTATGTATATATGCAATGATATATCTCAATTGTAGTGCTGCTTCATTCCAGTCACTAACAGCAAAAGGAGTTTTTGAATTTATGTAGACCATTAGTAAATAAAAAAAGCAATTCAATACAACACAGCAGGGAGAAGAAGCAATATCCACAACACTGGAAATATGTTTTAAGAAGGGCAGTTTTTTCTTAAGAGCTAGGGAATTCAGAGAGACAATTTAACAGAATGGTCTAATAAAGATCAGAGTTGCGCTGAACAATAACAAAAACCAGAATTGAGAAAAACAAATGCAGGAAATACCTCTAAAACCTATAAAGTAAAATGACATGCCCTCCCAACCAAGGCAGATTATAACCTTGGTCAAGAACACATCTCAGAATTTTATGCTGCTCTGTACCTTAAAACTCAAGGTACACCCGTGAAAATACCTAAGCACTGCAGCATACAACTTTTAGCCAGCTAACTCTGAAGGCCATGCTCCCAGACCCATGATTAGGCACTTAGCCATCATTATGGAGTATATGAAAAATAACTCATAGTTTGACATTGTATATAACGTTTCCAACATGCTATATAGATAGCCAGTAAAAGGCAGAAGAAAGACTAAAAGAGGCAACATTTAAATGCCACATTTTAAAAATTGAATTGGAACTGGAAACTCTAAATTTCAATCAGGACTGCAGAGAGGGTTTCCTATATCCTTGGAATATACAGTCTGGAATTTCTTTTAACAGGAATACATATACATTATTTTTTCCTTTTTTTCCTTTTTTTTTTTTTCTTAGCACAAACATGAGCAACATGTTGTGATATTTTAAGTTCATGTTCAAGATACTACTCAAACTTTTCACTCCTCACAAAAATAGCTGTCATTAATAGACCCCTCACTGCCTTTTGCAGGCACTCCTCAGTTCTTGCTTCCCTAAATTCATCTTGGAATCTGGCTGGATGTCAGTGGATGACTTAACCTTCTGACAAGTTTGTTTACAGCCTCCTGGGAAGGCACACAGCTTCATATTGTACAAAGTAGAATTGTACTTCTACTTTGTATTCGGAATTATCTTCACAGCCAATAATTCAGTAATTAAAATAAGACATATCTGGTAAACATTACTACGTCCTAGGAAAGGCAGAAGTCATCACCAGTGTTTTGACTAATAAAAAGGATGAAAAAGGAATCAAAAGAGACTCTAGAGATCTGTGCATGTTCCTGAGTAGTGTTAGATATCTTCTCTGGAATCTAGTGGCTGCTTCACATACAATTCTTCAAGGCCTGACCAGGATTCCTGTTGGCATTTGGACTCTACTAGCAGTAACAGATGAATCCATGAAAGAAATTTTAAAATGTGCCTTTCAACAAGGTAACTTTTGACATCAAATCACTTGTCTTGGCACTATTTCTTTCACTGGTGTCATGGAGATATTGAAGTGAAGCAGGTATATTCTTTATCTCTTCAAGTCTCTGGTGTTTCTGAGAGAAACTATACATCATCAACCTCTAAGTTATGTTAGACAAAATGAGTGGAGATACTGATCTGTCAAACGTCTATTGACTTAGACAGGAAGATGAGCAATACTTTATGGTCCATCAAGATGAAGTATGCAGATTATGATTAAAGACAACTTGCCTATGTACATGACAATCAGAGGTTTTATTTTAGTGTCATAAAAGTGATTGCTATGTGGTATCCTGATTTGAACTGTGATTGTAAAGCACTTTTAAGTTAGATCTTACATGATGTCATGTGTTCTTAGTGCTTAATTTTTATTCTTTTTTTGTCAAAGAGCAAGAATTTTATTAAAAAGAATACAGACATATGGATCAACAAGTCTGAGGATTGACAGACATCTTAGGAAGCTTGGTTACAAAATACCATGGAGTTATATATTAGGTAAACTCTGGTTTGGTTGGTTTTCATTATTAGAGGAACTAGCAACAAATTGACTCACAGAAAGAAGTCTGGAAGACTTTAAACATATGCCCTCTTCATGGCACATTTTGTAGATTAGATCATATAGTGGGTATTCTACTCTGTTTTTATTTTTCGATTCAGCAGGCTTGCAAACTGATATGGTTATAAAACCTGACAAGAACTGTGCACTATAAGGCACGCTTTACCTTTGAGGGACAACACTTAGACTGTGATTCTAAGCATCAATGGTGCCCCACTTTGTTTGCTGGTCTTGGTGCATTCCAGCCTCTCTCAAGTGCAACCAGAGCCTACATGCCCAAAGTGGTACCATTGCTACAAAGCAGAGAAGTATTAAATGTCACTTTGTGAAGAAGTCTGATGACTGCTTCTAGTAGTCTTTTTTGCTACTCTTCTCGATTCCTCCAACTTTTTCTCTCTTCTCTTTGTTAGGAGAAAATTATCTGCACTGTTTTAAATATAAATTATCCAAGTAGCTGGCATACAATCAGACAAAAGTAAAATCATCATTCCTGGGACTTCACTTCCTGTTGTTTTACTTTCTTTCAGTTATCATTATCAGCTCATGCTGGAAGAGTTAGTAGGCAAATACACTAACAGGTTTCTCACATGCCTGTCAATATCTACCCAAAAGCTTTTTCCACCTGACCAACTGGTTCATTTTAGCTGGAAATGCATCTTTGTTGCTCTGCTTGAAAACTTAGAAAATGTGTACATGTGTTTGTGTTTTATATTCCTCTCACTGCTTCAGTTCAAGCAATCCAAACACCGGAAGGCAAGACTTTGCTCTCATATTATCTAGGGATTTTTCTAATCTGTAGTAGCTAAAAAAAGGGATAGACTTCCCCTCCTGCCCCCACCCCTGCCCCTGTTTCCATTCTATAAGGAAAATGACACATTTTCTGTTAAAGAATTATGTTTACACTTTTCCAAGTTCAGATATGAACAGAGTAACCTTTGATTTCATGTGAGAAGAACACATAATGTCAAAGTTTGGTACGTATTATGTCATATTCATTGATTTCAGCAAGCTGAAGAGTAAGTCCTTGTCTCTAAACCAGTCCCAAGTGTCTTTTCTTCAGCTCTAAATACTAAATTAATCAGATAACAATGAAAAGGTGAGTCTTCCATTTTGAATTAGGTTCCCTGAAACACGGTGTATACTGACGAGAAAAAAAAAAAAGGTAGGAAAACTAGCTGGTTAATTTGAGTGTCTACATGAAGTATTCAGAAGTGAGCAATATGAGTTTTCTGCTCTTTCCTTGCAGTCTTTTCACTGCCTTTCCATGGAGAGATTCTTAGCTCTGAAGAAGGCAATTATCAGATAGTACATTGGGAAAGAAGCCCATTTTTCATCTTCAGTACTCTAGGCAAGGCAGTTGCCTAAAATTTTTTCTTATCTTTGTCTATTTCGTGTTTTTATACTGAAAGTGTTTATCTAGACTGAGGGAGTCTCATTCCCTAATTCCAATAAACTGCACTTAAGAAGTGCGTGACTGCTTAGACTGGGGCCAGTAATGGCTTGGATATGGAATGTTATCCTACCTATTTATTCATCAGTGCAGCAAGTCCCAATTTTGGTTCAAATCTTTAGGCACTACTGCAATAATAAACTCAGAAATTATTTTAGATTTAGTTCTATCTGATACACATCACATTGTGATAATTTTGTATGTAATTTTTTCAGAAATAATCTGCTACAAAAAGATGCTTTCCTTCGTCAAAAAATATAGACTTCTTGAGACAACTGACACATCTTACAAATGTATTTCAATAGTTTACCTTTTAAAGACCTGATTCTCACATCCTTTAGTTTAATGTGATGCAAACAAAGGGCTTTTTGAATGTATCAAGAAGAAAATGCAAAGAATCATTCAAAGAATAACTTACTAATTTTCAGTTCCTCTTGTGCACCCCAAATTATTTACCATCAATTACATTGTGGTTTCTGCCAGATGTAATGTTCAAATGATTAAGTGGTGTTGGTTTCATAACTCCTGATGTGTACATTTCTTCAAAGTAACATTAACAAGATCTCTGTTTGGCAAAACCTACCAGCAAGCGTTGCAAATAAATGCCAAGTTATTTGCTGTTATTGAATAATATTTTAGAGTCTTTAAAGTCATGCAAAATATGAAGCCAACCTTACCTGAATATATAGAAATATCTTTACCTTACCTCACCTTTTCAGAGGGTGCTAGACCTAAAAGCAGAATATAGCACTGCAGAAATATAGCACAAAAGGCTAAGTAACATTTTACCTAGCTTTTTTTGCTTTTCAGGAGAGAATTAAGAATTGCAAAGACCATATTAAAGTTATTTTGTTTTGAGGACTCATCTGTCTTACAAATGCCTTAGGTCCCTATTTACATTTCCAGTTAAATACTTTGTGGTAGATAAAGAACACAAAATCAGATAAACTCTATACTTACACAGTGTGAGTCACCAGCTGTTTGATTTTCATAGTCTTTGTCACTTTTTTCCCAAGGAACTTCACCTGTGTAAGAAAAGTGAGCAGGAGTTGTTTGTTTAAGAAAGAAATGGATTTTTTCCTGTGAAATAAAGAAAAACAGTAGCCAGAATCACTTACCCCTCTTGCATTCATCCAAGTAATACCTACATTCTGCAAAATTGAGATCACACAGATCTAGTTAAAAATTACAATATTAAAAGAAGAGATTAAAGTCTTAAAAATAAAAAGGACTTTTAAAATCTGTACATCTTAAGATTTCTACAATCAAGGTTAGCAACTGCCTTAATTTCTCCAGAGTATTTGTAACATAGGAAAAAAAGTCTCTACCAAAACCACCTTGTACAGACAGGTTAATTTATACTAAAATTGAGAGAAACCTTATCTTTCATTCCAAACTACTTTCTTCTAGTGCTTTCACATTGTAACTAATTTTTCCTTTTTCTATAAGGTTGAAAAAAAAAGACTCAATCCCAAGACCAGCAGTATTACTGAAATCCCTCTGTATTATCTTCTCTCCTTTAATTTTAAGATGGCAGAACATTTTTTACCAGGGTATTTACACAATAGAAATAAAATCATAAGTTTTAAATTGGGTAAGAGTGCTTGATCCAAACCCTACTGTAGTCAAAACAAATATTGCACTCCAGCAGAAACAGAAGTCAGTCTGTGAAATCTGCCAAAAAATGATGGGCATTCACTATAAATGAAGTGTTAAACTTTGATTACACAGGGAAAAAAAGGACAGGATTTTTCATATCTAAATATTTATATTTGCATATTTCCATATTTGCTATGGAACTAATAGTTATTTCTTTTTCTTTCAAAAGGGTCTTTTTTATTCTGTATCTTCTTTTTCCTGATTATACTTCCTGTATAACATTTAACTTCTTGATAACCACTGTTTAAAGTAAATGGATTAACCATGGCATAAGTAATTAACTGCTATGAATACGAATAGAAAAATTGAGTCTTGTGAAGATATTGTAGTTTTAATAACTTCATTCTAGTCTTATCTTTTTTTTTAAAGCTGCAAATAAAAAAATATAAAGTAAAAGATATAAGGCTGACAAGGGCATGGCAATTAATAAGAGATACTGAACATAGCATTCCTTTTGCTGTATTTCTAAGTAACACTATCAATCAAAAATTATTTTATGCAAGACTGATGTTAAATCCACATATATTAATAGATTTGATAGGTGTGCTATTCGTACCCCGCTACTTCCTTGTCATGCACAGTCTGTTTTTGAAGTCTTTACTGGCAGATTCTATTATCTATCCACTTATTTGGCCCATGAACCTCTGCAAATGACTTATTTTGGCACTCAGTCCAGTCTTCAAATATGCAGCAAAGATTCTGATTCTGTTATCTCTTTGTTTATTTTATACAAAACTGACTTTAAATTCATAGGTATTTTTGAGCTTTTTTAACTTAAACCTATTTTCCTGGCAGCAAATATGATGGATACTTATACATTAGAATTAAGGTCAGTGGTTAATAACAGTAAATCAGAAAATCTGAGACTGGCTCATTTCCCCAAGCGCACCCTATGCCTCCTTTGTCCCCATGATGTGTGTATATGTATATCGTGTTCTGGCAGCACACATTTTCTTGATGTATAACCCCATGACCCAGAAACAGATGGTGTTTTTATTTTGCAGAAGAGGTTCCAAATTGAGAGAGAGAGAGAGAGAGAGAAGGTGATGAAAGGGGAGAGAGACACTAAGCATGTTGGATTGCGACATGTGAGGAGGAGTCATCCTAGCAGGGCTCTGCACCGAAAGGAACTCATCTAGATGAAGTAACAAAGCTGCAGAGCTGCACCCTAGCTTTTGTGTAATGGAATTTGCAGCCATCAGACAACATCGTGTGTGTACATGTGGTACTGTCATGCCCTGACAGACAGTCCGTTTGTCATGATGTAGCACATGAGTTCTGCTATTGAAAGATACCGGAAAGTTCAATGCTCGCTAAAGGCCAAGTGGATTTCACCCATTCTTACAGGTCACCCCTCCATGTGTGTCTTCCATAAGGTAAGAAACAGATCAACCAACAGAGGAATAAGTGGGATAGAAGGTAGTAGTCCACCTGCTCCTAGGAGGACTCTGTTTTCTTCAGTAAATTAATCAACAAACAGTAATATGGGAAAAAGAGGCAGATGCAAACACGTCTTAGTGGTATGATGGACATTAGCTGTTCTGCTTTGGCTGTGGCCGGCAACAAAAGCGCCATGCGGCCGCCCCTCCCCCCACCGGGGTGCAGAGGAGAATGGAAAGAAACAGGCAGAAAACTGGTGGATCGGGATAAGGGCAGTTTAACAGAACAGCAAACAAAGGGAACAGGAACAACAACGATACAGATAAGGGGAAAACACAACGCAAACCGCACGACCCACAGAGCCGCCTTCCACGACCGCCGTCACGAGCTCCCAAGCCGCGAGCGAGTTCCCACCCCCCCAGCTCCCCCCCACCGGAACCCAGTATGACAGCACATGGTATGGAATACCCTGCTCTGTTTGGCAAGGTTGGGGTTGGGTCAGCCCATCTGGCTGTGCCCCTTCCTGGATTCTGGTGAAAATTAACCATGTCCTGGCCAAACCCAGGACATTAGCTAAAACAGCTAAACAGATAAAATTATGAAACATTCAAAAAGGACTTCTCAATTGATGAATTAATCAATAGCTACAAACAGTATCCAAATGAAACACTGACGTTGTGATACATTTTCGAAGGACTAATTTTAACCTATTTGCTGACTTTGAGAGATAGTGCCTGAACAGTAATTTCAAAGGAATAACTTCTGGCTGAGAAAGGGTAGCTTCCATGTAGGGTTAAGCTCTAGAATTTAATGCATTCAAGTTTGGGGAATTTTCAGTCATTAAGCAAACCTGAAAGTAAACACCTAAGACCAGTGCTGAAGTTATTATAGTCAGTGAGACCTGAAACCTTTTCTACAAATAAAAGTTGTTTGGAGAACAGTCTTTCACCAGCAGGAAACGACTGCAGGTTGCCAGGATTGTGTGCAATCAATGGTCAAAGGAAAGGACAGAGGACTGCGTTGTGCCAGAAGCTTGCTCAGGTGTCAGGACAAACAAAGAAACAGGAGGTGCCAAAGGCACGGATTGGATTTCCAACACCTGAAACATCTTAATCAGGTTTACATAGGAAGTTAGGCTCTACAGTGCTTATCTGAGCTGAACAGAGTTACTGAACTTTCTCTCCTGAGCCTTTAGTTAAACTGTGAGGCTTTGAAAACCGCAAACATGTTTCCTCAGTACAGAATCTGAATGAGGGCAAAGCCACTGCAGGGAAAAAAATTGATTATTCTTTGGTATTTAAACATTATACTCCTTTTATGGAAAACACTCTGGGCTAAGTATGGTAACGTATTACTTGTTTCAGGTCAAAAACTGTCTCCATACCTTTTTTTTTTTATTAATGAACTCTGTATTACTCCTTTCAATCCTTCCCTCCTCAAATTCCATTCAGAGCAGACATTTGAGGAAGAAAATGCTGCTCTTACTACTTGCCCCTGCACTGAAATTCAGATAGTTTCACAGCAAGAATTGATAACAGAGAATCTTGTAAGTCATCCGCACCAAAACCAAGTGACTTTCATTCATGGCAGAAGAGTATACTGGCATATGAACGGGAACAAGCTGAAGTGGGTTTTGTAATGTTTCTGGGTTGGTTGAAGAAACAGCAGAAGCTTTCATGCTTGAGCCAGAGTCACTCTGGAAGCCCTGAAGCAACTTCATGGGTCACTGTGCTTAATTTCAAATGTGTGATCTCACATCAGGGCCTATTAGATTAATTACATCAGTGAAGTAACATGGCTATAGGCCTTCCTCAGCATCCAAAGGCAGGCTATTCAAACAGCTATATGGCGATATCTCATCTGAGGCTAAAATGTACTTACATAAAAGCACCACTCTTGCTGAATTACTTCTATTTGTTTGGTTTGTTTTCAACATAAAATTTTTGACTTTAGAAACTGCAGATCATTAGGCTGTTATTCAGTCTTGCTATGTTACCAAGTAGGACCCCCTCCACTGAACTTTAGGAGTCCTGGTTTCCTTAAATTATTTATGTATTATATGAATTGCACTCATTAATACCACATAAATATCAGAAGTAATTCCATGACCTAGCAAAGCAAGAAAACAACAGAGAGACATTTACCCAGGTCTTGCCTCTAAATCTTAAGTAGTTTAAATACTGGACTGGAAAGACAATCAGCTCTTTTGTTCATTCATTATCTAGATCCTTGGTCTAGACCACAGCATAACAGGCTACCTTTGATCACAGCATAGAAAGTGTTTCCACTCATAATTCTCTTCCTCTTTCCACTAGCTCAGTTGTTGCCTCCTGTTTAAACCATTGTCCTAGAGAATGGAGCAAAGCAGAGCCAGGAACCTGGTTTTCTTCTCTCTGGTTTTGGATGGATGCTCCAGTCCAGGCTTCTTGGTAAAAGGCTGGGGTTAGCCACACCACTCTTTCCTTAGGCACCTCAGCTTGGGAAGCAGGCTTTGAACACCAATTTCTCAGACAAGCCATGCTATGGCTCCAGTTAGGTGCCTGAGGCCAGGCAACATCACCTATCTCTCCCTTGGCAGTTGGTTGGCTCTTACCATCTATGTTGATAAGTTATATCACTTTCTTAGACAACTGATTTTCTTTTCTCACTCTATGAAAGTACATAATTTATCACCAGGAATTCTATTTTGGGGCATATGTGATTACTTTTCATTGTGCAATGGTAAGTAAAACTCCATACACCAAGGAGTAATACTGAATAACTCAAACTCAACAAATCAAATTCAGTAACCAAATTCAGCATGTACTTCGAGTAACGCCCCAAATTCAGCATGCACTTCAAGTATCCACCTCTGAAACGGAATACAATTTTTTTTAACTCTTTTGTTTAAAAAACAGGTTGCAAACAAATAATTTCTTCTGTTTCTTTGCATGTGCAATACATTTTACAGTACATATTTATTTGCAAGTCCTTGAACTGATTTTACTTATGAGAACTTACATTGCCTATTTCTTGTTCTATATTCAGACCTACCCCTTGAAGCTACAGAAGTAAATATCACTCGAGTGAATGGTTTCATGTGTGATTCCTATCTGCTAATACAATACCATTATGTTTGGTCTCACAATACTGCAAAGTAAAAGTTAAATTAAGACAAAACAAACAAAGCCCAGTTCATTGACATTTCAAACCAGTTACGAACAAACATCTTCTCCAGCCAAACCCTGCAGGACTTACTACATCTCTAAGGTAGAACCCCAAATTTCAAATAAAGCAGAGTTTCTCATAGGAAAAGGTCACCAAAGCAGAAGCTTGTGGCACCCATAGAGTTTGAAACGAAGCAAGGTATAGTAAACATGTTTGTTTTGAACCCAGACTCAAGCAAACTAAAGCAGGGTAATCTGTGACTGTATATAAGAATTCTATAGTATTGTAAAAGTCCTAATAGAATTTTGTAGCACAGCTAAATACAAATATATAAACAATACATCATCACAAAGTGGTAAATGAAGATTTGTTGTATAACTGCACAATTGGGGTGCAGGAAAATATGTTCAAGCAGTAAATTCTGCAAGGTAATAGCTCAGGATTTACAGCAGGCAAGAAATAAGTGTGGTAAAACCCAAAATAATCCTCCAGAAAGAGCAGGAGAGATGTCTGATGGAACAAGAATTATCCTGCAGAACAAGCAAGAAAGTTTGGCAAAGCAAGAACAAGTCCTGGTCCCAAAAAAGATATATGCAATGTCAAGGGCAAATGAGATCATCCCTTTTTCTATGGGGAACGTGGCAAGGAGCATAAAGTATCAACAATGAAAGAAGATGAGGAAGGGTGACAGCCTGTTTCATTTCTGCCTTCTCTCGTCAAAGAGCTCTGAATTCTGATTGCTTTGGCCAAGGCAGCAATGACCATCAATGCTAACCTCTCAGTGTCAGCTCCCTGGTGTTGTATATTCATAGGTGAATATACAATTCAGTTCATAAGTGTTAAGGATTGACTGCTTTGAACAGGTATTGATAACAATGGAAAGTTATTAAGAGCTAACCATTAACAGCATGACATTAATAACTATCAATCAAGTGTTGGTCAGATTCATTAATCTTTTAAACACTCCTTAATAGTAATCTCCAATTTCCTAACTGATACATAGACATATGTATATATAATATACATATACATAATTAATTTCTAAATGTATATATAGAATGTGCTTATATTAATGTATATATATACACTCTGCCACATATATATTCAGTAACAACAACAGCATCTGGACATATAACCTCTCAGATATCCCTTACAGGATATCTCAGACACCTCATGGATATGCATTTTCATTCCGTCTCCTGAAATACACTTCATAAAGGCAGGGAACCACACTATATCTTCCTACAGCCACAATTGAGAGCATCTTGGACTGAAATGCTTGGAAGAAATAGTCTGGGTCTTCCAAACAGGAAGAAGTTGCCTGGCAGCTGCTGAGGAAGTTAATATACTTCACTTGGTTGTATTCCACTTTCAAGGTCTCTACTTTCTCCCAGCACTGCACTTCAGCCTGCAGGATGCATCACTACTTATAGCAATCACCTCGAATATTTTCTTGACTTCAGATCACAGGGTCTTAGTTTCAACTTTTTCCACATAAGGGAGACAGCAAGCTGACAATCAGCATACAACAGCTAAAGTAGTATGCCCTATAACACTATCCACAAACATTACACATATTCCATTGACTTACAGGGATTGTTGTCAGGTCTAGTTTGCCCAAAAGGAAGGGTTTCCACAGAGGAATTGCATGATGCATTGTTTTCTAAACTTTAAAAAGCAAACCTGAGGGATATGTAATCACAGACTACCCTGTGGGCTTAATACTTTAAAACTACATTCACTAAGACAAGAATTGTCCAGAACTGTAGTTGTGCAAAGAGGTGTTTTCTACCTGGACTCTCACCAGCAAAAAAATCTATGGTAAGTAGTAGCAAGAGTCACCGAGTGAACATTGATAGATTTTTATCACAGCAAAAGCAAAAGCTCTGCACACCACAGAAAAGTGGTTTGGAGATGAGTTTGCTTCTGTCCTACTGCAGAAAGCACTGATTTTATATTAGATATTATTTGTTTTGATATTTTCCCAGTTATAGAATAATTAAACGAAATAATGATCACAGCAGGACTGGATTCATTTAAAATTAATCAGTAGTGTAACAGTTTCTATTTATTTCTCAAGCCCCCATCACAATATAAGCATGTCTTTGCTGTGTTTACTAGTATTCCTGAGTATATTATACTTATAGGATGAATACACAAGATGCAACCTTTTAAAACTCACTCCAGGCAAAATTAAAATCTGAGAAAATTTCTTACTCTGCTCATTATGAATTGTTTTCTGTCTAGCCACAATTTGGATGCAGCTAAATTAAATTAAAAAAAAAAAATAACAGTAGATATACTGGAGTGCCCTTAATTTTTGAAAATATTTCTTAAGTGGTATTTTCACTGAACTGCTTCACAAGTAAGGCAACTTGAAAATTTTAAATTTCTAACATATTTCAGCAGCTTGGCTGAGTTCATAATGATTGTTAATGGCAAAAAGTGCTGTTAAGATGAAGGAGTCCCTATCGCAGAGACAGAACACAGTAGCATAGATTATTTTTATTGCACCCTAGAAATTCCAGGAATACTTGAAAAGGTACCGGCTAAAGTAAACCAACCTGATTAAAAACACAGAAAGAGATAGTCAAAACTATTTTGATAGCAGAGTACATGCTGTGGATGCTATCTCGTTCACCAGGACACAACAGCCTCTGTAGATTAGTTGATGTGCAAAAATACACAGGTGTGTTGGCTGACAGGCAGTTTTAGGCTTAAAGTGACATCCCAGCAAAATAAGTGAGGGCCAAGGTCTGCATCACTTTCTGTGAGCTATGTTTGGCCAATGATGTAGGCATTTCCCCTGAGTTCATTAGATGTGAAGAACCCTTTATGGTTGAGTATGGAGGCCAGGAGACCAGAGGGGAATGAAAAAATCTCTCCAAAAGATTTCCCGTCTTGTGTCTTCCTCTCTCTAAATCACCATGTCTTTTTGACAGATCTCCTGTCAGGTAATTAAACTGAGTGGACGTAATCACAAAGAGTTTTGGAAAAGACCATAAGGCCAGGATGTAAAGAGAATTTCATATTTGTTGAATGTATTGAATGAGCTTCTTGATATTTTAGTATGTTGTATCTCATAGCTTTATAATAACTTGTAGCTGTTTTATGCTGTAGGCAAAAGTGAATTTGGCTTTTCTTTGTGTCATTTACAGTTAGCCAGATAAGTTGTGACTTCTTTTATAGTCAGGGCTAGTAAATGCTATAAATCATATGTAACTATGGATTAGGGCTTAGGCCTCATCTTGGACTTATCTATACCCTTACTGTAGGCTAAGAAGGAAAAATAAATTTAGCATACAAACTGACATAGAGAAATAGAGACACCTGTATAGGTACCTTGATTCTACTCTTTCACTTTACAGTCACAAAACAGCAAAAGGACCATTAAAAAACAAAAGCAAAATCAAACCAAACCAAAATAATGCATGACATTACATGATGGCCTTGATTTATAGGGCTGAATAAACCCTCAAGAAACAAAGGATGGTCTTTTAAAGATTCCAAAACACAGAATAAAGCTCTATCAATTCAAAAACATGTGTTAAAATATAAAATTATTTTAAAAGAGTATGTAGCATATACTACATGGTTTTGCTGTTTTGAATAAGAATTTACTACATTGTTTCATCTTCATATTTCTGTTCTAGTACCTACTTCAATTGATTTTTACAAAAAAAGACATACACGCTTACACACTTATTAATATCAGAATTTAACATCACGTAAATGCCTAAATACAGTAAAGGTTACTGTATTTGACTTGCAGATGACAGATCCTTGAACGTGCCAGAGTAAGGAGGAATGAAGATATCACACATGTACAAGACTTCACCAATAATGACAACAGAAAGCAACCTATAAAATACATCTATAATGAACTCTGAAAATAAAGACTATGTAAAAAACTGTAGAAGTGAACAAATGTCAGTTTGGACCAAAATCAAGAAGACACATGGAAAGTTCATGATACAAGGAGACTGAGGGGAAGGTGGTGCTTAAATTTACTGAAAAATTCATGAATTGCAACAGAAGTAGAGTGCAATTCCAAAAACAAAATCTGTCATGAATAAACCTGGAACCTGGTATAGAAATAGAAGGATTGCCCCTGGAGTTAATGCTTGCAAAAAATAATTTCTTTATCTGTTATATTTCTTTTACAATTCAGTTATAGTTTAGATACAGTTACAGTGTCATTTGCTTCAAAACTTAATTTCAAAAAGTTCATTTTAGGTAGGATGCTAAATTTACCACTGAGTATACTGCTTTCAACTATCTCAATTCTATTCTCCACTCCAATCCCCAGTGCAGTAATTTAATTTCTTATTCTGTCACTTACAAAAATAATCATCAATTTCCCTCTCATATTTTGCCTTTTTCTATCTGTGAGTCTCATTTTACAATATGGTCTTGCAAATCTATGTAACTAAAAAGTTGCATTTCCTTATCTTAAATTTTCCTTATCTAATCTCTTTTTCTTGGTTGTCGGTATCATTTCACGCTGTCATCTACATAACATCAGAGAAAGCTGCTTCTTATTGCAGCAAAACTGTAATTTAAATTTGATCTACATGATATTTTGGAGTAGATGGGTGTTATTGTGTGTCTCTTTGGCCTGAATCTGAATGAACCACTGAGTCATTCAACTACTGGGCTCTTTGCAGTGATTGTTTGTTGATATTCTTTTGGCCATTTAAGGCTGCAAGCACTTTTGATTTTTTTATTCTACATTGTAGGAAGGTCACTGATTTGATTTGTGATAGTGTCCCATTCATCTGTTAATGCTTGTGTCAAGCATAGTGTAAATGTCTGTTTTATTGAGTCTACAAGACTCTTTATAATTGACATTTAAATTGCAATCAGTGCATTTATCTCAGATTGAAGGTTCTCAAAATAAAGTAGTTATATACAGGGAAATAGAGAAGTATTTATAAAATATGATAGTCTTAATTCTCATTTTAACAGTTTTAGAAACCAAGAGGACAAAGTATCTTTCAGCAAGATAACAGTGCAATATTTTGTCTGAGAATATTGATATGCAATATTCAGTATTAATTTTTGGATAAGGCACAGAATATCTATACCGACTTCTTTACAACAAACTACAAAATCTGGGGACTACAAACTAGACTTTTTCTTCCCTGCCGTGGGAAATAGAAACCCTGGGACAATACTGCCCAAATTGTGCTCTGCTACATAGTTCTGCTGCAGTTCCCCACATAAAAACACAATTTGGTTCTTAAGAGATCCATGTCACACAGATATGGAATGCCTTTAGCCATCTCTGTCCCATCAAAGGCAAATTCTACTACAAGATTTTCCTTCTAAGTCACTAGTACTTAATGTTGTGACAAAAAGACAATGAACACTCTGCTGCTTCGCAATGTGATTCCGGGGTATGTCCGTGATCTCTTTTGCAATAAATTATAATGTGTTTCCTTTAAGATAGCATGCATATTAAGGTATTATTGATGAAAAACTTTTGTTTCTTTACCTGCCAGCTCCCCAGCAGCTCAACGTCATTTTCTCTGAGTACTGCAGTGCCTGCTATTTGATAACATGCTATCTACTCTGGGACATTAGCACAGCTGCCTCAGTACGGCCCCTCCATGCTGAAGCAGTACTACCTTATTGACATTGCTCTTACAAATGTATGCTCGAATCTGGGCCAGCTGTGCCACTTTGACAAATGTGAAGGGCATTGATTCATTTGAGTAAGGATTCTGATTTTTCTTCATTAGCGTCCCAAGTGCTTCACAGCAGAAATGGTACTGCTAGCTGACAAGGCAAAAATTAACAAGCTAGGGACTACCTCCACGATACATACCTACTTTCACCCTAGAGACCTTGGAACCTTAAAGTTCAAGCAAACAGGGTAAAAGAGGACTGTAGCCTTTCTTTTATTGCTTATTATCTGGCTTTAATTTAGACCACCTGTGTCATCATCTTCTGGTACCCTAGCATGCCACTATATTCACTGCTGAAACTGGGAAGACTCATTTTCAGTGCGACACTTCCAGGAGTTGCCAATGACAGTAGGTGTAGACAGAGTCTGCGCTCCGTAAATTCTTTTTTAAAATAAATAAAAGACATTCCTTGTTCTGCTTTTAGAAAAGTTTTTTTTCCCTCTCTAATCCATTTCACAGGTAGTCCTTTCTGTTATCCAAAACAAACTCAGTCTTTGGGAACCCCTGACTATGTTTTAGCTGGAATGGATAGTAGGAAACAAATTAGCAGATCAATTGTGGTAAACACTGGTGAGATTTGCTCACAACTGAGAAGGATGGTCTATTCCGTAAGTGTGTATATCTACACGTACACATGTACATTGTGGTTGCAGAAATCATTAACTCCAGGCATCCTCAGCTGCTTGCATGTGCCAGCTTAGCTTAAGCAGAAGCTCTGTTGTAGTTGCCTGTTAGGCTGAAGTGGATAAAGTAGTGCTCATATAATTTAGGAAGAAAATGAGCAGCCAGCTAAGTTGACAGTTATGTTCTTTATTGTGTAATACACCTACAGCCAGAGGCTGCAAGCCCCCATGCCTTGTTAAGAAGTCATTTCTGTGTCACAGTAGTTCAAAAGAATCCCTGAGGTGAAGTCAGGTTTTCACTGCCACAGAAGTCAGAATCAACCATGTGAACATAGAACAAAACAGGAGGGACCCTTTGAAAGAGTCCTTGCTCCCTAGTGTAAAGACCTTGCTCTCTAACTCCCTTTTTAATGTTTTTTTTTAATAACTTTGATTTTCTTCTAAAAATCAATGCACAAAGTGTAAAGTGAGCATATGACTCATGCACTCCACAGCACAATCCTGGCATCTTTTCATCAATTGAGTTACAATCATAAACTGTTGTTGTATATATAATGGAAACATAGAAAAATACTAATGAAAGTATCCAAAAAAATGTTCACAACTATAGATAAATGTAAATGGATGCAAATACAGCTGTCCTGAATTAACATTTCCCCTCTGCTACCTAGAAGTAAAATGACTATTCCCTGTGTGTCTGGTTGTCAGCTCAGCATCTTAGTGAAATTACGTTTCACTTCCCATTCTACTTCAGAAAAGTTCCCAAACAAGTACCTTTTATGCTCAGAACCATGTTACTTTAGCCAGTTGTGAAAATTTTCATGTTAATAAATTATATTATTCCTCTTTTGGCAAAAGCCTTCTATCATGTATAGGTCAGATATTTCCCATTTACCAAAAAATGTAAAATTTGTGTGGAACAGAAGTTTATTACAATAAAACCAGTAACAAAGGTCTGGTCTAGATCTTGTTATGTTTATAAATATGAAATAGAAAGAGTATTATTAAGTAATCAGTGCATCACATCTAGTTAAGGCATGGATATATGTCCGAACTAATTGAACTGCGTACTGAAAAAAGGACTGGGAGACTGAATTATCACTCTATACAAGGTCATTGACTCTCTTTTTCTATTTGCCACAGAACTTTAGCAGCCACTTGAAGGGATTCTGAAGAATGTGAGCTGTAGATGTCTAGCTGTGCCACACACCACAAACAAAGAATAGAAGTGTTAGAAAAAAAAAAAAAGAAACTCTAAAGGAATAAATTTTCTACACATTAAACCATATGTTGTAAAATATTGCACCATAGCTATCTTAAAATTAACCTAAGAAAGAAAACTGAGAACCATGCTTCTGTATGTCAAGATTTCATTCAATTGGGCAAAAAGACTGATATCTCTAATTTTGTAGAAAGAATACTATTTTTTCCCCTCTTTAACAAGTAAATTTGTAAGAGAAGGGAATAAATCCAATCAAAAAGAACCCTCAGATACTTGTCTTTCAAAGCAAGTAAAAGTTAGCAAAGAAGAAAGGTGAGAAACAGAACCAAAGATGATTTCAGCTCTTGTGTAAGTAATCTCTCTAAGCAGATCTAAAACACTTGTTGCCGTAACATCAAAGCAGAGTGCACCTTAGAATGACCATGTCTACAACTGTAACGGGAAAAGACTTCATATACATGTGGAGGAAAAATAATAATTCTCTGCTAATTTGGGAAACTTCAGATGAATTTATTTTAGAGAGATATGTGATGTAAAAATATATACAAGTGGCATGTAATAAGGATGCTGACTAGCACTACCATTAATCTTATTAGGACACTTAACGTGAACCTACACTGAGAGTTTCGCCATTTATAAAAATGTGCACTAACACAAGGAGTTATGGGGAGACCGACAAGTTTCATGAGTGAATCCTAGCTAGTCAATGAGTTTGTAGAGGATGTCTCTTTTTAAAACAAAATGTCGTTGTGTCCATTTAAAACACGTACCTAAAACTATATTGAGAGTAATGCATGAGATTTAGATAGTATTCTTTATTCACAGGTCTCAGACATTTGGATCAATGAATTTATCAACTGAAGGTGGATTTCTCATCAAAAGATGAATGGAGCATACCTTTTTCCCAGGTTTCTGATGCAAAACATCTGGTTTAGAGAAAATTTGCAACTATAGATAAGAATAATTTAGAAACTCTGTCTTCACGGTTTAATTTCGTAGGATCGAAAAGCATGAAGCCTCATCACAAGTTCTTTGTGAGTCCAGACCCATTACAAAGTACATCAACTAAATATGAAAAACACATTCCAGAATTAGGCAAAACAAAATTTAAGGCACACTTCGTAATTCATGAATAGTGCCAAAATTTCAGAGCCGCTATGTTGCTGGAAGGAAAACATGTGGAGGAAGCATGAGTCTCCTTTCCTCTTCTCTTGATGATAATGCTGCACTTACATTTTAGCTGTAAAAGCAGTTTTGCTTTTCTATCAGAATTCAACTGCATCTCCCAAATCATCTGATTTATCTCCACCGTCATCATTTGTAAAGGGAAAACAACTCAAACCCAACAACAAAAGTAGCTCTGATCATGCAGTTTTTAATCTGGGCAAAGTGAGTTGTCTCCCATTGCACTACCTAACACATCTTGCTGCTATTTTGTACAAGAATGCCAATGAATCAGGGGCTTCTTTGACCAGTAATGTCTGTCAGCATGTGGGACAGCATGAGGTCTGTTCACCCTTGCACCTCAAGAACACACACATTCATAGGCAAGAGAGGAATAATCTACTGCCACACAAGAAACATTCAGCCTTCAGCAGTGCATACTGGCTTCAAACAGTTAGGACAAGTGGTTGTTCTTGAGTTAGGAGAGCTCTTCAAAACACTCCTATTAAACTAAAATCAGTTGTCATAGTTTAACCCGGAAGCTGACAACTAAGTACTAGACAGCCACTCGCTCACCCCTCCCTTTTCTCCCCCAGCGGGATGGGGAGAGGAAAATGGACAAAAGGGAAAACTCACAGGCTTGAGATAAAGACAGTCTAATATGACAACAAAGTAAATACTAATACTATAAATACTACTGCTAATAAAAATTATAATGATGAATATGCAAAACAAATTACGTACAATACTATTTTTTCACCACACAACAACCAATTTGCAGCCAGTCCCTGGACAGAGATCATAGAACCCCCAGATCTTCACAAATTTCACAAAATTCCCGAAAACCCTCTTGGAGAAGTTCAAGCTCCCAGAAAACCAGAAAAGCCAATAGCCTTCTCCCCCCCTGCCAACCCCCATTCCTAAATGCAGCATGATGTTTATGGTATGGAATATTTCCATTAGCCAGCTTCGCTAGCTGTCTGCGTATGCTGCTTCCAAGCTCCTGCACACCTGCTCATTAGCTGAAAATTGATGTCTGGAATTTATGGATATAAGCTTAACTAACTTGCATGCTTTTCCAATCATGAAAGAACATGCAGGCCTCGTTAATCACTTATCCTGAAAGGAGGAACCCAAAGCAAGGAGCTTCAAGGACTGAAAAAGGAAACACCTTGTTACAAGAAGAATTGCCCGACTGGAAGACTGCTACACCATGTGAAGTCAACAGAATTCACAGTAACTGGGTGAAAGACAAAGGTGGCAGGGGGAGATCGCGACCACCAACTCAGTTCAGGACCAAAAGACTCACCTCCCCCACCTCCCTCAAGCCTGCGCAGTAGATTGAAAATGCACTATAACTCTAAATTGAAGCAAAAGGTATAGATACGAATAGGAAACTGCCATGCACTACAAAGTGTCATTTAGGTGGAGTTTAGAAGATGCATGTGTATAACCAAACTGTATAAACATTGTACTTGTTCGACTGAATTTTGAGCTAGCTTTGTGGAATACCATCTACCTCCAAAATTTGTGCAAATTTGTAATAACAGAAATATCTCGACCCTGTGTATATCGGCTTGCATACTAAGATCCCGCTTTTTGGATAACAATATGAGAAACTAGAAAAAGTCCTTGATTTATATCAACCACTGAAAACATCAGCTTTCTCATACTAAATCCAAAACACAGCAGATACTGGGACGAAAATTATCTCTATCCCAGATGAAATTAGGACATTACTAAATTATATTTTGTGTTCCATGATAGCAGAGAACCGTGCAAACTCAATTACAGTGAATCATTGGCCAAGTAGCTATTACATCGTTTGTGTGCGTGAGAGTCTGTGTGTACCTGTGTGTGTGGGGGGGTGAGTGTGGGTGTGTGTGGGTGTGGGGGTGTGGGTGTGTGTGTGGGTGGGGGTGGGTGTGGGTGAGGTCGTG
>Ga0065711_1006946_pt1 | contig 31061 bp, 14 predicted proteins | sample Hoacrofraction12_FD_59098 | JGI IMG/M metagenome (GOLD analysis project Ga0065711, IMG submission 59098) | Hoatzin crop microbial communities from Cojedes, Venezuela - Epithelial fraction 12 v2 (version 2) | ecosystem: Host-associated > Birds > Digestive system > Esophagus > Crop | place... | reverse complement strand
TAGAAACGAAGAGCTTGGTATATAGCTAAGACTATTTCCTGCTGGAAACAGTAGAAAGCACAGAAGTTATCCCTACAACCCTTCAGTGATCCTTTCCTCCATTCTTGTGCTTTTCTCTCAGAAAGACTTACAGTGCTTTGGCAACAGACTTTCAAGTGTCTGAACAATCTGCAATTGCCAATACACTTGGTGATATATGTTGCAAGATGACAATACACGAATGCTTACAGAAAAGGAAAGTACAATGGAAGAAAAGTTGTGTTGCCAAAAAACCTTGTCAAATGCAAAAGTCTTGAAACTAATATTGAGAAGGAAGTGAAATCTCCTATGCATATGTTAACAATGCCCAGACAAAATGCCCATATTTGAATGCTTCAGGCACAGTACTGTAAAGGGACTGAACTTTTCACTAAATAATTTATGCTAAAATATGTATTTTCTGACATTAGATTTCAGTGCTTGGAAAGAATTGCCCTGATTTACATAATATTCTTATGCTGAGGATCTGACTTTAAAAAAGACCTAGCTTATTAATATGTTTTAACAAACTTTCCCACTGCATATGTCAAGTTAAGTTGCATCCTAGATTATTCTTCAATCATTAACTATGGAATAGATATTAAAGGATGTAAACCCAGACAAATTACAGAATTATCACTATTATTTAAGATAATAAATACTTAAATAATTCAAAAATATTTTTTCCAAGTTAACAACATTTCAAATGAGGGAATCAAGAGAACAGATTCAATTTTACCCTAAGATTTTTCAGAAATTCAGCAGCAATTATTGTTTGACTAAATAACTGAGGAGAGAGCAAGGAAAAAAATCCTCCACTCAAGCGACCAAAACCACTTTTACAATTCAGCAGTCTCATTGCAGCACTTTACTTGGAACAATATTCATAATAGCGTTTGCTCCAGTCTAGTTTTCATGAGGTGAAACTAACCGTGCTTAATACCTAGCATTTCTATGGTAGATCAAATCTATAGACATGAAATTACTGTAGCAAACAATTTCCAAAATTATTCTTGTTTTTTAAAGATGGGAAACTGAAACATTTACTAGTTTAGTTCTATATCTAAGGTCGCTGTGAATCAGTGGCGAAGGCAAAAATAGAAACAGAGTTTCCTGGCTATTAATCCAGTACATATAATGACATGTACTAAACATAGTTTTTCAGGAAACTGAACAATCCACTTATTAAAATACATTTTAAAAGTATATGGAAAGTGAAAATACAGATTACCAGGTATCATAAAAGGAACAGTTTCCTGTGACTCATTAACACAGGATATATAGGCACTGGATTGGCAGCAGACAAGCTAGCAGCACGTAAAGTAGATCATGCTTCAACTCTGCTTGGTATCGAGTGACAAGTTGATGGATGATAGTATCTGTCTGTTCTCTGGTTCACAGTTTAATTGTGCTTTTAATAAAGTTAGAATAGCTGAAAACCTGACGAAGAAATCTAAAGAATAAGAAATAATGTTTAGCCATTATCATACAGATCTTAAAAAAAAATCAGATCAGCTTCAGATTTCAAAGTTGCATATAAACCTTGATAAACCTATTTATGCCCTATATGGAAAAAAAAAATTAAAAAAAGAAGAAAAAAGTATGAAGAAGAACAATTGGAATAAAACCACAGCAGTACAAAATGCTTAGAAGCCTGTTAATATTCTGAAGTGCCTTTCTCTGTTGATCTTCAGAGACAGCATCTAACATCTTCCCCCAGTTGCTTGTGTATTGTATCTGGGCCGAAAATGTCTGATTGCCATGGTGTCAAAGTATACAACTTTTTCAAGTATAAAAGCCAGAAATCAGTTCTGTTGAAGAAAATCTTTGTCAATATAGATAAAAGGTCAGTGCAATTTTATCTACAATATAAGATAGAGTTGACCCTTAGAAAAAATGCTTTGTTGCTTTATGGGCTGCAAAACACAACCTTCTGACACATTAATTCTTTTCTCAGACTTTTATCTGAAAAGTCATTGGTGGATGTTATAAAAATAAGGCATCATTATGATGCAGTGTTATGTACCCCTTCTCTTAGGGGAGTTCAGTACCATCACTTATATTTTTATTGACTGGTCAGCTTTCAGTTGGATGCTCTCCCTTTTATAATCATAACTATTTCACGCATCCATATTAAAATAAAATTTTCAGTCATAAAAAGGTAGGACAGTAGTTTGAAATAGGAGTTCCTATTTCAAATGCTTGTATCAATCTGTGGAATGAATTTAACAAGCAAAGTTTTCAGGCATATTTAAACATATAAATTGCCTTATGGGACCTAGAAGCCCAAGGTCCATCTGTGAATTTCTCTGCCAGAACAATTATTACTTTCCCCTGCATCAAGAGCAACACACACAGTGGAGACTGCAGTCACTTTTGTAAGCAAGGTTGCTGTCAAGTTGCTTACATACGGAAAATATGAGTAGCTCTAGGTAGCCTAAAGCAGTCTCATAAATAATAGGTGACTAAGGAAGACTGTATTAGATCTGTAAGTACTCCTTCCTCTTCCAGAAGAGATGACTATTTTTCAAGCACATAGCTGAAGGCAAGGGGATATAGATATAATACATGTATATCTTTATGTACACATAGAGGTTTACAATTGCGCTTCAAATATTTTAGTCTTTGTCATATGAAACACAATTTTAAATGTTCAAATGAAGTTTAGAAAATTCTTAAATGAAAATGCATCTTTACAACTTAATTTGTGTTTAAGATGCAATAAAGTTAACCAAGATTTTCAACATGGCCACCTTCTAAACCAGTCCTTATATTACCCATTTGCAGGTCCTAAAGCTATAATTTAATGTCAGCCAAGGAAAAGTTTATAAATTACATTATCTACAGGTGCATTATTTTTTAAAGTACATGACTTAATGGTTGTAAAGGTTTTATTGGTTTGGAGAGCATTCTGTAATTAAAGAAAGAGAAGGCTACACTAACACATACCTTAGCATTAAAGAGTGTTACCAGTTAACCAGAACTGTTAATAAGGAATTAGGCACACAGCTCCTATTATTGTTAATGGAATTTTCATGCTGTATTCTCTGTGCACCAAGTAAAAGAAATAACCCTCAAGACATTGTTTAAAGAAGGTGCTGCCAAATCACACACTGCAGAACAAGATATAATTTTTGAGAGGATATGTGTATTCTATTATTTCTTGAATGAACTTTAATGAAGCTGTGTGTATTTCACTCTTCTGTAAAGTCCTTGTGTAGTTCTTGGGTCATCTCAGCTTGTGATTTACCAGCTGAAAAGCACTGCTGCATTTAAAAGGCCTTTGTGGACATTTTTTCTAGATTACTTTAGTGTATGAGTACAAAGGAGAGATTCTTTCTCACTGGCAAGCTGAGATACCACAGTGCTTACTTTAGACACCTGAACTTCTTATGGAGATCTCCCTTCTTGAACACACGGTCTTCAAAAGACAAGGTGTTGGATGATAGTTACCCTGTTAAATTCACTGACGTAGCGTCTAATCTGATCTATGGATACAGCCCATAGTGTGCCTCTCATCACTTGCCTGTCCACTGTAAAGCTCAGGGTCCTACTAATATCGTACTGCAGCTCCTGACTAGCCAGCATGTGCTCTTGAGGTTTCTACCTATCTCCATTAAATCAATGTAAAGTTCAAGCCCTTCAGCAATCATGTTAGCTGCCTACTGTTAAACAGTTTTAAGATCTGTCTATATGTAGTCTTGTACTACATCATTTAGCTGCATCGGTATTCAGAAAATGTTACCTTGGCAATTAATCCAAACCATCCTTAAGCTTTGGTTATAGGAGGGGAGAAGTAACGTTTATTTCATCTGAGACTGATGTTTCGGTTTTTCACCCATGCAACACTTTTTTGTGCACTTTCTCCCAAGCTATCACACTGTGTAATTTATTTTCACAGCTATACTCACAATTCCGGCCATACGTCCAGCTAATCATGGATTTTTACAGTATGTATTAGTGATAGATATAATGGTTCCATGGCTGTAATCTGGTGCCACAAAGTGGTAAGTATTGGCAAACATTGAATTTTATATGAAAATTTATTTGTCTGAGATTTATACTAACTGTAGATCTCATTCATCCTAAATACAAAAAGCTTATAAACCATTTTTCTTGTATTTTGAAGTATGTTGAGATAGATGTGCAATCATACTTTTTTTACAGATACATTATTTGCTCAGCATTTGAATATAAACTCTCCAAATTTGGTCAAGTCTTTCAATGAAACGTTTTCATAGGTGGTAAATTAGATGGCCTAACTCTGTAGCTTCTGTGCAACAGTCTGCCAAACCATGCATTTGGAGAAGTCAGCACTGCTGAAAAAAGCAGGCTTAGCACACTACAACTACCACCTCAGCAAAGGGGGTTTTGCTGACTCTATGCAGGCTTTTTTCTCATACAAGCTCTTAAGTGGGTCACTATATCTTTTTAGTTTACTGGCCCAAGGGCAATTTAAAAATTTGACTGAATTTTGTCTGTGTATGTAGCGCTTTAATCTTATTCCCACATATTTACGTTAGTTGCAGAGGAAAGCTGAATAATTTCTTTGTGATTAGAAACTATTGGAATTCACAGGGAAATCAATGTACCTCTGAGAGCTCTGGCATTGAGCGTAACTTTTACAAATAGGGTACGCGCTTTGTAGGAGAGCTCTCATTGCCACATTAGATCACGTTTTTCCAGGGTTTTTTTCCTCCTTCATTCTTTACAATTACTCCTGATAATTTAACTGCAGACATTTAGTAAGCAGTGTCATTAGGGAAGCAAGCTAACTAATTCTCAAATCAATACAAGCCTTTCTGTATTTTCATGAGAGCAGGATCAGACCATGGGAACGAACATGACTAACAGGCCCTTTGGCCAGCTCACACACCATTATAAATATGTAACTTCACAAAGACCTCTGTTTCCTGGAACTACAGCTGCCAGCGACAATTTACTTTTTCTTTCCTCCACAGCACGCAAAGGCATAGAACCGGGATATATTCCCCGTCTCCAGATTGGTGATGTTAAAGTCTCTCATGCTGAAGGATAAGAAGAGAGATCTGTACGAAGAGTGCAATTCTCAGGAGAAGTGAAATCATAACCCAAAGGATGTTAGTTTTAAATGACACTAAAGAATTTCTGGATTAAAGCTACAGTATACTGGCACACACATAATTGAAACTGTAGCAATTACCCTACCTGTGGTAAAAAAACCCTTTGGTATAGAATTATTTTTGTGTATATACATGAAAAATTGTGAGACGTCTCTACTGTAAGAGCAGACCAATTTTCTCCTGAAATTGTAAGGTACCCGAGAGCATACTGCACTTCCTTGGATTAACATTGAGAAGACATTTTTCTACTCCTAGGCAATATGCATACATAGATTTTTGTGTTTGAAGCATAATACAGCAACAGAAAGCTAGCAGACTCAGCTGTTTACTGAACTAAAGAGTAATACTGCACGAGGAAGAGAGAAGAGCGAAGCTAAAATTAAACTACAGTGTTGTCTGAGAGTACAGATGTCCACGGATCTAAACATTTTTTTAAACTAGTGCAGAGAAATAGTACATTAAGAAAAGAGGAAAACTTTGTGTTTTCAACCATAAGGAGGACCCTGGGAACTACAGGCCTGTCAGCCTAACCTCGGTGCTGGGGAAGATTATGAAGCAGTTCATCCTGAGTGCGCTCACCAGGCATGTGAAGGACAACCAGAGGATCAGGCCCACCCAGTGTGGGTTCAGGAAAGGCAGGTCATGCTTGACCAACCTGATCTCCGTTTAGGACCAGGTGACCCACCTAGTGAATTAGGGAAAGGCTGTGTATGTTATCTACCTGGACTTTAGTAAGGCCTTTGACACTGTTCCCCATAGCATCCACCTGGAGAAACTAGTTGTTCATGGTTTGGAAGGGTGTACTCTTCACTGGATAAAGAACTGGCTGAATGGCGAAGCCCAGAGAGTGGTGGTGAACGGAGTTAAATCCAGCTGGCGGCCGGTCACAAGTAGTGTTCCCCAGGGCTCAGTTTTGGAGCCAGTATTTTTTAATATCTTTATCAATGATCTGGACGAGGGAATTGAGTACTCCCTCAGTAAGTTTACTGATAACACCAAGCTGGAAGAAATCAAATAGTTCTACTACATTTACTCAAAAAAGAGTATTCAAAACTAGAGGATTAGCAGAGGCAGAGAAAGAGGAAAAGCACAAAACCTTATCCACAGTAACATTTATTGTTTGTTGCTTAGAGAAAAAAAAGGAAACATCAGTAAGAGAAAGATACAGTGCTCAATGAAGGTGATGGTGAGACAATGAAATACATTATAGATTATCACTTCGTTATACTACTACACGATGGTAACCATTTCACTTTCTGCACAGATATTTTTAAATTGAAAAAGCAACCAACAGAGCAAGCTAAGTCCTTGTGATAATCTCCATTCAGTCTTCAAAAACTGATACTGGGATTCAGTTGTGAATAGCATTCTTTCAAATAAATACAGAGCAAAATGTCAAAATACATGACATGGTAGAAACACACTTCAGACAATGTTAAATTCCAGTTCTGTCTTCTTTGACACTTCAGGAACTATATGATAATGTGTAAACCTAAAGGTGTCTGCTACATCTTTAAGAAATTCATATATGTTAGTTTTTATCACTTTTCCACTATGCATCAATATGGAACTGGCATTAAGTGGCATGTAATCACAAGCAGGTATCAAGAGCTTGCATTAAAAGTAACACAAATCAATGCTGAAATCTCTAGCATCAAACAGTCAGCAAAAATTTGTACCAAAATTAGACAGAATTTCTGCCTGAAGGCCTAAGGTTCCGACCTCTTCTATTCACTCCATAACAAACCCAGGGATTTATGTAACAGCACTGATTCTCTTGGGATGGAATTGGTCAGACTAAATTTAGATATCCTTAGTGGTTTGTAATCAAGAATATCTCCAGAAGATCCTAATCCAACAATAATATGAAGAAGCTCCACTGTGATTGAAAGGTCCAGTCATTGCGGATGGAAATCCAAATCTCTCAGTTACAGAAATGTTGCACTTTAGCTTTGATGACATTCCTAAGAATTACATTATAAATTGGAAGTTTGTGGAGGTACTCTTCATTCTAACCAATACATCCAAGAAATTATTTCAAGATAAGTACTTCTAGAAGTCCTGAAAGAGGTCAGTTTGGTTGCATAATTGAAGCTTGATATAGGTGCTATTCCATGGATGTGATATATGTCTCTAATTTAGGATTTACTCCAGTTGTAGACAGGATTTCCATAATCAGAAGCCAAATTTTTTCCTCATATCATTGAATAGTTCAATCAGTTCAAGATTCAAAAAAACTGATGAGTACAATCTTTCAAGTTTACAGGAAGTTAAGAGCATGATTTCCAACCGTGTCTGCCGATTTGAGTAAATTTTGTGTTAACATCTCCACATTTTTAAAATCTTGTGTGAGGCAAGAGCTGTTGTCTTGCTCCTGAAGAAGAAAATACTATTGATTTCTTATATGCTGGTAATCTTACAAAGAAATCAAAAATTTTAATTTTCTGCTCCTAAAAATTGACCATATGTTTAAGTTTTAGTGATAGAAGTCACTTGCATTTCAGGGAGGAAAAAAAAAAAAGGACTTAATGAATACAGTAAAATCAATGATTCCCATGCATTCGACAAGAAGAAAACAATTCAGAAATTTATGTTCCCTGAATCTTAAATGCTTAGCAGTTTGCACCTTTAAAGTTTTTCAGCTGAAGACCTTTCAGTGTGGATTTGAGGGATTTTGACTTCTGGAGAATGAGTATTCAGGGTAGCTCATGAATATACTGTTCAAATACAGAGAACATTTGTGTATATATATGTGCACTAGAATCTTCTGCTTTGAAACAAATGATTCTCCTTTTTTTGCTTTTGTATTACAAAGTTGTTCTATAATCAGAACACATTATACTGTCATATTTTATGTATTTGTATTTTGACATATTTTAAAAGGAAAACTGGATAGAAATCAAGGACTGATGGCATGATGGATAAGGGGGAGGAAAGCATCCAAGGACACTATCTTCAAACAGACATAATTAAGCATTTTAGAGGACTGTGAAGCTGCTTGCAAAGGCATTTAAAATGTGCCATGTGGATGTTTCCTACATTGGACAGATGTCCTGCATACAATACTTTCATCCTAAAAGGTACTAATTTTTTTCTACATGTCCACCTGTCTCCACTGTATTTGCTTTGTCTCATGAAAAGAAAAACAGTATCTTTGTCTGCTATGACTTTGAATGAAAAGATCTACAGTCTCTCTTGGTTTTCCTTCAGTAATGTCTTACATATGGTGAAGTAAGGAACATGAAATGCAAAAATTCTCAGGCAACAGATAAGCAGACAAAACACTTCTTAGGTACCAGCTGTTGTTCTTCTCCTGGTGCTACACTCCCGAAGTTTTAACTTTCCCTTTTTGGTAAGGGTGTGGTTTTACTGTTTTACTGCTGATTTATTCCCAGTTGTAAAACATAATAAGAATTAGGAAAAAAACCTGTCTTTTGCTGAACTGACCTACCTCTCTATAAAACGGATGCTTGCTATCTGTGTCGCTTTAAATTATTTTTTTTTTTTTAGTGAGGAGCCATCTCAGTTACCCCTCACACAGATACCATAGGACAGTTTGGTTTGCAAGGGACCTTAAAGATCATCTAGTTTCAACACCCCCTGCCATGGACAGGGACACCTTCCACTAGACCAGGTTGCTCAAAGTCTCACCCAACCTGGCCCTGAACACTGCCAGGGATCCACAACTTCTCCAGGCAACCTGTTCCAGTGCCTCAACACACTCATAGTCAGCAATTTCTCTCTTGTATCTAATCTAAGCCCACCCTCTTTCAGTTTTAAGCCATTGACCCTCATCCTGTCACTGCATGCCCTTGTAAACAGTCCCTGTCCAGCTTTCTTGTAGGCCTCCTCCAGGTACTGGAAGGCTGCAATAAGGTCTCCCCGGAGCCTTCTTTTCTTCAGGCTGAACAATGCCAACTCTCAGCCTTGCCTTACAGGAGAGGTGTTCCATCCCTCTGATCATTTTTGTGGCCCTTCTCTGGCCCACTCCAACAGGTCCATGGCTTTCCTGTGCTGAGGGCTCCAGAGCTAGATGCAGGGGGGGTCTCACCAGAGCAGATGGGCAGAACCACCTCCCTCGACCTGCTGGGCATGCTGCTTTTGATGCAGCCCAGGATACAGCTGGCCTTCTGGGCTGCGAGCGCACATTGCCAGGCCATGCTGAGCTTCCTAATGTATGTGCTTTACCACAAGGCTTGACCTCTTTTTTTTGCTTTGTGCAATACATTAAGAAGTAGATTAAAAAAAACAGATCAGGTATTCCACCTAGAGATGGTCACTTTCCATATTCCACTTAATCAGAATTTACAACTTGTTGTCTCCAATCTGGCAGACAGCTGGAGAGAGACAAGAAGCTGATGTGATCAACAATTCTATTTTCTAGCAATACACAACAAAGCTAGAGGGAGCACTTTGATTTCGCTTTGGGTTTGCTATTTCACACATAATCTATACATGTTTTTATATTTACATTGTATTTTAAGCCTGACTACTCCTTTGAGCAACTTGTAGAGTTTCACTGTAGTATGGTGAACTAATTCTTAAGTAAAATCTACAGGTAGGTAAATAAATGTACCAGCTCATTCTTAGAATCACGATGGTAATTAAAGAGAGATGAAGCAAGAAAAATAAATGCCAGATACAATCTAATTGCCTAGGCAACATAGGATTCTGATCACGTCATCCAATCAGTCTTCCTCAGAGTGATACAATCGTAAGAAATGTAGGAGAGTTTACAGCTACATGCGAATTTTTCCACATGTTAAATCTATTCTTTAAAACAGCCTGAATTATAGCTTTAGAAACTTGTAAGAAGTTGTGGAAACAAGTCAAAGCAGTGCAATGCTGTTGTCAAAATTAATGACACTGAGTCACCAAACTAAAGGACTGTGTTTTAGCTATTTTTATTATGCTTCATTGTCTTTCTAGCAATATCAATATGCTGGTAAAGTAAATACTAATACAGGGTATAAGAAATAAGTAATACCTTTGCAGGATATTTCATTTGATCTTACACTACAGCATAGAGTGCAAAAGACTATAGTAATATCAAGCATTTAAATTTTTTTCTTAAAAAATGCATATATAAACTTGGAACTAATGTTCCATTTTGATCAAAATAATAAACTTCAATTTGAATATATCAGATCATTTATATAATATATTGCTTTCCTAATTTACTTTTCAGTTTAGTATTTTTGTGTTGCTAAGAAGAAACTGCCTTATCTCTGTGGAGTGATTTATTAATCACTTTATTCACAAATCAGAAGATTTAACAGAATCTGTGATCAACTACCCATGGGAATATAGGCTGTGCATACTCAAGTGCTTAGGCATTTTCACAGGGACTGTTTATATATACATAAAAACAACTGAGATAGGAGGAGAAGAAAAAGCCTCAAGCTCTCTCCCATGTCAGGGACAAACATGTGAGGCTGGTAAAACTGAAGTTACATTTTTCAGCTTCCATTTGGTCCTTGTTTGTATACAACAGTCACCATTTGGATGGTGATCCAAACCGTCCATCTCTCCCTTACTGCATCTTTCCGTTCTTAAAACATCTTACATGTCTGAGGTTTATTGTTCAGCTGGCTGCAAACAAGAGGGCACAAGTGTTTCTTTACAGTAACAGCACTTGCTCAGAAAGTGGATAACTGGCAGCAGGAACAATTCAGCTTACTTTTTGGCCCTTCCCCAAGAACAATGCAAAAGTTACAGAAAAGACAGAGATCTACAGTTGGTAGAGTATACAGGCACTCTCTATTATCTGTTCATAGACATCTAATGCTTTGGCAGTCTTCCAAATGTGCATATATAGTACAGGGAACCACTCTTCTTGTAAAAAAAAAAAAAGTGTTTGCTGGCACAAATTCGAGACTTCGTTGGCTATCTTTTAAATCAGCAACTAAAGCTCAGCTCCTGCCCTACCATCATGGATAAAGTGGTCTTTGTTACTCTGGCAGAGCTGAAAGGAAGAATTGAAACTTAGTCTCTCCTCCCCCCTGGCTTCGCTTAGATCAGAACTCCCTAATTAGACTTCTTTTTTCATTCTTGATGTATTCCTTTCTGAATCATGAACATTTTTTACTTAAATGATATTAGTTTGTCTAATTTTATGTCTGGAAAATAATTTAAAAATTAATGCTTCACTCAGATTTGACTGGATTATATGTTACATTACTTTTTTTCCTAGTTAGTTTCATGAGTAATAAATCAAAAGTTTTTGCTTATCAGAAGGCAGTTCAGATTGTGGACTTCAATTGTGGTCTTAGGCCCCAGGAAACAAGTTTTCACAAATCACACACAAATTGTTTCAAAGTGGTACTTGTTAGCTTCTTTCAGCTGAGAGGCTGAATGGATTTGGAAATGATCAGGCAAAAGTAACATAGACCATTGCAGAGTTCATGCATTTATAAATGTCAGACAGCTACTGAGCCCAAAACATGAGCTTCCAGCCTGCCATGTAGTTTCCCTGATAGCAAGCTAAACAAAACACCATGCCTGTAGAAACATGAGTCACATAGACTATTAGTGATTTTTAATCAGGTTTTCTGTTGCTTTTTTACAGGAATTATCCTTAAGTCTAATTACTCCCTAATCTAATATAAATAACATTGGTTATCCCTCGAGTCCTCCAAATAATACGATAATTGTCTCTGTCTGTGAGAAAAATACCATGGGCAAAGAGTGGTTCTGGGTACCAAAGGCGACAAATGTGGAGGTCATCTGCATAAACACATGCTCAGCTCTATAATTGTATATAACTTTAATTGATGCTTGTTGTTAAAGCAGGACTGGCATCAAAACTAGCTTGTACTAACCACATTAGCCCTACTTATTACCTTGGCTTTTGTGAAGAGCAGCCTATGGATGCCATCCTGTTGCAAACATTCTCTCTACCTGGACTGCAAAATCAGTCCTTCCTAGTGTTGCCTACTCTCCATTTTGGACTAAAATTAATACACAGTCACAATACAGGGCTAACAAAGGAAAGGCACTGACTTATGTGTTAGGCCATTGAAATATAATCACCCTAGATAAAAAAAGCCTCAGCTGAGGAGAGCTGGTTTATTAGCACAGAGGTTGCCTGGTAACAGGCATTTGGCAGGTGCCCGTTATCATTTGATGAAAGCTGATCAGGGAGTCATACTGAAGAAGACTGGATCATTATAAAAGAACGGCAATTTGCTCTTATGGCTCAAGTTGAGGGATCTAATACAGCAAGTGTCTACCAAGATAAGAGGTAACTTTTTTTTCCTCTCAGTGCAGAGGGAGAAAATTCTTTTTACAGCATCTTACAAGGAAATGACTGGGCTAGAGGACTCTGGGGCTCTGTGTGGGGCCACCAGGGACCATCCTGGTGCTTCCTGGGCTGCTTTGGTCACCACATTGAGGCATCTTCCAGTTTTCTGCTGCTCTGTGGTATATTCTGCTTTTTTCTCAAGCAAAAGCAACTTTGAGTTTAGAAACCCTGTGCAATACCCAAAACGCTCATGTTGATGATAAAGCGTGACTCAAAAGGCTGTAATCTTTACTGATGCTCTAAGGGGAGACAGGTTAAAAGTATGGGAGATACTAGTCTGTGCTTTGTACACCTAAAACTCTAGGTTCCTGTACCCAAGAGATCCAGCTAACTTTTATTCTGAAAAACTCAATCTTGCTCACATAGGAAACTTGCCTGTTATCAGTGACTAGATCCCCAGCAGCTATTTAACAAGTAGCAGGCAGGAGCTACTCAGCCAATTGCTGTCACGAGGCCCCATGTTCTAGGCTATGTGGAAGTTTTCTAAATAGGAATGCATTTTTCACTTTCCAAAGGCCTCTGCAGTATGATTTACATTCTGTTACACTACAGTTCAGAAGAGTTATAAATAGAGTGAAGGAAAAGACCCAAATAGAGAATGCAGTTAAAGTGAAATTTATGCAGAATGTTTAGGAATTTTTTTTTTTTTTTTTAAAGGGGGAGGGGGGAAGCAAAACCTGCTTAGGAACCTGAAATCCTTTGGTCTCTGATATCAGCTGACATTAATCTGTTACAAGAAGTTAAAACTGTATTGCTGTCTGGAAGTACTGCTATTTCGAGAGTCCAGTTACTCTCTAAAACTGTTCAGAATTGTGCACATAAGTATTCCTGTATCTGATGAAAGAGCTGACTTCCCCAGCTACATCAAGATCACAGCTGCTCTATCCTTCTCCTTGGCTGTATTTCAAGAGAAAAACAAAATTGATATAGTAACTAAGCCCTGGACAGGTTTTGACAAAAGCAAGTAGTTACAGCCCTGACTGGGAAACCCAAGTATGAAAGACAGCAATGTGTCTCTCTGGCTGTTCCCAAAACACATCAGCTCATCTTCCTATGCCTTCTCCTCTGCTCCCAGCCATGCTGTCAGACCTCTCTCACGCTGGCCCTGGTTTTCACTCAAGTCCAAGCTACTTCAACTCACTGAATTCAAGGAAAACTGCCATTTTTTCCCTTGCTGGGTTAGTTTTCTTCCAGGATAGTGAATGAAATTGGTTCTTGGAGGAACATAAGCTACAGAGGAGACTGAAAGTGCACATCAGGAGAGAAGAAAAAGACCAGGAGAACAGGACAATTTCCCTTTTGCTAGAAGTGAGCTGTTTCCACTGTCTTACCTCATGTCAGGTAACTAATCTGAATACTCTAGCTAATAGGTCAAATCCTCAAGCCAGGTTTATGCAATTTCTACTCTAAGTCCTCCTTAGTCAGTACTCTGATTTCCATTCAAAAGACAGATGCCTAACTTAGGCACATCAATGCTTGCTTACCAACAAAATACTTTTACTGTGCCTTAAAACGAATACAAAAAATCCCAATAAAATTTTTAGAGGCATCACTCAAGGAATTCTGCAGTGTTGTTCAAATCTTGAGCAAATGAGTTTCAGTCAGAGATGTCACAGAAATCCAGTTAGACTTGGAACTTGAGTTGTTGCACTGAATGGTGATATATTTCATATAAGATAGAAAGGAACTTGATGACAGGGTTACCAAAAGCCCTGGATGCAGAGGCAATTAAATGAGACAGTCAAGGCTCTGCCAACACCCTTCGCAGTAAGAACCACTCACCCCCACACAACACTTCGTGTGAATGTCATGAAAGAAAATTAATTTCAAACTCTGTATCCAGCCAATAACTCTTATGGCAGCTTATTTTTTTTCCTTAGAATGTAACTTTGGGGAAGGCTTCTATGGAAAAAGGAATAATATAAGGGGCTTTTTTGAAAGTATATTTATTCCATCTTCTGTTCCTCACAGGGATTTCAAAGGCCCAGTGAGATGTTCTACCTAATTTGAAGTCTATATCTTACTTAAATTTGAGAAAAGTATTGATTTGTCTGCTTTCTGTGAGCCAAGGGAGAGATTAAATTTTATTTGGAATATTCTTCTCACATTATTCTCTAAAAATCCTTGTTTTCAGTGATGTAATGAGAGTGTGTCCTGTGGGTAGGTACTTAGTAAAGTCTGGAGCAGAAATCGTCCTGAAGTTCTATTTTATTAACACAATAGCTTTATTTATTCTGGAATTTTTTTTTCTCCAAAGTCAATGCAGCATTCGAAAATGCAGATAGACCACCGTGGGATCGACAAATGCCCTTGAACATTCTGAGTTTCTATTTCAATACTGTATCAAACATATCTGAGAAAAGTGCTTACCTGCATCCTTAAGCATCTGTCTTTCACATTTCTGTAAACTAGCCCTCTGTCTTAGACCACAAGCATATTCTAAGTATATTTTGCTTCATGTGTTTCTCAGGTAACTAGGCAGTGCTATGCACAGCGTATGTGCCACGGTACATTTTATGAGTCTACTTGCAAATGGTACAAACAACAGAAACAAAGTAGTTCATGTTTACCATAGTTCTTCAGGGGGGTTGTTCTCTCTTTTTGCTGAACTTCTGTACTGTTTCTAGCAAAAATCTACAAAAAAGTTGTTTTTCTAATAACAATATGTTGATACTTTTTACTTGGATGTTCCACAACAAAAATGGCATTAAAACAATCAGCTGAGGACATTTATGTGAATAAAAATTAACACATTTGATTTTTATGCCCAAAGCTACAAGTTTTGGATCACCTGTTTCTGTAACTCCTCTGATATTTAGTGGATACAGATGAACTCTTCAGTATAAACTGTTCAACCATTTGTTGCTTCTTGAAGACAAATATCTTTGGAAGAAGAATGTCTTCTGTAGCCAGGCCTGACTTACCATACCCCACAGACACTCCTACCATATCTGAGAAATACCAACCTAATAAATTTTAAGATGGTGGATACTCTCAGTCCTCAAAGTGCTGTATCCTTCAGCTATTCTTCAAGACAAGTCTGTGTGTGCGTAGCTAAGGAAAATGAGTATACTGATTTTTTGTCATCTTGAGAGCTCCTCAGTATGCTGGAAAATCAGCCAAGTTCTGAACTGCAGGAGAAACCTACAGTTTTAGGGAGGCTGTTAATCAAGCACCTCCTTCGTTTGTGAAACTAAGATTTACTCTTTGGCTTTGTTTTCAATAACTGTGTTTCCAGAAGATGAACAAAATGACTATTATGAACAGAAGTTTGTGCATATGTACTATGTGCATATCTGTGTAAAATATGTCACTGAAATTGAAGCTGAAAGGACTAAAGCAATAAGAAAAAGAGACAAGAGACTACTGTGCGCGTACTTAGTGAGCTCGTATCTGGTTACTGCATGCTGCTCTGAGTTCCAATCTTTAGAAGAACATTGAAAAATTGGACAGGGTCTAGAGAAAAGTGAAAAGAATGACTTCAGAACTGTAAAAAGAAAATCAGGTGAAAGTGTTGAGGAATNNTCACCTAAAGGCTGACGATCATGCTCTATAGAAGGATAAAGAGGTCTCTGTTGTCCTTGAAGGTCACGAGAGAGAAATTTGTTCTGGAAATGAAGTGTATACCTGGAATAGAGATAGTAGTTTATCATCATATAATGAAGTGAATTCTATATCACAGGGGATTTTTAAATGAGGATGATGCTGGGTTTCTTTGTTTTGTGTTTTTCTTTCTCTAAAGCAGTCTGGCTAACCATCTTATTACTAGATTCTATACAGAAGTAACAGATAAATACTATTCCCTTTCCTCTGCAAAAGGTATGCAAAGTAAACCTGCAGATCTCTTCTGGCTTCCTATTAAACTTGGGGAGCAATTCAGTTCAACATCAGACAACTAACAGGTGTAGTGTATGTAATATTAACAAGATAATTACTACAGGGATACAATATTCTTTAAGAGACAAACTCTGTAATGTTTTAACATTCTTACATCCTTTCTTAAAAGAAATCCATTCGTCCACCTCATTCATGGAATTAATTTTTTGTATTTTCTATCTCTAAAGATTTCTATTTTCTAAATCCTGTTTCTTTAATATATGTAGAACCTTTAAATGTTATAATGGCTATAAGTATGCTAATTTTAAGCCATAATGATCTGGATTTTGATCTCCCTACTCGTACGTCTAAAGACATCTCATTTTTCTACCTTTCACACAGCATATTGTCAATATGCTGAAATATTTTACAGATAAAATTAGGCAATGTACATAAAAAGCTAAAATGCTTCACAGTACAAAGAAAAAAATTTGGAAGAGAAGTCCCACTGAGAAACTCCCTACATCTTATCTCATCAGCCTTCTATACCTTCAAAAAAGCTGTGCAACTTTCTCAAGGATCTTTAGATCTACAGGAATTTTCAGGGGAGGTCAGGACTGGCTACAACTGAGGCTCTGGTCACCTAAATAAGTTCCGATAACTTCATGTATGCTTTCTGGTAAAAGAGCATACCTCTGCAGGCAGTTGCCACTCAAGTTCTTAATGGAATACAATTTTGAATTTTCTCTCCAAAGGCACACGCTCACCTACTGGGCCAGCCATCACTCTTGGTATCGAAAAAAATGCCTTGGTCTTTGTTTAGGAGACGGAAACAAAAACAAGAGGTGTGAAAGACATTCTTGTCTCAGTAGACAGAGGAGAGCTGAAATAATTCAGAGCCATTACAGCATCCTCCTTTGCCTGTTTAGTGAAACTGCATCATAATGCTGTGCCCTGCAGTGCCACTCCCATTTCCTTCCGAGAGAGGTAGCTGCATTTCTGTGATGCATGAAGTAATTCATCTGTGTAGCTTATAAAGCACTTACAGTTCCTTTGGGATAAAAAGCATTTAAAAATGTAAGGTATTAGTATTTCTTCTGTGTTTTAAGTTGTCATCTTACTTTCTTGTCACTCAAATCAGATTTAAAATTCACTTTCACAGTGAAACCCCCAAATGCTAATTCACTTCAATTAAAAAAACCTATTGCCTGCACATCATTTTTAATGGAGGCAGGTGCTCAGGTAGAAAACCCCCTTGAATATTACTGCTGCAATATGCTGTGGTGGGCCAGTTTTCCTTGACATTTGTACCCATGTACAGGAGCAAGCAGTTTTTTGACTAACTCGCAATCTAAAAATCCTTTCGCTGGGGTCAAAAAAACATTTGGATTTGTCTGCTTTTCTTCAGGATTTGCTACCAAAATGATAATGAACATATGCAAGGGTTTGTTATGCACGCATTTTCTTTCCTCTGTTCCTCCTCACTCTCCTCCCACTCTGCCAGGTTTCACTAAGTACAGGATGCCGCAAATGCCATTTTCTAATCCTTCACCCAAATGCCATTTCAGTAATTCTTACATTGTTGAAGAAAACTAGAAAGTCTTGTACAAGCTAAGTGCTTTAGTGTGATGGGACTGTGGCTGACATTTATGTCAGCACCTTCTGTGATTTAAAAGGGGGCAGAAGTGCTTAGCAGGGGGAAGGCATTAGCATATGTGCAGCTGTAGGGCTGAGTATAGGTAGAGGATGGAGCCCCACAATGAAAGCAATTTTCTAGTCATTATTGTATGATATTGTAAAATATTATCCACTTTAAATTATTCAGTAAAGTCAGACTGAAAGAAGCTTATTTTTAAACAAAACAATTCAAAACATATTACAATAATTAATTCTTTAATTTAGAAATTTGTTGACATTCAAAAGACTATGCTTCAGAAAATAAGTATTACAGCCTAATAGCTTTTTTGACTGCTAAAACTGCAAGTCACCGTGGCTTAGAAAGCAGTTGTAATAGCATGATCTGAAGATACATTTCTCAGATCTAACCAATAATTTGCATGTTAAGCATCCTAAGAACGTGAAATCATTTGGTCAATAATCCATATTCTTTAAGATTTATTTCTCTTTTAATTAAAACTGAAGCTTCAGTTGTGGAAAAAGAACACCTAATGATGTACTCTCAGTCTTCTTAATGGAGGACCATCATGTGCATTACCCCAGCATAAGAAAGTGAGTTAACGACAGGGATTTAACTTTTAACTCTGAATTTCCTGGCTTTCTCAGGCTTAAACAAGACCCTTAATATTACTTTAATGTAGTTTTTGGTGGTATAATTCTTCTTAATTCTGTCCATTGCAGTCCTTTGATAGTTTATGAATTACTTATCTCACATTAATAAGGCTTAACATGGAGTATTAACCTCCTATACATTCCTAATTAGTTTTTAATGAATTTTAGTTTCCTTGTTAGAAAAGGAGCTAGCTAGCTAACTACCACAAATTTAATCTCCATTACTGGAGCATAAGACAATCACCCCTGGGGATGCATGTCCTTGAGATTTTCACGTTAAACAAGCAGCTTTATAAAAGAGTCAAGGAAACTTAATATGTGTGTCTCAGCTTATCCCCTCAACTGTGATGGTGTAATGAGTCCTGAACTATTTATAACTAGTGACACAATACAAGCTTTATGAAATTTCTGTAATATGTTAAGATACTACAAAAATTTAAAGGACCACATTGCTATGCACCTGACAGCCTGATACACTGGAGTAGGAAGGAAAAAGGTGAATTTGTGCATTTTCCAATACATGCTTTAGTTCAACAGCACCAACAGTCATGATACTATATACAATGAAAGACAATTTCCTTTTTCTGACATGAAAATCATACTTCTTCCCCTGAATAATTTTATATGTGGATTAATTTTAAGAAATATGTGCATGAGCTATAATAATTTTGTGTGCATAGTACAAACAAACATGTTACAAGTAACTCTTTTGCAAGGGAGCTACTGAGTACAGGTTACAAAAGTTTTCTGTTTTGACAGTGCTTTAAATAAATATAAATGTGAACAAAATTTACAAGCTAGTACCTCGGGATCAGTAAAATAAAAAGAACATCTCATTATGATCTGCGGGAGTAGCTCAGCAATGAATGACAAAGGTTTTCACTGGCAGTACACAGGATGCTGCTGAAGCAGTGCTCAGTGCCGGGATCAAGTCATATAAGCAGAAACCCTCTAAGCCCTTTGGCACTATTGGGAGGGTGCTACAAGGAGAGTGTTCTCCTTGCTGGTTCTTTAACTTTAGAATTTGATTTCTTTGTTGATTTACCAAAGCCCTATAATTTTGCACCCAGCATATACTGCACGAGCTGTTTGCCAGTCCCTTATGCATCTCCTGAGGGCATGGTGAGGAAGGCATGGCTCTTTGGGTGCAGGAGGTCTGCAGCGAAGGGCTCAGTTCTCACACACTTTTCTTTTCTGTTATTGTTCTGCCAAGTACACAGGCATTCTTGGCATTGGATGTACGATCTTTTAAAACAGGAAGACATCTGAAGAGCTATACCTGAGTGAATATCTATGTTAAAGTGGTGGGCTGCAATTGCATATGTTGGGCAGTTTTCTAAGTGCAAGTACACATGTCCTTAAAATAACACAAATTATGTTTGGTTCATTTTTTTGTCAAAAAACAGGAGCAAAAAAGAAATTATAATGTCCTGGACAGTGACAATTTATACACGTGTGAATACACATTATTAAAACATTTTAAATCCAGAAATCAGTATGAAATACAACTCAAATTCATTTAAACAATATTGTTTTGAATTCTGAAATCCTTTCCATAGTTTTTTTTTTACATATTTTCAAAGAAAGTAAGATTATAAATATGTAATGTTCATTGTTCATGATGGGGAATAGTCATTATGCTAGGCAAAAACAGATAGCTGAAAATTTTAACAGCTGAATTTCCAGACCAAAAGCATAGATACTTCTCCACAGATCAAGACCAACGTGAAACTCTGCATATGCCGTAGATCTTAGTGGAACAAAGTCCTGGCAAAGTAGTCTCTACATCACTAGTGAATTTCACTCATTAATCTTTTACTTAAACTGCAGTAATAAATATAGGGTTATCATGCATTCATTAATTACACTGCACATTGCATGTTGAACGTTGGGACCTATCACTGCATAGCAGCTGATGGGAAACAGAGCAGCTGAAAATGAAAGGCTATCCAAATCAGTGAAATGCTGGAGGCAACTTAATCACTGAGCCTGACACGCAAAGTACAGACACCGTAAACAGATGCGGTTTAGCTGAGGTCACAACCTTATTAACTTAATTCATCTAGGGGTTAGCAAGCAATAACTTGTACAGTGCAAGTCATCAATCCTCTCTATTAGAAGCTGTCATAAGCCCATGACCCACCCACGACTGGCCTCAGCCAACGCGAGGCTCTCTTGCTCTCGCTTTGTGTGATGGTTCAGGGGAAGGGAGTACCTTCTTCATTACACAGAAGAGCAGCAGCTGTTGGAAAGTGCTTCTTTTCCCTAAATTGAGCATTGGGTGATCAGGGTGTAACAAGCAAGCCAATACACCAGACAGCTGCTATCAGATAGAATTATACATTCACTTAGCTGACTTCATCAACCCCTCAGCTTTCCAGATGGTTAAACCAGCCATATCTACTTCCCAGTTTGAGAGAAATACCACTTTTTTCCTCATACAGTTCTGGAGAGAAATGCAGCACCTGGACTGTCAGAAGGGCTTATGAGCTCTTCCTTCTGTTATGCAGGAGATAATTATTGCTTGCTCTCTCCCTCTCCTTGTCTCCCACTGACAAAGGTGAAGAAAACACTGCCAACATGAAAAATATTTTAACTCCAGTCATGAATACTTCTTCCTGTATTTTCTAAAAATTATCAGTTTCCTGCCTTAGAATACTCATGCCTTCTGTTAATGAGAGAAGAGACAGACCAACCTAGGAGAAAGGTGGAAGTCAAACTTTTTCAAACTTGCTCTTGCTAAGTCTCATCTCAGTTCTGTGCTGATAGTGACAGACAATATTGCCAGTCACAGAAGCAATATCAGAGGCAAAATATGAACCTCTCCAAAGACCCTATGTATTTTCTATAACAAGAACATATAAACACCAGGGCTAGCTTTAAATATATAAAAATAAGATTCTGACTGAAAAGCATACATATTTTTTTTGGCAGGAAAACCAGGAATTGCAAAAGTGTTTTTCTGCAGCTATGCACATTGATGGCTAACCCTTATTCCTGTGGAATTCCTCCTGGAACTTACCACTAGCTTGATCCATGGATGAACGTTTTGGGTTTCAGTCATTATAAATGGTGTATACACATACTAAAGTTCCATCTGCAACCGCATCATTCTATTGAGACAAACCAAGTTGATCCACCATTCAGTCCAATGTTATACCATTATGTTTACTTATGACCCTTAGTTTTATATGCTTCATTACATTTTAAGTAAGTCTTCATAGAAATTTTTGCTCACTCCTGAACATGCTATTTCTGCAAAGCACACAGAAGCTTCTACAAAGGACTACATTAACTTCTTACAATGATTACCTTACAGTGAATTTCACTTCTGTGGTACTATTTTCCTTGATTATTGCAGCTGAATTAGCCCAATAGACATTGTTTCAAACTATAGCACATGTTCATTTTAAAAGACTAATCTAGCACTACAGTTATTCACAAATGTGGGTACAAAAGCATCAGTAAAAGTGTAAAACTGAAAAACAGAATTTTTACAAAATGGCAGGAAAACCCTTAAGTGCTCAAACTGTCATTGCAGCTTTTGGCAAGTCTTTCAGCAAATATTTATATTTTTAGATTTTTACAGGCTTTCAAAAATATGACAAAATCTTTAGTATTTAGACCATTCCAACTGCCTTCTATTGAATACACTTATCACTGACAAATTTGAGAAAGTTGTGTAATAGGTATTATATCAAAAGATAAGAAGGAAAAGAAACATAAATAGGACATTGCCACATAAATATTCATTCTGAATATAAGATAGTTTCCTACAAGACAGGGAGGCTGAGGGTATTGCTACAGTCAGTAGGAATACACTGTCCAAAGCTCATTTTCAAGAGCAGAACAAATTAAAAGCTATATTGGAACTTACTGATCTAACTTTGCTCTCAGCCTTGGTCTGAGTGGGCAGTGTGCATATAATGGATGATTGTCATGGTTTAGCCCCACCCAGCAACAAAGAACCACGCTGTTGCTCTCTCACTCCTCCCTACCCAGTAGGGCAGGGAGGATAACCAGAAGGAAAAGGCCAGACTCATGGTTTGGGATAGAAACAGTTTAACAGAACAAGAAACAAAGAAGAAAATAACAAGAATACTGATAAAAAGAACACACAGAGCACTATTTTACTCACCACCTGGTGCTCAGCTTGCTCCCAAGTAACAAGTTATCCTCCTCATACAGCTTCCCTACCCAAATACTGAGCATGATGTCACATGGTATCGAATATCCCACTTGGTTGGCTAGTTTGAGTCAGCCCACCCAGCTTCTTGTGAAAATTAACCCTATCCCAGCTGAACCCAATGACTTCCACAGGTGCCCTTTAACCTAAATAATTGTATGAATTTCTAAAAGTCTGCAAAGAGGAAGATAAAAGGAATGAAGAAGGAAAGAAGGAAAATTAGACCATGAGAGAAGGAATTCGTTTGGGGTAACAAGCTTTTCAAACAGAATGAATAGCTAGTTGGCAGGTAATAAGCATATTCGAGGGGGAAAAATAAAGACATAACTTGATGTCATCAATGATCTCCAAGATGTGTATAGCAGTTCCTTCAGTATCTGATTCTGTTAGTGCAGTCTCAGCTTCAGCCTTGCTCTCCACCCTAAATTTCTTTGTCTCCTGAGTTGTCAGTGTCTTCAGAGAATTTTTCTTTCATTTAGGCGATTACTGTTGTTTGCAGATTCTTCTCTCAACAGTTCCAGGATGACATGAACTATTTAATGGCATGAATGTTATTCAAATAACTTCTTGACATGACACTCGAGTCCCCGTGAGATTATTCAGGTTAAGGTTAGTGATTCAATGTTAAAATAGGCAACATAGACTCTATTCTTCAGACTGTCTGAGGACGTGATTTTAGCTTTTGCTAAGTATCTTTTTTTTTTATCTAGTATGTGATATTTTGGCTTTCCCCAGTTGGTAATTTTCTGATCTTGATCCATGCAATCCTGTGCTGAGTATAGCTGCATATTTGTGCTACGACCAGATTTGCTTCCTTTGGAGAAACTGAATTTCTCAACGGTAGCATCCCCCTTTTTGCTTTGCTTTCTCACAGTCACATCCGCATAGTTTTTGAATCACAGATAAGAAAAAGTTGCTGATTTATAGGGAACATCATGGCATATCCAAGATCCATAAATACTGCTGTTGATCCCAGCTGAGTAATAGCTAGGTGCATACTCCCAATCAAGAAATGATGCTTAATCTGCTTCCCTGTTTGCAGCTAATCAGTCTTTGCAGTACCATCATAACACTGATATTTAACAGATTGGAGACAGATTTCACGCTGCTGAATATTTCAGTGATCTGTTTCCAAAAGTGATGAACGGAATAGGGTGGTTGGAAAGGCTTCTGTACACAATCTTACGGTGTACACTGATCAGACTTTTGGCAGTTTTGGCAGTAGGCTCCTAAACTTACATGACTGAATTGTTTAAGGAAGATCACAATTCACGTTTATTCATGTTTCATCAAAGGGTTTTGGATAACATGGCCTGAAATAATATATTCGAAACAAATCTGGATGCAGAAATTTAGAACTATGGGGTGGTGTTTTCTGGGGTTTATTAGGTTTCCTTTATTTCAGACAGATAGAAGTTATAGAAACACTGGAAGTGCAAAAGCAAAATATGTGCTTTGAAGAAAAGAGTAATATATACACATAAAGAAAAGAGTAATATATATATATAACCAAAGATGAATAGCTCAGGGATTGAAAGCTTATCAAGACACTTTGCTCTTGAAAATTTCCTTAAAATAAAATAGGTTCAGCTCACTTTGAAATAAAAGTGTATGCCACCAACATTATTAAATAGGAGAAAGAGAGGAAGGAAGAGAGGGACCAGTATAGATACCACTGAAAATGAATCAATAGAAGTGCATTTTAAAAAAAAAAAAGCAAAACACCCCCCAAAAAAACAAAACCCAAAAAACCTAGGCTGAAAGAATCAGAGAAAGGGCCTTGCCTTCTTAGTGTTTAGCATATTCAGTTTCTTGGCGAAAGATTTACTCAATAATCTGCATTTTTAATACAGACAACTGAGAAGAACCTCCCTATATTACTATAAAGATTTCCTAAATAGAGAAGCAGTTTTTCTCCTCCCCACCCCCACCACATAAACAAATTAAAGCTTAAGGAGAGTTCTCATTACCCATAGAAACATCTTTGTACTGGAAAACTACTACACAATATATCATTGCTGGTGAAGCTTACAAATAGTTGTTTGGTTACCTAGATATTTAACATTCTGATTTACTTGAAAACTTGTCATCTGAGAAAAGGCTCTGGCTATTTGTGGAGTGACGTAATTAATGGCCACTGGAATAAATTACTGGTCCCAGTAATTAATGGCCACTGGAATCTGATCCATATGTAGTAAATCACAGGACAAGTCTGCTTGTTGCATACAGCTTTTCCATTCTGCAAACAAGAATGGAAATGGATCTGTAAAATGCAAACATTTTTGTTTTACCCTGTAATAATGCAAAAACATGGCACATGAACTTCACATTCAAGCCTGTGAGTTGCTTTATATATATTTAAAATAATTTTCAGATGATCTATTGAATATGTATCTCTTGTCTTGTTTAAAGTTATTACCTGTAGTATTCTCAGAAAGACCAAAAGCCTGAGTCAGAGAAAACAAATGCTCGACGTGATTCACTGCTTTGATTTTTTTTAGCCAGTGCGTTCCACTTACTGAGATACATTCATATCAGCCTAAAAACCTTTCTTCCCTTTTGGAAAAATATGTTTGTATAAATTATTTATAAACCATTACCATTACACCATAACTTGTACTGATTTTCCTCCTGCTCAGTTGTATGACCAAGTATATTTTAAGAATTACAGGCAATCATAGTTTGAGGTCCAATCCATCCCCATATTTATGGGATTTTCAGATCTTTAGTGAAAAGCTAGTTCCACATCAAGTTGACCTATTGAGTCAAACTGTCAGTATGATCCTTCAAAGGAAGGAAAAATAAATAGTAGCTCAACGCAAGTGATTTCTATGTCATGAGCTCTCATTAACTCAGCTTTTTCTGTCGAAGGTGCCAGACAGTACTCTAGTGTAGACCACTACAGCTATTAAAATTTTCCTTAATTACTGAATTTCAGGGTAATTTAGAGGTAAAGCAATGTGGACTGAATGGAATTGTCACCTAGGTAGTCCCTTTAAAATTATTTCTTGAACTAATGCTCAGTCAGGCAAGAACTATCTTTGTCAGCATTTTTAATTTAGAAGAAACTGAATTATTTATTACTTTCTCACCAAACAGTATTCATTTTATTATTTTTGGAATCAAAAAATTTGCCTGTTTTAGAATAGCAATGTCAACCTTGTGGATGAAATCTTGCATTATTCTTTCCAAACTTTCCCCGTAGAAACTAGGTGGTATCTAATTTAGCTGGCACTTCAGCTATATCTTAAATGATTTGGCTTAGAGGTATAAAAGGGGGGAATTCCACTTGCCTAATCCAATGGTCTAAATGCCCTAGGCAGTCAGAGGAGAAGCCTAGAAAATTTATGTTTGCAGATACAAGATTCAAGTACTATTCGGGTATCTCCAGAGATAAGCTCAGCACACAAAAGTGATGGGTCAGCCCACTAAAGTGAGGGCTCAGCTTACTCCAGCATGAGTACAAATAGTCAACAGGAGGTTTTCCAGCCTCTTAAAATCCAGTCTGTCTGATCCTAGCTTGACCTATGGTGCTGGATGCCCTGCGGTCTGTCCTATAATTGTAGATTAAACGGACATCTGCCATTTTTTAAAGCACCTAAACAGAAACCCATGGGAATCCTTTGCTAGAGCTTGCTCTCTCCTTCTTTTTCTTTGAAACTAAAGCAATGTGCAACTGAGACAAGAATCACAGGTCCAAACACAGTATGCAACAAGCTGGCCTGCATCTTAATCTAGTGGTAAGAGTAATCACCAAGTGAGCAGATATGTTCAGATCTTCTATTCTTCAAAAGGTTATATATTTCACAGTATTAAATACAAAAGAAAAAACAGACCTGGAAGAAGCATCTTCTCAGAGTACACATGTATCAATCAATTCTAGGTATGCATGCAATTCACAACCCCGAAAACTGGGCAGATAGGCTGATATCTTGGATTTTGAATTTGTCAGCAGGATTTAGGTAAATTGCATGCCAGCTCATGTCAGTACAAGCTGAAGGGCGGGACTGTAATTCAAGTTCATGTATTCATATTAATATCACAGACATTTTGTTGAAAAAAAACAAAACAAAGGTTCTATCTTCTGTGTTATGGGCAATGAAAAAACACTTACATATAGCCCAAAGGGAACCTGATGGAAGAATGGAGATAAGGATAATAGAAAGGATTAGAGAGTAATATCATATCACTAGTTGATTAGAAAGTCAGAAGAACAGGGGAATGGGTTTAGATTTCAGGTCATAGAGAAGGAGATTAATAAGGGGAGTAATTGTCGACCTTCATTCATGCAAAATGCCCTTTTTTGAGGGAAAAAACTCCATGCATGCCTCAGTACTTCTAAACATACAAAAGTATATTAATGCCATGATTTTCTGTACCTGATGGTCAGCATGTACCAGTAAAGCATGAAAGACTTAGTGAGATTATTTATTGAGGATCTAATTTGAGACCAACATGGCAGTGAATAACTGACTCCATGATCAATCTCACAAGTGGGATAAAATTTTTAAAAAGTGTTTTGGTAAGTGTAAGAAAAACAGAATTTAGCCTACTGTTGCAAGAAGGCTTAATTTTCATTATGAATAATACTGAAAATCTAAATTTTTTGGTAGTGAAAAATCTAAATCTAGTGGTGTAAGAAAATAATAACAATACTAAAGACAACTATATAAACAAGTCATTTTGTGTTTGAAGCAATTAAAAACTTAATATACAGTCAACCTTCAATTAGGAATCTGGTTAATGATGCATGTTAAGAGCTGTTTTTTTCCACATGATTTAAAGAAGGAGCTTATGTAGTTGACATGATCTAGAATCATAGCATCATAGAATCATAGGTTGGAAAAGACCTCTAAGATCATTGAGTCAATCATCCACCCAACACCACCATGCCTGCTAAATCATATGCCGAAGTGCCACATCTACATGTTTTTTAAACACCGCCAGGGATGGGGAATCAACCACCTCCCTGAGCAGCCTGTTCCAATGCCTGACCACTCTTTCAGTAAAGAAATTTTTCCTAACATCTAATCTAAACCTGCCCTGCCGCAACTTGAGGCCATTGCCTCTCATCCTATCGCTAGTTATGTGGGAGAAGAGACCAACACCTGCCTCACTACAGCCTCCTTTCAGGTAGTTGTGGAGAGCAATAAGGTCCCTCCTCAGCCTCCTCTTCTCCAGACTAAACAGCCCCAGTTCCCTCAGTTGTTCCTTATAAGACTTTTTCTCTAGACCCCTCATGAGCCTCGTTGCCCTTCTCTGGACATGGTCCATCTAGCTTATGTTGACATGAATTCATATTCATTACTTCCTTTATTCAGTCTGAGACCATGGCAACAAAATGTCTCGAGCCTGACTCTCTAGTTCAGTAGGAGAAAGAAAATCTGTGCTTTTATCTTGATAGTTCTTAGGTTTAATGCTGTCAGTAGCAATGACTTCTCTTTACTTTGACTGGAAAGAGGCTAATCATAATAAAGAAAGGTGCCACAAGACAGCAGAGGAGTGGCCACTGCTATATACAGTACTGAGGCTACTTGGGACTCCTAGAAAACATCTACCGTAATAAACTAAACAGAAACTGCACCAACTAAAAAAACACATTTCCATGATTAACAACACTGTCACATCAACAGCACCAACCCTGGTACTGTTTTGGTTCAACCCAAAGAATGGCCTGTCTTGGCTCAGGAGACATTCTCGTTGTGCAGTGTTGACGCACCCACCATGTTTTGCAGAGTAAGAGACTTACTTATACGAATATGTGGAGTGCCACGCCAGTCAGCCTTGAGATCAGAGAATGGCTCCTACCCTACTTGGTGGTACAGACACAGCACTACAAAGGAACTTCCCCTCACAGTTCATAAAACAGAAGCTCAAACAAGTGCTATAAAAATGTACAACTAGGAAGCATGAGGCATGACTAGTATAGTGTCCCCTACATCTACCATGACCTTGGTAACTTTGGTCTTAAGATACAACAAAAGCCCAGATAAACTATCTAATGCTTCAGTAGTTATCTTTAAGTTGCACAAAGTGCACAAAGTGCTGAATTCATAAATATGCAATATATATGCAATACAAAAGAAAAAACATAAGCATCCATCTGTCATGCTATAAAAAATATCAAAAACCCCTCAGATAGCCATAGAAGTTTAATGAAAAATTGTAACTCAACCAGCCTGTGTTTCAGGATAATTTTGCACAGTCATAATCTGTTTGATGTCTGTGACCATACCACAGCTGAGTTGAACAGCACTGTGGCAGAATGGCAACTTTGTTTCTTCTACTGGACACTTAGCATCCATTTAGGTTGAAATTCGTATCAAGCAGCAATTTAAAATTAACAGATAATATTAAACTAAAAACAACAAATCACCTCTCAGTGAAGAAATTTTAACGACCATCCCACTGTTTACATCTTTATTTTTTAATTTTCTTAAAATTCTATAAATTGTTGTATTTAAAATAAAAAAAATTCAATGGAACAAAATTCTTGAAATAATTATAATTTAAGTATTTGTCTTCTTCTATATTTAGGTATTAACTTCTTTCAAATTTCAGGGCTCTTTTAAAAAATACTTTTATAAGCAATCATATATATCAAAATATTATCATTATTTATGTAGATCTATCAAAGTATAGGTACTTTAATGCAATGACATAGAAATATGTATTCTTTAGTTTTGTGCGTTTGCAGTTAAGCTAAAAAACCCAGGTTGTTATTGCTTCAAAGCTGCTTTTTAAATCACTCTCATAACTTTATTTGAGGAAAAATCCAACTAACCAATGGGCTTTTAAAGTCAGAGGCTCCGATAGATTTCTTCCCCTACTGTTTAAGCATTTTCAATAGTAAAAATCTGAAATTATGCTCCAGATCAATTAGCTTCTTTTGTAGCATCTTGATTAGCTTTGGACTGACAGCAATTTGCAAAATTTTCCTTATTCCCTTATCTTTCATATTGGACATTTATTCTTCTATTTAATTGCTTTCACAGAAAAGTTTTTTGAGATGGTTCAAATATTATACTCAGTGTCTGTAGACTGTTCTTTAAGATATTTCTTTAGTTTCCACTAAATTTGCTTTCTTATTTAAACTTCCTACTGGAAAATATTATCTATAACACCATCCTTTAAACCTCTATCTGTTGGTGCAACTGATGGGAACCATCAATAATGTAGCTGTGATACACCAAATTAATTAAGTTACCCTGAAGAACTCTGAATGAGATAACAACCTGCTTTTGCTTTATTGTGATGTCACTTGGCTTGTTCGTACCACTTAAATAGCTATATTTCTGTATTCTTGAATGAGAAGAATTATGCCTTTTTTATTCATAATATGTATTATTAAATACTAATAATATACTGAGCACTTTACAAGACTAAAACCAAAGTTATTATCTTCTGTGGCCCTGAATTTTACATTCAGAGAATATGGTAGATCCTAGCTGAAATAAAATTCAGGAGTCTAAAAGGAAGAAAGAAAAAAAAAAAAGGAAAACACATTTCAGAAAACACAGAAGCGGGAACATGTAGAAGGAGAAATTATACTTTGTAGCTATTAAAAGAACATTCAAACAACAATGACTCCACACAGGTTCTATATAACTGTGAATATTTCATTCACCATCAAACCACATGAGTAAGGCCCAGCATCCCTTGGTCCTTGCCCTGTATCACTAAGTACAGAATTCACATCATCTAACTTTAAATGGATACACTGTAGATAACTGCATCTCAACTTCCCAACCTAGGCTTCCTTTACAATCAAGGAAGAGAAATGGGCTGTTCTAAAGCGCAATTCATATTAATTATTATACATGCCTGTTTTGGAAAAAATGTACTTTAGAATTAAAGGCTGGACCAGATGATCTTTTGCAGTGCCTTCCAACCTGGGCTGTTCTACAGTTCTATGATTCTATAAATTTACTCTTCTTCTATAAGACATTGAGAGTAAAAAGGGTGCAGAAGATCAAGTCAAATCTTTGAACTGAAGAGATTAATCTCATTCTGCATACATGAATACCATCCAACAGACAAATTCTTTCTCTTGCTTTCTTTTTACGTTCCTGTGAATACTTAAAAGTAGCTCTGCTCTAGAAAGCCCACTTAAATTTATGTGCAAAACCAACCATCATAATTTTGGGAAAAGTTTCATAGAATCATAGAATCATAGAACGGTAGGGGTTGGAACGGACCTCTGTGGGTCATCTAGTCCAACCCTCCTGCCCAAGCAAGGTCACCTACAGCAGGCTGCACAGGACCTTGTCCAGGCGGGTCTTGAATATGTCCAGAGAAGGAGACTCCACAACCTCCCTGGGCAGCCTGTTCCAGTGCTCTGTCACCC
>Ga0065711_1002883_pt1 | contig 31061 bp, 21 predicted proteins | sample Hoacrofraction12_FD_59098 | JGI IMG/M metagenome (GOLD analysis project Ga0065711, IMG submission 59098) | Hoatzin crop microbial communities from Cojedes, Venezuela - Epithelial fraction 12 v2 (version 2) | ecosystem: Host-associated > Birds > Digestive system > Esophagus > Crop | place... | reverse complement strand
TTTTTTTTTTTTTTAATAGCAGAGACCATTAAGAGCAATTGCACTTAAATGAAAAATTCACTTGAGTCTCTTGCCTGGGCTGGACTCAATGCTTGGCTCTCCTAGCATACAGCAGGCAATCCCGATGCGAATAATACGTGCGTATTCAATGGTAATGCTCTGCACGCGGTTTTGTACTCTAAATGCCTTTACTCCCTGCACATCCACAGAGCTAGACTGGATGCCAGAATTCATTTACAGGTTGGGCTATAAAACTGAATCCAGCACACCCTCCATAGAAGCAGACAAGTCCCCAGCGTAATAATAAAGCAGTGCAAGACAGATTAAGAACCTAAAGCACAGAAACCACAGCATCTGAGGGGCTCCCATCCAACGGGAGGGGCTCTGCCAAAGCCTGTGTTTTCCTAATCCCCTGCCCTGATGATGCATGAAACACAATGTCTTGCTGAGCAAGGCAGACAGAGATGTGACCACAGTCTGTCCACGGGAGATGAGATGCTGCAGGACATCATTCCAAGCATCCTGGTGTCACTGAGTCACCGCAGCCGAGAAGGGCTTTGCTTTACGCCGCCCTCCGAGGCAGCAACCAGCCCTTGCAGGCTTGCCTGGGCTTAGCCCAGCCGCTGCTTCAAAACCTCCAGGAGCCTCCTCATCATGACCTTCTTCCACCCAACTCCTCTCACTAAAGGCACGAAGCAGAGGCCCGAGCAACCGGGAGGACTCCGGCTGCAGTTACCCACCGCGCTTGGCCGCTGGTGATGGACGAGGTGCTTTCCTGGCGAGGGGAGAGCTGTTTGTTTTTCCTGTCTCTCGGTTCTAATCTCTTCCTCATTGAGGTCAGGTCACAGACTTCCCAAACACATCCCGGTGTAGCAGTCACAGCTTCACCGCTATGGTTTTTGATTTCAAAGGATAAGGGCCAAGATGCAGCGAGAAGAGAGCCCCTCACCCTGCCTGCAAGTGCGTCCCGGAAAGCCGGCTGCTTCTCACGATTTCAAGGGATTGAGGCTTGCATATTGGTCAAAACAAAGCAAAAATGACAAATTACTTTAGAGGATTGATGCAGTTCCTGATGGCCATTTTTCTTCTTGCAGAGTTGGCTCAGATCCCTCAGTTTTAAATTTAGTGACTTTAGATGCCTTCTCCCCTGTGGTCCTGTAACTCAACACCGGCGCTTTATACAATCCATTAGAGCGAGAGGCGGCTGGCAGTTCAAAAAGATACAGGCATTAACATACGGAGCAGCACAACGCCTGTTAAAAGAATTTTCAGTGTTGTGCAGCACACAACAGGCCAGGTATTTATACTGGGCAGGCCAGCACGTACCATCAGAACTCAGAGCTTCAAAAATACAAATGTTTGTATGCATTAAAATGTCCTAAGCGCTTTGCGTAGGTCAGTCCAGCCTTACCACTGGGCTAGTTCTCCTTAAAATCAAGTTGTACAGAAGGACTCTAAATACGGTCCAGCAAAAACAATATTCAGGAAACAAATTTTCACTTCTGCATCTGATCCATGACACAGCAAATTCAGGACTGTGTCTTAATTCTAATGTGCTGTAGATCAGAGCTGCAGTTGTCTTAAAGGTTTTGAAGCAGAGCGGTAGCTTTACAGGTTTCTGTGCTCTTCTATGGAACAACCTGTGACGAAGGCACTCGGCTTAGATGTGAATTTTTCTCAAACGTGAGAGCTGGGTATTTTATCTGGAGTTTACTTGGTATGTGCTTAGCAATAAAGTTAAAAGGGAGGCAACTAAGCTGGGGTATTAAGAGCTGCGTGCTGCGAACAGCTGAGTAAATGGGCTTTTTTATTTATCACCATGTTAGTGATATAAAATTCAACCGTAACCACATAGAAGGCTTAAGTGCAATAAATTTTCACTGAGACGGCATTTCAACCAGTGATTATGGGCAACGTCATGACTTCTCAGTAACTGCTCCTTAATGCCAGCTAACGAGCACCCTGAGACAGACGGGGGAACGCAGCTCTCGGGCCAGCCTCCCCGCTGCGAGAGCGAAGCATTCTCAGCAGAGCCCGCGGCACCCTGCCCTGCTCAGGCTCCGGGCTCAAACCCCACAGTAACTGCCTGGCCACACAGTTTATTTCAGGAGGATTAGCTTATTACAGATGAATGAAACATTAAGGTATTTTAGAGTGACACACGATATGCACAGTGCTGCTCCCAAGTCTACCAGCACAGTCACATGCAACACCAAAAGCAGCAGCTACAATTGGCAGAGTCCTCCTGAGGGTTTTTCTTGGGGCACTGGCATGCAAAGCTCAGCTGGCCACAGGCAAGCAGGGAAGAGTTCCAAGTTTCTTCCCAAAGACATGAATTTTTGTTTCAGACACATCGCTTCAAAGTTTGGATGCGCAACAGATGTTGGAGAGCTGCACCCTCAACTTCGAATTCAGAGGCAAGAGGCATTTCTGTCTCCTCACTCAGTTCTTCCTGCTGCTCAGCTTTAAGTGACTCGCCAGGAAGACACTTGCAATATCCCCCAAGACCTGAATGTTTATTTCTCCTCCTTACTGAACTATTTTGGCACAGAAAAGCAGCTTTTAGACTGTGAAGGCAGAATACACTCATCAGACGTGCCCTCCTCACAGTGCTGTAGCTCCCATAAAAGTTCTTTTGAGGCAAACGATGCACCAAACTTCTCAGTACCCCGAGGCACCGCAGCCCCATCCCTGGAAGGAAAGCAGGTTGCCGTAGCAAGAGTTGCATCTACTGTCAGACGTTCAAAGCCCTTTAAAGATGTCCAAGCCAAGACCTTCTGTACTTGGCAAACAGCAGACAGCGATCATCACAATATTTTACGGGATGGTTTAGGCACGTAAGGGGGAACCAATCAATACAAATATCTGAGAAAATCTGCCTCGGTAGGAAACTCGAAAAGTATTTTAACCTTGCCAGCAGCCGGTGGTGTTTGCTGCCCTACCCCTCTCTGGATGGAGGGTCTGCACCCAGACACCAACAGTCACCGAAGCTGCACGCTAGAAAGCAAACAGATTATCAGGCACAAACAGACCAGTGAGAATCAGAGACCTCGATAAACTCTGCACCACGCTGGTAACTTACTTTGCAAATTTTATGCAGAACTGAGTGAAATACTTTCTCGTGGAGGCCAGATTGTCGCGGATGATGGGGACGTTTTGTTTGATGTGGAGAATCACTGAGGTGACATAAGGACTCTGGTCACCAACGTGTTCCACGTTCTGCCACTGCATCTGCACAAAGGGGAAAAAACAACCAAAAAGACTGTTTAATTCATTAAGATTCAAGCAATAGGTAAGGAAAACTGTACAAAACTTCCTGCCAAAAGATCTCTAAGGAATCATCAAGAGACTGCCTCTGCAGTGCACCACCAAGGACAAGTTTGTCGTCACTACACTGATGGAGCAAAACCCTTCCACAACAAGATACAAAGAAAACCCAGAACGGCCCTTTTTGCACCAGAACAGAGAGGGATTGTGACCGGTAACCTACACAAACTGGGACCACTAGGATTAAAAAGGTTTTTGGAGCACACCAGGCTGCCTTAACATTTAACAGTTTCCAGTTTGCCAGGATGAAGTGCCCGTATAAATCCTGATTACGGGCATTTGAGAAAATATCTGCAAGCTTGCAAAATCTAGATTCCTGTATGGCAGCCAAGACTTTAATACTGGTGAGACTGATGACAGATAGATGGAAGAGGTAGAAATAGTCCTAAAGTCCAAAGCACTCTACACCAGTGGAGCTCACACTGAAAACATTTCTGGTGCACAAGGTAAGATGGCAACTTCAGCTCATCACAAACACACGTAAAAAAAAATGTAAAACAAGAAGAGCTACTCAACCTCCCACGTTGTTCTCATTTACCGCTGGTAGAAATGCAACAGAATAGCACCTCTGAGCCAGACGCGCGACTCCCTCGACTTTCTCTAAGCCTCATTTGCAGTACACAGGGAGTACACAGTGTCAGTCACGCGAAAAAAAAAAAAGGAGAGAGGTAATTGGGTAAGGCCTGGCCAAGCATCTGCGTATATAACAAGGTCTGACTGAGGAACACGAGCACCCAGAAAAGTGCTCTCAGCTCTGCTACCTTCAGACGCTACGCGCTCTGCAATGTGCTCCAACTGATGGTTTGGAGATGCTGCTCCTCACGCTGGAGATGAAACAGGAGGAAACCAGATACGAAATCAGGATAGGAAACCGGGCACACACAGAAGATGAGCTTTGTCTTTTGAGGGAGTGTTTGTCCCCAAACTTGTTTTCTCAAGTTCTGGATTTTGCATGTAAGGTTTTTTTATTCCTGATTTTAATTTAATTATGGCTACTTTGTCCACTGCAACCCAGCTGATTTGATTCCATCCAAACGACATGCAGCCTAAGTGACTTAATGGGCAAGAGAAGCCAAATTCTTTGCAAAACCACAGTGTGTCTGAGGGAGCCTACACGGGTCCTACCAAGGCTGTCTTTATTTAAACCAGACCAACAAAACCCCAACCTGCTCATCTCGCATCAACCGGGCAGCTAGCAGGGACATCCCTCTCATTGTCTGCTCTACGGGCTTTCTTTCCATCTTACTTTCATTTGGAAGACTGCTCACGAGACAACTCCTTTGCTACTCCTCCTGGTGCTTGTCAGACCCGAGGAAATGCTTTCTGCCTGTCTCCCCGCCGGCCTCGCACACTCCCAGCGCCGGCCCTTCGCGACAGACAGCGATCCTCAACCGACACACCATCCCCACGCGGCAGGAACGGCCAGAAAGCGGGAAGGGACTGCTGAGTTGAATTATTGCAACAACAATAAAACAGTAGCTTTTTCATTTTGTTGGTCTTCATTCCAAAAGCAATACTTTACAACCAAACCTTTAAAGCATGAACAGTAAAAATAGCCCTTTGTGTGTGTACGTGGGTGTGTTTCACCCGAAAAAAAACCCAGTAGCTGCAATGAAAGAAATAGTACACATACTGAAAAGTCATCAAAAGAAATATGAGCCCAGCTCTTCTGGTAAAGCTTTGTTCCTGTCATTTTAAATTTATTCCTCTTTTTCTCTCGTCCTATGTTTTTCTTGGGACATCCACATAGTTTACATACACGAGCTGAAAACGAGCCCGAAGGCCAGAGGCAGCGAGGCCTCGCGCTCGCTGGCCGAAGGGAGCGACCCAGGGCACGGGGTGCCCCGGCACCAGCACCCCAGCACCCGGGGCGACGCGGCCGCCCGCACGGGCTCGACCCGGGTCTGAAGACCTGGTGCTCCCTTCAGAGATGGTTTTCACAACAAAAACACATGGCCCTCAAGATTATCGCGTGCTTTCTTTAAAAGGAGAGGAGAAGAGAGAAACCTTGAGCAAAACTGGGCTGGTCTGGCACCTAACAAGAGCTGCACGACCTTCTGGGTCCAGCGGGGCTCGAGAGCGCTCCCAGGTCTGCCCAGCTGGGGGTCCCCATGTCCCCAAGCATCCCTGTGTCCCCACAGAGCCGGGAGTGGGGTGGCAGGGCCAAACCAGGGACCGCCAGGTCCATGGCCAGCACTAGCGTGGGCCTCTAACTAAAGGGGCTGCTTCGTGGTTCGATGGTGGATGAATCAGTCTCCAAGGCTCCCCGTGCTCAGCAGCATCCCACCACCAGCTTATCGCCACGGGCTCCGGCCTGGCACCGGGAGCACCCGTAACCGCTGGGCCAGCACCTTCTCCCTCGACCTCGCGTTGCTCGTGCAGGAAGAGGCGGGCAGGGAGAGAGAAGCCGGCGGCTGCTGCAGGCAGCGGACGCTGCTGCCTTCGAAACTGCCTCCGTTGTTTTCCGACGCGAGTTTTGGGTTGCGCTGTTGCATGCTGCACCTTGTTTGACAGCTAAAATGCACTCACACTGACTTTTAATTAGCAGCTGGCAGCTCTGATTGCTCTGCTCCTGGGATTTTCTTTGTATGTATCGGAGAGATTAACCGAGCCCCAGGCTGAAGCGCTTGCTGTTGTCCACTCCATTGTAAGGAAGTCGGAAATTGCAGCTGTGCCAAAAGGTTTTAGCAAAAATATAAAAAAACCAGCAAGCGATCGACATGAGCCACTAAAATGTCCCCCAGCCCCACTCAGAAGCACAGTTTTACATATAAATCGATGCTTAATTCGGCAAGTAAATCAAGCCTTATCCAGCGCAATCCATAAACTTAATTGGGGCGAAAATATCCCACGCAGATTAGCAGTTCCCTTATATCAACAATTAAAAACTAAACAATTAAAATTGTTTAATCCCACCAATTAAAAACTAAGCAAACCAGGCAATTTAAGCGCCTGCTACAGATCAGTACAAGACATTCACAGTACTTTGTTATCCAGAATATGACAACAGGGGTTTAGGGCAAATTCCTCTGCCACTCCACATCCCAGCTCCCCGTCCTACAGCCATGTTTAATCATTCTACACCTGCCGTAGAGTCTGAGGAAAGATTATCACCTACAACTTCTGTAATATGGGGCCTTCTCGTCATTACCATTTCTTCCAGAACCCACAAGGTAAATAATCAGGGAAACTGAGCACCATTCCCAGCTGAAAGCAACACTCACAATGCTGTTTGCTGTGTTAAACCTCTCACAGTGGCCTGCAGCCAAACTGGATTTAGAGGTTTAAGCATTTCTTAATTTACCTCTATAGTTCCTGAACATTTTTGCAAGGGAAAAAAAAAAAAGCCAAACTCCAACAAAGGACTAGGAATGTTCAGCCTTGGAGGACACCAGAGTGAAGTAAATGAAAAGAAGTTAAACAAAGGAGGAGCCCTGATGGAGTAGGGGTTTTGAGACAGACTTGCCTTCCCAGTACAAGAAAACTGCAACGGATCAGCCACGCAGTCTTTACACCGCTAATACAGACCTAAATTTTAGAATTCCAAATACTAATCCTGCGTTTAAATAATTATATGCATTTCTTTTTCAACTGTCACAGTAACAACCCAGCCCCGAGGCAAAGGGAGGAGGAAGGTGAAGGAAAAGAACTCTTGCACAAAACCCAGGTCTAGTAAAAATCACATAAAAGCGACTCGGTCTGATGCAAACAGTGGAATGTGTGCACAAGTGACAAGTATTTATTTAGCAAATTTCATAACACTTCACTTGTTTATATATCATCAGTCCCATCACGTGCTGCATTTTACCAGTGTTCCAAAGACAAAAATAAATGGCCTACCAGCTGCTGCTTTCTGAAGGTTGTGGTTTACTTGGGTATAAACAGCCAGAGCTAAGCGACTCAAATACTACCACGCTACGTCAGTGCAGGAGATCTCAGGAACTGGCACGCCACACACACACCACCTGAAGCGCCGAGCCCTTCCTAACCGTGTTATTTTACTGGGCAAAAAAATCCTCCTCTCGTTTGGAACACGTACAAGCTCTGTTACCAGCTGCATTCCACTTCAAATATTAGCTGGGGGTGGCGGGGCTAGTTACAGCTGGAATACATCATAAAGCAGCAAGCTATTAAAATCCATGGCAGCGAGACAGTGTGTTGATCCTACAAAAATGGAGCTCTATGTTTAATATTTCTAATTAAAAAAATAGTTCAATCCACTTTTGTTGTCTTCACCTCTGTCTAAAGCAGTCTGGGTTTTCACAATACTTTGGCAAGAAAACACAGCTCTGCATTTCAAACGTATAAAAGCCAGCAGTGGAACTGCAACACAAGCCTGAAGTGCTAATCACACGGGCCTCTAGGAACGGCCCCATACGTCCCTGAGAGGATCACAGGGGCAACAGGGCTCAGTCTCAGGTCCATATTACCCTTTGAGTACCTCCATTTAACTGCCACAAACAAGAGACGAGAAAAACTCCTTGTCAAAGAACACACAGAGAATAGCAAACGAGAATGTGTATGTGAAATTTCATGCTAACAGAAGTTTTCCCAATTTTAAAGGCTCTCACTGGCATTAGGAGTACTTACAGAAAGTATTTCACTGTCTGTGTGTTTTCAAGTGCTGCAAAAGAATGAAAGCTCCAATCTGAATAATAAGAGGTTTTGGAGTGAAGGAAATATTTATAAATACAGCAACTGCTGCTCTAAGAAGCAAGAAGAAATCAATACATGGCTAAGTCTCAAGGCAGCGTAAAAGGACATGTCAACAGTGAAATCAAGCAATCAAAGCAAACAAACTCCACAGGGATCCCGAGGCTCCCTCTTCCCGCAGCAAATCCAGCCCCTACCTTGCTCATAGCAGTCAGGGCAGGGTCACAGGCTGCATCCAGGTCCTGCACTAACAGCTGTATGCTGTTGGAGATCACACTGCAAAAAACACCAAGCATGAGTTTTAGCCCAGGACTCAGCAACGCAGCGCCAGAGCTGGCGTACCCGATCGTGAACGGAGGAAAATCATCCACGAGCTGACAGCAGCGTTACGCTGTGAACACACATGGTGAAAATCGGTACTGAAAAGAAGCCGGGAAGTTCTGCATGCTGTTCATCAGGGAGCTGCACCATGGGCTTTAGCGTAGAGAGGACATTCTTATAGCTGAATTTTCTCTGTTTAAACACATAGAAGGGGCTGGAGATCAAAGGTGTCAGATGGGGTAACCCCCACCTTCGCATCAGGAAGAGGAGAAACCCCGAGTACCAAGCCCAGACTGGAATTCAACTTCAAATTTGATCCAGTCTGCATAAAACTAGCATTTTATCATCTCTCCACTTATTCACAGTCAATATTCTACTACTCTTCGAAACTTGCTGAGAGGATTTTTAAAAGTACCTCTGTATGAGTTCTGAATGCGTCTCCCACTCGAGAAGATGAAGGCAGATCATCTTATTTACACTCTGCCTAGGACTGCCGCCATCCATTGCCTGAGTTTCTCAGGGACATAGACCAGACTAAAGGACATAGCAGTCAAACACATTTCCCTCCCCTCTTTTGTTTTAAACAGCACGATATTGTTTAGAGACATATTTGATGCCGCCATATTACGATGTGCATAAAGGTGCAACCGATCCTAGAACAACAGCCGAGAAACACTGTCTGCAGCAGCTGGGACCACCCTCAAGGGCACGTAACGCAGGACTCGCACCACAGACGACTTCTGCTAGAAGTAGTACATGGCTGTGTTTCACTAAGCAAGTGCAGTTTTTAAAAACAGTGTAAACTTTTAATCTGCCACAGATGCCTGTTTACGACTTTGGGATTATATATGAAAAAACTGGATTTTACTTTTGCTCTTTCTCATGATGGTAGCACAGATGGGAATCACAGATCCGTGACGAATCCAACCAATGCTTCCTCAAGCCATCTTTCCTCCCACTGGTTGTCTTCATGCAGTTCTGGATACTACTCTGGAGTTCACTATTCAAAATATTTCAAGTGTCCACCTGCTAACCGAATTCTACTGCTGGGATCTGGGTGTTGCTCTTCACCACAACTCACAGAGGTTGTCTATTCCCTTTCCCAGAGCTTTAGCACATAAAGACTGGAACAGGATGCCCAGTAAAAGACTGTTCCTTCGGAGCAATCAATTTGTCTGTAAAGGCTAACTCATCCAAAATCAGCTGGAAACATTAGTATGGGAGACGAAGCAACTACCGGCTTCAAGCTACACGATCTGAAATTTGCATTGGGATAAGAAAAGCCTGTGACCATCTCTGCTGGTGCCTCTACTTCTGCTGGGCACCACAGGATTTACTCCCTCGGGGGATTCCACCAGCTCCAAACTGAAATAACCGTCTCCTGGGCACAGCTGACTACTGACTACTACTACGAGCAGCTGCCAGCAGCTGCCCGTAGGAAAGAGTTGTGGTTCAGCACCAAAACGAAACGCAGCCCTCTCAGTGGGAGGCAGGGACTTCACCACTAGTGTCCACGTGTCAGGAGTCTGTCCGAAGCGGGGTCACCACGTACAAGATCTCGCCTAAAAACCACAAGATTGCAAACAGGGAGAGAAACTTGTTTGTCTACACTTCAAAATGAATCCCTGCTGTAGAGGGGTAACAGCGCAACAAGCAGCCCATTGCAAACACAAAGCATCAGGACGTGCCAGGAGGGCTTGGATCCTGGTTCTGCTAGGAGCCACTTCAAACCTTGCCCTGGGCAGCACGTAACAGTGCTTCAGCGGCAGTTAACGAATCCTCCTACGATCCCTGACAGAAGCTGAGGCCATAAATGAGAAGCATAGTAAGTATGTACTAAGCTCAGCGCTTACTGTAGTAAGCTCAGTGTTTCAGGACATCAAGGGGTCTCTGAACACTGCCCGTAATCTCACAACAGATCAATAGGGCAGGGGGGTGGGAATCATGGACTTCACTTGACATGACAATAGTTTTCCTTCTGCTGAGCTTCAAGAAGAGCTCATTATCTTTTCCACGTTCCCTAAAGAAAATGCTTAGCCACCCCAGGGGTACCCCCACCCCCCCACTCCGAGCTGATCACTTTATACGCATTTGGGGTGGTCCTGCACTCTCCTTCCCACGAAGGAAGAAATGCTTCTCAGGGTGTGTAAGCAGCCACGTTTTATCATTTTCTTTACGACCGTGCCTAACAAGACATCAAATCCCAGAAGAAACAACTTGTTTGATGTTGAATGAGCAAACGCCAGAGAGGTTTGTAGCTATGACTTACACTGACAGAAGACTGGACCAAGCGCTATACTGGAACAGACTGAAAGTCAATTAAAAAGCCTTTGTTACAAGATACATCAGGCCTGTCAGCTTAACTTTAAAGCTGTCCAAATCGGCAAACATGAACTACACGTTTAAACAATTTCCAAAGCACATCATACCGGCTGCCTACAACCAACCACCTCACAAGGCAGCCACTGTGGAACTGAGCAGCGACTCGAGGTAGCTGGCTCCTGCTGGACAGGTCACAAGAAAATGCAAAACTCACCCTCAACTTGTCCATGTTAAGAAAAATCCATCATTCAGCATATTTTATTTCTACTGCCTAGCTACCTTGCTTGCTTTGGCTTAGGGGAACACAGCAACCCTAGCTTTCGGTCAGCGATTCACTCTTGAACAGGTCTGAGAAATATCTAAAGGGAAGGGAGTCTCTGCAACCTGGAACGGAACCCGAGACCATGTGAAAAACCTGGATGGAGATTCAGTGGGATCCTGCCCACTGGAGCGAGAGAGGAGGAATCACAGGAAGGAAGTTTTCTGAAAAAAATCTTACAGCTATCCGGGCTGAATCTTCGTTTTAGGGAGGAGAGCTGGTGATTGGGATTATTCTCCCAGCTTTGCCAAGGTTTTCTTTTGTCTGATGTGAGGCAAACCAATTATTTTTCTGCCTCGATTTCCTTCTCTCAAAAAATATTCAATCTGTTTGTCAGTGGTGGAGAGGAGAGGATGTTAGAGTGGAATATTTTTAGCATCGTTACGTGAAAAGTTATTTTAATGAATCATAATCTTCTCTGAATTATAATCCCCAAATATAAGATCGGATCAGGCTTTTATGTTATCTGAAATGGGGTTTGATCATACTGACAAGGCTGCTGATTAACAGTGGGAAGTTAAAGCAGGAAGGAATGTACTGAAATAGCTTCCTTTCTTGAAATGTAACAGCCACCTCACAGAGCTGCCAAGATGCAAATGATGTTTCAAATAGAAACTCACTGTTTCCTTTCCCCTTTCCAGTGCTCTTGTTCCTTTGGCTAGGATGATGGGGAACAACTACATCTGAACTTCGTACTACTGCTGCTCTTGGACTAGCCGGAGGGTGGCCATCCCTTCACCAGGGAAATGCCTATGCCTAGGCTGCGTAGCTGGGTGGGTCCTACGACACCAGGATCTTGGGCTTGTATTACTCCAGCACCATCTGGCTGACAAACTAGGATGTTTGATACATTCTGGGAGGATGCATCTGCTGAACATACATGCTGAAAGTGTCCATCTCTCCTGTCAGGTTGATTCTTTCCACTAGACTTGCATCCACTTTTTCTTTGAGTTTTTCTTCCAACTGTTAGGAAACAAAACAAGCAACAGAAAGATCAGATTTCTTACTTGAGACAACCAGTCTTGAAAACCTATGTCCTGGAAAAGTCAGCTTCTTAAAACCTAATCTGTGCCCAGATTATATCCAAAACTCAGCCAGTGAACAATGGAAATCTCTCCCTGTTGGGCACCGTAGGCATCTTCATCTGCCAGGATGGCCTACGGTGGCACTGCGTCCTCAAACGAGTAACCTCCAAGGTCGTATATGTAACTCTAGTACGGCATGCTAATACACTAGCTTAACACCGTGGCACCTGTCCCGCTAATAAAGATGTTTTCCAACACCCTGTCTGTGCCCAAACAGCAGAGGAGGAGGATTGCCAGTTCTGCTGGTGGAGATGTCTTGATAGCGGCCAAACATCACAGCTCATCTACTAACCTATGACATTTTGAAAGCACCTGATTGTAAGGAGCACTGCGGCTGCAGAGGGTATCAGCATAAACACCTTCTCTCCTCCCACCTCCTTGTCCCAACATTTCACGCAAGCATTTTCCCATACCTATTTTGAATTGTTTTTCTTGATTTTTAGAAAAGGGAGGTCATGAACCACAAGAAGAGTCTTTTTTAAAAAAAAAAAATTTGATCCTCAATCCAAAACAAATTATGTAAGAAGTATAAAAGGACTGAATCCAAAACTGATGCTGCAAAGCAGGATTACAAGCAAATGACTTCTCTCAGGTAGGAACGGCAAAATCAATACTTCTCTTTCTTTGAAATACAGATTTAATAATGCTCAGTAATCAATGGGATGCTATGTGGAGCAGACACTGCCACGGATATTTTCGTACTTGTGACTCTTCCAGCCCCCTCAGCAGCCTACCCCAGAAGAGGGAACAGCACGGCGTCTGCCGCATCTCAGAGGCGCTGCAGAGGAAAGCTCACCTGCTGGGTGGTCGCCAGGCAATACTCTGCGGTACTGAGGATGCTGCAAATGAGGCAGAGTTCTTCTAAAGTAAACTTCGCCACTTCTGACCCCTCCTTTTCTTTCAGCAAACTGGTGATGGTGAGCCCACCACTGCTGCTAGTTGTCCTGGGAAAAAAAAAAAGGCAATACTTCTAAGGCTTTCAGGTGTACAGACACACATTGCAAACACTGCAAAATTACTCCTAGATTTCAATGCCATAAAAAGTCCTCCTGACCACAAAGTCCGTTGCTCTGTGCAACACAGGTCAGTGTCGTTCCACATCAAACCCACAACAGCTATTTTGGTTAAGGTATCTCTTTTAGAAAGACGAACAGAACTTTGTATCAAGTCTTCAGGCAAAGGACAACTCACTCCTTCACAGCGTGGTAGCTTAGGATGCACGTGGGATACAGCTCTCCCCAGCCAGATTCACCTTCACCGCCAGTTACTCAAAATCTAATTAAAGATTACAGACAAATCTCAGTAACTATCAGGCAGCTTGTCATAGTTATCTCCTCAGTATCAAACAGATGTCAGCATGCATTTGAAACTTTGGTAACCTGTTTTAAAAACCGATGATATCAACACAGTAAATTATAGAAGATACAGCTTCTTTCCACCGTCTTCCAGTGATTAATGGCTGTGTATCAACAGAGAAAGACTCAGAAGAGTTCAGAGTCAGGAAATTCCCTACCTCTCAACTCTTTATAATCCAAATCCATTAAAAAAATAGGACAGTGATATTTATCTTGGACAGCAAAAATGGAGCACACAAAAAAATGTGTATAAAGAATGCAACTGAGGTCTGATGGAGAATGCACATTAAATTTATCTTTCCACTTGTCTGGATGTAACCCTCTCCTCTTCCATCTGTAAAAGATTTTACTGGTTTGAGAAATTCATTCTGCTGCTCCCAGGTTTACAAGGGAAACAAACTGAAGATGGTAAGCAGCACACAAAATTGTCTGTAGTTAAGGCTGGCAATATCTCAAGGAGCTCCTTTACCCTGTACACTTACCCATATTGGTGCAAACTTGTAATGATTTCCTTTATTTTCACTGGATTTACATCTACATATTTCATTCATATGAATATAAAATGTTGCAGAGCAGAGGGAGTTGGAGGTAAGCACTTTAGCATCACACAAATTATAAATTATTATATGCATAATGTTGAGCTAAGGCAGCTACGAATCACAACATGAATTTGTTACCCAAGCAGCAGGGTTAAGTGCAATTCTGAAAGCCAGACCTCTCTGAAGAGACTTGGGCTGGCATTTCAAAAGGAACTTCAAGAAACTGTAAATCTGACTGCTAATAAAAGCTAAATATGAAGCTATCCTCAAGGGGCCCTTAAAACACAAACAACGCCGTGACTGTCCATTTCGTCTCTTGCTGTTTCTCAGTGTAACAAACCAAATTTCTGAGAAAATTGTGAAGAAAATGCAGTGGCATTGATGCTATGTGGTTTCTTTGACCGTGTTCACAAGTACGTATTTATTCATTCTCTTTACAAAGCATCTGCTCCTCACTGGAGCGTCTCACCAGACGGTGCTGCAGCGTTTGGGAAGCGAAACTCACTTGGGCAGGTTTCCAGACAGAATTTTCCAGGCGTATTCCCGAAGGTACTTCTGGAATATGGTGGTCAGGGCTATCATCGGCTCGCCCGTGCTGAGCTGGGAGCACTGCACCATGCACTTCTTGTAGTAGACAAAGAGGTCGGCGCAGCTGGGCAGGACGGCTCCTCCTTCATCCACGCTGGGCTTGGGGGCACCCTGAGCCTTGAAGTCAGACACAAACCTGTCGATCAGTTCGCCCAGATTTCTGATGCCAGGGAACAACGGAAAGATATTTCAGTACATTGGAGGAGGAAACGGAGGGAAGAGAGAGAATAATGCTTAAAACCAGATGCCCTGTCTTGTGACACCACCAAACCCATTCAGATTTAGCAGTTGAATGTTCCAGCCCTTTCTTATCTCTGCCCTCTCAGCACAAACCTCACACAATAACGAGGACTGGACCGATGAATAACGACCTTCTGTACTCAAGAGTTTCAGCGGCAGCTTCAATCTGTTCTCCAGTCACATATAAAAGCTTGCCAGTTTGCCAGGACTGGGTTCAGCACATTTGATGCAAGTGCATAAAGCCTATGCTCCAGTTTCATTCCTGGCACCGGCAAAAGGAACAGTCGGGCTTCCCATATCAGCGGTCTCCGCAGCAGACCTCAGGGAATACGGCTTTTAAAGGGATGTGCTCAAAGTGGTGTACCGTTTGCCATTTCTTGGTCCCATTTGGATACCACCTGGTTTTGCACAACTTCACACATCCTTTAAAAAAGTTTTATTTAGCATGAGTGCAAAGCGCACTTCCTATTTAAACTCTTTTTAAAAGCACAAAAAGCCCTCCTACTGTCTCCAGTGATCCATTATAACCTGATCCTTACTCAAATATTTTGGATTTTAGGCAACAATAACCTTTACTCCACCGTTTCATCATGACAAAAAGGCTTTTTAGCATGGCAGAGGGCCAGAACCATCAATACAGAACCAAAGAAGTCTTCTGATCCCGGGGAGTTCCTTCAGTCCTCCTCCTCCAGAGAAGCGCATCCGTGTCGGCAGCCACGACCAGCCCTCGTGACACCAGAGCTCAGCTAAGGAGAGGAACCTTTGCCAGATGAACTCCATTACAGCAACAAACCTCCTCCCCCAGACACACACACACACGCAAGCCTTCCACAGGGAACTCTGGCTTTTGAGGAATACAAAGAGATTTCAGACGACAGAGGGGCACTCTGCTGACCAAAAGGAGTTGTGAAGTTCCTGTGTTTTATATCCCCGTTTCCATTACGGTCTTGGGTCCACCTCCCCCTGCTCCCCCTTCCCTCGGTACAGCCTTCGCCCCTCTCACTGCTGAGGGTGTAACGGCTGTGCCGTGCCATGATCCAGGGTACCCAAGTAAAAAGCCAAATCCTTAGAAGGAGAGTGGGAGAAGAAAGAACTGGAACTGCAACTTCTGTAAGAAACTGAACTATCACTAAAAGAAAAAAAAAAAGCGCATCACTTCATAGTTAGTATATTATCGTTATTTTTCATGAACAAACTTATCTGACAGAATTGCAATGCTGTCCATAGAAACAAAAACTCTTCTTCAAAAGCCTGTCGGAGAGTTTCAAAGTGAAATGTTCTCCTAATTTTAGGCCAGGGCATCCAGCACAACAGGAGAGCTCACGCACAGAGACTGCTTTAGGGTGTCCCAGGATGGGTACAGCGTTACCGATGGCACAGCAGCTGAGACTCTGCAGCACTTCGTCACTCACCTCTGCCAATAAATGAGCAAAAAACCCACCAACAATGAAAACTCTTCCCCAGTTTCTGTTTTTAATTTCTTTTCATCTTGTGAAAGAGAAAAACCACTGCGATTCCAGTTTACCAAAGAGTTCAAAATGGTGCACCAATGGAAAAGGCGACCTGGCTCTTCCCTGATAAACTTACAGATTGCTGCACCAAACGCACGCCATGTAGGATCCACTGGGCCAAACTCATCTACAGAAACGCGTCTGCAATATCACGGCTTTAAATCCCCAAGCAAGGCTCTCTGGCTCGAGCTAGGCTCATTGGCTGTTGCAAAGACAAGTAGCCCCTTTTTTCATGCTTACTGCTTGCTGCTTTGAGTACTTCACATAGCTCTGATTCCACACACACACCCAGTTCCTCGGCTTTGTTACAAGAACTGTAAAAACATCAGGCCGCTCAACTGATGTGATAAATCTCTACACTGGCACGAGCAATTGAAGGCTGAACCGAAGCATTGATTGTATTCGACCACAGCGAAGCGAAACCTCCCTCCCCCCGCAGCCGTAGGAGAGCCAAGCAGAGGGCTGCTGCGGGAGGGCTCACACGGGCTGCGAGCTGCAGCGTTCCTTCAGGTTCTCAAGTCAAGCGGACGGGGCTTGCTCCTTGTCAAAAGTCTCACTAAATTAAACAGCTGCATTTCCACCTCTGCATCTCCGCTTTGCTCCATCTGGGCAACAAAGTGGAGCTTTCTCAGTGTTCAACAGCCACTCTTTTTTTTTTGTTTTTCCCCCTCTCAGTCTCAAGGCACAGTGAGGAATGTCGATGGCTTTTGTTTCTTTATGCTTGCTCCACATGTTCTCCTCTTCTCCGAGGCAAAGTGAAATGTAGCTACATTTCCCCAGTCCCCCAAGATCTTGTCAGCTGGGACGCACGAGCAAACGCAGCTGTCCATAGGAGCTGGGAGAGCAGCGCTAGAGCTTCGGGCTTGTTCTGATCCTAACCTGGACAAACTGCCCGTCAAAGGCAGGCCACGAGGACTGCTCTTCTTTCAGCACGGCATTGACACAAGCAAGACATCAGGATATTGTGCACTAAGGGAACTAATATATTACTAATGTGCACCTCAGTTGATGTCAGTCAAACTTCCACATTAGCCTCAGCTGGCCCAGATACAATCTGCAGGTTAACAAACTGTGTGGTACACTGGGAGCACAAAGAATTTGGCAGAAAAAGCTACTGGGAGACGAAACACGGAGAAGGCAGGAGAACTACAAAAAATGAACATTTTCTCTAAATAGGCTCTGCAAAAAAGCTCACAGCAAATTCTCTGGTAACACAGATGTCTTTCCTAACAGTAGCATATTTACTGGAAGCAAGAAGTCTCCAAATCTAACCAAGAGAAAATATGAAATGCAATAATAAAGGGAATTTTATTCTGGTCCTTAAATCCTTTCTTTCCTTTGTTCTGCCACTCCAACTATCCAGTGTTTTTTCTGCATCTCTGGCAATCACAAGAGGAAGCAGGCATCTCCTCAGCAGCATGGGAGAAGAACATGGTGCTTAGTGAGTTGGTCTGTTCAGTGATGTGAGCAGTTGGTGTCTGGTGGGCACTGGGGAAGGACACAACGGTGTCCGGACCACTTGTAGGACAGCTTCCATGGACTGCGTATTTTGGAAGCTCCTCTGCTCACGAGGCCGCAAAGATAAACTGCCAGTTTTCCGAACAACCTGAATGCACACGTACCTTTTAGCACACTTAACCCCGGCTCTGCCCACCCTCTGCACTGCAGACCCGACAGAGCTCTTCCTTCGCTGCCGCAGCACAGCTTAGCTCACAGGCGGACGCTCCTGAACCTCCACCAGACCACAGAGGAGCTGAAGACACAGCCCAACGGGGCAGAAATGAAATCTGCGTCGCTGTTGAGAAATCTGATATTTACACTGCAGCTAAGGGTGGAGAGCAGCATCTTGAAAGTCTTTCTGTCAGGTGTCTCCTCTTAAATTGCTACAGATGTTGGCACTGTGTTTCTCTAAATGGGTATGGAAACATTTTTTCAGGAGAAAAGGTCCAGGTTGCTTTCTGCCACAGACTTCAGGCAATGATGAACAAAACTGTCACACTACTCTCCCTATTCAGAGCCCAAACATACAATTAATTATCTAAGCAACTCATTTTCAGGCATCAGCGACAGATTCCTCAAAAGTTCAATCAAAGGGAGAAGAAGAGAGAAAATCGTAAAGGAAAGCGGTTTTTGGCAGACAGGGGCCGCATGGGGAATACTGTGGCAGTTCTTCTTTGAACTCCTTGCAGCCTGCGGCTATAAAGCTAATATAAAACATCTCAGGATTGTAAAGGAAAAGGGAAAAAAAAAAAAAAGCAACTGAAAGGCCTAGGAACGCAGTGGGGTAGAATTACCAAAACGGGGATTAAAATGGCCCCCAGTGAGCAGGGAAGAAATATTCAAACCAGTCAGTGCTCAGTTGGCGGAGGGCAGGGCGGGGAAATATCTGCTTCCCTTTGTTCTACTGCAGAGCGGAACCTCAACCCAGCACGACAGACCATTGTGCAAGGTTTTATTTATTTCATTTTCTACAAGCATGAAAGGTTGACGGGACACGGGAAACCTTTTCAAAGACGGCTGTCTTGGAGTCTGGACAAAAGCAGGACGCTACACGCCTCGAGTTACGCACTCTCTCATGTGTAAGTCCTTGGAAGATAGAAGGGCATAGACCGATGAGTTGCATGAGGCAGGCACCTCTTTCTCTCTCCTTTCCAGTCACTAACCTGCACTAAAAGAGCGTGTTAAACCTTTTTCAACTATCTCCTCTCCCAGATGGCACTGCAGTTGTTACAGAGACATCATTTAAACCCTGGTGTGAATCAAGGTGCACAACAAAGTGTGGTGAGAGCTCTAAAAACTTCTCAGAGCTCTAAGCCAAAAGCTCCTTTCATTCAAGTTATTTTGCTGCAAGTCAAAGAGGAAGATGAAGAAGGGTTCCAGGGATTAAAGCCCCTGACAAAGTCCCAATCTGTGAGTGACGATAATGTTATCTTACAGCCAGCTCATCTACAGCAGCTTTCATCTCAGGATCTCAAATAACTTATTTCTACAAAGCAAACCTTGAAACTCCTCTGCCACAAAGCCACATGTGTATTTCACAGAAAAAGCAAACCTACTATTTGTGGAAGACACGAGACGAAAGAAAGGCATACGTCTGCAGTGGGAATTGCAGAGGCAACAGAAGCAATTTCAGAAAAGCTAAGCCTCTTCCGCAGAAAGGCAGCGGGCATCGTTCCTGCAGGCCTTCGCAATTCCAGACAAAACCAACATCCGTAGCCCTCCGAGCGCACATTTTTGCCTAAGAAAAGGTCCCACTCGTTCTAAATTTTTGAGCCACGAATACTGCTCCTGATGAGATGAGGAAACCAACTTCCAAGAAATTAATTCTCTGCAGCTTGAGTACAGAATCTAGCACAATCCCACTGCAACACAGATTCTAAAGCAAACCAACCCCAAAGTGCACGCTGGCTACTCACTTGTCCTGGGACTCGATGTACACATACAGGTGAGGCTCAAAGCACTTGGAAACAATGCCGTGAAAAGGATTGTCAGGTACCTTTGGCTTCTTTGGCTGTAAGAAAACATGTAGAGTGTTGGTTTCAAACCCGCCCTGTACGGCCTAACAGAAACAGTAATGCAACAGCACAGAAGGATCTAAGTCTTAGAAATATCACAGCACAGAAATTTGCTGTCAAATCATCAAAGGCATATAATCAACAGTATATATGGGGTCAGTGTGCCTGAGTCTTCCCTCCCTCTTACAGAGCTGTTAGTGTTCCAAGGAATTCTCTTTTCACTTGTAAAATATTCTTATCCTTAAAGAGAAGACTGCTGCATGCAAAGAGATTTCAGTAGAAGAAGCTTCACGCAGTTCATAAATAAAACCATGCTGAACTCTTCCACCAGTAACAAGGCTCCACTAGTCACCTCTGGAATGAAACGCAGCAGTTACTTGGAAGCAACACTGAAAAATCCCTCCATTTCAGAACGTTAAGGATAATAACTCAAAGTTACAGACTTCATCTGGATGAATTTTATTTAGGTAAACAGAACACAATTACTGGAGGAGCTGGAATTATACAGGCAACATTACAGGACTGCTTTCACCATGAAACACTTTTCTGGGGATGCAAAGACTTCTATTTTAAAATCACATTTAGAGCATTAAGCACATACGCCATTTGGGAGCCATCCCGTTTGCTCTCATTTTCGGTCAGTACTACATCCTACACAGTGGCCAAGCACATCCCACTGAAGCCACTGGGACTACTCATATGCTTAAACTTCTGCACGTTTAAGTACCAGGCCTTTAAGCTCATCTTTGCTCTACAGCTAGATTTTAATTTTGTTTTACCAAAAGACAGTTTTTCTCGTTGCTTGCTGGCAAGCTGACAATTTTTCACTGCCTGCAAAGAGGGCTGCAGTGAGTCGGGAATGGAATTCTTGCCTCTCTCTGCGAAACGCCAGAATCAGCTCCCAGCCAATGAAGATACGAACTTTTCCAGTGGAAATTTTTTTTTTAGCGTAAGAAAAGGAAAATAAGAGAGCCTAAAGGACATACCCTCCTAAATAACAGAGGAAGTGGCACAAAGTCATTTGCAGAAATAGCAAAGAATGACATGGCAAGCATTTCTCAGAAATAATTAAGACTCATAGACACAATGAATACTAACATATGGCTGCAAACCTAAAGCGAGCAAACGGTTTTATGGAGACCAGACCACCTCTACGAGACCGGCTTCATTAACCTTCTCACTGAGAGCATGACTGGAGAATGTAAGTTTTTACAGCTTTGGGAGAGAGCCACCAGCCAGCATTCTCCACCCCAGCCCCTTTGCCAGTGCCTGCCCGTTTCTGCCGGATGCACACGCGCATCGGAGCCAGGAGGCAAACAATAGGTGGTAATTACAGAAACCTTCCAGTCGCCAAGTCTCCAGGATGGCAGTGCCGACACAAGCTTGCAGATTCATGATGTTTACGATTTACCAGGCTGGAAGAGCCAGCTCCTAATGCAGGACTGGTTTTCTGCGTGTCCGCGTGTGTCTCTGCATCACGCTGCTCCCAGCATGTCTGGTGGGGAGAATACTAAGTCTTTTAACAGTAGCAGTGAAGCTGTATTTCTGAGTGTGCAATCCTGTCCAAAAGCTGCAGATGTTTAAGCTATTTCCTCCTTGAGTTTGATGGAAATAATAAAAGGTTACTGTTGTCACAGTAAGGAGGTCTGCAGCTGGCCCAGTTTCCTTTCATTACTATCCAAAGTAAACAGATTAAATTGAACAGCTAGGACCACTAAAAGAGGTTCTTTTTTAACATGGATTTCCCCCCCCAAACTCTTGTGCTCCTTCTTACACTCCCAACTGTCTTGAATTCTCATGACCAATGTCTTGGAAGAGCTCTACCACTCAAAACTCTTCATCTTCAACTCTTCCCGTCCCTTTTCTTCAGCTAGCGACAGCAGCAGACGAGACCTCCAACACGAACCCACCAGCACTACCCACCAGCTGCTGGCGCCTTGAAACTGAAATATTGGAGCCTACGGGGCTCCCATTTGGCAGCCGCCCTTGCAGTGGAGTCCAGCACTGCATTGTGAGCACTAACACAGCGCGTACCCAGAAGGAGAGGGCAACCTCGCCACAAACAGCATTTCAAGGGGTAGCTCAGTGCATGGCTTTGCACCAGCCTCCCCGTGTACAGGGAGCAGAGCAGCTCCTTTCTCAGAAGCACCTGAGCTGCTGCTGGCCGGGGCAGTGCGTTGTACTCTTCACTAAAACCAGCCCTGAGCAGCCTAATTATTGCAATTATCTCTTCTGAGTGCCTTCTAGCACTATATCTTCTAGCACTATAGACTTCTCCAAGGACGTCTTCTCACCCCAGCATGGCACATCAGAGCCAACCTTCTTCCAGCCATTACAGACAGCGCAAAGCAAGCTCTTCACAAAAACTACACCATACACGTGTCTCCCCAAGTTCCCAATCTCTGTCTTCCAGATCACTGATGAAGTCCAGCCAATGCTAACTGTCCAAGTTATATTTTAATGGGAAGAGCAAAACTTTGCTTAATCATTCTGTTTCAGGACTTCTGCTGTGGGTGGAAGGCAGAGGGCTGCCCTGCTCATGGGCAAATCTGGAGTGGACGCAGTGCACCAAACTACGCTGGTGGAGAGCTACCACCTCCTGATCTGCCCAGGGGCATGGACACGTGGTCATCCATCAGGATACCACCTACACCTGGCCCATTCACAGGGCTGAAACTCACCCTCTCCAAGCAACTTACAACTGAACACTCAGAAAATATGTGACTGGTGAGTAAAGAATATGAGGCTTACAGGCTTTGACATGGGCGCCAATTAAAACAATTGTGTTTACTGTTCACTCCTTTAATGCTTGCAGAGGGCTTTGGAAACCCAGTGCTTTTACAAGCGGTTAGGTGTTGCCTGCTTTGCAGAGGCAGTGGATGAAAAGCACTGTAGAGATAAAAATCCCAGAAGTAATATATTTGAAGTGAAAAATCTACTCAAACTGACACTTGAAAGTTCCACGAGTTGCCTAGTGACTCCAGACTGACTTTGGCCAACAAGGCAAAATACAAATTGCAACTGCTTGCAGTGGGAGCTGCTTCTGGGCTCTGAAAACCCAGTTATGCTAGTTCATCTTTCTTTGACAGAAATCCTGTAGTGACATCTGAGCTGTTGCTGTATGGGCTAGAGCAGAATCCAACTCACCCTCATGTGGCAGGACTGTCTCTGCACTATTAACTGAAATAAAGATTGCTTTGGTTGCAGTGAAATGAGCCAGAGCAAACCATGATCGTACTGGGAGCCCGTACGCTGCACAGAGGATCAAAACGGTGCTAAATTAATTGCTGTGAAAACAAATCTTTCAAATCAATGCGATGGGAAAAGCTTAGGCACCACTAGAGATTTTGACACAGAGACTGCCTCACTGACAACCGGAGAACTTCAAAGACTTACTTTGTCCATATCACTTTTCTCGATCACAATCTCATCTGTCTCTGTCCCAGTTTCATCTTCCAGAAATGGGTTGGTGGAGGGAGGTGGCACTTCTGGCTTCTTCTGTTAAAAAAGAGGAAGCTCCTGAGAGAACAGTCCGTTCTGACCCCTCTCACACACAGCTGCATCCACGTTCTGCTTTACTGAGCCCTTCAAAGCCCTTCACAGCAGTTCGTCCTCTCCGAGCACAGAGGGGACTGCAGAGTGCTAGCCAGTGCCTCGCCACCAAGGTTAGAGCACGCTCCCTCCTACTACAGGGCTACTACAGGCTCCCACTCCCACAGAGGGAGTCTAGCTCCCTCTCCATTGCTCCACCAGCACCCTTCATCCTCAGCACCCTCTTACAGCCTGCTTCTCTCACACCCATGCTCGCTCACTCCGCCCAAATTGTCCCTGCAAGGGGCATTTTAACCAGTGCCAAATTTCCACCCTCCCAAACCACACACCCCCAGGCACCCCCAGGTATGTGGTGTCCAGGGGGAGGACGCACGACAGCAGCCCCAAAACTCAGCCGCCGCAGTAAATCCCACGCTGCTGCTCCCACCAGACTGCTCGTCCCCATGTGCACTCGCTAGGTAGCCACTTAAAATTCTGGCCTTCATTTTGTGTATAAAACAGGTCAGACGATGACATCCAGAGTGTCACAGCCTCTAGGCAGCTCAGAAAGGGGGACAGCGAGGATTTTTTTTTATTTCAAGCCACACCCTCCCCTTCTGTTTTTCTCAGTTATAGCAGCTTCTGTGCCTACCTTCTCCAAAGGGATAACAACCCAGTGAAGCCAATTTAATTAAAGCTACAAATTTCGTATGAAATTTGTCAGAAAAATAAAGCTATATTCTTGAGAGATCTAAATTCAGCCAGGAGGAAAACCTTACAGGACTTCCCTTTTTAATTAGCGGCACCTACTGATCCGCAGCAAATTACAGACAGGCCCAGCAGGCTCGCCTCATAGGCTGAATTATCACATCCAAGCAGGCTTCAAGACACCAGCTGGACAGAGAAGCCAACCTCAAAGCAGCAGCTTCTGAGCCACACGTGGGCTCTGTGCTCCCAGGGCATTTGGCTGGCAGAGCTTTTGGCTGAGATTTCAGGCAGAAAAAGCACAGAGATGACCCCAGAGATATTCACGGAGCTGTTTCTCTTGGCTCTGCCTTTACAACCTACCAAAGGAGACAGCGAAAAGTAGAAGTTACCGACGCCCCTGTAAGTAAGACAAACCCAACGGACAATGTGGGATTGAAAGTTGGTACCATGCGGTGAACGTGTCGTAACTAGAAACCAAGAGATGAGGGGACTTTTAGTTATAATGTGTCACTGACATGCAGAGAACAGACATTATAATGCAGTCACCACACCATAATTACTTTGTGGTTCTCCACAGCAATGCAGCTTCAGTTGCAAACAGCACAGGGCCCAAGAGAATCAAAAGAGCTCACAAGCAGTCTCTACCACAGTCCGCAAGATCAAGAATCACCTTCCCAATCACAACCCACTAAGCACGGTCACACTAAACCCTCTAACGTGCCAGCACAAGAGGAGGCTCTGGGTGACACTTTCTGCAGTCTCCCATTCATGGAATCATGGAACCATTAAGGTTGGAAAAGACCTCTCAGATCATCAAGTCCAACCATCACCCCAACACCACCATGCCTGCTAAACCACGTCCCAAAGTGCCACATCTACACATTTTTTGAACACCTCCAGGGGTGGTGACCCAGCCACTTCCCTGGGCAGCCTGTTCCAACGCCTGACCATTACCACAGCTATGTGCGAGAGGGGGCTGATTCTCCCTGTGGACTGAAGGGCTGCTCTTTAGAAATCCCCTTACCACTGTCCCATCAGCTAGAGTGCAACCTGAGAAGCGTTTAGCCAGAAGTCCTTCAAAGTTGGTTGTCCTCTGAATTGCAAACAAAAGCAATTTCACCTCGATCTCCTTTGCTCTCGTGCGCATTATCTTAGCAAGCTCTGCCCTGAAAGAGAGAGGGGAAAAACAGAAAAAAAATGTGGTTTTCTACAAAGAGAAAGATTTGAAACCTAAGATTGTAGTTCAGTCTATTCCCTAGAGACACTTTCAGCACAAAATTTGAGCTAATCCCTAAGATGCTCTCTAACATAAAACCATTTTACAGATCACATTTCAAACACAACTGCAGTTGTTTAGAGCTCTGTGGGTAACAGGACCCCACCTCCTAACACCCAGCGCACCACTGCAGCCAGCAATGGCCACAGCATCAAACCTTGGGAAGCGCAGTGTCTCCGACTGGGGTCCCAGAACAAAGGCAATGGTGCTACTGGGACTCCAGCTGGCACCTTCCTCTGGTCCCCTGTCTCTGGCTGGCAAAGAGCACGGTGCAAGGCAGTCACACCATAGCCAGCTCACGCGATTTCACTTGGCCTCGGATATGGCTGATTTTTACCTCTGTTACACTGAAAATTCATTTCCACATCACCTCACTCCCTCAACAGCACATGCAGTTCTTGTGATACTTCTCAGGGTTTTCACTCCCCACTTGCTTTTAATCATGGACAATTCTACACAGATATTCGAAGACTGCCTTTAAAGTCCCATGGGTATACGACCAATCTGGTGAAAGACAAGCCATCCTTCTGTTTTAGGGACGGTGGCTCCCCCGGGAAGCACCGTGAGCTCCCCAGACGCTCACCTCGTGACGTGGCAGAACTCCACAGCGATGCGCTCCGTCATGCACCACTCCTGGGGAAACATCCGCCCGTACTTCTCCTCGTAGTCCACCAGCTGACGCTTTATCCAAGCATAGCGCCGGTCAATCTTATCCAGCCAGGCCACCTGAATAAGACAGAGAACATCTTTAACAGCGGCAGCTGCTAATATTCAGCCTGGTTGCTTAACTGGGCTGCTGTAGCTTCACAGAGGAGCGTGGGCTATCGATCAAAGCTAACCTGACCACTATTAATAACACCTTGAATGTTAACAGTCATTCTTCAAAGTGCTGAAGCACACGCCAGACTGAAAACCCTACCTGGTGTGAATTAAGTGAGCAAGTTCTGTTGAAAACAAGGATAACAGCACTCCTAAATCACGTAGGTGCTATTGAAAACTCAATCCAATCATAATTCATTTGATCCTACCCTCTTTCTTTGTTTTGCAGACAGACAAATCTAAGTCAACACTGGGATGAAAATGCAGGAATTCCTGGATTCTAACATTCAGCTGGTTTTCACACAGCTGGTTTTCACACTCTGGGGACTGTGGGCCCACAAACCTCTACACAAATTCTGACAATATGAGCAGAATGGGTATTTTCCCCCTCAAATATTATTACTTTCTGGTCAAAAAGTAGAAAGATTAATCCAAAAAACTTTGACGGAAAAATACTATTTAAAATAGCACTTTAGATTTTAGCCTTTATCCCCTTCTTTGTCACAAATCATCAAAATTTCAAAATTGTTAAAATACATTTTGATCCAAAATTGGTTTTCGTTTGTTGTTTTTCAAATCCAAAATGATTATATTAAATTTTTAAAAAGCTGTTAGCATCAGCACAGGAAGTTTAAAAATTAGCTGCAAAGATTAATCCACTCCCTGGAAATCCCTTCCCCGCCTTTTTTGGCATTTTGGGCTTTTCTTGTTTGTTTCGGGGGAGGTGCTGCTGTTTTCTACAGTTTTGGGGTTTGCAATTTTCAGAGCTTAATTTTTCAACCCTTTACAGGGCAAGAAGTATATTTAACCTGAATTTATTTCTTTGCTGTACGAGGGGAAAACATTTCCAGTGCTGATCCATGAAACCGAGGTCTAAGGCGGGAGGCACTCATCCTGGCAGAGACAACACTGCCTCCCGACTCACCCACCAGTCCACACCACACCCCCGTGTCCCCGCTTCCGAGCCCTCGGGTTAAAAACATTTCACCACAGGAACCTGGGGAAACGCGCACTCTGTGAACGCCAGCAGAGCAAAATGCGAATTCCAAATGTCGCTCGCTAAGCTTCCCTTACATCTTGGTTTTCCTGGAAAAGGACCAGGTACTCCGAGAGGTGTTGTTTAATAAATTTCTTGATGATTTCCTGTTTGATTCTGGGATCCAGGACATTGGCGACCAGACACGCATCACGTAGGACATTGCTGGGTCCACCAGGCCTCTAGCAAAATAAACAGGAACAAACGATTTAAGGTTAAATAGCTGAATGTGTGACTGTAAATTGTGCTGCATCCAGGTTATCTTGTTTTCATCCTTTCCAATTATTCTTCTCTTTTTGGTGCTTCTGCTGCTACTCTTTATTACCACTTAAGCATCTCTTCTGTTGGAAGAAAACAGCTCCTTCCACTTCGCTGGCCGTAAAGTTGTTCTCAACAGCCAGGAAGCTCCCTGTCGCAGAAGGGCAGCCAGCTCCACCTCCAGAAAGAATCATTGTCCCAGCACTTCTGCAAAGCCTTGCATAGCCCTGGATATTCCGAGGAACAGCTACGAGAAGCGGCTGACAAGTGGGACAAGCAAAACTGCAAGGCCAAACTAATGGGGGGAAAAAGCCCTATAGAGATGATGAACTTGCAACAATTAAAGTGGCATCTGCTGGTCTGTACTGGCACACCATGATGTTCGTGGAAGAGACAGAAAATTTAGAAGAATTTTTACAAAACACGCTGTTTCGAAGCTACGTTACATGGACAGAGATTTGCCCTTCATCAAGGATCTGTTCCAAATAGTTTTCTCTTCTCTGTACTTGCTAGCTTTAGGAAGAAACCAGCAAAGCTGATACTCTGGAAGACAGAACTAGCGTTCACTTTGAAATAAATTCAGATTGACACCTCTCCCCCCACACTGTCTGCAAACAGTTGGATGCACAGTTTTGGGGGCGCACATTTGCTCCCTTAGCCCAGACCTGTGTCTGCGCTGTCCGGGTAAACTGGAGACAAACTTGGTGGTGGCATCTCAACAGACAGCCTGTGCTTGCCTTTCCCGAAACACAACAGGCACCTTCTGCGTCCAGCAAATAACCAGTAACCCGGGTGAGACGCCGAAGGAACCCCACGCTGGTCTTTAGGGCCACACATGAGCTGCCTGGGGCATTCCTCGACTGGCTTGCAGACCTCGCTGCAACGGACGGGCGCAGCACGACAGAGGAAGGGCGTCGTTTCTCTGCCACCAACACTCGATAGAAACAGTGAGAGAATACCTAGCACCCTGCAGCTTGGGAGACTCGTTTGCTTTCTAAAATAACTCCTGAAACAGAGAGAGATCAAATCTAGTTGTCAAATGAGATTAAAGCCAACAACAATTACGTTGAATAGTTTTCAGCAACACTGTTCAATGGGAGGAAGAGGGCAAGTGACAATTTTACCTTTGTACCTTGAGAAGGAAAGGCCTCCTCGAAGTCAGCCAGGATCTGCTGTCCCAACTCATTCTGTGCTGCCTTCACCCTGAGGAGGACAGAAGCAGCAAAGGCTTTGTTGGTGGGACAACAACTTCTTTGTTTCGTTGTCTGCAAACCTTACTACAGAGTGGGCTGAAATGCTAACAGCTACACAAAGGTTTTTAAGGGACAAACAAAAGCATGCTAAAGAAAAAATCCACATTAAGTAGGTCTGTATGTCAAACCTAGGAGAGCATTTGCTCCCTGAATGACACCGGGATGACAACTCCAGCTCTACAGCATCGATCCCTAAGCTCCAGCAGAACATGCTCTAGATGCTCTTGCCCTGCTGCAATTTATTAATTCAATAAGGTCCAGTTAATCAGATGAGAAATCAGCACAGTGCCTCTAATGCCAGTGTGACCAATTTATCTTTACGTTGGCGTATGTTGCCAACATTTCTACAAAAGGATGTTTCTAACACATAAAAAACTTCACACTGTCTCAGTCTTCATCGGGAACCTTTCACAGTTCCAGGTGCGCTGACCTACTTTCAAATGCGTCCACGTCAGTACTGTCGGCTGCGGTTTTATCCTGTAACTCCTCCATGTCTCAAGAAAGATAAAAGAGCAAAGGTATGAAATGGGTGAAAAAGTTTTGAACAAACCACAATCCTGCTCTTTATTTAGCTGAGAGAATAAAGCTTCCAATTTCCAGAAATAAAAGTCAATACGGCTTAATTGATACTTCTCGAGAAATGGAAATGCCTACACATATTAGAAAGAGCCAAAGCAAACAGTCAGGCACTTCCATCCCTCCACAGCCCCCGAATTCTTCCATCACTTTTTATTATACTGGAAATGCTTTAAGGTCTAAACCTATCACTCAAAGCAGTGGATTTTTCCACTAAGATTGATATGTTAGAACGAGTGGCTACACTTACTCTTGTGAAAATGTTTGTTCAGACTGTGGGGAGAAGAGTTTGGATTTTTTTTGTTGTTGTTTAAGACTCCTCAGCCTTTTCAAGGAATGATCTGCTGCTTTAATCTTCCCAGTTGAGATCCATTAGTAGCAAAACACTACGAGATGACCTGGCAATGCTGGAGAACAGGCTGAATTCCTTACGGTGCCAAATGCAGAAAAATCTAGTCCTTTAAAAGTGATGGTTGAAAAATAACTTTTTATCTGTGATTTAACTGTATGTATGACCTGCCTTACCCAGGATTTATTTATGCGGATTTTGCTGGAAAAGCTTCCAGCCCGCAATGTCAAACATAATTCTCACTTCAGCCCTCTGCTTCACAGGAATGTTTAGAAACTCCTCTACTCTTCCAGGTATAGATCCCCAGTTAACACCTTCGTAACTGTGAAACAAAAGGGATACGCTAATACGCTGAAAGAGGAGGAGTGGGAAATTCAAGCATTAGGGAGGAACCCAGCCCAGCAGCCACAACTACAGGTAAAATCCTGCTTAAATTGCACCAGGAATTCATGCGAGTGAGCATCACAGAACCAAGCCCTTTGATCCTTAAAAGGAGAAAAAAAGACACCTAACATGGATTGAAAAAAATTATCTTTGAATCAAGAAACAAGAAGCCTTTAGTATTAGGCGTCATAGAAATGAATGAGTTTGTATGAACAACTGGAAGTACTAGCGTGGTCCTTCTTCCCTCACCGTCAGCTACAGGGACCTTCCTACCCGACAGCAGCTGCGGTGCAACCACCGTGGAGAGCAGCAGCCAGATTCCTGAAGACTCAACAAATTTCAAAGCGGCACTGTCAAGCAGTTAAAAGCCCTGTCCGTGGGCCTTGTTGTTTTAGGCTCCGATTCAGGAAAGTACTTAAGGATAGTCTTAACAGGGATTCTCATATCCTCAGATTAAGAAACTTGCAGGAATGCCTCGCTGAAATGGAATGTTAAAAATATCTTTTTTATAAAAAACTGTCCTGCTTAAAAATCTCTCAAAAGCAAGGAGGGAAAATGAGTTTTAGCCTTTTTTTTTCCTTTGTATTTTGTAAGATAGGGATAAGGCAGAGCCATCAAAGTAGCCAAAGGTTCAGGTACATGTGAGCAACAACAGGGAGCCTCTCTGCCCTCCTGTAACTCTCACTCCTCACAGAAGCACACACACACAGACACACACAGTTCTTTTTCCACTAGCACACACCCAGAGACACGAAAACCTTTACGCCATCCATTTACAGAGTGATTGCTTTAGGCAGAGAACACAGGAAAGCACTTGCGTTGGCCACCAGAGATTACTGCTCCCCATGGAGAGCTGTGAGCCCTTCAATAATTCAGAATAATCTTCACGTGATGGAAACTGCAGCGGTAAAAGCCTCGACCCCACGGCTGGCTGCACCCGCGCTCCCCGCCGAAGGACGGTTTCTGCACGGCTGTAAGTGTGTGAAGAGCTACTGGAGAGAGTCCAGCGGAGGGCTACAAGGATGGTGAGGGGACTGGAGCATCTCCACTACGAGGAGAGGTTGAGGGAACTGGGCTTGTTCAGCCTGAAGAAGAG
>Ga0065711_1030920_pt1:0-30000 | contig 31062 bp, 14 predicted proteins | sample Hoacrofraction12_FD_59098 | JGI IMG/M metagenome (GOLD analysis project Ga0065711, IMG submission 59098) | Hoatzin crop microbial communities from Cojedes, Venezuela - Epithelial fraction 12 v2 (version 2) | ecosystem: Host-associated > Birds > Digestive system > Esophagus > Crop... | reverse complement strand
CCAGTTTCCATGAAATTATGATGAACTTTCACTGAGAGTCTTACCTTGGGATTTCAGTAAAATCCATGGGAACGCCTCTGTGCAAGGACAGATTTTAAGCAATGTCTCATAAGTGCTGACAGACAAAAGCCTATCTTTTGTTCAAGTCATCTGAAGCCAAAATGCTTTCCTTCCAGCTCAGTTTAGGAAGTGAAACAAAAGCATTATCCAGCTTGGCGATTTAAAGGCAGTGAAAGTCGCGGTCAGTGGCTTTGATTCCAGCATCCCTTCTAAACCTGCCAGACTCCACGTGGTAGCAAGTGACAGAGACCTAGACAGTGGGATGCACACATCAGATCACTCAGGAAATGTGAAGTACTGTAAGAATTCTCTCTCCATGACTATTAATCACTTTTACCAGTTTTATTGTCAGAACAGCTCTGACAAAAAGTGGAAGAAACCACACAGAACAATGAAAGCGAACAGAAAGAAGCAATATTTGACTTTCATTCACCAGCCTTCACCCGCTGCCCTTTAAGGACATTACTCTAAATTGCTTGACTTTGTGGATAAATCAGCTTGGCTGCACAACACGCCAAATGCTTGAGACTATTTAATATTGCTTTGGTAACACTTTGTAATTGTTACAATCTTCCTGTATTCTGTTACTCATTTACTTACTTGTTAATAATACCTTATACTCCAGAGGTTAGGAATGCAACTAGCTGATGGAAGTTTCTAATAAGCATTGGATTTTGTGCTGCTCCTTTCAGTAATTATAAGCATGGTATAAAGTACTGTACATAACTGCATAGTTATGACAAACCTTTCGTAGCCAGCTGACTAGACAGGTAAATCTAAATTTTAACTGTGGTCCAGGCCCCTGGCTGGTCTGAACAGAGACAGCACTGGAACAGTTCCATCTCAGATCCATGGAAGAATCGATCTCCAGGCATGTGGATTGTCGCCAAAACACAATTTCTGTCAGCAAAGTCAACACTTATTGTCCAATGATCTCGAAGAGAGTGGATTTTTGAAATGTTTTTTCACAAGTTCTCTCAAAACTGCCTCAGCAAAGTTTGGTGGCCACTACAAGAGCTGTTAGAAAATATGTTTCAAGAATAATGAAAATAATAAAGGACTCATGTTCAATATTTGGGGGAAGTGTTTTTCTGTATGTTTAAAACATTTTCCCTATAGGGTAATGGCATCGTGACATAGCATACTGTTATGAAGGTATCTATGGTATTGTTACACAATCTTCTGAAAATTTAAGAAAATTCCAGTACTGGGAATTTGCTTGTTTAGTCATTTGTTTGTTTGTTTCCCATGTATAGATACTGTATAAAAAGTATGGTGCCAACCCCAGAAGTGCTTGCATTAGATTTTATTGGAGTTGTTCCCAGGCAGTGTTGTACTTTGGAAATCTGGCCAGATTTGGGCTGGAATAGTAGTTTAGTAATTATCCACCTAACTGTTCCATGTATACATTCAATTCAATGAAGTTATGCTCAGAAACTACCCAGACCATTCGTGTGGTCTCTACTGTCTCTACTGAGAAGTGAACCTCAAAGTGCCTAGGGACCTACTTGGCATACGGCAGTATGGATCTTAGAAGGAGAGGCAATGATTGGGCACCACTACATGACCATTTATCACCCATCAGATTGGTAAAAAGCAGAAATAAATTAAAGTCAACAGATTTACACTGGTAGGTAATACTTTTCAGAGGAGTATCAAGTCTTGACTGCAGATATATATGGAGAAACAAGTATGCGTGGTATATAGTTTCACCAGTATAATTCTGCTGCTTTCTCTCTTGCTTCTCTGTCAAGTATATCCTTGGCATCTCGTTCCATTTTTACAACAGGCAATCCACTGTTTTCTCCTCCCTGGTTTGTGTGTCTCTAACTATGTGACCCTTTTTCAGTGAGTTGAAAGAAATTTAGATCAGTTCACAGGCTATAGCAGAATTGATACGTCTCTTCCATAGGTCTCTTGCAATCTAACATATAAACATCCTCTCAAGGCAGTTCCCCGGGAGGGGGGTAGGAAGGTGAACCATGTAAAGTGCTTACTGCATCTGAGAGAAACGCATCTGGTAAGGCTGTAGAGTGCATTAGCTCACCAAGGTGATGAAGTGAAGTTTGAAATGACATTTAAGTGCCATGAGGGACAGCTGCAAAGGAGAGCTACTGACTGGGTAAGGTTTTTTCTTTCAACACACTGAAAAGCTTTTGTTATTCTTTCTAACCTGCTGCTACCCCAATGGGAGAAGGCTTATTAATATGTAAGGGAAAAAAAAAAGAGATGAATCCTCCATTTCAACATTTTTCACTGTAGCAATGCGATGCAAATGTGCTCAGGCCTTCAAGATGGTTCTGGATTTGCCTGATGAAAACATGTCACCACCATAACCGCAGCACCTCGATGGAAGCGAATCACACCTTTGCTTCTGCTACATTTTGAGAAATACTGAACTATAATAATATGAATAGTCCCATTGTCAAAAGGAGAACTCTGCTACCTTTCCTCTCTCTGGCTTGATTATTTTCCATTTATAAAGAATTTTTTCTTTATATAATTTAAAATACAAGATAAAAGAAATGATAAAAAATAAGATATTAAAAACTAAATATTTTCTTTATATAAAAAGAACAATGATACTTGTCCCATTTGCAAAATGTTTTGAAATAGACCAAAAAGAATAAAAGCTACACATTATTCACATTTACACTTCAAAGGATAAGCCACAATCATATTAAACATTTCTGTAGGTTTGGCAGAATCAAGGAGTGAGTACCTTCCCCTGGCTTGTGCTCCCCCAGTGATAGTTGGTAAGAGGAGAGAAACTGGGTTAATTCTTTCAATATTTTCTTTATTAGTCCACAACTCCATGACAGCTTACATTAGCCTAATATGTGGCCCCATTATACTTCATACAATTTGCTACATTATTTAATTTGGTGAAGAAATGTTTTGTATGCATCACATGGAAATGTTTCTGTCTACAGAGCTGACTGTGTTACAAATTCAGTGATCTGAACCAAAAGAGATGTCATAGTGTGCTACTCTTCTAAATAATTTACGGTTTAGAACATTTGCTGCTGATGCACAAAATAGATGCAGAAACCTACTTAAGAACCTTTTAGTCTCTCTAGAGTATATTTTGAAGTACTGATTAATTTGCTTAAGAACTAGTATGGTATCACTTTAAAAAGGTTACTGTATTACTTCTGGAAATTCACACTGAACAAAATTTTGATTCCCTGAAATGGAATGCCAAAAATTAATTTCACAAGTCTAGAATTTTGTTATGTTTTTATATATAGGTAACTCCGTATTAAAGTAATTGGTATAAATGTGTTAGATGTTCTGCATAGAACTCAAACTGGTCTTGTACAAACTTCAGAAGCATTTTTAACAAGTATTGCAAGGATACTTCCACTATGCTTGTGTTTTCCAATAACATTTACTTTGTATTTTCCAGTAAAATTCAGAGTCAACTCTGACTTATAACGCCAGTTATGTTTCTCGCTTGCCTAAGATGAGTAAATGCAATTTTATAGCAAACACTAGAGATATAAATAGTGCACTGTCTTCTCCTGGGAGGATATACTAAAAAGAATTTCCAAATAAATTATGAGAGTTATTGAGATTGAAATAAACAGCAGAAACCAATTTTATTCAAATCCTCACAGTATTGGATATGTATACTTCTTTCCTAGAACAGAATTCCTAGCAACTCTTCTTTGTAAATTTTGAAGAATGAGAGTTTTCTTAGGAATAGTGTTCCCATGTATAACACTGAACGTTAAAACTGAGGTGGAATTCCTACAAATACTCCCCTTGGCCAGGTCTGTACATTATGTTATGCAGTTTCGCCATTACTGTGCAATCAAGTCCTTAGCAAGGGCTTTTGCACTTGGCCCTTTATAATATATTTGATGTCCCATTCTCAACAGGGCTATAAAAGTAATTGTTTAGGAACATCTCAAGTGGAATTCAAATCTTTTCAGTTTCCCAGAAAAAAAATTAATTGGTTGCATATGTCAGGGAAAATATTCCTGTAGAGCTGGAAAATGTGCTTATTCTTGTAATTCCCTTTATGAGATGGGCTACTTCATGTTTTTGAGGTAAGAAGCTATTGTTACGAGAAAACTTGACACTCACTTTGAACACAAAAAGCTACAGAAACACTTTTAGCTAGAGTCATCTAGACAGTTTCAGGAAGTATTAGATTCAAAGGTAAGAGTGAATCTGTCAAAGTGGAGGAACGTTGTCATTGTGGGAAAACACAGTTCCAACTCAACAGCAATTTATATCACAGTGTTATGTGCTACTGCTGTTTATCAGTAGGACCATGTAGGTAGAAAAGATGCCAGGTGAGTGGAAAAGCTGGTGACTGAAACGATATAGAACCAAGAAAAGGGAAAAACACTGTATGTTTATAACAACAGTTGTTGAGATAGCTCTGATAATTAAACTGATTTTACATTAAGAAAGTGCCAAAGTGCAGTGTGACAATGCAGTGACACATGTTTGTGTAGCTTGCGTATTTTGGAAGCTATGGGTGAATTTAAGGAACTGGACAAAGACCTTTAACTAGAAACATATTCTAATATTGTACCTAAAAGAAGACAAACCAATTGCTGAACAGACAATCAGGAAAGGATCATGGGATGACGCAGACTGGAAGGGACCGCTGGAGTGCCTGGTCCAACCTCCTTCTCAGAGTAGGGACAGCTATGGGTCAGACTGGGTTGTGCAGGGTTTGCAAACCTCCGAGGACAGAGCCCACACAGCCTCTCTGGGCAGCCTGCTCCACCCCTTGACCATCCTCCAGGGAATTATTGCTGAATATGTTGGTTTATTACATTGATACTGTGTTACTGAGGCCGTAGTCACCTGGTTGATGGGCGAATACCAGATCCGTGAGTGTAGAAACAAAGCTGGAGAAGTTCTCTGTTGTTTTCAGAACAGAGATGATGTAATACGGCACAAGCAGAAATCCATTTTTTTGGATGGGGGAAGGAAGGAGCATTACAAATTCATGGATGAAACCAGCTGATAAATTGAAACTGAAAAGGAATGGTAGTAACTATTTAAAAAGCCTCAATTCTTTTGAGGAAACTTCTTGGCCTAATTTCAGGCAGAACGATCCATTAGAAATCCTCAGAGATATGGAGCACCAAGCCAACCACTTCAGGAAGATATTTAAACAGGGCGCTGTGCCAGTAAGTGACTCAGTAAGCCACAGGTTTTGTGTGTGGCCTTTTTTTTTTGCTCTCAAAATATTAGGTCGCAGACAAAGTGCAGAAAGCTGTAGCAGAGATGGAAGGAACTGTGAAATATCTTCCTGATCTTTCACTTTTCAGCAAAATTTAATTTTGTCTCAAGAAAGTTGAAGCAAGAACTTTTATTTGAAATTATATCATAATGTGGTTTAATTTTTTTGCTTTCTGGGGCTTTTGTTTGTACGGTTGGTTGGTTTGTTTTGGTTTTTTATGTGGCAAGAGATCAAGACCTTCATTTCTGAGTTCACCTTTGTTCCCTTCACCTCCTGTGGCACTCTGTGAGAGCTGTGATGGCTCATAGAGCCAGGGTCCCTGCCTTACCTGCATCTCCCACACTGGTCACCCAAGTGATCGATTCAAGGGCACACAAGTCAGATAGGCAGAAGCACAAAGGAATAACCAGATATCTATGTTTTTTTTCTTGAGAGAACTGCTGAGCACGATAGAACTATTTAGGCACCCAGTGTGTGACAGATGGAGGTCTGTGATGCTCTAAGCCACTCTTCCTCCTCTGCCTTGCACCTGAGACGCCACAAAGACACACAAAGAACACAGAAGTGTGGCAAAAAGCTTTCACATCTGTTCAAACAGCCTGCTTCTTCGACTGTAGCTTCCTTTATAATTGTGGATTTCATTCTGTTGTGTTTGTACTGTGAAAGAGAAATTTCTGTGGAAGAAGTTGGAGGTCTGTCAGTAGCAAGCAATTGTGAGACCACAACCAGATGGATGCGAGGGTGAGCTGACAACGTCTTTAGCAGCAGATGCCACAGACCTCATGCTGTGAGGCCCAAGGTCCTGCGGGTGAAGAGCAGAGAAGATCAGACTGTACTGTCTGTATGACCTGGAGATCTGCCTGTCAGACATGCTGAGGGGACTGCTGGAAATTCATGCAACCTGCAGACAGGTGTAAGAAGGCAGCACGGATTTTCTGTGAAAGTTTCTGCCAAGCACTGATATCTCTGGGTTTATTTTAGTCTACATTAGTATTAGTTTCTGCCTTTCAGAGTCTAATAAATAATCAAAAGAAAGACCCAAAACACAGATATTTCAGAGGAAGAAACAATCCTACTTTTTCCGCTCCATTGCTTTCCACATTTATCAGATTCCTGCAGAATGGTCCTAACACAAAATAGTTGTCACTTGTCACTGTAAGACAAAACTGTGTGACCCCTATAGTATTTGGTCTAAAGTAGAAGGAACCAAAATAAATGTATAATTATGATATCACAGAAGACTGTCCTCATCCAAGTTTCCAACTTTCATGGATTTGGTTAAAAAAACAAACTTTAACATCTGACTTAATGTATCTTTTTAAAGGTCCAAACATAATTTCTTCCTTTGATGCTGAGGATTATATAGGTATTACAGTATTTAGGGAAAGTGAAGATGGATACACAACTTCCAAAACATCATAACTTCAAAAACATCTAGGTAGCAGAACTGCATCCTGGTGACGGATCAGCGTGGAGGGTAGGAAAATGACTCAAAGTTCTTTCTATCCCCTGCAGGTAGTCAGTGTGGCACTCAGCCAACAGCAGTAACCCTAATCAAGACAAAGTCAGATCTTATAGGAAAAAGGCTCGTCTTGGGCATGCACTTCAGAAATAGTCTGGCTCCTGCTGTTCCATACACAGTTCTACTTTGCACTGACTTTTACCTTTTACCCAAGTTGCGTTACAAGATACTAATTCTTCTCCAAGGCATTCATATAAAACAATCAGGGATAAGAAGGGCAAATGCAAAAGTCTCATGGATACGAAATAATTTATTTGATATTAGTTGTTCTTCATAGCGAATGTTGTTAGCCTGGGAGACAGGTGATTTTGGTTTTATATTTACAATTATTAAAATAAGAAAGTCCAAAGTGGTAATATATACAGTTGACATTTTCAAAGGGCCAGTTTCAGAAAGCTAAAAATAGTTATGGACCAGATCAGGAAGAAGGCAGAATTTAATTAAAACCTTATGAATAATAATCAGAAATTATTTAAGAACACCTTAATAGGTATTCAGAAATCCACACTCTCACATCTGTGAAAGGCCACTGTAGTTGTAACCACAAATTGACTTTGATAGGAAGTGAAAGCAGCTCCACACACGTATATGCAAAAGTCGTCTCACGTGTATATGCACATATGAACAAACTGAGTGTGTACAGAATGTAAAAAAGAAGAGATGATCAATAACAGCAATTCATTTGATATTCATAGCCTAGAATTTTACAACTTCAAAGAGCGGCACAGGTAGAATTCTTGACCATCACACTTAGGGAAAATAAGGTCTTCTGAAAGTTCATATATTTACATCGTTTTACATGCAATTTCTCTTTTGTGTTGTTCAGCAGAAGGATTAAAAAGGAAGTGGAAAGGCAACTACATTTTGTTTTTCATGCATTTTCCAGTTGGAAACTTCAGAAGATGATAAACAGCAGCTACCAATGTTAGAATTTTTTATGTCAGCAGGTACTCAATATTTGTCTTCTGTGAGCTGAAGCACTGGAAAAGGACCCCTTAGGAACTTCGGTGGTGGTTTTCATCGACTCTAAGATAACTGAAGAAAGTCTGGAGACTAATAGAAAACTAACATTTCGTTAACATTTCTGCTAACTTGCATGAGTAACAAGGAGTCCATTAGCCTGACATCGACTCTGGGGCAAAATAGAGTGGCTGATGTTTGCTTGTTTAATACAAAAATAGAAGAAAATGAGCATAGAGAAATAAAAAAATCCTAAATCCTACCTGAGCAGATAAAAATGAAACCCAAGTTTGAATGTTTTCTTGTTACAAGCAAGACTGCTGCTATAACGCACTTTGACAATGTATTGAATTTGGAACTAGTCAATATTTCAATTAAGAAGTTACAGCAGTTAACAAAGTGAGCAACTTGTCATCAGATGAGTAGGTTGAAACCTGGTTAGTTTAGGCACAGGAAGGTATAACAGAGTGAATATGTTTTAATGGGTCATGCAGGGGTCAGATTTGCTCTTAGGCTATAGAACACCTTTGTCAATAATCTGAAAGAACACACAAAAATCTTTACTAAGAAAGACAGCAGATGATTTTCATCAAATATCGATGGACTCAGAACTTATATGGAAGACATATCACAGCACCACAGTTCTTCACAGAAAGGGGTGTAAACAGACAAAATATGTACCATCACCCATCTTGATTAGTTTTTTAAACATGAGCTCCTACCTCAGATGTTCTCAGATTATTTTTATTTGGGGATGAATCTCTGTTCAGGAGAAGCAAGCATATGAGTCAGTGGACAAATGAAAAGCTTTGACAGAGAAGCAATGAAGAGCATCTACAAATGTTCCTCCCATCTGCTTATCAGGCTTATCATCATCACAAAACTGGAAATGTTCCAGTGATCCCATACTTGCTGTATGAGCTGGTTTAGATCAACCACTGAGGAACTATCTATCACAGCTGAAAGGTGCTATTTTTAAAAATAGGACATGCTTTAAGAATTTTACTTGCAATTGAGACAAAAGCTGCATTAAATTCTGTGGAAAGTGATCTCATCTCCAAATCAATATTAATGTATAAGACAGCAAGCCTCTTAACTAAGTTTTATAGGACCAGCCATTGCATGTTAGATTAATAATAATTATTATGTTATTATGTTTTCTTCTAGTTGATGTAGTTAAAAATCCTTTGCAGGCCTATGAGCGACTCCCTGTAAATGTACAAAAAGAAAAAAATTATCACTACTCACTGGTAAGATAAAAATTGGCAGCACGTAAGGGATGGTTCTCATTTCTGTACACCTCTGAAAGCAGGAAGGTCATGATCAGTAGAAGTATGTCAGGAATTTGTAAAGATCAAAAGACAATCATACCTCTGTCAAATATTTTTTCAATGTCGCATCTGATTTTAGAATAGATACACACAGTGTTCTAAGGTGGGTTATCAGCAGACAGAGTTTTTAGATGGTAATAACTCCTGTGTGCATGCACATATTCCTTCTTCAGAAGTACTTTAAAAGGCACTAAAGCAAATCAAGGGCTTTGAGATGTTTTGTGTCAGCTGCATGCCATTTTATCTTGCAACAAGGGACTGGGTGAGCCACTCGAGCTGTTTTTGATCCTTCCACAATTCTGCTTGTAATGTCTCCAGATAATTCGGTACTAGGAAAATGTCACATTAGACACAGATACACGGAGCACACACTTTGACAACGTTCTAACCATAGGGGGATTGACTATGTAACTACTTATATGGTTCTAATCACCAGACTATCGAGCACCTCAGGTATTTAATGCTGTTGATTCCCACAGCCTGCCTATGAGGTAGGGATGTTTTATTAGCATGTGCTCAGTCAGAGCACTGTGTTATTTGTTAAAACAGAATATTTGCTCAAGGTCACACAGGAATTCTACAAGAAAGATATAGATTTGCTCCAGACACTAATGGCACAAACATCTCTCTAGGACGCATAATCTAGAACAGCAGAAAATGAACTACATCTAATCATTTAACAAAGTTTGCAATTTTAGGTAGAAATTCTGTTTTTCTAAGTTAAAATGACACAACATGCAACAGAGCACAGAGCAGACATCTCCCTTGTTACTTAGCTCTGTGTAAATATGTGCCAAACTCATTAAAGAACTCCATAAATTTAATCCTAATATTTTCCTAGCAGTGTCTTCAAATCACGCCTTAGAACTTCAGTGTACCAAAATGGCTTCAAGGTAATGGGGCAAATAAGCAGGAAGGATTCAGCTGCAGCCGTTTCCTTATTGTCAGGATCCTGTAGCTCATTTCAGGTCTGGACTTGGCTCAGAGCTTCCTCATGTGGTCTTGCTTTCTGGCCAGAAGGGGCTTTTCCTATTCCATCTCTACACTGGGTGGGATGGGCACGCAGGAAAGAAAACAAAAGGGATTTCTGTGATGACTACGTCTGCAACAAAGATTTTTTTAAGATTATTATATCTATTAATGCACTAACTGGTTCAGTTTGGGTTTAGAAGCTCCTCTTTGAATTTCTAACGTGTTACACAAAGTATGTGTCATTGCCTGCTGGCTTTTCTCTCACGGTGAATATTTTTCTCATGTGCTTGACCATGCCTGATATTTATGCAGATCATGTAGTTTGGCCTTAGATAGGCTACAGGTTAAAATTTGTTCGACTTTCTAACACAGCCTTTCAGTGGTCTTTTCTGGGCTCATTTCTGCATACCTTAAGAGTTAGTGACATCTCACAGTTTTGTTCTTCCCACATTTGTATTTTGAAAAGATTGTCTCAGGTCTCAAGGAAATAATGCATGGGATGACTTATGTTACAACAAATGCTAAGAGCCTTCATTGTTGCCCCAAAAAAGTTATGCTAAAATGCACAAAATTGGTATTGTACTGTTGTGGGCTGTAAAAAGTGTCACTTTTTCCTCATTTGAGAGTAACTCAAACACAGATAATTAGTGGAAAAAGTGTTCTTGCAGACACAGGCCCCAACTACGGAAACCAAACCTTACATATCTGATGGGTCATGACCCCAGACATTTGTTTCACATGTATTTGAACATATTATCCTGATGATTTCTGTAGTGCTGGTTTACAGCTAACTTCAAACATCCTCCACTATATTAGTCTTTTTTAGTCCCCTTTTGTTTGTTTGTCTCTGTATAATTTTTTCCTGCTGCATACTGCAATATGTCTCCAGCGTGTTACATTAAGTTGAAGCTGTCTTAGTTTAGGTAATATATGCAGTGCAATAAAATTACAAACAACCACACATGTGATTTCTGAAATTTAAGCTAATAGTTTCCTAGCTCTAATTAAAGTTAATTAAGAAGCTTAAATTCATAATTTTGTCTGACTAATCAGACTTAGTTCACAATCTTCTGGCTTTGTATTTGCAATCCTTATCATAGCAAAATCAAAACTTCTCATTAGTTATGATACTAGTATGATAGTCCTAATGCATTACAGTTCCCATTGCAAATAAACTCCAGGCAGATGTGGGAGGAAAGAACTCTTGTGCATAGATGCCACGACTTTTAAAATTAAAGATTGCCTAGAAATACTTTTTTTTTTGCCTCAAAAGTAACAGTTTTCCTTTTTATCTTTATAGTTCCTTATTTCTAATGTATTTTTATTCTCTCTTTTCCTTCATACTGTAGTAAAAAGTGCCTGCTTTTTTCCCTGCATTGAAACACTGTTGTTAAATATATTATACTGCTTAAATTCTCAGAGGCTTCCTGGCTTTTGCTGTACTGACACATGCAGGCTTGCAACACTGCAAATAAAAGGAATTGTCAACAAAAGGGGAAGTTTGTGAAAGTTCTATAATTTATTATTACCTGGATTCATTTTCAGTATCAAAATTATCTCCAGAATATCTTACTTTCTGGGAAAGTCATAATGCACCGCTTCACATTGAGTTCATTCTTAAAATGAAGCTCATCTGCATTTTGCACCACAGGAAGTTGCTCGTAAACTTCCACACAGCAAGGTGCGAACAGACTAGTGATAACAAACCAGGGATTATACAAAGATGTACTTCAGTTCTTAGAATCACCCCAAGGCCTAAAGTGCTTATCAGGTACTTATATTTGCATAAAATTTCTTTGATTATAAAAAATAGGTTATGCAATGAATTTGTTTTATCAACACCTTTTAACTGAAGAGATGGGTTGAAACAGCGTGAAAACTAGCCTTTGCCTGGGAAGGTGTGGTAAGGAAGCGGGCCAGGAGCTAGCCATCTTCAGTCAAACTTCAGAGTGCTGATCTGCTCTCTCAGGTGACCACTGATAGGACACGAGAGAATGGAATGATGCTGCATCAGGGGAAGTTCCAACTGGACATTAGGAAAAAGTTCTTGACTGGGAGAGTGGTCAGTCACTGGAACAGGCTCCTCGGGGAAGTGGTCATGGTGGGGAAGTCCGTCAGAGTTTAAGGAGCCTCTGGACAACACTCTTAGTCATATGATTTAGTTTTAGGTAGTCCTGTAAGGAGCAAAGAGTAGGACCTGACAATCCTTATGGGTCCCTTCCAACTTCAGATATTCTGTGATTCTATGAAAAAAGCTTCATTCTTCATTTGATTCACAGGGCTGGGAAAGTTCTAAAACCCAGTTCAACCAGCTCCTTCAGGAAAAACTATGCCTTTTCTAGTGCATTTAACTTCTATCTATTTCAGGTTTTCCACCATGTTTTTGTTAATTCCCAATATTTTCCAGTGAAAAAGAAGTTGCTTGTGTTGCACATCTGGTAGATTCTTCAGAAACAGAAAAAAAGTCTTCCAGAAATTCACAAACCCCAAAGTAAAAAAATATTGGAACTTATTCAGACTTGTGATCTTACCCCACCAAACTAATTATATGATCACAGAATAGTTCCAGGTGGAAGGGCACTCAGAAGATCATATAGTCCAACCTCTTTCTCAAAGTCTAAAGAAGTTGCTCAGGGCTCTAGTCAGTCACCTGTAAAAAACCTTAAAGGTAGGGATTCCACAGTCTCTCTGGCTAACTTGTACCAGTACTTCACCAAGATCCACTAGAACCAGACAGGCCTGCCCTCCAACACATCAGCTGTTCCCACGCAGTTTGATGCCATGTACAAACTTGATTATAGTCCATTATCCAGGTTTTTGATGAAGATGTTAAAGAGCATTACCTCCAGAATCAGCTTACAAGGAACATTACTCACAGCTGACCATCAGTTAGGCTTTGAACCATTAAATACCATCCAGAAGCTGATAATCCAACCAGTTTTTCACACACTTGGAGTTCCAGTAAATACTGCAGAAGTTAAAGTCCACCATGCAATCTGGGCCTGTGAACCTGAAAACTCCTTCCAATTGCTTAAAAAAGATTTATCCATCCGTCTGTTTTTGACTGGGTGGTCAGCAGCAGACACTTACTAAGGTGGGGGTGCCCACTATATCCATCTTTTTGGCAATACCATTGATTTAGACTGTAAGTTCTTGACAGGCTTACTGACAGGTACACAGGCTCTTTTGCATGGAAGTTTTGCATAAATTCTGCTTCCTTGCTCCCCTCTTTTAAGAGCTTGTATTTATCTAGCAGCACTCCAGTGCAATGTGACTGACAGGAATAAGTAATAAAACTATTCAGTAGGTTTAAATTTGCTAATTTCTTCAATAATGTGTTATTTTAAAAGTGGGTATTTCACTAAGAAGTTTTTAACATAAAGTGATCATTTTAGTGGTAGAATGGATTCAGAGCATAGAACACGGAGAACTGCTGGGAAGACAGGTGGACAAAGTATCAGAATAAAATACAGACATACATCTAATAATTTTCTTATCAGACTTAAGAGTTATTCTGTCAGGCTGCATCTGAGGTAATTGAAGCAGTTTTTAGAATTGGTGTGGCAGTAGCTAAAAACAGAAGTCTCAATTTAAACTGCAGACATCTGTGTTGCCCCTGAAGCAAACCAGAGCCAAGAAACACAGTCAGTTCTAGAAATTCAGAAGTAACATCATACAAAGGATTTCAACAGCAGAAACCTTATCTGGCTTGCTCCACATGTCACTGGCTTTTTAGGAGTAGTTTTTAGCGTTCATAAACTCATTAGTTACAGTTAGGCAATCCTGAAGTCTGTCTTCTGATTTTAATAGTATATCAACTGAACACACTTTTTCACCTCCTCTACATGGCCATTAACCTGATGCTAGGAAAGCGTTGGAAGAGCATGACTGGTAATCTTTCTCTGAGAGAAAACTTTGGCTTTGTTCTGTAGTTAATGGTCAGACAGAGGAGTAGGTCTTATCAAAATCTGAAGGGAAGGATTCTTTGATGGCTAGATAGTTATTGGAGAAAATTGGTTTATTCTATTAAATAACATTAAGGAAAAGAAAAGGTAATATAACTGTTGATTCAACAGAATGATAAATGAAGCAACTGGGGGGAAAAATTAAAATATTTAAATTAAAAGGCAGTGCTGTCAAAAGAAAAAATGAATATTAACTGGCCAAGAGGCAAGAAATACTTTAAAACCATCAAAGCAGAGTGGTCCAACATATCCTTCCGACAGGAATAACAGAGACAAAAATCTTGAGTTTCAAGAATGGAATGTGACCCTTTATATAAAAGATTAAAGGACAGAGTTACCTCCTGTGACCTAGGAAATGTCAGTATTTTCTGCTAGATATTTGTAGGTAGCAAACTGTTGCTACAATGAAATCCAGAATAGCTACCAGGACTTCGTAATCACTAATAAACTTGTACAAAATATAGTCAATAACATTAAAATGATGTCAATAAAATTAAATGAATATTGCCCTGTCAAATTGTGTAACACAAAATGAAATCAGTGTGAAGTTGTTATTTGTGGAAGCTGGCTTAAGAATAACCAGAGGCTTTGAATACGGCCTTCTACTCCATCTCAGGACTTTTGACAAACATATGTTGATTTTTGACTGAAAACCTGGAGTTCAAAAATCGCTTAAGGATCAATTATTATAAAATATTTTAGGGACCGTTAGCTCATTTTTGTTCATTTATTTGTTCATATCAATTTCTCTAATGAGACAAAAATATTCTTCTGGGATTTCTTTTTTTTTTTTTTTTTTTGTGCTGGAAAATAGCATTACAAATTATATGAAGAATAACCAGTCTGAGAAGAAAGCAGATAAATAGAAAAATTTTTAAAAATACAGAAAAATTAAAATATTTTCCTCCATAAACCTAGCATTAGCCTACAAATGTGCAAACTTTACAAAAGGGTGCTAAATATATGAAATAGGAAGAAAAGCTTCATAGGCTGTACTGGTTTTAAACCACAACATAGCCTCACCAGTGGTCTGTTGCAGCCAATTTTTCATAAAGCCTATGAATCAGTCATTTTCCTTCTCTTCAGAGTCTTGACAACCTCCATTCCTTTCCATTACGGATGTAATTTCTTGCTGTAACTGAAATGTAGTACATAAGTGAGAGGAGGTGACTACCCATTATCATATCTTTCTTCAGAGCGAGGTGAGTTTATGGCAGTTTGAAGTAAAATTAACCAGGTAGTACACTACTTGCCTTTTCGCATTCCATTTAGATTTCTGAAGCTCGAGAAAATCTTAGAAAAGTGGCTGGAAGTTTCTAGTGCAAATAATAATAAAAAGGAGATTTAATTGTCGAGGACTATGAACATACAGGCCAAAGTGAGGTTTTAAGATCCAGCTGCTTATGACTGAAGTGAACTTTGTCTACGTTACACAGTAACATGATTCCAATGAGCTCACTGCTGAAAGCAAAACGTGGTCAGCGGTTACAAGAAACTCCAGCTACAAGGAAGCATTGTAATCTATTTACACACTTTCTGTGTGCTTCCCAAATTGTTTCTGCTGGTAATCAGTGACTTCCAGACAAAAGGTGTTGGCAAGTATGTGTAGCAGCCACCCAGTATATCTACTGCTGGCTTTGGGTCATTTTTTACTGCTGTACTTCCACTGTCACGAAGCTGTTACTGAAGCCTTTAGGCACTAACAGTGTGCAGAAGAAGGGTAGAGCTTTCTCTGAGCTCAAAAGTAACTTGTGCCTGCTGGTGTTATAGACTTGAAAATAATACAATTTGATGCCAAAAGGAAATACGCCAATTCTGTATGGCAGAGATTCAGATGTAACTCGCTGGCCAGTGATTTTTTTTCTTTTTTTTTTGTTACAAGTTGAACTCTGTGCATTTGATCCACAGAAAATGTGAATCTGTTACAGAACATGCTTTCTAGCTGAAACAATAGCAGCTAATTCATCCATCTCTCAGGGTCCCTTGAGCAAACCAAGATGGCACCCAACACGTTTAAGAAAAGTGAAAAAATAATTAAAACACAGACATTAACAAGTAATACAGACAATGAGGAAAGATTAACAGTGGGAAATGGAAAACCATTTCCTTTTAAATACAGATAAAGGATAACCATTATGCTGCTAATGTAGATACGTGGAATAGTATCTACCTATTTGCTGAAGTACTCAAATTACCTTAAGATATTTATTTACATTATTTTAGTAACCACTCCTAAATTCACAGTAACACAAGACTGAAAGGGACCTCTTGGATCCTGGAAACCCATGCCCTGTTATGTGAGGCAGCTATGATGGGTAATCCTTTTGTGAAGTGATCAAAGTCCTCTTAAAAACTAATTTTGTTGTAGTTATTTTGATTTGGGGGGAGTTGCCTCTACAATTGCTACTGGATAACTGTTCCAGAACCTCATTCCTTTGATACAGTACTCAAGTTTTTGCATAATTTATTTCTAGCCAGTTTGTATCCATCTGATCCTGTGCCAACACTGTCAGCTTAAAATCCTTCTTTCCTCCTCCTGGTGCTCACTTTATTGACATGTTTAGAGAAGCAACAATCTTGTACCTTTTTCCAGATCAGCCAGAGCAAGGTGTTTTAATTTTACATCTTGGTAACTCTTCTTTGTGTCTTTTGACTTTTGAATTTATCTGGTTTGCACCCAAGGAATTAGAACTGTACCCTATACTCCAAAAACTGCTGCCTTCTGCTGCCTTGTACAATAGCATTTCATGAAATCCTCTTACTGGGTTTGCAGTTCCATAGGGATCTTCCTGCAGAATTCTGAAATGGGGTTCCAGTTGCTTGGATTTCCCAGCTTCATTAGTTCACAGCTCTGATTTTTGTTTTCCTTTTCACAATGTCACTTTTCATTCTTACACATTTGCTCCTGGTAGTCCCATTTCCTTTGATTCCATAATGAGTATTATAATTAGAAGTGGAGAATTTCCTTCATTTCGGGACAGATGGACATCATCTTCTGCTTAGTGCATTCAAAAAGTCTTTTTTTCTAGGGTACGCAGAGTGGCCATCTTCAGCCAGTGGGTGAGAAGAACACCTTTGTCCAGGGAACTGCATAGCCTGCTGGTGGCAGTACTCACCTGACAAGAATTTCAAAGCCACTCGAAGAGGACATGGATGTCAAATCTGGTAACAAAGACAGACATTGACCTTTAGACTACTGCACAAAAGGCCACATCCTGATATTTCTCCAAAGGAAGACTTTGTAGGAGTGTTTTCAGGTTCCAGATCTTAGGTACAGAGATATCCTCAGAGTCAAGGAAGGGAAGCGAGTACCTCTGAGGCAGAATTCAGATATACCCTTCCCTTTGGTAATTTCTGCTGGCTGGTTGGTGTTCTAGCACCCAACAGACAGGCTGTTATAAGTCCCTGTGTGGAGCTTTGTAGGCAAACTTACCTATACAGAACCAAAGTGAACATGTTAACCCTGGGAGTTCAGAGCTAGGCTCATAGGTCACAGGCACCATACATAATACCCCACAAGCCACTATGCTGAGTGCTTAAACCTTTGTAGCAAAAATGATGGAATATAGCTGCTCAGAATAAGGCTCAATGCCTTTTGCTACCAACTTTCAGAATCATTTCCCTGGTTTTCCCCGTTCTTGAATGGCAAACAAGATTTACAAGTCCTGCCTGTTCGGCAGTGTTTCTGTTCTCAATGATAATAGCAGATATAAAAAAAACGTGAGCCAGGCTGCCTATCTCATTCTTCCTTTGTTCTCACAAATACCATATTTTGTGAATAATTTCCAGCTGACTCATCAAGAAAATATGTGGAAATGGGAAAGTTGCCAATTTTAGTGTTATTTGCACGACATAAAATTTTTATTTCACTTTTGATTTTACTAATAAAATATTCAATGCATTTCCTTTTAGATGACACACTGGCAGAAGACTTGATACACAGTGGAGTTTATTTCAGTGCAGTCAGGAATAACGAACTTTCCTTAAGAGAAGAAAGTGTTTTATGACCTTCCTGCCCACTTGTCCACTTTTACCTTATTTTTGCTTTCTATGCTAAACCATGAACCTTCTAAAGTGTCCATTTGCTTGTGATTGACATGAGTTTAAGAACAAAATTTTGTTTCCAAGCACAAAAATCCTAATTGCCACATTTAAATATAAGCTGTCATGACTGTTGTGAGAATCTCAGGATAAAGACACTGTGCTGCACAGTCTGAGGCATGGCAGCTTGCTGTAAATTACAAGTGAGCCAAATCCTCAGCTGGTGTAAACTGCCAGGGTTCCACTGGTAGACAGAGGGTAACTCACAGCAGCTGAGGAACAGGGGTTTGATTGTTATATGGTAAGGGCAGCTCCTATTTGACATGCAAGTGTGAGCTATCAGATTTTTCCTGAGGGAGGTTTGTGCACTTTCTTTGTTTCCCACTGCCAAATTTCTTTGACATTCTAATTTGGGTCCCTGAAATAATTTATAATATAAATACTACTGAAGATAGGGGTGCTTTGATTCCATTTTATATGTGTATCTCCTTCTTGGAGATAATTTAATTTTCTAAAGCAGTAATAATAACATCTCCAGTAATGATGTTTTCAGCGAATATAGCCCATGATAAACTGTCATCAAATGAGGATGACATTAGATCATCCTTCCAGATTATGCAGTGTTCATTTAAGACTGGGTGAAACTGAGATATGTACAAAAGAAACTGTATTCTGCAGCATTCAATTTATATATCTAAAGCAACATTGCCAAAAATACATTCAGAGAAAAAAACCTGTTTTTGCAATATCTAAACTGTTGTCCCCAGAATTTATCATAAAAATTGTAAAACTTGCTTCATGTTTATGTTTATATTCTATTCATATATCTTTATATTGAAGTGCTGCTTGGAAACTCTTGCAGAAAGAAGCTCTCTGCTGTAATAGAAGTGCAAAGGCACAAAGTAAAACAAACTCTGTCACGAAGAGCTTAGTGCTTAAATTGCTGGGGAAGAAAAAGAGACCTTCGCTATGGAAACAGGGTATAGACAGATTAAATGACTTGCTCCAGGTCATTTGTGAACAACAGTTCAATGCCATAAGAATGAGGCCATTCTTTAGTTCCATTTTGGGTCAGGTATTTGCAAAATGAAGGTGTACCTTTCTTCTTTTTTTTTTTTTACTTTTGTTTTCTTAGAAGCAACCTACACAAAACCAGTAAAGCTGAATATTTTCAGAAGCACCTGTGTTAGATGTTCCAAAAAGAGTCAGGCTTGACAGGACTCGATTTGCAAAAAAAGGTGTTAAAGTGGCTTTCATGTTCTTTTCAACCAACATCTCCTCTTGGAGAATAATAACCCACTTGTCTAGTCGTTGCCCAAATCCAGAGATAGATAAATGCCAACAGCACTATAATTTGCAACAGCAACAAAAAAAAAGCCTGACTTCCTTGGAACTGCACTTTGTATATACTTAGAAATACTTCAACATATCAGATTTGAGTATCTGACTTGGGGATGGCACCTGAGTCTTTTCAGAGGCCAGAAACAACATATTTTTTAGTTTAAGTTCTCTGAAATGCTTAGCGTGGAGACATTCTGAGAGCATACTAAGATGCAGACTCAGAAAAAGCAGCAGTGGCCAACTTTTTCATTTTCACTGGGAAAACAAGTACCAGCTTTCTCACTCCAGGTTTGGTGCCCATCTTAGAATGTTTGAATCTGTGCATCTCGCCCTCAACTACAGCATTATGGGTAAATGACTGGTCTTTTCTTGTAAGGAAGTATCACAATTTCCTCCCATGAAAAACCTTTATTTTGGTGGTTGTGCTGCTCTGGTAGTGGGAGGGTATTGGTTTGAACTCTTCTGTCTAAGGAAGGGATAGAAACTGGGCTTGCTTGGTAGGTGGGGGTGGCCCAGTCTCTAAAACACTGTATTGCACAGGGTAGTGTACTGTATTCTGAAGCATTAATCACTTACATAAAATAAAAATTCTTACTATATCTTTTGGAGTAACTTTCTGCATTTTTTTTGGCTCCTGAGTGGATGCATGCATCCAATCTCACAGCAGAGAGAAAACCTGTATCTTAACTAGTGATAAATGGCAACATGAAGGCTTTGTGTAGCCCCTTTTTAAAACTGTCTTTTCAGATCACCTTTTTTTTTAGGTTTCTTGCTGTACAGGGAGATTAATGGTGTGAAATAATGTGTGCTAAATTCCATTTCAGGAGCTGGGACCCCAGAAAAAGAGCAGCGCAGTCATTTACTGAAATGTGCCTCAAGGGTCGCTCTGTACTGCTGACTTCTTAAATATGGGTCACATTTCATGCAAGGGGACCTTTGGTGGCCAGCTGAGTCATTTCATGCTTCTTTCCAACGAACGAATACTTCATCTTTTTGCAAAACAGGTGTGGAGTCTATAAAGTGCAGGGGGAACAGCTGGTAAAACACACGGGTCAAGTGAAGATATTGTGGTAGGTTTCCTCTAAGGAAAATGGCCAGTCAGTACTGCTTGTACTTGCTTGCTCTCTCCAGGAATGTGCCGGTAAGCTCCAGTGAGGTCTGCAGCGAGGAAGTGCACAGCTACAGATCATCCCGCACTAAAGGGTCCCCTGCCAAATTGCAGAGGAGACAGGCAGCCTTTTGTGTTAGTACCCAAAACCAGGCAAGGCACTTTCTCACTCACTATAGCAACTGTCAGTGCAAGAGTGATGACAGTGGGAACTAAACTGCCACAAGTGAAACCGAATCAGCTCCTCTGGAAGGAGAGCAGCATTCCTAGCATACTTCCAGGGCCTCAGGCCAGCAAGGAAAAAGATCCTTTATCTCTATCTTTCTCCCTTTGGCTACAGAACTAGCTGCACTGGTAAGCTAAGTCCTCTCCTCCTCCACACGTCATTTTTACAGCTTGATGCTCTCTACTCCCTCTTCTTCCTCTCCACTAATCATTTTAGGAAAGCTTATTCTAGTTTGAAAGAATTCTGGAAAAAAAATCCCATAAAATAAATGCCTTAAAATTCTTGAGAATCCATGCCTGCCTCAGTGCAGAGACCATACAGACAGATGGCTCCTCACCAGTACTCCCAGAAACAGCCCTTTGAATGCCCAAAGGATGCTCTCCTATTTGAATACAATTTTAATGATTGTATGGCAGTAGTGAAATGGTCGAACTAAGCAGAGGATATGTCTTCCTTCCATCCTTCCTCCTGTCCTTCCTTCCTCTCTTCAGCCCTGCTCAAAGCTCTAAGGTCCAAACCATTGAAAGTTATTACATAACCAAAGATTACTTGAAAATTTCTTTCAGTGCCTGCTTCTTCTTCAGATATATGTCTAAAATGTACTAAGTGCAATGGCAGTTACTTAAATAAAAAGCTATTAAAGATTACACACACAAACCTTGTGGAGAAATGACTTGGTCTGTCAGGTTTTCAAAATTAGTTTCACAGCATAGTCCTTGGGTCTCATTTTGTCACACAATACAGTCCTTGTACGATACCCTGAAATACAAGAACATCTGAAGGGAGAGCCTTACCTATGTTGAAACTCATATGACAACATCCTTGCTGTCTTCCTGTGCACAGAAACCTACCGTAGGTAAGGCTCAGATCCAGCGTGAGCCTGACAGAAGAAATCCTTTTGTTTTCCTCATCTTAGCTGTCGTGGACATGAAGGGGGAAGGAAACCGTCAGTTATGCCTATTTTACAACTCTCATTCTTTAGAATTAGCAGCAGCGAACAGATTCAGCTGGACTGATAAGCAGGTGATATGTCTTTTTAAGCAAAGGATACAAAGCCTAGAGGCCTGGAGACTCTGAAGCCATGTTTAGAACAGGGCAGACAGCAGTGAGAGGGATAGCTAAGATGGGCATGGAGAATAGCTCTTGAATTACCAGGGTTACCCACTCTGAGACATACACCAGGGTTTCAAGGAGGTACTGATAGGGTGGTCATCAAACACAGTCCTTGTGAACTATTTTGAGGTTTCTTAACAACATAAATAAACTTGAGCTCCGAATAGTTTTTTGTTTCTGTTCCTTCTTTTCAGTCTAGTTCTTCTTTCCAATATACTCAAGTGTGCTTCTATGCAGGGAAGAACCGCTTAGGAAAAGAAAAGGCTAATTTTTTTTTTCATTTACCATAATTGAGTATGAGTATTCTTGAGATGGAATTGTGAAAGTTAACATAGTGCTTGCTGCTGCCAATACCAGCTAGCAGAAGGGTTGCACCTCTTGGTTTTAGTTTTGCATAGACAGGAAAAGGAGATGGCAGCTGGTACAGGATATGGCTGTGATGTGGAAGCTGTTCATGCCATTTCCGTGGATGTATGTTCTTTTTCGCTGGGTGTCTCTCTCAAGCATCAGTCCTAAAACCTCCTGTACACATCATTAGATAGTAGCAGTATGCATATATATAGGATCCAAACAACAATCAGCACAAAGATTAAGTGGCAATCCTGATTTGAATCTCTATTCCTTACTTTTTCTTCTCACATTACCTCATTTTTTGCCATTATCTTTCACCTATGGCAACATTTATTCAACACTGTATCTACTATCTAACACCACCCCCTATCACATAGTGATGTCTATGGCTACCTCTATCTCTCTTTAAAATCATCATAATATCAGGTAATTGAATGCAGAAAGCTGAGATCCTCCAGCTTTTCCACTGCAAAGTTTTAAACCTCATGCTCCTTGTAATGCTTTGCCAGAGCTGACGCTGGTAGGCTAGGCTGTGAGTTATGCTTGGCTGAGAGATAACAGGAGATTTAATTAGGTTAGAATGATTCTGGAAATAACCTTATTTGTGTAGCTAAGAAGGTAAAGAGACACTCAAAAGAACACAACTATAAAATACCACATTAGCCACAGCTTTTGAATCGCTGATAACTACCTCTGCATGTTTTCAGCCCTTTTAGTTAGCGAGCTAAAGATAAAATAAAATATTTTTGCAAAGGTTTAATTTAACTCCAGCTGTTAATGTTTGGGTAATCAGTCCTTAGAGACTTTCCTTTTGGTTCAGGATATGATGATCTTGCAGGCAAATAACTTTGTAAGGAAGGTAAACTACCTTACAAACTTGCTATTCATTAGTTATTCTGAGATAAATTACTTCCTGCAGACTCTTCCTTAAAGTCAATGCAAAGAGGTCTATGTCTTGATGAAAGTACCATAAGCTGCATCATATTTCCTTAAAGTAAGACTGTAAATGGACAGCTAATATAAAGAAAAAAGTGTCTTGTCAATGCACCGTTGTGGTCTTCTATTAGTTTGTTTGTGGATCCAATACTTTCTATCAGCCTCCGAGGGTTTTAAGTAAATGTTTAACCTGCCTCATATTTTTGTGTGTGAAACAGGGGAAATAAATTCAACTGTTTTTCAGTAAATGACCAGAAATTCTTCCTGCAGATGGAAAGTTTGGATCTATATTAACTGAAAGTTATTAGCTCTTTCAGTGCCACCTTGTCAGAACTGTGGTCATCAGTCCCTTCCCTCCTACCTCAACACATGAATTAGATCCCTCAAATTACATAGAAACGGTGCACAAGTGGAGCAAGCTGTATAAAAATTTTTCAGCCCTTGAGCTTGATTTTTCCTTTAGTACAAAAAAGCCTGAATTTAATTACTTTCTTGGACTAAAGTTTCTAGGTTGAAGGAGAAACAGGAAGAAATGTTTGTGTTTTCAGTCAGTGGAATTCTTTGGAGAGAATAATCTGACAATGCTAGACATGCAAATAGGATTTTAAACAATATTGCTATTTTAAATCAACAATGAGGTATTATTAATGTTAATAAGTGTTCCAACACTAAAATAATACTAGTTTTGGAAAAGATGGTTATGCCACTTGAATATTTTTTGGATTTTTCTTCCTGCTCATGGAAATCTAAGCAAAAAAATTATTCTATATTTAATATGTTTTTATCATGCTGACTACCTTCAATTAGATTTAAAATCTATTTTCTCTTCTTTGACATTTCCAACGCAAAACTCCTAGGACTTATTCAGTTCAGAATATTTTTTACTTTCTGTTTCAGTTCTAAGTGAATACTGGTGGAAGACACAACTTTCTCCTCTGCTCTTCCTCAAAAGAGTTCTAATTAAATTTAAATATGTATGTTTATTTTATACTGGAACAAAAGAGCAATGAATTAGCAGCCTTTTCTACAAGCATCTCTGTTCTCTAGTTGCCTGACCCTTCTGCCTGAGAGAAGAGTGCAACACTAGCAACTTCCTTAGCATGAAGGAGTGGTTGAGTAGGGAGGCAGTGAAGAAAATGACCATCCAGTTAGAGGCAGGTGATAGTGCATAGATTCAAAAAACTGTAAAAATAAAATAAAAAGAATTTTCTGAATACTCAGAAAGTGTGCTAGTCTCTTTGTGGTCTTGATTTTTATCTCATACACCAAGGAATGAATTAACTCAAATTAATCCATCTCTTGTGCAGTAAACTGGATTCAAATTTGTGTCACAATATGTTAATTACCCTTAATGAGTTACACTAATTCACTATGTTGCTGTTAAAGCAATGGTATAGTGGTCACAATTCCTTCAGCTTTTTGTGTTGCAGGTAAAAATAATTTATCTTGTAGGAGGCAGTGGTCATGAATTAGATACATAATAATATAATAACAGTGACAGTTAACTATTATCATCTTTAGAATAAAGAAGTAATTAATTTTCTCTACAGAGTCCAACAGCAGTCTCTGTTTGGCTAGGGTAGGAAAGGCAAATGTAAATTAAAATATACATGTTCAAAAGACTGTGAGAAAAGTTAGTGGAAAGATTCCTAATGACTTTTGTGATATTTGGATCAGGATCTAAATGAACTCTCAAGTTTTCCCAGTGTTTTATATCTGTATCATGTCTCTTCTAGATTGCCTTTTCTTGTCCTTTGTAGTGCTGAAGGCATTTCCATGATATGATGAGTAGTGACACAATGCTGCTTGTTGCTATTCTGCTTTCATGAATCGGTTAAAAGATGGCAAAGCAAGAGTTACTGGAAACTTGCTTTCATGCAGGCTTTGTTTGATGGAGGTTTGTTCAAGTCACAGAAATTTCTGCCTACATCAGAGTTTGAAGTCTGTGTCTCCAAGCCTGTGTGTATGGCATAACACAAAGCACAAAAGTCAGTAGAGCAGCAGTTGTTGAGCACTGCTCTTTGCGAAACGTGCAGGGGGCTTTCCTGGCAGTTTTCATTGGAACACTCAAAGCCTTGCACAGCTGCTTCACACAGTCAGTGCACGTGTTAAAATCGAGGAAAAGAAGAGAAAGAGACATTGTTCTTTATTACTGTTCTGAGAATGCAATATATTGGTAATATGCTGCATTTTGATTATATTTCATCACAGGTTGCTTGATACTATGTCATTAGGCATTTATTTCCTCAGTGTAAAAGTGCATTGGAAAAAGTGGCAACAGAATCACAGAATGGGGTTGCTTCATGTTAGATATAATGTAAACAAAGTAATGCTCTTCTTGCCCCAGCAAGCTTGCAGTCTAAAAGATAAAAGAAGAGAAAAAAGATTGTCTAAGGCCTCTCCAGGCTGATAAGTGGCAGAACTGTTTCCTGAATGCTGCCGCATGATGTTGAATCTGTTTCCTCACCTTTGCTTCAGATTTAAAAAGAAAATTCACGCCTTGGAATTTTCTCAAAAGGATGAAAGCATTACTGTGCTATTTATCTTGCAAAAACGAAAATAAAGGTGAACTGATTCATTTCGCCCTGCAAGAGCATTTGATGCTTGGTTATAGGCTGCAAAATCATACAGAAAGTTAAGTGTTATATGAAAGGGTTACATTTAGATTATACATTTATAATCTAAATGAGTTATTCAGCTTCCAGTTGGTTCATCTGTCAAAGGCAAGCCAAAAAGACATTTTGTGTTGGGCAAGCTGTGAATAAAGTCAAAGCACTGTCAACACAAAAGCTTGCAAAATTGTATATAAAATGTGAACACAATACAAAAAAAGATAGGGTGATATAAAATGGAGTTGAAAGGAACTTTAAGGGGTCACCTACCAGATCTCTCTGTTTAAATCTGAAGGAACGATTCACACTTTGCCCGATAGCTTCTCTAAATTTCCAATAATTTATGTTTTGTGGGCTCCCTAGAACATTTAATACTTAATTAGTCTTACCATTAGAAAATATTTTTTCTTGTATCCTGTTTAACTCCCTTGCTGGCAATTTAAGTTCATTACTTCTTGCTATACCTACTTGGGCATAGAAAAGGGTTTATTCCTTTCCTCTTTGCAACAGCTTTCTATGTAACTGAAGACTACACATCCTTTTTTTTTCCTCTTTTTTTTTTTTTTTGCAATAGACAGCCTTTATTTCATTAATTTCTCTCATGAAAAAAGGTTGTTTGCATCATTCTATCAAATCAAAGCATTAAGCCTGCTGATTAACTCCTTAACTGAAGGAAAGACTGTGGAATAAAACCAGATCTTTTAATGAAACACAAAATACTACCAAGAAAACAAATGAAACCACCACCATCACAGCAACAAAATGTTCTTTGCATGTGTCCTAGAAGTAATGGATTTATGTACCTGAAATAAACAGCCTGGACGCAGTTTCCTATTTGAGACTTCAGAAATTAAAATTGGAAATAGTCTTCAGCTTCTGTAACAGGTTAACAACATATAAGAAAGAACAATATACAAAGTTTCATTAAGGCAACAGCGCAATTAATTTCATTCTGCAGAGTTTTCTGTAACAGGGCGTACTATAAGCTGAGTGTGTTCTGCATGTAGGTTTCCAGGAAAGTGGACTTGAACCACCTCCTTTTGTAAGGATGCACACTTTCAAGGTGGAGGCATTAATGGAGATCTTTGGAAATGTCCATCCAAATCCAGAAGTCCATAGTTAGAGGACTGAAGCTTTTAGAGCCTGCTAGTGACTTGTAACGGGGTTTCAATGCATGTGCTGAAACTGGAATGAGAAATAGACTACTTGTGAGCTTTGGACAAAGACAGAGAGAAGTATTAAATTCCTTGATAAAAGAGAAGTATTGAAATAGAAAATTCCATTATAAAATAGTGATGGAAATGCCCTCAAATCTTACATTAAAAATGGTAGTTGAAGACAGAAGAATATGGCCAGGGTGAGGCAAAGAAGTATGAAATTAAGATCTATTGCAAATGCTCAGCCCACTGTGGGGACTCGTGAATGTTTGCATTTCAGCTGTTCTTGCTGAATTCTGCTTCATTTCCCCTAGTCAACGCTGTGCATACTAGCATAAAGGTACAGCACTTGAAAAACCAATGTTTTCTTAGTTTTTCTACAAATTTTGCATGGAATGAGTCCTAGTGCCACTAAAATGGAAAAAGGTAGACCGAAATGTATTTTCATAATGCTGTGCTTAGAGACTGCACAGGATATACAACTTCTTTGTAGCTACAGATTATTTTATCCTAAGTATTTATTGCAGGCTGAGGATGAGATATACCTGGATATGTCTGGATAATATATTGACTCAGCACATGATGTAACAGGTGACCTAAACATAACTTAGTACATTTACATGCTCAAGTTGTTAATACCAACAGTTGGAAAACAAGTTAAAATCTTCACTAAAAGACGTAGTTTTCCTGTTTGAATGGGAAAATGATTTTTTATAGAGTTGAAAAGATAATAGTAGTTGATGGTAAGACAATGTACTTTTTACTGAAGGAACTTCTCATTTACTTATAATGCGCTGTCAGTAGTGCAAACATGGAAGTAGAGCAATTTATTTTAAAAGAATCTTACATGGGATGTAAGAAAAAAATCTAAAAACCTTTGGAAGTTCTGATAGTTAAAAATATGAAGATGCACAAAACCACATGGTGATGACAGCAGGAAAAATTAAAACATACTAAAATATGTTAATAGATTAACTAACTAACACATTAACTAGCACATTTCAAGATTCAGCCACAGCTAAACCGACACATTTTAGTATGCAAAACATATTTTTTTCTGTACTGTTAGGATCCTATCAGCTTTTTTTTCAGTCAAGACTGCTGCAAAGAGAATGATACATTTTTTCTCTGCAGCATCTGATGCCTGAAAACATGAAAATACTGAAATATTTTTGATAACTTTTTGGTGCTATGTTTCTGTAAGGAGCATAATCCACCATTGCTTGGCTACTTCCCTGAAAGCTATGAAATTCATAAGTATTGTGTTAGAAAGGAAAGTAGACTACAATCAACCTTGAGTTAGTAACTGTGTCTCTGTTTGCTCCGACATCAGTGACACTGAATAATTCCAACACTCCATATTTGCGTGCCTGAGGTATTTAATTTCCACAGCTAAAGGTGGCAGGAGCTCTGCAGTTCTGCCAGCACCAGCTTGAACAATGCTGGCACGGGTGACTGGCTGGAGTGGAAATTTGGTTAGGAGACGGACACTCAAAATGCAATGCAGATATACCATGGATTCCACAGTTCTATGGCAACCATCCCATCTGTTCTCCTGTACGTCTTGAAATACATATTTGGGGATGTAACGGTTCTGAGGGAGAAGATTTCCTTGGGAGGAGGAGAATCAGTTGCTTATGATCTCCCCTCAGATCCCCTGGCAGACCTGGGATCCCGGGGGGAATCCAGGTGCTGCACTTGCCCCGCAGTCATAAGCTCTGGACAAGTAGTTCTGTTGAGTGAAGTATTTGACACCATGGATGTTAGTGTGACTCTTTAACAATGGGAAGCTTTTGAAATAGAAAAAAAAGCCCCTGACATCTGTTTGGACAGTACTTTACTGGTGCCACAGGAATGCATATTTTGAGAAAGAAAAAAGTTGTGGTTTATTTTTTCAATCAGAATATTACCAGCTATCACATTGTAAGAAAAGATAAGCTTCAAACAGCTCCACTAATATGTTATTAAGTAGTGAGAATAGTGGGACTGACTCTGTTCCAGATACGAACTGAGAAGCACTTTGAAAAATGTTTCTTGGCTTCAGAAACAAGCCTACTTTTTCTTTTGATTCTCCTAGCAATAAAAGAATCTTGGACTTTGTGTTTATCTTAACAACCATGAAGAAAAGAAAAAAAAAAAGAACACACACACAAAAGAAAACAAGAAAAACCCAGTTAAGCTGAATGGTCTTTGTGAATTACATCAAGACTTAAAATTTGTGTTCCATTTCTGGAAAACTGTTGTATCCTGCCCTAGGCTCTGGCTTTCTCTGGCAACCTCGGTATCCCATCAATGGATGAGTGGTGAGTCAGGCACAACTCCCATCACGACCCAGCCCAGAATTCTGCTTGCTATATCAGCCCAGACACACGAAACTATCCTGGTTCTTCTGCTGTTCTCCCAGAGATGATGTGGGGCAAACATCAGCAGGGATGAAAAACGCAACGACCAGCTCAGGTTGGGATAACCAAGCTCCTCCTGGTTTGGCAAGGGCCAAGCTAATTTTTGGCTTTCCGGGCAGAACTGCTGGCTGCAGATCACAAAGGTCCCAAGCTAAATCTTGGGCGTGTTAATGAGCAGAACATAAACATACTAAATCCAGTCAAGGGAAAGGGGACTCTGCTAATTGCTTAAAATCTCTCTTTGTGTGGTTGCCGACTGGCTGACATAAGTGTAGTGAACGCAATAAAGACTCATTCTGCTTTAACACCAATTCTTCCAGTCATTATTTTCTTTTCCACATCCCTTTATTTTCTTTCCTCTTTTGCCCATGGTTTAATGTCTGTTTTCTGCTTCCTACCAACAAAGTGATAGCAGGAGCAGTAAAAAAATCATAAGTTATGTAGTATCGACTAGCTTTGAGGTATTTTTTTATTCCTGTACCAAACACATAATGTACTCTGAAAGCTCTGTAGTTTAACTTTATTCTGCTTTCTGGTCAGCTGCACACTCTATGTTAGATGCCCAGGCTTAATCTCTCTGGTTATAAACTCTCTTGTATATCCTGATTTGCAGTTGTTTTTGTGCATGACTCAGAATCACAGAATCACAGAATAGTAGGGGTTGGAAGGAACCTCTGTGGGTCATCTAGTCCAA
>Ga0065711_1006307_pt1 | contig 31063 bp, 15 predicted proteins | sample Hoacrofraction12_FD_59098 | JGI IMG/M metagenome (GOLD analysis project Ga0065711, IMG submission 59098) | Hoatzin crop microbial communities from Cojedes, Venezuela - Epithelial fraction 12 v2 (version 2) | ecosystem: Host-associated > Birds > Digestive system > Esophagus > Crop | place... | reverse complement strand
AACTTCCTCTGCTTCAGTTTGTGCCCATTGCCCCTTGTCTTGTCACTGGGCACCACTGAGAACAGTTTGGCCCCATCTCATGACACTCACCCTTGAGATATTTATAAGCATTTATAAGGTCCCCTTGCAGCCTTCTCTTCTTCAGGCTAAACAAGCCCAGCTCCCTCAGCCTTTCCTCATAGGAGAGATGCTCCAGTCCCCTCACCATCCTCGTAGCCCTCCACTGGACTCTCTCTAGTAGCTCCTCATCTTTCTTGAACTGGGCAGCCCAGTACTGGACACAGTACTCCAGATGAGGCCTCACTAGGGCAGTGTAGAGGGGAAGGAGAACCTCCCTCGACCTGCTGGCCACATTCCTCTTAGTGCACCCCAAGATCCCACTGGCCTTCTTGGCAGCTAGGGCACGCTGCTGGCTCATGGTTAACCTGTCGTCCACCAGGACACCCAGGTCCCTCTCCGTAGAGCTGCTCTACAGCAGGTCCGCCCCTAGCCTGTACTGATGCATGGGGTTGTTCCTCCCCAGGTGCAGGACCCTGCATTTGCCCTTGTTGAACTTCATCAGGTTCCTCTTTGCCCAACTTTCCAGCCTGTCCAGGCCTCGCTGAATGGCAGCACAGCCTGCTAGTGTATCCACCACTCCTCCCAGTTTAGTATCATCAGCAAACTTGCTGAGGGTGCACTCTAACTCTTCATCCAGGTCACTGATGAAGAAGGTGAACAAGACTGGGCAGAGTACTGACCCCGGGGGGACACCACTAGTTACAGGCCTCAAACTAGACTAAGCGCTGCTGATGACAACCCTCTGAGTTCGGCCATTCAGCCAGTTCTCAATCCACCTCACCGACCACTCATGCAGCCCACACTTCCTGAGCTTCCCTATGAGGATGTTATGGGAGACAGTGTTGAAAGCCTTGCTGAAGTCGAGGTAGACAATATCCACTGTTCTCCCCTCATCTACCCAGCCAGTCATGCCATTGTAGTCACTAGACTAGACAGACCTTTTTATTTGATACACTCTGAGTGGTTTCAGTGACGTGCACTGGGTGGAAGCTTGTGATTACCGTCAGTTCTAAGTAGCGTGCTTAAGGAGTTGAGAAACAGAAGGATAGCAGGGCTGTTGGAGAGGCCAGTGGTATCAAATTAGTGTTTTTTTCTGTAGTGGGAAAGGCAAAATACATTTTGTGTTTACTTTCTGGGAAACATCTGAAGATGAATGAGAGACTGAAAAGGATAATTGGGGTAAGTGAGTGGACCAGGAGGAAGGACCAAATTATGTCACTAGTGCAAAGTAGAGAGATTATAGAAGAAGAGAGGACTGTAAAAATTTCACCACTGATGGAAAGGTCAGAATTGAAAAAATAGAAGGCAACTGAGAGGATAATGTATTTTATGTTGTATTATCTTTTCTTTGCTTTCTTGTAATTAATGCACAGAGAGACTCAGAGATACAAGGAGTAGAGAGTTGGAATATAAAGAGAGTAAAAAGACATGGAGACAAAGGTCAGTTAAATTTGAGAAATACATTTGATTAGCCATTCAGATGAGAGAACAAAGTTGTCAAGGAGCAAGTTAGCAGGCCACTGGTGCACTATTAGCATCCTAGGAGCAAAATACATGGCGATTAACATGCAGAGCTGAAGGCATGCAACACGGACGTTATAGTGGAAAGCAGGTACAAAACTATAGAAGCTTTAGAAGGGTGGAGAGAATTCGTAACTGATGACAGGTAAGAGGCAACAGGGGATAGAAGAATTGTCAGTGCCAATGATCTGAAAGTCACAAAATAATGAAGAATAATATGTGAACAAATGAACTGATTCTATCACAGTGATATTAGTGATAGCTGGGTAGGGATAAAGAAGAAAGAATAACAAAAGACTAGATATAGTCGTAGGTGAAAAGCTAATCAAAGCAATGAATGGCCATTTTGTTGACTACGAACACTGAACCACATTTGTAAGTCCAATGAGGAGAGATGATATTCATCGAAGAGTTCGGAGTAGTCATCAAATGGGAGCTGAAGCCATCAGGAAGGAACATGGGAGATTATAAAGGAAGTTCAGAATTGAAATTGGAAGGATCAAGTAGAAAGGGGCTAAGTGCACAGAAAATAGAAGCTTGGAAAAGGAGAAGGAGATTAATTTTGTTTCAGAGAGTCCTTTGAAAGAACAGAGAGTGAGGAAGCGGGGGGGAGATTTAGGTCAGAACTGCCAAAAGTTGGAAACCAAATGTTTCAAACCTATCATTCGGTTATGAAACTTGGATATTCCTAGTCTAGTGAGGATTTTAACATTGTATGGAAAAAATCATGCTTTCTTGCTGGTTGGAATGGCTGAAGGTAGAAGAGATGTGTTAGATGTAGATAGAAGGTGTAGTTTTGTATTTGGGATTTTGCTGCAACAGTTGGAGTGCCACCACCAAACACCTGAGATCTTCTTTCCTGATTCTGTGGGTGCTCATGCTTTACTAGATGGAACATTTGGTCAAAGTTGGCATCTCAAAGGATAGAACTCCGGAAATCTGTTATTCTTGTTAGAGCATCAGCTTCAGCATCCAGGGAGCTAGACAAGCCACTCTGGTGCTCACATCTCTCTGTTTAAGATAAGGGATTATCAGGAAAAAGTAGGTTAGGCAAAGAAACGGTGATTATAGCGTAAAGAACAATTTTGTGCTAACATGTGGATAGTGATTTTCAACTACCTCTGTGTTCATTTACGCAGTTCTGTTGGACTTCTAAAGTATATACTAAAGGTAATTAAGTAGCTACATAAAAAAATAAAACACAGCGTGTTTTAAAAAAAGAATAGCATTAAAGGTACATAGGTCTGTGCCCCTCATATGTTACTCTTTTATTTCCTGTGGCTTATTGAAAAAGCAATTGTTTTCTTGTTTTATTTTGTGAAATGTGCAAATTGTTCTCAGGGCAGTTTGACTGCTTGAATGCTGTGAAATATCAATTAGCACAATGTAAACTGTGAGCTATACTTGGAAATAAAGTTACAATTACAGATGTCATCCTGATCTAGTGGTAAGATACATTGATATAGGTATAGATTTAAAGATTGCCATTATCTTGGTGAGTTAAATATTGGGTTAACTACTTCAGGAAAAAAAGTGGATCCCTTTTTAAGCCTAACATTTTCATGGGACAAAATGACTGCCATGTGACATGGTGCCAGGTTGTTTTTCAGATGAATATCTTGAATAAAAGTAATTACTGAAATCATAAACATGAGCTGAATTACGAACTTACAACAGATTCCATCAGAAAAAATATACACAAAAGTTAAGGGCGGTATGAATGGGAATCAAGGTTGCTACAGACACATAGTTACTGCCTTTTTAAATGCTTAGGATATCTAACTAAACAATGCAGGGTTTAAGATACGGTGTGGGAGCTGCATTAAGGAACCTTCAAGCTACTGGGTGTTGTCATTTTTTTTCTCTGTTTGATAGGACCTTTTCCCAACAGCTTGACCTTCTAGCCTAAAACTGATGAAATTTATTTAATGATGACAAATATAGGAGATTTTTCAAATACAAATTTTTGTCTTTTTGTATTATATCCAAAATCCTGATTATTCAGGTCTTTAATTCCTATCAACAGAAATTTGTGAAAAACATTGCAGCCATGTACTGGTTGTTTCAGCAGGTTTCTTTTATTTCTTAATATGAAAACTTGTTAATAAATGATAGTGTACTGCTTTTATACCTCTGGTCTATCATTCCTTAGCTCATGTCTATTTGGCAATGTAAGTAACCTGCCCTGGGCACCAAATACTGCCATAATCTCCTGCCTTCTCTGCTGGTCATGCTGGTCAACTCTGAAGTGTCACTGTAGTTTTTTCCACGACTGAAATTTCTCAAAGGAAGTTGGCTTTATTGACTTCATTTTGAAACTTTCTTTTAAGGCTGCTTGGTTGTGAATGCTGGTCAGTTTGCACTGAAGTCTTCAGTGCTTCATCCACATGACTGGCAGTCACGCTAACTTAGTTTTGTTATTCAACGGGAGAGACAGCTTAGTTTTGTTATTCAATGGGAGAGACAGCTTTTCAACCTATCTATCGCACTTACATTTTTTGGAATTTTTGTCCCACACTGATTCAAACTGGATGCTTGGTATTCAGACTGAAGACTCTTTCTTCTTGCTTCAGGACTGTGCGGAGGATAGCCCCTGACTCCTTTCATGCTAGTAGTGCAACAGTGAAAGAACAATTTGACCTCATTTCTTTTAAAGTATTTGTCTGAGTTAGAGCACTCTCTAAAACATTGTGAGTTTTGCCTGCATGACTCTTTTCCCACAGGATGATTTGTGGTTTTTTTAATTTGTTTTATATTTAGTTTTTATTTTCTTTGTTTCTGCATTTCTTTTTGCCGCTACTTATTTTCACGTTTCAGTGAAGCTGATGGAGAATGAGTGTTCCAGTTTTAGCCACATGCTGTTTCTTTTCCCCTTATTTTGCCATATCTGTGACAAGCGTATTCCCAGTACAGGAATTCATCGCATTGATACCCACACAAACTATACTATTGGATGAAGGCCGTTTCCTGAGCTAAGGCTTTTTTTTCCCCACTCTTTTTTGCCCAAACAACAGATATAATTTTTAAAAAAATTCCTTAGTAGTTTCAGAAAGTCGTGAACCTTACCATCAAGATTAAATACTTGCTAGCTTCATGTGTTCAGGTACTTCATTTAAGTACTCTGCTGACACTGGAAGATTATTCCAAGCACTACAAGGATCTTGAAAAATTCATATTCTGTAAAACTGGCATCCATAAAACTGTATCTGGAGAAAATGAGAGGAAACTTCAGTATGCCTTCTGTTATTTTGTGCTAAGGAATCTCCCGCTGCTCACCGGGCAAGGACAGACTAATTCTAATTCTTAATGGAATGCTTTATGTATCTTTCATTGCTATTATCTGAGCAATTTGCAATTTAGAATCTACTATAACTTGTGATTACTCCCAGAACATCGTGTTCCTCCTTGGGTAACTAAAATCTGCATCTCAATTCCAGGGCTGCTGTTTCATGGGAGGAAAGCAATCTGACATATTTTACTTGAAGGAATCGGCATAACAGCTGATGTGAGCTCACTGGTTCACACCAGAATAACATGGACAGAATATGAGAGTCTTACACTCGCAGGCTTTTCCTGCACTTGAAACACTGTCCTCTACATAACCTCCTTCTTTAGTCACCTCAACAATCATTGTAAGCTCCAGTCATTTGATGTCGCCTTCCAAAAAGGACAGTTTGCCTGTATTTAAATGTACAATGATGACTTAAAATTGTCCTGAGACTTAATAAAGCGGATCACTTCCTCTTCGAGCAGCATTTACAGAGTATTGCATATCATCTCATTGCTTTCTAGATGATAGAAAAATATAGTTTTTTAATTAATTACTGATGCCTTCTGTTATCTGTCAAACTATAAGGGAAAGATCTTCATGTCATTCACTACTCAGTACAAGGAGAGGGACCATCAAATGTATCCTGGGAATATCAAAATTCTCTACTTCAGCCTGTCCTGTCCTTCCTATAGCCTTGGATAAAAGATCTAGAAAATATCTGAAATTGCTGGTTATTCTAAGGAAATGTGTCTACTTCAGGGTTTCTCCACTGAAGGTTACCATGTACTTGAATGTGTTTAGAAATCTGTGGAAAATCTGCTCTGCATTCACTGGGAAGAGTTTATGTCTGTGAAGATTTTAGAAACTATTCTTTCCTCTGGCCCTTTCCCTCCTGCTTTTGTAGATATCATTGATATGATAGATGTGAAACTAGCCACAGCCATTAGAACCTACGAGATATACGGACTTCAGTCTTCTAACCTAGACTATTTCAGAAGATGGAGTAGTTTCAGTAGTTCGAAGTTATTCTCAGATGTCTTGGTGTTTATCACACAAGACAAATGTATCTTTGTCTTTGTTGTAAAACTCTCATGCATCAGGTCCTCATGATAACCTCCAGAAGGTTAATTTCTTCCTTGTTTGGGTTCAGAGGTACAGGCTTCAAGTCTCTTAACTTAAAAATCACCTAGCATTTCCACAATGTTGTGTCCTCTGACCCTGAATTAACATGTCTGAACTGTGAATAAGAAGCCATGTCTTTGTACCAGTGTCACTGTCTCCTTCTTTATCATCTTTGCCTAACTTTGCTGATGAATAGGCCAGGTTATCTAACTACTGAACCATTGCTGCCTCCGATATCTGAATCCGTAAGGTTGTGACTCTTGGTTATGACATTAGAATTGTGACTATTTCTCTACTCCTCTCAGTAATTATGCTGACTACTCCTTTTCCAATATTGTGACAGAAGTCAGGAAGATTCTTGGGATAGAGACCTGCTTCAGCAGGAGTTATACTGTCTTTTTTTTCTTCTGGTAATCAAGGCCTATTTCCATTCACTTTAGGGGAATCATAAAGTCATAGAATGGTTTGGGTTGGAAGGGACCTTATAGATCACCCAGTTCCAGCCCTCCTGCCATGGGCAGGAACACCTTCCACTAGACTAGGTTGCTCAAAGCCTCATCCAACCTGGCCTTGAACACTTCCAGGGAGGGGGAACCCACAACTGCTCCGGGCAACCTGTTCCGGTGTCTCACCACCCACCACACTCACAGTAAAGTATATCTGCCTTATATCTAATCTAAACCTACCCTCTTTCAGTTTAAAACTTTAAACATTATCTTATCACTATACTCCCTGATAAAAAGTCCCTCTCCATGTTTCCTGTAGGCTGTCTTAAGGGGGAAGAGGATTTTATAGAATATGTTTTATGATATGAAAATTACTTTAGAAAGTTATGTAATTTTATTTACAAACTCTAATTCATGTGGGAATTTGCATTGCTCCAAAGGGGTGATTAATTTTCATCTCTCGTGTTTATATTCAATAATAAAAAAAACTCTTTCTGAAAATTTCTGTATGTGCTGGAAGGTCGCAGTCCTACTGCTCAGTCTGTCTGTGGCACTCAACGTCTCCGCAGGGTGTTGCGGGTCCAAAGTAGCAGCTGCCTTGGTGCCTGCTGGAGAATCCCACGACTAGACTTGATTAATGTGTTGACTGAGAGCCTGAGCTGCTTCACTTTGGTGGACCATGAGCAGACATTCAAAAGTGACATTCTAAAAGCTGTGCTCCTGTTGGAAAGTTGCTGAGGCTTGTTTTCATAGTCACAAAAAAACCCCAACCCTTCTCCTTTGGCACTGAGGCTACCCACTCATTTCCCGGTTCCCTGGCTGGAGAAATGATGCATTCTTTCCTCTGATCTCTCTTCTCCCTTAAAATCCCCTATGAGTTAAGGCCAATACAGCAGAAACAGTCATCTTCATTACAGCATAGAAAAAGCTGTCTAGTGTCAGTGTCAGAATACTGGCCATGTTACTGATTTTTTTTTGTATAGTTTTTTAGGATAGTGAGCAATAGTAGATATTCTCTGCTTCAGAGTTGTGTGATGGATAAGTTACTAACAGTCAACCAGGTCTGACTGGGCAAACTGACCTGAAGAAGAGTATTATGTCCTCCCCTTACCAGACGTCTGAGTCAGTTACCTCTTTGCATGCTTTGAGCCATGAGATCTTGTACTGGCTATTTCACAGTGCTGAGACGTGTTCCATTAGCTCTGTCTGCAGTCACCAGTCTTAGATGCTCTGCGCTTTCTCAGCTTACAGTCTTGATGTTTCTCAGTCTAGTGAGTGAGTGAGAATTCCCTCTGAGGTGGAGAAATGTTCCCTGCTTTCTTCATGAGGCATCAGCCTTGTAAGGATAATTTGCTCACAAACTTCGGATATCAAGAATTTTTTGTCTTATTACAATGGCAGAACCAGGGCCATTTGAAGGTCCACTTGCCTGTTTCTACCCATTCCAGAGAGGTCAAAAAGAGTAGAAGTCTATGTGCAAAAGATTTTCCAAGTGGATAACAAACAAATTTTTTCAGGACTTATGTCCTATAGGACCGCTAGGGTTTTTTTCCAAGAGTGTCCTAAACTAGCTTCACCAGAGTTCAAGTGTTATTGTTAATATTGTTAAGGAATCCAGAAATAGTACTGACTATAGGACAGAACAGTCTGAGAGCTGGTGTTCTGAAAAAAAGACCAATACCTCCATTGTACATAGTTAGGGAATGTAAAGAGGGAACTATTGTCTGAAGACAACAAAATCTGTATTTATAGACATAAACTAGAAAAACAGCAATTTTCAGAAGAGTAAGTGGTTCTTTGATAAGCGTGTTTTCTGTATGGACAACATGCACTTACCTTTCATTCTCTTAGGTGCTTCTTATATTCAAGAGAAACTGAGGATATTTTTGTTTTTATATTTGTATTTGTACTGCAAGAGATGGTACATGGGTTATGTGTAAGTCGTATAAGCACTATTAAGCCAAGAACAATTTCTAGTTTAAGGATTTTCAAACATAATGATAAGAATGGATATTAGAGTTTTTGATATTATAACCATTGTTTCTTGCATTACTATGAATACTGATGCACAATATAACAAGTCAGAAAGCCGGGTGTTTTCAGTGTTCAAAAGTATCAGTTACATTGTGAAATTTACTGTAATTACTCCAAGGGATTTCAGACATACTCATGATATGGTTAGATAGAAATACAGAGTTTCTGATGCAGCGTATACTATAAAGGCAACTATTTTCTTTTTTTGCAGATAGAGCTATCATACTTGATGATACTTATTATCTAAATTGCCACTTTCTGTAACTAAGCACTACATCTTATACATTTGCAGCTCTGAAAAGTGGAGTCTTGTAAGTGGGTAATCAAAACCATGGCTACCTCAAACTATTAGAAAAAAATTAATTACTAATTTAAACAACAGTACCTACTGGTTTGTAGTTGTGATTATGTAACCGTACCTGAACAAACTAAGCCAACTGACTTTTGAAATTTTGCTTTTTACTGGATTTTTTAATTAATAACTTAATAACACAAGCATACATTATATTAATTTTTATAAATTCATTGTTATCTGTTTATATCAAGTTTTAATTATTGTAAGTAACATATAATATATTAAAAATTACAATAAACAAGTTAATTTTTCCATTAGACCAAATTTTCAAGCAGTATGTTATTTATTATATTAATTTCCACAGTCTAAAATTTTATAATTATGAAGAAATTGTCTTCAAGTGAAGATTTATTGCTAATTTAATTGATTACAGAATCAATCTAATTGATTTGCTAATCTAGTAAATTACATTCGAACTGACTTTTAGAGCAGGCTTTGCCAGATTTTGTACAAGCCAGAATCCAGGATTGTCTTCTTCATGACTACGTGCTAGTTGATAATACTTTGGTATTTTTATCATCCTGCCTCTTAACCATCACCCAAGATATACCTAATCTTTCTTGCGGATTAGATTCTGGGCTTGTTCAGCCTGAAGAAGAGAAGGCTGAGAGGTGACCTAATAAATGCTTATAAATATCTGAAGGGTGGGTGTCAGGAGGATGGGGCCAAACTCTTTTCAGTAGTGCCCAGCAACTAGACAAGGGGCAATGGGCACACACTGAAGCACAGGAAGTTCCGTCTGAACATGAGGAAGAAATTCTTCTCTGTGAGGGTGACGGGGCCCTGGCCCAGGCTGCCCAGGGAGGTTGTGGAGTCTCCTTCTCTGGAGATATTCAAGACTCGCCTGGACAAGGTCCTGTGCAGCCTACTGTAGGTGACCCTGCTTCAGCAGGAGGGTTAGACTAGATGACCCACAGAGGTCCCTTCCAACCCCGACAATTCTGTGATTCTGTGATTCTGTGATTACAAGGCAAAAACCTTACCTCTGAACTCAGGGTATGTTTCTGTAGTCTTTTTGATGCCCTCAAAATCTGAAGTTTCCTTTATTTTATATGTTACAAAGAAGCACTCAGGATTGTCTCTTCTCTTATGTTGCGCGTCTTCCAGATGTTCACATGAGAATTCTGATCCCATTTTGTCGATTAGCTTTTGTTCAGGGCCAAAAAGTCCAGAGGCCAGTATTTGTACTCAGTTGTTTTCGGGTGAGTTTGTAACCTTCGCTGCTGAAACACATCATTGCCATATAGCAATAGGAAGAACACTGGACAGTGAAGGTGCTTCTACAGATCTTGTGCCTAACCAAGGGTATGGAGTTGTTTTGTGCCATAACTGTTGTGAAGTCCCTGATTCTCAGCTGTGAATAATGTTGCTGCAGGATGCAGGGGAATCCAGTGACAATGCTGATGGTGATGCACTACTTGATTTCATGTCTTTGGATTCATAGACTGCCTAGAAGCAGATAGTGGAAAGCAGTAAATACTGTGTACTTTAAATAAAATGTTGATAATTGATGCTTTACAACTTCTTAATCGTGCCTAAAAAATCATAAGATAAAATGTTAAACTATTCTGCTTAATAGATAGTAAGATTCTGAAAGGTGAATGTAATAGCATGTGAAGATTTTGTACTTTGCTCAGGATGTCCAGGCTTCTGGGCAATCAGAAATCCGAGATGTATCCACTGTAGGTGTAGATGTTCCACTCAGTTGTGCACACGCAGTAAGCCAGCACTTCCAGGAACTATCAACTAAATTGCTTGTGTGGTGCACAGATGAACAGTATTCCCACAGTAAAAGTCATCCTTTCAGAATGTCCCAAGCAAAATATTGATACAGTCTTCCAAGCAGACTGAGAAGTTACATACAAGCCAAACTATCTGTATTCATGACCTCTCTGGTACAGGAAAAAAGAAAACTGGCATTATGACTATAGGTACTGAGTGTGTTAATAATTTAATAAAATAGGTAAGCATTAATGGTAAGCTGCCATTTTTGTGGCATTGATACTTTCTTTAAAAAAGACATAAAAATAGAAGGCTGTAGGCCAAAATGACATTTTAAGGGTTTATGTGTGTGTGTCTACTCAAAACTATGCATTTGCTATCCAGGCTGGTCAATAATTTAACAATATCACTGCATATTAAATCACGTGGTCAATGTGTGCTTACTGCAAAACATGTTAGGAAAATTATCTAACCATCTAGACTACTAACAAGATAAAGTAAGGAACAAGCATTTTAAAAATGGTTTGTTAGACTTAACTCATTGTGTTCTTTTGCTTCTGTAAGAGTTTTATTCATACGTACACAGATTGCAGATCCTATTATGCATGATGAATGACAGTAGGAAAGAATTTTTTCTTATTAGAGCTGTCTGATTCTAGCAATTAGAGCAATTAGAGCATTCTAACAAAAACTTTTTAAAGTCGTATAATTGATATGTCGTCAGGTTAATCATGTTATAAATGGCGAGTGCCCATGATTTTTAATTACTTTTATATAAAATATGCATTACAGAATGACTAGAGGGAGTGGGAGGCTTCAGTCATCAGTGTCCACAATAAGCTGTGTTTCTGAGAGAACAAACTAGGGTAGCCCCCAACAGGTCTTTTGTTTAAGAGGTTTTGGTGGGTTACAAACTGAAACAGCTGAAGCACGCACACATTTGAGGAGCCATAAGGAAATTTTGTATGTTCTTTATTAAGGACGTAGAAAAACATATGGTTTTATGGCAGACATTTTTCATGTAATGTATTCTAACTACAAGCACTGTCTCAGTACTTTTTAGATCACTTTTCTGCCATGTATTTTACAATAATCAATGGGCTTTTACAAGGCACCGTTAAAAAAAAGGCAAGTTAATACCGCTTTATCTCAAAGATGACAGATCTCTGAATATTATATCCATCTTTATGTTCGTAAGGGCATGCATATAATTGTATTAACTTAATTCTTTAACAATTAAACCATCAAAGCAAAATGTTTCTTTCAACTTCTGGAAGTCTCAACCTTAAAAAATAAGAAAAAATGCAGTATTTCTGCTTGACAGAGCCCTTAGAAGAGAAGAGGAGCAACGTTTCTGGGGCCAGCATTAAAACTATAATGTGCCATTAATGTACTAGACTTCCAAAGGACTCATGAAAGGAAGACCGGTGGTAAATAAAAGGTTGTAAGAGCAAAATACAATGAAGTATCAGTAGAAATAAAAGTGTAGGAAGTTTTCAAGGGGTAGACAGTATTATATTAAAATCAGAAGCATGATATATATTTTGTTTATGAAGGCACCATTTTCAAAGGAAGATTTTGTCATAGTGTATTAAAGTAAAATGCATTCTTTTCATGGGCAACAGCGACGGCATGGTACATCATAACACTATGGAAATGACGGAAAAAAGAAACAGGTTCCTATTTCCTAGATATTTAAATGAACTTTTTTTGTGAATCTGAAAAATTACTCATTATTATTATAATTATCTAGTTTCAAAATATTTAAAATTTCCTTTTAATTTTTAGTTTTAAAAATAAAAAGGTAGTCTTTCTCATAATATTTACTTTTTAGGGTCCTGTACATTACAGAAGACGACACTATAAGGCTGTAGAGAACTTTTCTAGTTTGGCAAAATACTTAGATAAAAGAACTGTCACTGATTATGGAAAGTATAGTCAGCAAATGACAAAAACAAATTAGGAATAATTTCTCAACATTAACTATCGCTGAATTATTTTGACAACATTATTTTTGTTGCTTCTTTATTGCAAGCTGTTAATTTAACATTAAAAGGTGCAGTGACTGTAACAACATATAACAGGGTGTACAAGAAGGTAAATGATGGTCAGAAAACAAAGAGAGTGTAACTTTTGATATTATAAAAAGCATCTTACTTTTACAAAAGGAGTCTTCTGTTCCTGGGTGTCTGTCAGAGTGTATACTCACACATAGTGGCTATGCTGTAAGACTTGAGGTAGAAAAAACCAGTGTGACCACAAATCCAGTTCCCGTTCACAAGACTTACTACGAAATGCATTGCCACCAAACAATACAGTCCTATGTAGTTCCTAGTGGCTAATACTGTCGATAAGTAAATAAAGGACTGAACCTTCCACACTTCTTTACATGTGAATAATGTTACAACTACAGAGTACCTTCTTTCATTATGTGAAGAACATGTCTGTCTCAGTAAGACCTGTTCACTTTTTCTAGTATGAATCCAAACTCAAAACTTATGGGAAAAAACCCAAGACATTTATTTCACAAGAGACAATCTCAGATTGTTCTGAATCAAAACTGATTGGAGTGGGGAAAGGAGGAGGAAATTTCAGTTGAGGTAAGTCAGTCATCAGGAACATCCACAGTCTCCTTGCCATTAGAGCTGAGAAGGGACATACATAGAGACCAAGGTCCCTAAACTGATCACGTTAGAGCTTAATACCAATCCATCCCATCCTGTCACTTATGATGCTGGGTTCTTATGGCAGACTGCCTAGCGCTAGGAAGCAAGTTAGCAGTTTCACATAAAACATTCTGGGCCTCTTGCATGCCTATTGTCTTATGCATACCCAACACATATCTTCCTCCTCTATCTACTGTGGGATCTCATCAGTTAGTTTAGCTTACAGATTACACTAATAGGGAAGTAACTTTCCTAAAATGTTTCAATTGCTTGGTTATTGCTGACCTTCGTATTGGGGAAGGTGGAGGACTACAGTTTTCTTTTGTAGAAGAAGGGTAGTGAATACCACAAAGGCCAAAATAGATGAGCAATTGAAGAAAGCATCCAAACCTCTTTTCAGGTCTCAATTGCTTTATTTTGTTTTTTTTTTTGTTTGTTTTGTTTTGTTATGTAACTGTTCTTTGATTTTTAAAGGCAAAGGATTTAGGAACTATAACCTGTGGAACGCTTCAGCATTTTCTCAGTAATTGGGATGGTGTCGCCTTCGTTGGCGTGGCGACCTGGTTCAGGGACGGCTCGGCGACTCACCCCTCGGCCGCTCGGGTCATCAGCACGCAGACACCAATGTGGTGGTCGGCAAATGGCGTTTATTGATAAATAACACAGCGTTATATAGCCTAGGTTTACAGCATCACTTCCGTCTGCTTACTTCACGGGTTAAACGCTATTGGCTATTAGGACAGGGGGTGGACACTACCTTTCCGTACAGCGCGACATCTTCAGACCGCCAAGCCTTAACTACCCACAGGATGGCTCCCCTTCCTGGTTGGTAGCATGCTAATATGCTGAATCTTTGTAATTACTGAATTTATTGAGGTTGAGAGATTCACTTGCTTGCATTCTTGACAGACAATTCATCTGACCAGGAGAATAGCAAAATAACTACATGAAGTTCTTGAGAAGATGCTAGGAAGAGGTGAGGATCATCGCTATGTTTCTTAGGACTTTTCAAAGTCAAGCTTTTCTAGAAAGAAAAAGTTTGGGTAAACCAACAAAAGTCCTCATGATATGGAAAAAGGTGGTAGGAGTGGTTGATTCTGTTTGGGATTGGGAGATCGGAATAGAAATTTGTTGTCAGACAATGCCAGAATGAGGGATGGGCTTTTGTCTAGACTGCATGCTGCATTATTTATCCCAAATATTTGGGCTAGTTCTCCTTCTGTTCAGTGCTATCTTTGCAAAATAATTGTGAGCAATCTAAGTTCAAAAAAAGAAGAAAATGAAAAGGAGTTGAAATGATTTTAGGAACTTCTGCATTGCTGAAGATGAACTGTGAAGGATCGGCTGTTTATTTCAGTGATACAACAGGATTTTTCAATTTATTGCCGGCTTCTTCCATGAATTTGACAGTTTAATATTTTTTTGACAGTTAAAGCTTTATTTCATGTGAATGTACTTTGATTTCAGGCATTCTGAACATGTTTGTTACAGGTCTGTCTTACACTGATAATGAAAGAAGATAGAAAGAAATATACAACCAATAGATTTTTGACAGTTTTCTGTCAAGTCACACTTTGTGGCTTCAGCTGAGAAATGAAAAATAATTTTGTTGAACATATCCCTATTGAGTCTAAAGAGGGTTCTATGAATATCAGTCCTGACATTTAAATCCTGTATGTAATATCTGAGTCACGAGAAGCTTACACGATTCTGTCATCCATCACTTGTTAATGACCTTCCTTGACTTTATACAAAAAATTCCTAACAAAGGAAATGAGGAGCCATAGTTGCTTTACCATAAAAAGGTATTATTTAATACGAACAGCCCCGTTCCAAGTGCTGAAGTTCAATGAAATAGCTAGTAGGAGTTTAATAAGTTCATTATAAAAAGGTTATACAGTTATCTTTTTGTACTTTATATTCAGAAGGCTGCAACACGAGAAGGCATGCAGCACCAGATGTGCAAATTAGGCAACAGCAGAAAAGTTAAAGCAAAAAGCTGAAAGAGAAGAAAGGGACAGAGGACCTCATTGCTCACCCAGGCTTTTCACAGTGGTATTTGAAGGGAGGAAGAGAGCATAAATTGAAACAAAAGAGGATCAGCCTGAATACAAGAAAAACATTTTTAAAGAAAATATTTTTCAACCTGAGGACAGTGGAAAGTGGAACAGGTTCCCCAGAGAGGCTGAACAGTCTCCATGCTTGGAGGTTTTCAAGGTCTTACTGAATAAAGCCCTGAGCAACCTGGTCTGATCTCATCACTGACCCTGTTTTGAGCAGAAAGGTGAACTAGAGACCTCCCACAGCCCCTTGCCACCTGAATTATTCTAGCATCCTACGATTATACAGTACTAGATACCCAGCTGCTGGTAAAAAGAGAAAGCTTTTGCAAAGAAACAGTAAAAAGGAAGAATTATTGCCAGATGGGAAAAGAGGTAATATAGCCCTTACTCCAGTAGCTCTTTCTCCACTTACTCCCTATTGCAATGGAAGGGGGCAGGCATGTTCAAATTTAGGAACAGGAAAGATGACAGCCTACAAAGTCTGCATACTAGCTCTGGAATAGGTGATGGGGCTATAGTGGAGGGTCTGCCAAGGTAATTTCGACAATTATAGCCAAGGGTAACCTAGAATGCTTTTTTTCCTTGTACTGTGTTTTGCCTTTGTGACTCTTTGTTTTAATAAATTTTTATTTCTATTATCTTGACAGAGTTCAGTAAGCATACTCTTTTATATTTAAGTCTTGTCGTACTGTAAATCTGAGTCACCTCACATACAGAGGATACAGCCTTCCCTGGAAAGGCAGATATGATTGAGGTGCACTGAAGAGAAATGTTCATGCTACCCGTACTGAGGGCTCTTTCTGAGTCTTTAGGTTGCTTTCATACTAGACCGCAGGTGTCTCTTTGTAACATTAACACTGGTTAACCCAACTCCCTTGGTATGACTGGAGATAGCCTGGAACTGCTTTGGTGAGCAGCATGAAAGTGGAAAATGGCTTCAGACTTGAGGGGAGGTGGGTTGGAAAGAAAGTTGTCACTTTCAACTTGTCACACTAACATAAAACATAGTTAAGATTGTCTTCCCAATATATTTTTATTCTCTTTGTTAGCCTACAAATACGAAAGGCTGACTTTCATTCCTAAGACTAAGTCCTTTTTTGCCGATGTATGCAAAACAGAAAAAAAACTATCAACCCTCTGAAGTTTTCAGCCAGACGGTGATGATAGTGACACTGGAGGGAAGGGGGGGAAGCAACTATTACTTTCACGTTAACTAAAAATGAAATAGGTACAAGAATTTATATACAATGTCAGTATAGAGGATATTAGTAAAGAGCTATGAAGATATGTATAAACATTAAGATAATTTCTGATTTCAGGAACAAAGTGGAATTGAATGTACAATCACAGAATATAACATTTTTATCTTATACAACTTTGTTTCTCTTTTAGTGGCAAAGCATTACTATAACACTGGTTGAGAAAGTGCAGATGGTTGCTGTAATCCTAGGATCTCTGTTCTTAGTAGCAAGTGTGACTTGGCTTCTATGGTCAGCCTTCAGCCCTTATGCAGTATGGCAAAGAAAGGACATCCTTTTTCAAATCTGCTATGGAATGTATGGTTTTATGGATCTAGTATGCATAGGTAAGCTCAAAATCTTTAAACAGCACAGACTGTGGTTTAAGACTGTGACTATATCTATTTTTGGTCACTCTAATCAATCACTGCAGTTCTTTGTAGATTTATTCTCAGCTGGTACCTTTGGCAAATGCTGCTTTTTACAGTGTCACAAATACTGCAAAGAGAAAAGAACCTAAGAAACTTTACTCTCAGATTCATCAAAGTGTCTCCCGAAGATCGTAGTGGTGAAAACTGGATCAGCTTCAATTTCTTGAAGAAATAGATGGTTAGCAAAGTTCAGGAAGTTAAATAGATGAAAATAACAAAGACATTATTAAAGCAAACGGTAAAATTACATGCTGTCAAGTCTTCTACTGATAACACTTCACATTGTACCATCATGAAGTGTAGAAAAAGCCCTTGCAGATATCATCAAACTACATATCCAAAATAAAGTTGCACAGACTTATATATGTCACTGTTCTAGCAATAGGAAAGAGCAGAGAAGACAGACATGAGTTCTTTGTATCTCATAAACAATTATGAAATGTTCTAATACTGCTGACTATAATAACTTACTATACAGTTAATAATTCTCAAGTCATTTAACTCTAGCTGAAATCTTATAAAAGAAAATGCAATTTACTGCAGAGCTATTTTGACGTTTTGAAATTTCAGAAAAGATAATGGACCCAGAAATATTAAATGGAAATCCCCTTAATACTTGAAAAAACAACCTTGAATCGATTGTTAGAATAACTACGATTATTGGCAGAGAAAAAATAATAATTACAGTAAACATTACAACACATTCTTAGAATTGCAATACCAAGAAAATCCAGAAGTCAAATGCTATCTAATGTTTGCTTTCACATTTCTGAGTGACAAATGTTGATGTTATCCTAATCTGAGGTATGGGAATTCAGAAGAACAGTGATGAATTCTGCTCAATAAAGTGCAAAGAAACAGAGTGATTCCTAATATCAAGGCTTTTGCTCCAACCATAAAGCCATATCATCTTGTATTGAAACCATCCCATTACTCTAAGTGTATTTATATTTCAGCTGAATCAGCAGTTCTGTTAATTTTGTAATTTTTCAAAGAGAAGCCCCCTCTAGAAATATTTTAGAACACAGGCTTTCTTCTGTGAACCCAAATCTTCTCAGAGAGAAAAACGAACAGAATCTAGGTCTCTAATGCTCTGGACAAGTGCTTGGCTTTTAAATGAAAAAAAGGGCTCAGATATATGTCCTTTTACTGACTGATTCCTGAATATCACTTTTTCTGGCTTAACACTCAATATTAAGGTTTTTACTTTTGCTTAAAAAAACATTAATTGAAGACAAAATGTGCTTCAGGCATTCTGAACTTTTCATTTATGTGGAATTCTGGTATTTTCACAAAGATTATGATTGTAAAAAATTTACTTTGGTATGCATCAGCTAGTTAGAATAGCTAGTTATTTCAAACTATTTCGATTTTCTTCCATTTATTTGTCTGTTAATACACCTAAACTAAATTAATCTCAAAATCAATTGAGAACATGTATCGGTGATCAGAAATATTTGTGTATTTATGTGTAGAAGTAGATTATTGTAAGGCAAGCCTTCAACAGATTGATACATGCAGTCATGTAGCTGCCTTTGAGGCCAGTCAAGCTCAAGCCACCTCTGGACTGGAAGCTACTGACCATGGACCTCACACGGCTATAGAGCTTCCAGCCTAACTGGCAACATGCAAGAGCAAAGCAAACCTGCGGGCATCTTCACCCACCAGATAAACTGATTTTCCTATAATTACATAAATGCATATATTATAGTCCTATCATAAATAATACATGGACATTTTTGTGTAAAACTGACTATAGTTAAATATTTGGACACGTTTTGTGATTATGAAGTTCAGTGCAGATACGACTTAACAGTTTACTAAACTGTATCTGGAAATTCAGAAAGATGTATAAAGGAGGTTTGGTAATTGTTGAATTTTGATGATCCAGATTAATTCAGCCTACTTATTCTGCATATAATCCAAGTAATCTGCATTCTGTAAGCTTGTAAAAACAGGTGTGCTTGTAAATCTCCAAAATATTTATTAGTATATTCAACTTTATTCAATTTTATCTTTTCCTTTCATTATAAAGTGAGGGATTTTGAATTGTTCATTTTAATTTAAAACATTCAAGTAAAGTTCTCTAATAGATGTATGTAATTATTACTCATGAACGATTTAAAAAAAAATATGCTGATGACTTCCTAAAGGCATGAACATATGATTTTACCATTGCTAGCCTTTTATATCATGAAGCTTGTAACGCTTACAGCCAGCCACAGTTCTCGCTCAGTGTCTCCTCTCCTCTCATCTGTGTTTAGTCATCCATGGCATTCTCTCAGTTTTCAACAGGGTTCACAGTGAGTGAATACCTGTGGTGTCACTGGAATCTCTCTTTATTTCAATGAATAATCTATGCAGACATATGGGTTTTCCTGTGCAGCAGATATTTCAAGACAAATGCTGGAGTTACTGGTAGTATGACCAAGACTTATTCCAACTGCCTTCAGTTATGCCTCCCTATAGCTTTGCATAAATAATACGCATACTTTTGGTCATTTGTGATGTGTAAATATCTGTACCTTTTGAAATGTTTTGTTGCATCATTTTTAAAAGCAGTTTTCCCAAAGGTGATGACATATTTATATGACATCTTTGAAAACTTGCACATAAGAATTTGTTTTCCCGATGAGTGATGTATGTACCATAGTTAGCATACCACCCACTTTCTTATCAAGTAAATGACGTCACTCGTATTTTAATTCTTGGTCTTGATCATCTTTTCACCAAAAGAAATATCCCAAAGACTACAGATTGCCAATATTTTATTAGTATCCATTTCTTTTCTTGTTTCAATCTAAATTTTTCTAGAATTCTAGTTTCTTCCTAACAGGACCATCTTTTTTACTTACCAGACTTAATTTCAATCCTACAAGTCACTAGTTTGTACATTTCTGCATCTAAACTGGTTGTAAAGTGGTTTTCTCTGAAACTTACTGATGGTCGAAGTTTTCCTAAGGCAAACCTTGAACATTTTAATAAAGTAGAACTACTGCCTTTGAAACCCAAAGCTACTGCAGTGACAGTGCTAATATCAGACCATCCATGTAGGGATTACCATAGGGAGTTCATGAGTTAATATGAAAGGAGAGAATCAATAAAACCTTTATTTAGCCACTGAAGGACAGTGCACCAAGTCTTTGCCATTCTGCTTTGTAGACCTAGCAATTGTTTATCATAACAGTGAGGTCATATAATTTTGTATATTTTCACTGCAATATAATCATAACTATTAGTCATGAATGGTTCTAACATGAACAAAACCTCTCAAAAATAATAACAGCTTACTTGCTATCCCAGAACAACAGTGCAGGTCCTCTAGAGCAGGAAAATCAACTGTAACATCGCACTAGGAAACTTGAGTAGTACCAGTACTACAGCAAGGGAATAGGAGATGGGAGCCCATGTGAGGGAGCCCATGCCTCTTCCTCACCAAGGAACCTGATGCCTAGCAACATTCATATGACTCCCTTAGTTGTAAAAGTGTACAGGCTGAAGTTACTGATAATGAATACATCTAGCTGAGCTTAGTATTTCTTGACTCAGAAAGTCAGTCTTTCACTAATTCTAAACAGTTTAGAGGGAGTTTTATTGCTGCTTTTAGAGTGGACATGTTTCACTTTAATGCTTTAAGCACTGAATTGCATTTTTTTTTTTGTCTGTAGACCCTAGAATAGGACTAAGAGTTGGCATTTTGTCCAGTGGTAAAGTCTGTTTCTGAAAAGGGTCTTTTATTCCCCGGTAAAAGTTTGTGAGGTTTCTTGGAGAACCATTCCTAAATGATTATAAGTAAGATTAGTGTGATAAATAAGACAATATTGGAACCTAATACCACATCTGAAGTAAGAGGAATTGCTTTCTTGTAAAGACATTCAGTATGAAAAATTACAAGTGTTCTTGTGATTCAGGGTAAGAAATCCTTTGGATCTCATAGTACTCGGCAATAAAATAAAATTGTGATCTCCCCATAATGCTATTGTCTGGATCCCACTACAATCACTCCATCTTACAAATAAATCCTGAAGATAAAGTCTTCTTAGAGTCTTTAGGACATTTTGCCAGGCTTGTCATCCCAAAACTCTGTTCCTTGTAGATATTAATTGGACAGAACTTCAGAAAAGCTAGCAGTAGTGAATTTTAACACTTCCTCTTGGGGTCATCTGGGTCAAACAAGCAATTTTTTTTCCTTGGGACTATGCAACTATGTCCTCTGTGCTGTTCAATCCACAGTATTTGGAACTAGTCAATATTATTAACGGATTTATCCTTGCTTTCTCTCTCATATCCTCATTCATTGCTGTGGAACTCTTAAGAAAAAGAAGATTCTTCGCCATTTTCTTCTAGCTTCACTTCAGTGACTAACTACTTGCATTTTGAGCATCAGAACTTCTTGGGAACTGGAAAACCTCTAGCATTTAAGCCTTACCCAGATTTTCCCTTGTTTGTGGTCTTGGAGCTGAGAACTTTGTTCTGAGAATTTTTTTCCCTGCCCACTGGAAAATACCTTTCAAAGAGACAAAAGATCTACTGGAATTATTTTGCCTCTTCTACATAGGTCTTTTTTGATCTGCAGTTTTATCAGATGGGAGCTAAAGCTTTTTATCGGAGGAATTATGAAAGTACTCCTTTTCTCCTTCAGCATTGCCAAATGTGACAACTTTATTTCAAGCCTTGCAATATTTGATCCTTTGTTCCTTAGCTCTTTTAGAGCATATGTGAATAACAGCTTTCATTTTAAAGAAAAATTCTCTTCCTTGTCATTGTTGAGAAAACTTTGAAAATGTAATTTCAGTAAATCCTGAAAGCTTGAATATGGTAAGAAAGAGCTCCTGAAAAGAAGTCCTATGACTTTTTCTGTTGCAATTTTGGGAGGATACTTTTGGCTGTTGAAATGTTCTGCATGTAGCTCAATGATTCTTTCTCAGCTGCTTCCTTCTCTGTTCTGAAATATGTTGTTCATGTTCCAGTGGAGAGCAGGCAGGTATCAAAAATCTTTACCTTGGGTTAAATAGCTTCTCTCAATTTTGCTTCATCACAGTCTTGAAGGAAACTGGGCCAAAGGATATTATGATCCAGTGACAAAGAGAGGGAAAATTATGCTCATCTTCCTTATCATTCTAGAGGAAATCCAACAGAGAAAAAGGAGGGGACGTTATCACATTGCATTGCGTTGTCACAGCAATAAAACCATGGCTTATTTGTTTTGTAGATTTTGGATGTGATCAAACACATTTATCCTTTTTAAGACAGTATAGCCAGTCTTGAAGGAGAATTTGTATATTAACATGGCTGCTAAATTTTTAGGACAGTTTGCTTTATATGTATCTGAGAAGATGAAGATAGACATCTTGCAATCAAGAAAATTTTCTACTAAAATGTTATGCTGATACAAAATACATTTAGAATATTTGACATCTAATTAATTTTATATTGCATTAGTTTTGCTGTATCAGATGCTTCAATGAATTCCAGGCAACCTGAAAGCCTTACAGAGATGCTACAATTGCTGCGATGTCCTTCAGAAAGCAATCTTTGTGTTTCCTCATCTTTCATTGTAATGATCTCTAAAAATGTGTTAGAGTAGGCATTGCTATCTGCAAATCATTGCACTTTAGTCTGAGATTTGCTGTTCGTATAAATGTTTTTATCATCCTTTCTGCTTGTGTCATCGTTCTCTGAATGTCTCCTTTCTGGTATCAGCTAACCCTGCTAAGAGACCTCAGACACTTAAATCACAATTTTATTGTGTAGGAACAGGTGATATACCATCTCTTGGGATAAAGGTTTATAGCCTGTGATGCTGCAGATCATATTATAGATGTGACCATGTATAGGAAAATTTTAGGAAAGAAACACACTGGATAAAAAATTTATAAATGTGTTTGGCTAGGCAGATTGGTCTCCCAAAGCAGGGAGTCAGAGGAAACACTTGATATTGCTCAGAACCATAGAAGTTACCAGGCTGGTTGAGGAAAAACCTAATAAGGCGGCTGAAGCCCCATGTGTCTCCCCAGTAAATCTATAATTTAAATACTTACAGGTAAAGAGTGTGTGTATAAATACATACACATATATATATACATATGAAAAATGAAGAGTTTCATTTAAGTAAATAGATTGTTTTCTTGCATACAATAAATATAAATATCACCTATGTGGAACCTCATAAGCAGTTTGCTCTATTGAGGACTCCAGATACCATGTATTTTCCTTGAAGGACCTTTTAAAAGATTTCCTGGCTCTTGACAAAGAACATGTTTCTCAACTTTTGTGTACTAGATTTTGAAGAGAAAGTAGAAAGCCTATCATCCTTGCCATGTTCATTACAGTCAATAATATTAAATTTCTTCTTGCTCTACTGAAGCAAGACAGGAAAGTTATTATACTTACAGGTGTTTCAGGTTTTCATAAATCTATGTTCCCAAGTTGAACCAAGAATGTGAAAACAGTTAAGTTTGTTTGTATCTCTACTGAATTCTACAAAACACTCTTAAATAAGTTTGAGATTGTACTGTTCATTACAGAAGGTCTAACTTACTTAAAGATTTACTTAAACCAGTACAAATCTCAGTAAATAAACAGCGCTTACTGTGAACAAGGATAACACTATAATAAACTGTCAATTTACAAATCTGCCAGTAAGGTTCTTTTATATTGGTTTACCTAAACCTAAATACTTTATTTAGCTAGGCATGCTCAGATTATTCCAATATTGGTTATGTTGAGATTTCATAGAGAACAATTTTATTTCCTTAACATGTTCCTGCCTCCCGATCTTAAACAAATAACCACTCATATTGCATATGTACAGTTTATTTTAATTACCAGAGTTACAAGTAATTTACTAGGCTCTGGCAGCTGCCAGATTCATTACAATGTGTTTCATCTGTGTTTGCTCTCAAAAAGGTATCCAGTAACATTTTGTACAAACTGATTTTTGTTTTTCTTAATTTCAGGACTGATAGTACATGAAGGTGCATCTGTCTATCGAGTGTTTAAGCGCTGGAGGGCTGTGAATCTACACTGGGATGTGCTAAATTATGATAAAGCCACAGATATAGAGGAGAGCAATAGAGGAGAATCCTCAGCAGGAAGGACATTGTGGTTACCACTGACTGCATTTAGAAACAGAAGTTTAGTTCATCCAACACAGTTAACCTCACCGAGATTTCAGTGTGGCTATGTATTGTTACATCTGTTCAACCGCATGAGACCTCAGGAAGATTCAGCAGAAGATAACGGCTCTGGGGAAGTAGTGATGAGAGTGACCTCAGTGTAAAGATTATGCTCACTGTACTACACAGATAAGGATAATGTGCCCTGATGTTACAGGACTTTGGAATGTAGTTACAATGAATGGTGAAACCATTAACACTTGAAAAAATACATACACTTTTTTAAAAATTTAATGCTTTTTATATGATCAGCTAAAACACAAATACATTTTTCTGGAAAAAAATAAGTCTCTTGCTTTTTATATAGTCTGGTTTATTAGATCTTTTGTCAATTTGTACCTGAGGTGTATACAATATAGTTTAACTCTTCGGTCTTTGAATGATAAGGAAACCCATTTTTAAGTAAAAAAAAAATATTTAAATGTATTTTCTTAAACTCTGGCTTTAATCCACTGCTGTTATTTTTCCCTCTTTCATGAGGATTAAACTGAACAACCTTCTTCCAAAAAGAAAAAAATGTTGACACAAGTGAAGTATTCTTCCTGTTCTGTCTTTATTTTGTTGTTAGTAGCTCAGTTCAAGCATGTGAAAGTAAGTAAAGGAAATATAGTCCCTTGCCTTTAAGCAGAAGTCTAATGGATGTTCCACAAAACATGATGGAACGAGGCCAGCTCTTCCTTTAGCTCTCCAACACAGACAGGTGATGTGTCAGACACAAGTATGACACAGGCAGGGGAAGAGTCTTGCACTTCCTCCCGAATCTCTAAGATCTGTAGAGTGCTGGTGCTGTGCCGGTGCAAGGAAATGACATTACCTTCCAAGCAGTGTTGCTGAATTTAGCAGCCTCTGAACTTCTGCTACCATTCTAACTATAGGACACTGACTTTTTTTTTTAAAAAATGAAGAAATGTACATTACAATTTCTGGAATAATAATAAGTCATAATGAAAACTGAAGTAGAAATAATGCAAAGCCTTCATTTTCCATAGCTAATCAATGCTGTGAAGTTTCCTTCTCTGTTTTTCTCTCATTGCAAAAATCTTAATATCATTTAATACAATGGAAATCAAAATAATTTCCAAGTTAATAATTAGCTCAATTGAAGATCAAGGTGGAAAAAGTAGGGCTGAAGTGACTCTGAGAGTTCTAGCTTACTTCAGACAGTTTGCGGTGGGTTGACCTTTGCTGGCTGTCATATCCCCACGCAGCTGCTCTCTCCCACTCCTCAACAGGACAGAGGGAGAAAATAAGATGAAAAAGCTTGTGGGTCAAGGTAAAAACTAAGGCATCCCTTACCAATTACCATCATGAGGAAAAAAGTGACATCACAGGGAAAGTTAATTTAATTTATTGCCAATTAAAAGAGAGTTGGATGCTGAGAAAAAAAGATAAAATCTAAAACACTTCCCTTCTGCCCACTCCCTTCCACCCACCCTCTGTGGGGCCTTTCCATGGACCACAGTTCCTTCAGGGCATATCCACCTCCTGTGGAGTGGAGTCCTCCAGGGGCTGAGGTGTGATTATCTGCTCTGGCATGGTCCTCTCCATGGGCTGCAGGAGATACCTGCTCAACCAAGATCTCTCCAGGGTCACAGGAACCTCTGCTTGGGACTCGCTGTGTCCGGCACGGGCCAGTCCCAGCCTCTCCTCACAGAGGCTTCCCTTGCAGCTCTCACCCCCACCTCCCCGACCTGGACATCTGCACCCAGCACACAGTTGAATATTTTTCTGTTTCAGAATAAGTTGTAAACAATGGCTGAAAGATTTTAGAGTTATTTTGTGCAGTAGCTGGAGTGCTGTGGCTGGAAAATTCCCTCTTAGGGATCAATAGGATGGTGCTGGAACGAGTGCATGCCTGCCCTTTGCAAGAAGCTCACGTGCCAAGACCAGACACAGGAAGCTTCTGCAACTACACTTGGAAGTGAAATGATGATAAATTAAGCATTGGAGCTAAGAGTGCCTTATATATTCATAAACTTTTAGCCAATGAACTCTACACAGGGTCCAGCATTCTGCTTTACAGTTTCACAAGCTCAAATTTACACTTACTGAATGTATGGATGACTGGCTGTTCTTAAAACAATGCGAAAGGAAGTATGAATGCCACAAACAACAAAATGCTATCTCAAAAAAAGCTGATTTTTCTCCTGCATGGCAAATTACCAACATATGACTGCCAATCTCACTGAGAAACTATCAGAATTCACTTCTAGATTAAACAAATTCCTGAAGGAGGAATTTGAGGAGAAACAGAAGATGAGAGAAAATGTGACTGGGGAAGCCTGCTGTGTCACTGGAAATTACTTGTTCTTAACTAATACTTACATGAAGTCTGCTTGCCCAGAAGGACCACGGTTCCACATGACCAAATTGGAATCAGAGTTAGTATCTCAAAAAGCACTTAATACAAGAAGAAGAAGGCATTCTGTGATCAACATACTTAAAAGGTTACACCTCTCACCTTTAGATACTTGTGATCGCTGAAATTTAAAGAATATTTCAGTGGTCTTTTTACAGGATCCTAAAAACAAAATTGAGAACTATATGAAAACATTTTGTTGTAAAGAAATCTTTTTTCTTCACATCCAAATAATTAGGGTGCTGGAAATAAATTACTCACCAGACAAGATCAATACATGTAATTTAAAAGAGGACAAGATTTCTGTATCCAAATATTTGAAAGACACCTCGGTCTAGAACACCTAACAGCTTCTGAGGGAAAAAAATGATCCAGCTGAGAGTAATGAGTGATAGAAATATTTAGGGCAAATGTCAGAAAACCCTTTTTAATAGTAGAATTTGTCATCATTAATCATTTCTATGGCACAGTAATTCTGCATATGTCTGCATTTACATATATCTACATGTATAAAGCAAGATCAGGAAATGATGAACAGTGAGAGGATTAGTATGGGCAGGGTGCAGTTGTGGAAAAAAAAGTAAATTTAATCTATGTATTGTGCTGCGGAATGTTTTCAGTAGCAAGAGCGCCTAGTGCAGGATATGAATATTTCTACATTCACCTTGTATTTGGATTTGTGCAGTACTGCAGTGCTGTGATCACCTACATGCAAGATAGATGAATTCAGAACAGGTGCAGAGAGGGGATATAAGGATGAAAAAGGAGTAGATACTTTATTTCACATGAGGAAATTAGAGGGGCATGACTTGTTCTGCTTAACAAAAGTTCAGAGAGAATGTTATTGTTCTCAGTTAATATGTTGCCAAATAAAATTTATTTTAGGCAAGGAACAAACCTAAGAAGCAAAAGAACTCAAGGACACAAATAGATCACAAATAAATTTAGCTGGAAGTTCAAGGTAGTTTTAAAATATTCATGGAATGAATCACAGACAATTATTCAAGTCGGAAGGGCCCATGGGAGGACATCTAGTCCAAGCTCCAGAATCAGTTCTGAGGTCAGACCAGGTTGCTCAGGGCTTTGAGCAGTCAAGTCTTGAAATTTTCCAAGGATGGAAATGATATAACCTCTCTGGCAGTGAGCTCCAGTGCTTGGCTGTCCCCAGAGTGAAAGAGTATTTCCATCTATCCTACCTCTTCTCTTGTGCCAGTTTATGTCTGTTGTTTCTCATCCTCCCATAACGCCCCGCTGCAAAGTGGATGGCTTTGTCTTCTTGATAAGCCCCTCACAGGTGCTGGTAGGCTGCTGTTAGGTCTCCCCTGCAGCCATCTCTTCTTCAGGCCGGGCAACACTTAAGCCCTCAGCCCCCCCTCACAGGGCATGTCCTCTGGCTCTCAGTCAGCTTGGGAGCCTTCTGCTGAGCTTGCTCCAGTTGCTCCATGACTTCCCTGCACTGGGCTGCCCAGAGTGCTGTTGGCTGTCCCTGCAGCCAGGACACACTCCTGGCTCGTGCTCAGTTTGTGTCTGCAAAGGTGTTTGGCCCTGGCCGGCAACAAAGGACCACATGGCCGCTCTATCACCCCTCCCCCCACTGGGGTGGAGAGGAGAATGGGAAGGAAAAGGCAAAACTCGTGGGTCGGGATAAGGGCAGTTTAAAAGAACAGCAAAGGAAGCGAATGGTAACAACAGTAATACTGATAAGAAGAATATACAGAAAAAAGGGAATACACAGAGCAATTCAAAGAGCACTGTGATGAAATAGTCAGCGCACTTACTGAGCTCTGCAAGTCTGATTACACTCCAGACCAAGCCACAACAGTTTGACAGGGATTTTTCTACTCCATTCATAAGCTACCATCGAACCCGTCACGACTGCAAAGCAAACTGCTGTCAGCTACCCAGGAATTGCTTTGCAACTTGGGCTCCACTGCAACAGAAACTTTGAGGAAAGAATATATATGATTTGATTGGTGACATTGCATAACAGTTGCTTGATAAAATTTTGGGGTTTTTTAACTACAGAATATCTTCATTTATTGCATCATTATTCTGTAAATTACATAACCAAGGAATGATCACCAATATTGACATCTACCTCAAGTCTACCTAAGGCAGCATAGCACAGTACAAGCAGAGGCTACTACACCGAGAAGCACACTTCTCCCTCTGAAACCTTCACAGGTGTTTTAAAGAGAACTGATGACTTCTAGTGGCCTAATTTTGAAAATAATTTGTTGTTATCTGTGAGATCTGTGACTCCAGCAATCATGTACTAAGAACCATGAAAATTTTCTAATGCTTGGAAAATAGGAACTGTTAGCAGGTTTTCCAAATAGAAATGAAGATGCTCTTTATTTCATAAATATTTTGTATTTAATTTTCATAAAACTCTTAACAATTTCAAAAAACCCTAGTGAGTTAGCAGTTCCTAGAATCACCTTTTAGCTGTTGTGTAAGAGGAGATAAGGCAGTGTTCAGGGCTGAGAGGGGACACCAGAGAAATCTTTAAAAGCTTGTTAATACTTGTATTTCATTTTATTAAAATCAGAAAAGAGGTTTCAGATCTTTCTGCATTCAGAAATTTCTCAGCAGATACTGACATCTCTTCTGGATTTAAGAAGAGGTATTTATAATGCATTGCAGACTGCAATCACAGTCTGAATTAAAGGCGATGCATACATTAAAACCAGTTGCATAGCAAAAAAAAGAAAAAGCAAACACTAGGAGATGGGCCCCTGAGAAGCATAAACACCTTTCGAAGATCACCCACAAATAAAAGGAAATTAGCAATCAGTAGCATAATTTTTCCCCACCGTGGCCAGTCATCCTGCAGGCATGTAGAAACCCATGATCATCCCCCTACTTAACGAGTTCTCACCTGACAGACTGAAACAATCCGTTCCCCTGGAGTCTCCACAAGTACAAAGTCCAGCTGAATTTGGCCCTGACTTGTCACCCCTTGCTCCCTTAGTTCAAAAGACCTTTAGCAGTGGGCTTGAGGGGCTGTCCTCTGAAGGCTAAAAGACATATCAGCTGGCTGAAAATTTGTGGAAGCCTCATAAAATGACATCTTTAGGATGAAGCGGCTGGCTGGACACAACCACAAAACTTTCTTTATCACCAGTCCAAACAAATTTTGTAGAATCAGGTCCGTGCTGGCAAGACCATCTGAGTGCCAGGGTTCAGGATCAGCTGTGGGCAGAGACCAGAAATGGGGCCATGCCACCTGCATTTCTCTGATCAGGGAGCATCCCTGAATATAACTGTTTTATCTCTTTCATGAAAAAAAGCAATTAAATCCAGAAAAGGCCCAAATAATTTTAATATGAAGAGTTTTGCCCCCTTGGACATAGCTTCCCAAACTGTGCTGTAGGTCCCTGACCTACTGATCTATCAGGTCAAGGGAATCTATCACCCAGGCACAGACTGGCTCTGTCTGGGTAGCATTTCTTGGTAGACTTTGCTGTTTCCTGCCCAGGCAGATTCAGCTTTCATTAATGAACTTTAGAAAATAATCTATATAAGCTTGTACTCTTTGAAATTGAAACTTTTCTGTACATGGGCAGATTTTAGCAGTACATTTCAAGCTAGTCCTTCATATTCAGCGCACACTTGGGTGTGGTGTTTGTTCCCACTAAACACATCTGGGCTATCACTCACTCCCGAATGTTAAGGGGATTTATCCACATCCCAGTTTGCCACTAATGACAATTTTGCATTTGTCCATGAATCAAGGATTTCTAAGAGACCCGTCCAACATTTATCCTCACATCAAGTGTTTATCACCTTCATAGGACATTAATTTTGTGTTACATATTTAATAAAACATCCATTTACTCCAGTGAGGAAAAATGTGCTTCTTGTTGTTTATCAATTAAAATACTTTTTGAAAAATGCAAACACAATCTCATGGTAAGTAACAACCCCTAATGGCCAATCCACCATTTCCAGTCATTCATAATGATAAATTAATTCTCCTGTCCTCTTCCCAAATTCTCATGGGTTTTGTGACAGATTCTAACCCATCACCCAAGAAAAGCCCCAGATACACCAAGCTTCACACACTGAAAGGTGTATGCTTTGCACAACAGGACAGCTTTAAACTCACTATGTCAAAACAACATTGAGCTCTTGCGCCTTCGCCCTGTTGGTGGAAGGGGTAGAGGTCAGACAGTCTCTTCCCAGTCATCACCCAGATGGGATAAATGGGTTAAGGAGCTGCATTGTCAGCATTCTCCCGTTTCCCTGACTGTCATGAACTCTGCTCATGCCACAGGAACCTCAAGAGCTGAGACACATTTTGCTCTATGAAAACCATCAGAGGCCAGCATCTGTCCTGTTACGGGCGCAGAAAACATGACTGCCCAGGACAAGGGGCAATGGGCACAAACTGAGGCACAGGAAGTTCCGTCTGAACATGAGTAGGAACTTCTTCCCTCTGAGGGTGACGGAGCACTGGAACAGGCTGCCCAGGGAGGTTGTGGCGTCTCCTTCTCTGGAGATATTCAAGACCCGCCTGGACAAGATCCTGTGCAGCCTACTGTAGGTGACCCTGCTTCGGCAGGGGGGTTGGACTAGATGACCCACAGAGGTC